>Ga0315298_1001035_pt1 | contig 52788 bp, 51 predicted proteins | sample WHS_1_MG_FD_203077 | JGI IMG/M metagenome (GOLD analysis project Ga0315298, IMG submission 203077) | Extremophilic microbial mat communities from Washburn Hot Springs, YNP, Wyoming, USA - WHS_1_MG | ecosystem: Environmental > Aquatic > Thermal springs > Hot (42-90C) | place: USA: Wyoming... | reverse complement strand
CAACGGCATCAAGTTTGGTGATGCAGTCGGCGATTTTGAAGCTGACGCCCTCGAAGTTCCTGATGGTCTGCCCGAAAGCCTGGCGCTTATCGGCATAGCGCGCCGCTATCTCGAGTATCGCTCTGGCACCATCTATACCGCCGGAGACCAGCCTCTCCGGCACCATGAGTCGGTAGAATACTTTGGCGCCCTCGTTCTCCCCGCCGATGAGGTTCTCCTCGGGCACCGGCGTTTCCCTGAATACCAGCCTGCCGGTGCCGGTGCCGCGGCAGCCCATGAGTCCATAGACATGCCTGACCTCAACGCCGAAGTCGCGTTCCACGATTAAGGCGCTGATGGCATCGCGCCCGCCACCGGGGTTGGTGACGGCGAAGACGAGGAAGAAGTCGGCACCTTCAGCGCCGACCACAAAGCGCTTCTGCCCGGTGAGATAGTAGTAACCGCCCTTCTTTTTCGCCACCGTGGTGGCGCCGAAGAAGTCGGAGCCTCCCCGGGGCTCGGTGAGCGCCTCGCCCGCCCATTTGGTACCGGCGATGATGGGCTTTAAGTACTTTTCTTTCTGCGCTTCGGTGCCGAAGACGTTGAGGGCTTCGCCGACGATGGACACCATGGAATAGAGGCAGGCGAAGGGCACACCCAGCTTGCTCACCTCCCCCACCGCCATGATTTCCTCCACCCAGCCCAGCCCCCTGCCGCCATATTTCTTGGGGAACCTTAAGCCCAGAAGGTTGCGCTTGCCCGCCTCTCTGACGAACTCGTAAGGGAACTTGATTTTGTCGGCATCCATGTCCAGGATGAGCTGGCGGGGGACGCTTTTGACGAACTCTGCCACCTCCTGCTTCAGCTTTCTCTGCTCCGGTGTAAAGAATACCTCTAGCATAGCTAACCTCCTCGGCATCAAGTAACAGTGAGATGCCCGTTGGTCACAGCCTGATTGTACCTTTTTCTTGTCTGGTCTGCCACCGCCCTGAGTCAGTCTTGCCTTGGCAAACTGTTAAGGAATCGGGTATGCTTTTGTGGGCTGGTCAGCAAGCAGTGACAGAGCAAAAGTAAAAGGAGGAGGCTATGCAAAAGATAAGCAAGAATGTCTATGCGGAGACCGGTTTTCGCGGGTGCAATGTCGGCTTCGTCATCACCGGTGAAGGTGTGGTCATGATAGATACTCCTATGATGCCGGTGGACGCCTTAAAGTGGCGGGAAGAGGTTACCAAGCATGGTAAAGTTCTCTATTTGATAAACACCGAGCCGCATGGTGACCACTTCACAGGCAACCACTTCTTCGAGGGCACGGTGGTAGCCCACGAGGGTACCAGGAAGGCGGTCATGGCTGCCTCAGTCGAGCAGTTGAAGGAACGCCTTAGGCAGGCTTCGCCGGAGAGTTTGCCTCTGCTCGAGGGCTTCAGCTACAGACCACCGACCATCACCTTCGCCCAGCAGATGACTTTATACGTCGGGGGACACACTTTCCAGCTTATCAACCTCCCGGGGCACACGCCCTACCAGGTAGCCGTCTTCATCCCCGAGGAGAAAGTAGTATTCACCTCGGACAATATCTTCTGCCGGGTGCAGGCATGGCTGCATGAGGCTCTACCTTACGAATGGCTGGACTCGCTAAAGAAGCTCGAGCAGCTTGAGGCGGAAGTGCTGGTGCCGGGACATGGCGAGGTCTGCGACCGAAGTTATATCAAGGAGATGAGCGCCTTTATTCAGGAGTGGATCGATGCGGTGAGCAAGGCAATTAAACAGGGAATGAGTTTAGAAGAGGCGCAGGAGAGGGTCTCGCTTCTGGACCGCTATCCCATGCAGCCGGGAAATGAGGCGATGGCACCGTTCGTACAGCGTATGAATGTGGCACGTCTGTACCAGGTGCTTAAACGGTGACAACTCTTAAGTAAGGAGGTAAAAATGAAAGTCGTTGCCATCGGAGGCAGCCCCAGACTGAGCTAATCGAGCAGGCGAGGGAGACGGGGCGAAAAATGGCTGAGGTGCTGCTTGCCCCGCAGACATAATCCCAGTGTCGAAAGGAGGTCGGACGGATGAATACCGAAGAGCTGGCTGGACTGATCAAGACCCGCCGTTCCATCCGCGTCTGGCAGGAGAAGCCAGTACCTGAGGAGCTGCTCTGGAAAGCAGTGGAGCTTGCCACCTAGGCGCCCAACGGTGCCAATGCGCAGAACTGGCATTTCTATATAGTCCTGAACAGGGACAAGATCAAAGCCATCGCCGAGGCGGTGGCAAAGGGAATGAGGCTTATGGCATCCTGGTTCCAGCAGCAAGGCACGGCATTTCCTCTCCCCCGCGAGAACATGCTTGCCAAGGCGCCAGCGATGATCGCTGTCGGTATCTGGCGCCGGGAATATCCGCGGGAGAAGGTACTTGCCGAGCGGGCGAAGATGGACGAGAAGGCGGCTGAAATGCTGCGCTGGGGCAGCGTGCTCAATGCTCGCCTCCAATCGGTATCGGCAGCCATCGCTTACCTGCTGCTGGTATTGCACCAGATGGGGCTGGGTGCCACCTGGATGACCGGTCCGCTTTCGGTGGCGAAGGCTGAGGTGGAAAAGGTGCTCAACGTGCCGCAGGACATGGACGTCGTCGCCCTCATCCCGGTGGGCTATCCGGCGGAAAGCCCCACCAGAGAAAGACTCCCGGTAAACGAGGTCTGCGAAGTCATCAGATAGGATGACAGGGCTGCACCGCAACCTGTTGTAAATGGAGTGCTGCGCTTTTGGTAGCTTTTAGCTTGGGAGGCGGTTTGCCTCACGGGTGAGATTTGTTGTACCATAAGTTTTCATCAAATAAGGGGGCTGCCTTATGAGCAAATTAGAGGAACTGCACAGCATGTTCTATCCCCGTTCGGTGGCGGTGGTGGGGGTGTCCACCAACCCGCAGGGATGGGGGGGACATGCTTTCATCAGGCGGCTGAAGAAGGTGGGCTTTCCTGGCGATATCTATGCCGTCAACCCCAAAGCCAGCAACGAGGTGCATGGGGTGAAGGCTTATCCCAGCGTGAAAGACATTCCAGAACCGCCTGACATGGTCATGGTGTCAGTGCCGGCGAGGCGGGTGCCCGAGGTGCTGGAGGACTGCATCGCCGCCGGGGTGAAGAACGTGCATATCTTCAGCTCCGGCTTCAGCGAGACGCAGGAGGAAGAGGGGCGCCAGCTAGAGGCTCGGATAGTGGAGATCATCAAGCGGGGGAATTTGCGGGTGGTGGGTCCCAATTGCATGGGGCTGTATGTGCCAGCAAGCAAGTTCACCGCCTGGGGGGCTCCGCCGAAGGGCGTGGGAAACATGGCGTTCATTTCCCAGAGCGGAGGTCATGGCGAGATACTGAGCAGGTATGCACAGGAGCTCGGCATCTACTTCAGCAAGATAATCAGTTTCGGCAATGCCCGTGGACTTCAGGCGCTTGATTTTCTGGAATATCTGGCGGAGGACCCGGATACCGGCATCATCGGGATGTACCTGGAGGGGATGAAGGACGGCAACAAGTTCACCAGGCTGGTCCGGGAGATCAACCGCACCAAGCCGGTTATCATCTGGAAGGGCGGACTCACCGAGTCGGGCGCCAGGGCTGCCGCCTCGCACACCGCCTCCATGGCAGGGGAAGCGAGGATGTGGGACGCCTTCTTCGCCCAGACAGGGGCTATAAGGGTGAACTCGCTGGAGGAGATGGCAGATGTAGCGCTGCTTTTCCTCCACCTGAAACCGTTTCGGGGTAGACGGGTGCTGCTTCTGGGCGGTGGCGGCGGCAACGCCGTGGCTATGGCTGATATCTGCAGCCGCGACGGACTGACGGTACCCACGCTTGCCGAGGACACCAGGAGGCAGCTGGCGGAGTTCATCCCGCTGGCGGGAAACAGCATCAGGAACCCGCTGGACGTATGGCTCGTGCAGCACAATCTGGAGATGTTCCGCCGCTGCATCGAGATAGCCGCCGCCGACCCCACCATCGACCTGATCATCGCCGACCGTTATCCCCCCGATGACAACATGGACGATGATGGTCCCCCGAACTTCGCCGAGCAGAGCCGGCGGGTGGAAGAGTTCATCGTGGAGTTCGCCAGGAACAACCAGTTCGGCAAACCGTTCGTGGTGGCGGTGAATGCACCGACCAATGACCCGAATGGTATGAAGGCTGCTGCCGAGCTGCGACTGAAGTTTGCCCTGGCGGGTGTGCCTGCTTATCAGTCTCAGGCAAGCGCCACCCGGGCGCTATCGCGCTTCATCGGCTATCACGAGTTTCTGGCGAAAACGCAAGAGGTGGGGGCGGAACCGACGCTGGCAAGTTGTTGCCGTTCTTAGACTGACCTAGGTGCGGTGGCGGCGGAGAAAGTCCAGCACCGCCCTGTTTACCTCGTCGGCGAGTTCGATGTTGAAGCCGTGACCAGCCCTCTCAAGGACTACCAGCTCGGCACCGGGTATACGGGAGGCGATGATGCGTGAGTTCTCCACTGGCACTATTTTGTCCTCTTCAGCGGCGATCACCAGCGTGGGCGCTTTGACTTCAGGCAAACGCTCATAGGTATCGTGCCCCATTATTGCCTGCGCCTGTCTCATATATCCATGCGGTGGAGTGATGTGTTGTGACATCCTCACTGCAAGTTCCTGCATCACCGACCGGCTGCTTTCGATGAATTCCTGACTGAAGATGAAAGGCAGCATCTCCCGGAACCTTTCCTCTGGCGGGAGTTGCTGCATCCGCTCCAGGTCGAACAGGACTTTCATTGACTCGGGGTCAGGGGACACGCTGTGGCTACCGCCGCAGGTGGTAGCCCCGAGGATAAGCGTTTTGACCCTTTGCGGATAGAGGAGCGCCACATGCTGGGCGATCATGCCGCCCATAGAGATGCCGAAGATGTGGGCAGAGGGGATGCCAAGGGCATCCATAAGCCCTGCCGTATCTTTAGCCATCATCTCCATGGTGTAGGGTATATCCGGCTTATCGCTGCGCCCGCTACCCCTGTTATCGAAGGCTACCACGCGGTAATGCCGGGACAGCGCCGGCACCTGCAGGAACCACCACTCCAGAGTGCCACCCAGCCCCATTATCAGAACAAGCGGTTCCCCGTCACCGTGTATCTCGTAGTAAATATTGATGTCGTTGACCTTTGCCTCAGCCATATTCACCTCCTTCAGCAAAAGTTAGTAGCTCCACAGACCGTAGTAGTAACCCCTCCGGCACTGGCTTGTCCTGCCACACACGGATGGAACGCCGCGCCTCCATCAGCCTGGCAGGCTCTGCTACTTACATTATAGTCCTCGCTCCGGGTCAGTGGTATTTATTGTAGCAGGTCTGCCCTGTTTGATATGTCATGACCAGCTATCCAGCTTACGGTAACAAGCCTCCGAAGCGGCGCTGCCGTCGGCTGTAGTCCACAAGCGCCTTGTCGATTTCTTCCTTGCTGAAGTCGGGCCAGAGGACGGGCGTGAAGTAGAACTCAGCATAGGCAGACTGCCAGATAAGGAAATTGCTCAGGCGCCTCTCCCCACCGGTGCGAATAATCAAATCGGGGTCGGGTATGCCAGCAGTGTACAGATGTTGACTGAACAGATCTTCGGTTATTTCAGATGCCCGGGCGTTGCTGAGAACAAGGCGGCGGGCTGCATCCACAATCTCATCCCTGCCCCCGTAATTGAAGGCGATACACAGCGCAATTCGGTGGTTGTTCTTGGTTAACTCCAGCGCCTCTTTTATCTTGCTCCTGGCACCGGGCGAGAGCCCGTCGAGCTTTCCCAGATGGTACAGCTTTATCCCGTTTTCCATGGCGAATTTGATGCCCTCATCGAGTTTCTCCTCCAGTATCTGGAAAAGGGCATCGATTTCCTGGCGGGGGCGGCTCCAGTTCTCTGTAGAAAAAGCATAGAGAGTGAGGTACGGGATACCATACTGGATAAAGAGTTCGACTATCCGCTGGGCAGCATTGGCACCTTCCCGGTGCCCGACTATGCGAGGTAAGCCCCGCTGCTCAGCCCACCTCCCGTTGCCATCCATGATTATGGCAACATGCTGTGGCAGCTTTTTGGGCGGCACCGGAGGACTACCCTGAGGTAGTGGCGATTTCCCTTGCTTTTTCACCACACCACAATTTTATTCCCCTCACCGGTCTAGGGCAAACACAGCGTCTAAACGAAGTTTGACGAGGGTCATCATCCGGCTTCAGACGACCTCTTTAGCCCCGCAGGATGCCTCAGTAATGAGCGGACCAGGTGTTTCAATACCCCAGAGACGATTTTAGAATGCCGGTCAAAGGGGAGGGACTCAGCATCGCTCACAAACTGAGCTACGCCATACCGTGCAGCCTGGCTGTGCAGGAATTCGATTTGCCCGTTGCCCAGTCTTCGATACAGGCGATGGAGCTGGTAGCCAAGCCTGAGTTCAGTACCCAGTTCAGCCTGCCATCTGCTCTGGTAAAGAGATAGTGCACCCTCCGACAGGTCACCACGGCGAAGAGCCCGGTCCAGCACTTCAACCACTATATCGGCACAAAGCACTCCGTAGTATATGCCGCCTCCGGTCAGCGGCTTGACCTGTCCTGCCGCTTCGCCAACTATCAATGTACGGCTGGTAAAGGTCTTTTTCAAGGGGCAGAGAGGAATGACACCGTATCTGTGCTGGCATTCTGTCGAGGTTATTTTCCCCTCCGATTTAAGCCACAAGAGCAACCTGTTCAGCCACTTTCCGGGCTGGTAGCGCGTCATCAGCCCGGCTAACCCGCTCCCTTCCCTGGTGGGCACAAGCCAGGCAAAGCTGCCCGGTGCTATTTCCCGGCTAAAGTAGACCTCGACTTCATCGGTGTTAACTCTGACCTCTGCCTGAGCGCCGACAATGAAGTCCTTTATCCTGCCCAGCCCCAGCCTCGCCGGCAATGATGAGCCGAAGCCGGTGGCAAGGACAAGAGCCCGGCACTGATATGTCTTGACCTCGCCCCGGGACTCAGCTTCAATGGTGACATATTCTGCTTCTACCCGCACTCCGGTCACACGGGTACCGAAGCAATAGGAGGCGCCTGCCGCCTGAGCCTGGTCCGCCAGCACCCGGTCTAAAGCCGGTCTATCGATTACAAAGGCAACGGCACCATCACGCCACAACCTGAGTACTTTGCCCGACGGAGATAAAATCCTGGTCGAATTGGCTGGTCTCAATACTATACTCGAGGGTACACCGAGCAGTTCGAGGCACTTCTGGCTAACCAGTCCGGTGCAGCACACCTCCTCACCAGGGATAGCCTTCTTTTCCAGCACGAGCACATTGTATCCCAGGCTGGCTAGACCTAAAGCGACACGGCTACCGGAGGGTCCAGCACCGACCACAACAGCATCACAAAGCATATTCCGACCGCTCTGGAGTGGCTATTATTCCTGGTTTCGGTACTCGCTATATTGTACCAGCCTGGCGAAGGCTGCAGCAGCCTGGTCTGGCAACTCAAAGCATATGGCGTCGTGTTCAGCAAGGATGCGGACTGTCTCCTGAGCAGGTAGCGCACCGAAATCGAGCTGGGGTGACGCAAGGACTATCGGCTTTTGATAGCGCTCGCTGAGTTCCTTCAATGTGTCCAGGACAGAAGCCAGCATGGAGGCAATGAACTCCTTCATCTCCTGCCCGCCCTGAGCGGGGTCAAAGATGCTAGCCATCTGGTCACGACGCACTGGTGGCATCAGTCCCAGCAGTATCACTCCGTCTACCACGGGGCAGCGAAGTAGAATTTCAACAACATCAATGTTATGTTCTCTCGGTCCCCCGCCTACAAAATCAACTGGATTGCCGCGGTTCCACCAGGCTGGCATCAATTTGTCCAGCTCTTCTATGGTCTCCGGAGGCAGAATGACGACATCGAGCCCTAATTTGGCACAGGCGTCGGCAGTCAGCACTCCCCAGCCGCCACCCCCCGTGATTATTGCCACCCTCCGTCCCCGGGGCAATGGCTGCCCCAGAAAAGTAATCCCCGTGTCCACCAGGTCGTCCAGACTTGTCACCCTTATGATGCCAGCTTGTCGGCACATCGCTTCGATGATAGCATCCGGGACTGCCAGAGAAGCGGTATGCGAATGAGCAGCACGTGCACCGGCTGGCGTCTCTCCCGCCTTGAGCAATACGATCGGTTTCTCTTTGCTCACCGCTCTGGCTATCCTGAAAAAGCGAGCACCATCTTTAAAGCCTTCGATATAACTGAGAATTACCCTGGTCTGGGGGTCCCGGGCGAAATACTCAAGGTAGTCCTCAGCACGGAGGTCTGCCTGATTGCCAATACTGACTCCCTTTGATAACCCGTAGCCCCTGTTGTCCACAAGACGAGATATGTTATTCATGATGTTTCCGCTTTGAGAGATAACCGCCAGCGGACCCGGTCGGGCGAACTCTGCTGGCATCTGGGGGTGGAGCTTGTGCGATGGATTTAAGATACCAAGACAATTAGGACCAACAAACCGTATACCGGCGCCACGAGCTATTTCGACAATCTCCCGTTGCAGCCTCTCGCCTTCACCGCCGATTTCGGCAAAACCAGCAGTTATCACCACAGCTGCCTTCACACCTTTGGCAGCACAATCACGCATCACCTCTGGCACTCCTGGTGGGGGGACCACGATCACCGCTAAATCGGGCACCTCCGGGATATCGGTCACCCGCGCATAAGCTTTCAGCCCGAGCACCTCAGGACTGCCGGGGTTCACGGGGTATATCCTGCCCTCAAAACCCCCTCTCATAATATTAGACAGAACACGGTAGCCCCATTTGGAGCGGTCATTGGAGGCACCGATAACCGCTACCGAAGATGGCTCAAATAACAGCTTCATATGGGTGGTCAGTTCTTTTACTTCAGTGCACATATATTACTGCTCCTCAAAATCCTGGACTAGTTAGAAAAAACATTCTTAATTTTACCAGCAACCAGGCTATGGGACAAATGGCTGTTCATAAAACGCACTCCGCAACGGGCGCAAAACTATCATGGCGCAAAGTGCATCTCGACAGGGGCGGCGTGGCTACTGCCACTGCCTCCGGTACTCACCGTACTGTACCAGCTTGGCGAAGACAGATGCTGCCTGGTGGGGCATCTCGTAGTACACCGAGTTCCGGTCGGCAATGGCATGGGTTATCCTTCTATTCAATGCAGCCCCAAAGCCAAATGGCTCGGAGGCAACAACCACAGGCTTATCATAGCGGTCACTCAGCTCATTCAGTCTGTCAAAGAGTTCTGCTGCACCGGACACCATCGCATCCCTCATCTGCTCTTTCTCGTCTCCCTCAGAAGGACGCCTGAATTGCCCCGGTGCCAGTATGGGCATAAGTCCCAGCATGATGACACCGTCCACCACCGGGCAACGCAGCACCACCTCCAGCACCCGGAAAAAGCCCTCGCCCGAGGTGCCCGCCACCAGGTCAACGGGGTTACCGCGATTCCACCATGGTGGCATAAAGCTGTCCAGCTCCTCTATAGTCTCTGGAGGTAAGCTGACAACATTCAGACCCATCTCATCACAGGCATCCGCCGCCAGCACTCCCCAGCCACCACCAGCGGTGACCACGCCGACCCTCCGCCCACGGGGCAGGGGCTGTCGCAGAAAAGCAATGCCGACATCAACAAGTTCATCCAGGGTCTTTACCCTGATAATGCCAGCCTGTTTACACATGCCTGCTATTACAGCATCAGAACCGGCAAGAGAGGCGGTATGGGATCTGGCAGCCTTTGCCCCGGCTGGCGTCTGCCCCGCCTTGAGCAGGATTATCGGCTTCTCTTTGCTCACCTCTTTAGCCATATTGAAGAAGCGAGCGCCATCTTTAAAGCCCTCAATGTAACATAGAATGACCCTGGTATGGGGGTCTTGAGCAAAGTACTCAAGGTAGTCCTCAGCACGAAGGTCTGCCTGATTGCCGATGCTGACGCATTTCGAGCAGCCAAATGCTCTACCGATAAGCAGTCTGGCTATGGTCCCGATTATATTGCCGCTCTGCGAGATAACGCCGAAAGGTCCTGCAGGAGGGAAAATAGGCGGCATCTGGGAGTACAGCCCGTGAACGGGGTTGAGAAGACCGAATGAGTTGGGACCAACGAATCTAATACCCGCAGCGCGCGCTATATCTGTAATCTCCTGCTGCAATCTCTCACCCTCCCCACCGATTTCAGCAAAACCAGCAGTGATTACCACCACCGCCCTCACACCCTTCTCAGCGCAATCGCGCATAACCGGCGGGACAGCGGGCGGAGGAATCACAATGACTACCAGGTCAGGCACTTCTGGTATATCGGTCACCCTGGGGTAGGTCTTCAACCGGACCGCCTCGGCAACATTGGGGTTTACCGCATATACTCTGCCCTTGAAACCACCGCTCAGGATATTGGACAAGATGCGGAAGCCCCACTTCGACGGGTCGTTGGAGGCACCAACGACCGCCACCGAAGCCGGCTCAAATAATGGTCTCATCTTCAATATCAGGTCGCTCGGAGTGCTCATATCCACCTGTCGTGTATCCTGGTTTAAGACAATAAAGGCGGCTTTTATTGTACCAGCCAGATAGAGTATGCAGCAAATCTTGATAGTCCCGGAACAGGCTACCTGCTTTGCAGAAAAGTTGAACTGAGAAAATCCGCCGTCTTATTGAGGATCAGCGGATACCAGAGCCAGATGCTGATGTGGGTGCCCGGCAGCCAGACTATCGGTGGCTGCCCACACTCGTTCCAGAAATCCAGCGTAGCGCTCTTGGGAATAGCCTCGTCCCAGAGCGCATTTATCATCAGCACCGGCCGCTGGCGCAGGAACGGGGTATAGGTCAAGGGGTCGGTGAGAAAGCACCGCTTCGGCGGACTGACATTCTCCAGCCCTTTTGCCACCACTTCGGCAATGTACTGCGGGTAGACTTCGCGCCGCACCTGATAGCACTCCTCCTCGGTGCACAGACATCGTCTTTCTACCGCCGGGCGACGGCTCTCCCAGGTGACCCTTGCCGAGTTACCGCCCGATATGATGAAAACTCCAGCCCCGATCCGTTCGTCCACCCCCATGGCTATCGCCGAGATGAACCCACCCATGCTCACGCCGACCACGCCTATCTTTCTTTCGTCTATCTCCGGTCTGGTAGCCGCCCAATCAATAATCTGCCGGATTTCGATCACCGAGGCTCGATAGCCCTCGTACCATTCGTCAGGAGTGAGGTCGGGCGACCGCTTTTTTATCACCTCGGGCATACGGCGGGAATGGAATACAAGGTATAGAATAAAACAGGCAAACCCCCTCTTAACCAGCGAGGGCGCCATGAGCTGGCAGGGGATTATGCCACGGTCGCCCCAGCCGTGCACCAGTATAGCCAGAGGCGCTCGCTCCACCCCGAGGGGCTGGAAGTACTCGCCGTAGGCAATATCGCTCTCTTTGTAGCCCGTAGAATGAGCGCTGGGGAAATCAACAAGGTAATATGCCCACTTTGGGCTACTTCGCTTTAGACCCAGTTTGAATTTCTGTTCGGCGGGCTCATAGGAATAGGGGTTCATTTCGCTCTCTCAACACCCGGACATCTCGGTTTGTACCAGTTATCTATTTTATGGCGACGGCGTCCTGTCTTCAACATGGTCTATTTTTGCACGGCTAAATTCACGCTCCCGGTGCTACAAGATTCACCATCATGCTGTCTGGGAGCACCAGAGCGGTAGTTCTGATGATCATCCATCAGCTACCGGCAAAGGTGGGCGCACGAGCAGGATGGGCTTCGGTGAGGCTTCAATAATTCTGGAAGCCACACTGCCATATGCCCATTTGGTAATGCCAGAGAAACCGTGTGTTGTCAGCGCCACCAAATCAATGCCCGCTTCCACAACGTACTGCAATATAGCGTCAGCAGGCTTTCCCTGGAGAAGCTTTGTGGTCACCTCGATATCTTTGCTCTGTAAAGTCGCCTTCCTCTTCTCCAAATATCGTCCAGCTTCCCTCTCCAGTTTAGCAAAAATATCCCTCTCCACCTTCCCCCAGTCCTCAAAAGTGCCCATTTGAGGAACCTTCACCGGCTCCAACACCTCAAGCAGCACTACCTTGCTGCCCAGCGAGGTAGCGAACGCTTTCACATGGGGAATAATAGCTTCGGCAAATCGGGAGCCATCGAGCGCGGCTGCTATCTTCTTCAGCTTTACCGCTGTCTCAGCCTGAGGACTGGAACGCACCAGAAACACCGGGATGTGCGAACTCTGCACCACCTTGGTGGCGATGCTGCCCAATGGCCAGCGACCGATGCCACCCTTCCCGTGTGTGGAAATAACGACCAGCTCGATTTTATTCTTACCGGCGAAGTCCAAAATCGAGCTCGCTGGTTCCCCCTCAATGCAAACTGCTGTTACCTTCAAATTCGAGACCTTGAGTCCGTCAGCTTTTCTTTCCAGATATTCCACAAGCACATGTTTCAGCGGATCCCCTAACGAACATACTGTAAGTAGAGTCACATCGCTGTGAAAGCCCTTCGCCATCTCCTTAACATAGGGCAGCGCTTGCTCTGCCAGCTCTGAGCCGTCAAGCGGGACCAATAAAGTTCTGTACATGTCGACATACCTCCACCGGTTTGTTTCACTGTCCCCGCGGCTTTAGCCGCTCCAAAAAACCACCGTGCTTCTAATGTTACCCCATAAAGCAGTTACTGGCAAACTCTTATACTTTTCCAGCAGATTAGTGCCACCTGCCCTCACCTAACCTCTCCCGCAAGGGGAGAGGGACTTCTCTGCTTTCCTCTCTCTTAATGGGAGAGGGACTTCACTTTTTTCCTCTCCCTCAACGGGAGAGGATTAAGGTGAGGGTGAGAGTCTTATTCCCCCTCACTCTAACTCTCTCCCGCAAGGGGAGAGATGGGTCCGGTTCCCTCTCCCTTGACGGGAGAGGATTAAGGTGAGGGTGAAAAAGCCCAGTCCCCCTCACTCTAACTCTCTCCCGCAAGGGGAGAGATGAGTCCGGTTCCCTCTCCCTTGACGGGAGAGGATAAAGGTGAGGGTGAGAGTCTTATTCCCCCTCACTCTAACTCTCTCCCGCAAGGGGGGAGATGGGTCCGGTTTCCTCTCCCTTGACGGGAGAGGATAAAGGTGAGGGTGAGAACCCCCTCACTCTAACTCTCTCCCGCAAGGGGAGAGATGGGTCCGGTTCCCTCTCCCATGACGGGAGAGGATTAAGGTGAGGGTGACTCTCTGCCAACAGGGGGAAATAAAGCAGCCAACTCCTGCTCTGTTATGTCCTGTGTGCAGCACCAGCTTCAGGCTGATTCACTGGAGGCTTGATCACCAGGACCACGATGGCAGCGACCAGCATCATGGCGGAAAAAGTGAGGAATGCGGTTATGTAACTCCCGGTGGTGTCGAATATCCAGCCAGCGAAGTAGGGTCCGGCGAAGGAGCCGAAAACGGCAAAGGCATTTATATAGCCCATGATTGCCCCAAAGGCTTTATGACCGAAGAACTGCACCCTCAGCATGGGCTCCAGAGGCATGCGCAACCCCAGACCCGTGCCATATATGATTACAAATGCCCAGACCCATGCCATGTTAGTCGCCCTGGCAAGAAAGAATAGCCCCAGAGCCTGCACTACGCTGGCAACGAAATATAATTGCTTGCTATTCCATCTATCGGCAAGCCAGCCGCCGGATAGCCTGCCAGGCACGCTTATTAGCGTCATCATCCCCAGTGCCGTAGCCGCCATCACCTTGGAGATACCCATGTCTTCCACAAATGGTATCTGATGCACCACAATGGCACTGAGCGCAGTGTGGGAAAAAGTGAAGGCAAAGACCATCAACCAGAAGGCTCTCGTCTTCATAGCTTCCTTCAGGGTGAGCCCTTCGTTGCTGGCGGTTGGTTGTCCTGCCCCGGTATGAGCTGTGGTGGCAGTTGCGTTAGCAAACTGAAGTCTTTTCCCGTCTGGAGCCAGACCATAATGTTCAGGACCGTGGGGCTTGAGCACAACGCCAAGCCCCAAGCCGAGCACGGCGGTCGCCGCAGCCAGCACCAGAACAGCCACACGCCAGCCGTATTGGGTGATGAGCCAGGCGACGCCCGGCACAATTGCCGAACCGCCAAGCGCTGCTCCCGCCGTTAGTATCCCCAGCGCCAAGCCCCTCTTCTCATTGAACCATCTGGCAATAGCGGTCTGGAGCGGCAAGTACAGTCCTGTGCCCATACCCAGAGAGACGAAGACTGTATAGCTCAAGATGAACATCCAGAAGCTCTGCATATAGTACATAAGCAGGAAGCCGACGGCTGCCATCACCCAGCCGGCGATTACCATGGCACGCGGGCCGTACTTGTCGGTAAGGGGTCCAGTTATCAGCCCTTGAATGCCACCCTCAAGGCGGGATAGGGAAAAGGCAACGGAAGTGGTCGCCCGCGACCAGCCGAATTGGTGTGAAATGGGGTTGAAAAGGGCGCCGTAGGAATAGAAGTAGCCCCCATAGCCGAACATGCACAGCACTACCCCAGCAGCTACCATCCACCAGCCATAAAAGATGCTGCCAATTTTTCTTGTCATATCGCCTCAAACAAGAAAAAAGCGCCGCAACGCCTGTCCACACCACTCCGCTGCTATAAGACCGCTTGACTGGAGTCGGGCTGGAACACCCCGCCGCCCGACAGGCGCCAGTCTAGCACAACCTGGCAAGGCATTTCAAACCTGGTTACACGTCACCATGAAGACCGGCTACAAATTCCTGGTCTGCTGGACTGTCGGCGCTTGTGCGTAGAGCCAGATGGTGTTAGACTATAGTTGAGCGTCCATCGACTAGGGAAGGAGGTGTAGAGGGATGCCGCCGGTATTCAAGGCAGTAGTATCAATCATCGTCTGGGTGCTTTTCATCTACGGTTTTCTCGGGGTCATCGGTGGTGTGACGGTGTGTTTCATGGGGGCTTCTGGCGGGCAGGTGTCTGCCGTAGCCGCAGTGATCCACCCCGCCATCGGTGTGGCAAGCCTCATCCTAGCTGCAGTAGCAGCCTGGCTGAGAAAAGCTCTGGGGTAGTACAGCAGTTTCCCACGATTGACGAAACCCCTGGCAACCCTGACCTAGCACCGCCAGGGTCAGGCTAGAGCCTCGACAACAAGCTCGGAAAGGCTGGTGACGCGGATGTTTAGTCCGTAGTGGTCACTCAGTTCGCCGATTTGATGACGGCAGTTATCGCAGGATGTGACCACAATCCTGGCACCGGTCTGGCGAATTTGTTCCGCCTTGAGCTTTCCCGCTTTAAGACGGATGTCAGCCCACTCAGGTATAGCCACCAGCCCACTACCAGCACCACAGCAAAAGCTATAAATACGGTTGGGGTTCATCTCGCGATAATCGTGAGCAACAGCCCGGATTATACGGCGCGGCTCCTCAAACAGTCCGCCCTTACGCCCCAGATTACAGGAGTCATGATAAGTGACCGGCTGACCGTTATTTCTGGGATTTAGACGAAGAGCGCCTCGCCGCAGGTATTCGTCCAGCACTTCTATGATGCTGCGCACGCGGAAAGGTAGCCTTCGTCCCAGCCACCGCGCTACTTCCCACCTCATCACCGGATAGCCATGCCCGCATTCAGTGATCACAACTTCCTCAACCTTCAATTGCTCCGCCTCGGTGACGATGCGCTGAGCGATGCGTCTGGCTCTAGATGCATCGGCAAGAAAATAGGCGTAGTTTGAAGTCTCAAATAAACTCAGCGTCCACGATTCCTGAGCTAGATTAAACAGCACCGCCTGCGGTACGATGGTATGTGCTCCAGAGAGCGGCACGTACAAGATACGGGCACCCTCCTTTCCCACCGGGATAGCCGCTTTAGAGCTACCGGTTTGATCCTGGACGTGCTTTTCCAGTTCCTTGACCTGGTCGAGGTAATAGTCTTTAAAAACTTCGATGTTCTCGCCTTTGGCGATAGCGGCATCTGCCAGTTCAACAAGCATCTCCGGCGCATTACCGGTAGCAGTAGCCAGCGCCCGCGCCGCTCGCATGATATCCGCTGTATCCACGCTGAAGGGACAGTCGAGAGTGCACCTCTGACACAGCGTGCAGGTGGAAAATGCAATTTCAGCAAGCTGGCGCAACAGTTCATCGGATGGCACTTCAGAATTGAACCAGCGATGGAAACGTCGTGCCACAGGATCGAAAAGGTGGCGGTAAATCTTTCTTAGCTGCTCAGCGCGATAAAAGGGCGTATGCTCCAGCCTGGGTTCGGAACGGTAATAATGGCAGCTTTCAGTGCAGATACCGCAGCGAACACAGACCTCCAGAGAGGCAAGCTGCTTCCGATCGATCAGAGCCTTTAGCTTTTCCTTTAATCCGCCGATATTTGCAGTAGCAACTCCAGCGGTCATTTTAAAATGCCTCGGTATCCGAACATCAGCCCAAAAAAGCCTCGGGCGAAGAAAAAGTAGATGAAATGTCTTAGTTTACTGAAAGGCGTATAGGCAAGCGTTACGCCCGAGACTATCCAAAATAGCGGCAAAAGTTCCATGTGTGCAGCGCAAAAGCTACCGGAGACAAGAAATAGGGTTGCCAGAGTTAGCGCTGCGTAATCGTCAGGCGTGCTCACCGCTCGGAGCATGCGGTCATGAAAACGCAGCCAGAAACCAGCCAGCCCGGCAATAGCGGCTGCAGCCATAATCGCAGAAAAGGAGAGGCGAACGAGCAACGGCAACACATTAAGCCACGGAGTTAATGCCAGAAAGGCAACGCCGAGGAAGATGCCGAGATGGAATGCCACCCCACGCACATAAGCTACCCGGTGTATTCTGGCGCTCTCCTTCTCCCAGGGCAGCATTCCCATTGTAAAGGCGTAAAGTATACCCTTCGCAGCAGAGCCTTTGGCAGGAGCCACATCGCTATCAAATCGCCACCGCTGAGCTGTGACAATAAGCCAGCCTAGCCCGCCAGCACAAATGGCTGCGCCTAAGGTCAGCACCCCGGCAGCAATGGTAAAGTCACTCATCTGGTCTTCTTTATGGTGAAGATGATGACCCTGTCTTTTCTCTCTATGGAGAGCAGTTCGTTACCGCTGCTTCTAGCCCACGCGGGAATGTCCGTTAATACACCGGGATCCGTAGCCGTAGCTTCCAAAATCCCTCCCAGCGGCAGGTTCTTCATCGCTTGACTTACCTTGACCACCGGTATGGGGCAGAGCAGCCCCTCCAGGTTAAGCTTCACATCGGCTTTGATTTCCTGCGCCATTTCAATGCCTCCTTCTAGATAAAGAGCGTTGCTGCCGAGCGGCTGGCAGCCTCCAGCATGGTCGCCACCCCCGCCGGTTCCGCCACCTCATCGATGAGGTCTTCACGTCCTATCTCCATGACCTCCATGCTCATCTGGCAGGGAACAAGCTTGACCCCCATGTCTATGGCGATTTTGCGCAGTTCCTCCAGAGAAGTGACATTATGCATCTTCATCATCTGCTTGAACATCCATCTCCCGATGCCGCCGAAGTTGAACCGCGAGGGTCCAATGCGATTGATGCCACCGCGATTTAGTAGCCCCATCATGCGACCGAAAAAGCTTCTGCCGGTGAGGTTGCCTTTCTGGATAGCTTTTATCCCCCAGAAAGTGAAGAACATGGTGGTCTCTTTACCGGCAGCGGCGGCGCCAACAGCGATGTTGAACGCCGCCATCACCTTGTCCATGTCACCGCTGAATACTACTATGGTCACTCCGTCCTTGTTCTCCATTTCTCCCTCCTTGTTGATTTTTGCAATAAGCCCAGCCGACCTAGCTTCTCAGCTCGCTCTCTGTCTTTTTCCATCTGGTTCAGCAAGATTTGATGCACAAGGTCACAAGCCTCACCTATCTTGTTGTCAGTCAAACTGTAATACATATTTACCCCATCACGCCGGGCTTTCACCACTCCTCTATCCCGCAGCAGCATAAGATGCCGCGATACCACCGCCTGAGACGACCCTATCAACTTCACCAGCTCACTCACCGTTTTCTCTCCACCCCTGAGCGCATCGATTATCCGCAGTCTCTTGGCATCGGCAAACGTCTTGCATAACTCTGCTTTCATCTCATACAACTCTAACCAATTACCCTGCGCCATCGTGTCCTCTAAGTACTTGATGATATTTCTTTATGTATATATTTTAAAATATTGTCCCAAATTTGTCAAAATTCTGATGCCGGGGACTAATTAGGACTTGACAAGCTATATTATAATAGGATATGGTCTAGCTTTGAAGAAAGGGGGTGAAACACATGGCGCAGGCGTATTGCTTCAAGTGCCGGAAGAAGGTGGAGATCAGGAATCCCGTCAATGTGATGCTGAAGAACAAGCGTCCAGCTATCCGTGGCACCTGTCCCAACTGCGGCACCAAGGTATTCCGCATCGGCAAAAGCTAAGCGTTGACCTTTTCAGGCTGAAGCTGAGAGCTGGCGATTAATCTTCCTTATAAGGAGAAGAGGGTTTGCAGTGAGGATGTGTGGGTGTTCTTCGACGTTAATGCCAGCGGTGCAGAGCGTCGACGCAGCTAAGTCTGGTGTAAGCAGTTCATTCTCCTGGTGCGCATCTGAGTTAAGCAAAAGCCGTGCTTTAGCCTGCATACACAGCGAAGCGACGTGGGCGTTTGTAGTTGAATGTCCACGGCGGGTGGTCAATTCGATAAATATATTATTCTCAGCAGCTAGAGAGGCTTCTGCGGGGGTGATGAGCCCGGGGTGAGCCAATATATCAACATGCGGGGACTGGAGCGCAGCGAGGTTGGTGCCGCTTTCCACAGGCTCAACAGCCGTCTCCCCGTGCACCACCACAAGCCAGGCTCCCATCTCCTTGGCTTTTTGAGCTACTTCAGGGATTGCTTTTGCAGGGAGGTGAGTTAGTTCGACGCCGGGAATCGCCAGTATATCCCAGTAAGCTCTGGCAAGGGCACAGTCATCGCTCAATTCTTTAATGACGCGGCTAAGGGAACCCAGAGCCACATGGTCGGTGATGGCAATGGCAGAGTACCCCTTGACTATAGCACGACGGATAAGCTCAATAGGTGATAAGACACCATCGCTAAGAAAACTATGGGTGTGAAAATCGTAAAGCACCCTTCAAGGATATCACGAACTTTCAATGGGGACAAGACTAAATACAGGAAAGGATGGTAGCCATGGCGGAAATAAGACTGCAGCAGATTTTAGTACCCTTAGATGGTTCCCTGGAGGCAGAGTGCGTGCTGCCTTATCTTCGAGACCTGGCACCGAGATTTAATGCCAAGGTCTACATACTGGGCGTAGGCATCGGGCAGAAAACGAGGCGCGTGAACCGCCTGCTGGAAGACTATATCGCTAAGATAACTGAGGAGCTCTCGGAGCAGGGCATCAAAGCCGAGGGGACGGTATTATATGGGAAAGCCGCCGAAAGCATATTGGATTTCGCCCAGAGCAAGAAGGCTAACCTCATTCTTATGGCAACCCATGGCTTGAGCGGTATGACACGCTGGTGGCTGGGAAGCGTAGCCGAAAAGGTGGTCAGTGCTGCCGCAACCCCGATAATGCTGGTCCAGGCAAAACGAACTGAAAAGCATGATGCCAGGAGTAAGAAGACCATTGAAAGAATCCTCGTCCCCTTAGATGGCTCCGAGCTGGGGCAGGCAGCACTGCCTTACGCCGAGATGCTCACTTTGAAAACCGGGGCTGCCCTTGATTTACTTCATATAGTCTCACCTCCGGGAGCCATAGAAGCTAGCCTGTTGACCGGACCCGACTGGATAAAGCTTATTCAGGTGCTACAGAAAGCCGGCGAGGATTACCTTAAGGAGGTGATTCAACAGCTGGCTGAGCGTGGCATCAAGGCTACCTACGAGGTGATGACTGGTGAGCCCGCCGACAAAATAGTACAATATGCAGAGGAGAAGAAAGCCAGCTTGATAGCAATGTCGACCCACGGTCGAACAGGACTGGCACGCTGGGTAATGGGGAGTGTTGCCGATAAGGTAGTGCACGGTGCTAGTATGCCAGTATGGCTGGTGAGGTCATCAAAAGTACTCGCCACCGGGTCCAAGTCCTGACCCGCGAAAGCAATGACAGAAAGGAGCAACTGAGCCATGGCGAAGATAAATGTGGCTATAGTCGGCGTCGGCAATTGTGCCTCATCACTAGTTCAAGGAATCTATTATTATAAAAAAGCAAAGGAGAGTGAGTTTGTCCCCGGGCTGATGCATGTCAACCTGGGAGGTTACCACATCAAAGACATCAACTTCGTAGCCGCTTTTGATATAGATAAGAACAAGGTGGGCAAAGACCTCGCTGAGGCTATCTTCACCCCCCCGAACAACACTTATAAGTTCTGCGACGTGCCAGCCACCGGCGTCAGGGTATCCCGTGGCATGACCCACGACGGTCTGGGGAAATATCTGTCGCAAATTGTCACCAAGGCGCCGGGCTCCACTGCGGATATCGTTGGCATCCTCAAAGACACCAAGACCGACGTGGTGATAAACTACCTGCCAGTGGGCAGCGAAGAGGCAACCAAGTGGTATGTGGAACAGGTCCTCGATGCTGGCTGTGGCTTTATAAACTGTATACCGGTTTTCATCGCCCGTGAGCCCTACTGGTATAAGCGATTCGCCGATAGAGGACTGCCGGTCATCGGCGATGACATCAAGTCGCAGGTTGGAGCCACCATCACCCACCGGGTGCTCACCCGTTTGTTCCGCGACCGCGGCGTAAAGCTGGAAAGGACCTATCAGCTTAACTTCGGCGGTAACACCGATTTTTACAATATGCTGGAGCGCGAGCGACTGGAATCAAAAAAGATCTCCAAGACCAATGCCGTAACCTCACAGCTTGACTACGAGATCGAGCCGGAGAATATACATGTCGGTCCCAGTGACTATGTGCCGTGGCTGGCTGACCGCAAGTTCTGCTACATTCGAATGGAAGGACGCACCTTTGGTGACGTACCGCTAAATTTAGAGCTCAAACTCGAGGTCTGGGACAGCCCCAACTCTGCGGGAGTGGTCATAGATGCCATAAGATGCTGTAAACTGGCTATGGATAGAGGGCTGTCCGGTGTCCTGGTGGCACCCAGTGCCTATTTTATGAAGTCGCCACCTATTCAATACTCCGACGACGAGGCACGAAGACGGGTGGAGAATTTCATCCTGGGCAAAGCAATGCAACCTCCTGTCTGCCTTCCTGAAGCGACGCCCGAGCAGGCAACACAAAGTGAGAAATAGCACACACAGACAGGATGTGAGTAGCTCAGTGTAGAAGTGAAAATCGGGCTTGTCTCCCCTTATGATTATTCTTTCCCGGGTGGTGTGGTCAACCACATCGCCTACCTGGCACACAATTTCATCCAGTGGGGGCACCAGGTCAAAATCATAGCCCCCTGTCTTAAGAGCGGCACCAGATACTTCGAGGAAGAGGTCACCCCTGTAGGCAGACCTATCCCCATCCCTTCCGGTGGCTCAATAGCCCGTGTGCCACTTTCGCCCTGGCTGCCTGCCCAGGTAGGTGAAATCCTCGAACGACAAAATTTTGACATACTCCACTTACATGAGCCATTCACCCCCATGCTCTGTTTGAGCGCTCTTGTCAGGTCAAACACTACAAATGTGGGTACATTTCACGCCTATCATAGCTATCCCTGGCCTTATAGAATTGGCAGACCGGTATTCAAAAGATTGCTTGCCCGCTTACATGGCAAAATAGCGGTCTCACAGCCGGCTATGGAATATGTGAGCCGTTACCTGCCAGCAGATTACAGGATCATACCCAACGGGATTGATACGGAGCACTTTACCCCGGATGGTCCCGGGAAAGAGGAGTTTGCCGATGGCAAGATGAATCTGCTCTTCGTGGGCAGGCTGGAGAGGCGAAAGGGTCTCGAGTACCTGTTAAATGCCTGCGCCAAGGTGAAGAAAGAGTTTTCCAACTTCCGACTGATAGTGGTGGGACCGGGCACGGTGCTGCGCCGCAAATATGAGGCAATGGTCAAGGAGCTGGGTATAAAAGAGAATACTATATTCGTCGGTTTTATCCCCAGTGCCGAACTACCATTGTATTACCGCAGCGCCGACATATTCTGTGCCCCAGCAACGGGCGGTGAAAGCTTCGGCATAGTCCTGCTTGAAGCTATGGCGTGTGCCAAACCGGTCGTGGCTACCAGCATAACTGGCTATGCCAACGTGCTGAAGGACGGCGAAGAAGGGCTACTTGTGCCACCGAAAGACGATGACTCGCTGGCAAAAGCCATACTCAGCCTTATCGAAGATAGACGATTGCGGGAACGTCTGGGGAAGCAGGGTAGAGTCAAGGCTGAGAAGTATAGCTGGACAAACATAGCCCGCCAAGTGATGGAGTACTATAGCAGCCTATTAAGTTAATCGAGATGTTAAATGCCTGATCTAGCAGCACTCCGAAAAGTGGTTGCCCAGCGCATAACCACTCCCTTCCTTTCAGTCCTATCGCGCAGTCGTCTTAAGCCCAACACGCTCACCTGGCTCGGTCTGGTAGTAAGCCTTGCTGCTGCCTATACCATCGCCACAGACCACCTTATAGTTGCCGGTATCCTGGTGCTCCTCTCCGGGCTTTGTGACATACTCGATGGAGCTCTGGCTCGCGCTACCAACCAGTCCACTCGTTTTGGTGCCATACTGGACTCGACTTTTGACCGCGTTGCCGATGCCGTTTTACTCCTCGGCGTGGCATACCTCTACTTGAAGAGCGGGAACGAACTTAACACTGTCCTGGCGTTCCTGGCACTGATGGGCTCTTTTTTGACCAGCTACGTAAGAGCCAGAGCTGAAGGGCTGGGCATAGCTTGCCCTGTCGGTTTGTTTACCAGAGCGGAGAGAGTTATAATACTGGCGTTGGGTCTATTTCTAGACCAGCTTTTTGTAGCCCTGGTAGTGCTGGCGATACTCGCCTTCTTCACCGCAGGACAAAGGCTGGTGTATGTGTGGCAAAAAACAAAAGGCAGTGGTGGACCATGAGTGACCGGACATTCGAATGGGGTGCTATGGGTCTGAGCGTGGCTGTCCTCGTGTGGATAATATCGGGTATTATCTTTCGCCTGCTTGGTATCCCGTGGGTGATTATTACCGGGCTGGTCATCTGGCTCGCAGGAAACGGTACTCTACTCTATTACTGGGGCAGGAACTATATGTCCCGAATGTAGGCAGGAGCTAGCCCATTTTTAACTCCCTTTTTTGAAAGTGAGGTGAAATGCCGATAGTAGCAGTTGTTGGTGCCCAGTGGGGCGATGAAGGTAAGGGGAAAATCGTCGATCTTCTGGCAGAGAAGGCAGATGCTGTGGTGCGGTTCTCGGGAGGAGACAACGCCGGGCACACGGTGATCAACTCATACGGCGAGTTCAGACTCCACCTGGTGCCGTCAGGCATATTCCATCCACAAGTCGCCTGCATCATCGGCAATGGTGTAGCCGTCAACCCCGCCGTGCTTCTGGAGGAAATTGAAGACCTGCAAAAACATGGCGTCAACACGGGCAATTTGTTTATCAGTGACCGCGCCCACCTGATTATGCCCTATCATACTGTGCTCGATGGACTGGAAGAGGAAAGGCGGGGCGAAGGGGCTATAGGTACCACCCGCAAGGGGATAGGTCCGGTTTTTGCCGACAAGATAGCCCGCCTTGGCATTCGCACCTGTGACCTGCGGGACAGAGAAGGATTTCGTAAACGCCTGGCTTCAGTATTGGAGCTTAAGAACGCTATTCTAACCAAGGTCTACGGCGCTCAGCCACTGTCCTTGGACGAGATTTACCAGCAGTTTTGCCGATATGCAGAACGACTGTCCCGCTTCATCACCGACACCAGCTGTCTGCTACAGGACATGATAGCTCAAAACAAGAACATCCTTCTGGAAGGTGCCCAGGGCACGTTGCTAGACCCTGACTTCGGCACCTATCCCTTCGTGACATCGTCCTCACCCCTGGCGGCAGGAGGCTGCATTGGCACAGGAATAAACCCCAGAGAGATCGACCAGGTCATCGGTGTCTTCAAGGCATATACCACCCGTGTGGGCAGCGGTCCCATGCCCACTGAGCTTAAAGATAAGACCGGCGAATTCATCAGGGAGCGAGCCCACGAATATGGTGCCACCACCGGCAGACCGCGCCGTTGCGGCTGGTTCGATGCCGTCGCCGGGCGCTTCGCCACCAGAATCAATGGCTTCACCAGCATTGCCCTTACCCGCCTCGATGTCCTGGATGTCTTCGATTCAGTCAAGATATGCACCGCCTACAGGCTCAATGGCGAACTAATAAACCATTTCCCCGGCGATGCTCAAGTGCTGGGAAAATGCCAGCCGGTATATGAAGAACTACCCGGGTGGAAGACACCAACCTCAGAAATTCGCCATCCAGAACAGCTCCCCCCACAGGCACGGCGTTACGTGGCACGCATCGAGGAACTGCTCTCCTGTAAGACCAGTATCATCTCAGTAGGTCCCAGCCGCGATCACACCATAATGGTCAGGGAAGTCATCTAACTTAAGAGAAAAGCGAACATCCCGCTGACAACAGGCATCTTCTGCTCATAGTCGCCGAGAGCAAGGCTGCACCGGGACTGACGGACTAGCGTATCGGCAAATCGATCTTATAGCCCTTGACCGTCTGCTCGATTACAGCTTTCGATTTCTCATCCGGCTCAATAAGAGGCAGCCGCGGTTTTCCCGCCGAAAAACCCAGATAGTTCAACGCATACTTCACCGGTATCGGATTCGCCACCACAAACATAGCATTGACCAGCGGTAGCAGGTTGTGATGTATAGCTGCTGCCTTGGCGATATCGCCTTTTACGCAGTACTCCATCATTTGCTTTATCTGGAGACCCACCAGATGAGAGATGACGCTGATGACCCCGTAGCCACCCAGGCATAGAATGTGAAAGGTATCACCGTCGTTGCCGCTGTAGACCAGAAAACCTTTCTTCGCTTTCTGGATAATCATAGCAATTTGCTCAAAGTTGGCGCTGGCTTCCTTTATGCCGATGATATTGTCTATCTGGCTCAGTTTGATAGTGGTCTCGGCAGAGAGGCTGGTCACAGTGCGGGAGGGCACATTATATAAGATGCAGGGCAATTTGGTCGATTCAGCTATAGCTTTGAAATGCTGGTACAAGCCGTCCTGTGTGGGGCGGTTATAGTAAGGCACCACCAGGAGACAACCATCGACGCCGGTCTTCTCAGCCTCCCTGGTAAGTTCAACGCTTTCAGCGGTACAGTAGTTACCTGTGCCAGCAATGACCGCGCCTTTATCGCCCACTGCCGATTTGACCTCAGCAAACAGCCGCAGCTTTTCTTCCGAGGTAAGTGTTGGCGACTCACCGGTTGTTCCTGAGACCACCACTCCATCGCTACCCGAATCGAGTAGTGCTTTAGCCAGCTTTTTCGCCTGAGAGTAGTCCACCTTCCCCGCTTCATCAAAAGGGGTAATCATAGCAGTCAACAATCGTCCAAACCTAGCCATGGCTCTCCTCCTGAATTGCTCTCTACTTCCTTTTGACCCAGTCCCGCTTAATCGCCTCTTCGGCAATCTGGATGGCATTCAGGGCTGCGCCTTTACGCAGATTATCAGCCACCACCCACATCACCAGTCCTCTGGGGTGGGAAGCGTCCGCTCTAATGCGTCCTACATATACATAATCCGTGCCTGCAGCCAGCCAGGGCTGGGGATAAAGACTGACGCTGGGGTCATCAAGCACCTTCACGCCGGGGGCTTGTGCCAGTATATTCCTCGCTTCTTCCGGGCTCATGGGGTTGGTGAACTCGATGTTTACTGCTTCGCTGTGACCGATAAACACCGGGACTCTGACACAGGTCGCCGATACAGCTATATCTCCAGCGTGCATTATCTTTCGTGTCTCCTCCACCATCTTCCATTCTTCCTTGGTATACCCGTTGTCCAGAAAGACATCTATCTCCGGTAATAAGTTAAAGGCAATCTGATGAGGATAGACATGAGGCACCACATTCTGCCCCTCCAGCACCAGCTTAGCCTGAGTGGTCAGTTCCTCCACGGCGGCAGCACCGGTGCCAGAAACGGACTGGTAAGTTGACACCACGATTCGTTTTATCGGGTTGACCTTATGGAGGGGGTACAGAGCCACCACCATCTGTATGGTAGAACAGTTCGGGTTGGCAATAATGCCCTGGTGCCATTTTATATCTTCCGGGTTCACCTCGGGGACCACCAGAGGTACCGTCGGGTCCATCCTGAAGGCTGCACTGTTGTCAACCACCAGCGCCCCGCTCTTAGCCGCTATTGGTGAGAAATAGCGGCTGATCTCCGAGCCGGCAGAGAACAGTGCAATATCAATGCCATGGAAGGAATCGGGGCTCGTCTCCTGGACCTCTATCTCCTCATGACCGAAAAAGAGCTTTTTCCCGGCAGAGCGGTCAGAGGCATAAAGGCGGACTGAAGAGATAGGAAAATTCCGCTGCTGCAGGACTTTGATGAACTCCTGCCCCACCATGCCAGTAGCGCCGACAATCGCCACATTGTAAGCCTTCATGGTACCCCCTTTAGGTTAAGTAATTCATCCAGACCATACACCAGCCCTTGCCGCTTCACTACTTCCTTGATAGCCAGAATTACGCCTGGCATATAACATTCGCGGTTTAAAGCGTCGTGTCTTAAAGTAAGCACCTGCCCTGGCGCGCCAAAGATAACTTCCTGGCTTGCCATCAAGCCTAACAATCTTACGCTATGAATGGCTATCCCGTCAATCTCTCCTCCGCGGGTACCGCTAAGGGTCTCCTTTTTTGTCACCGGATAAACGAACGGCTTGCCTCTGGACTCCACCATAGCCTGAGCGGTCGCCAGTGCAGTGCCAGAAGGGGCATCAGCCTTCTCATGGTGGTGTAACTCTATAATCTCGGCATGGTCAAAAAATTTAGCCGCTATTTTTGCCAGATGCATCAAAATAACTGAACCCAGCGCAAAATTGGGAACGACCACTGCAGCCACGCCACTTGCCCGAGCCAGCTCGTCTATTTCTTTCAAGTTGTCCTGAGTAAGCCCCGAAGTGCCTATGACCACATTTACCCCCCGCTTCAGCGCCGAGCGCGCCGCAGCTACCGCCGCCTCAGCAATAGAAAAGTCTACCACCACTTTGGGCTGACACTTTCTAAATGCTGACTCAAGGTCCCGGCACAGTGGCACTTCTTTTGAGCCATCAGGAAGTGATAAAAGTTCCTCTATAGCCTTAATATCGACCGCCCCCACCACCTCCAGCTCTTTATCACGGCAGACCGCTGCCGTGACCTCCTTACCCATCTTGCCCAAAGCCCCGTGGACTAGTACTGTAATCGGTCCCATGTCCGCCCCCTTTACTCAGTCGCTATCAAAACACCTCTACCTCTGACTACGGTGACGGTTATCACGATTAATGCGCCCTCGTCCTGAAGTCCGGTCTCTCTCCTGCCTGTGGGGTTTCCGAATGCTGACAGCGGAAGAATCTACAACCTTAGCTCCCTTGATCTGCGCCAGGTCAGAGAAGACTGCACGTCTGGACAGGTTTATCCTGCCCAGGTTGTCTATCTCCACAACTTTGACCATGACCTCATCACCCACCTTGACCACATCCTCCACTCTGGGCACTCGATAGTCTGCCAGCTCGCTTATATGCACTAACCCCTCTTTACCGGGCAGGATTTCAACAAAAGCGCCAAAGCTCGAAATCCGGGTTACCTTACCGGTATAGACCGCGCCGACCTCCACCTCCCGGGTCAAGCTCTCTATCTTTGCGATCGCATTCAATGCTGCTTCCCTATTGGGTGAAGCGATTATCACCGCACCGTCGCTCTCTATGTCGATGCTGGTCACCTTGGTCTCTTCGATTATCGAGCGGATAACCTTACCGCCCGGACCGATAACGGCACCGATCTTTCCCGGATCGATATTGATCCGGTACATTCTTGGCGCATAAGGGCTGAGTTCTGGACGGCTGGTACTTATCGTCTGTCGCAATTTCTCCAGTATCTGAAAGTGCGCTTCACGAGCTTGCTTTACCGCCCCCGCCAGGATGTCATGGCTTATGCCCCGTAACTTGATATCAAGCTGAAGGGCTGTTATCCCTGTAGCTGTTCCAGCGACCTTAAAGTCCATGTCCCCATATGCATCTTCCATCCCCTCGATATCAGTGAGTATCACATAGTCACCATCATCCCCGGTGACCAGCCCCATGGCTATCCCGGCTACCGGTGCCTTAATGGGCACGCCGGCATCCATCAGCGACAGTGAAGAACTGCACACGCTTGCCATCGAGGTACTACCATTAGAACTCAGCACCTCGGAGACAAGGCGTATAGTGTAGGAGAACTCCTCTTCGCTGGGTATCACCGGCATTAGCGCTCTTTCCGCCAGTGCCCCGTGCCCGATCTCACGACGGCTGGGCGACCCCAACCGCCTTACTTCGCCAGTGGAAAATGGCGGGAAATTGTAATGGTGCATAAAGCGCTTCGCCTCCTCCAGTCCCAGACCATCAAGCAATTGCTCCTGGCGCGGCGAACCCAGCGTGGTAATGGTCAGCACCTGGGTAAGTCCTCGTGCAAACAGCCCCGAGCCATGAGTGCGGGGCAGGAAACCGACTTCACAGGTTATCGGACGTATCTCACCAGGCTGACGACCATCGACATGCTGTCTTTTCTCCAGTATCCTCGACCTGACCGCCTTTTTAGTCGCACTTTCTATCACCGCCAGGATGTCAGGCTCAGGAAAGGTCCCCTTCAGCTTTTCCACAGCCTCCTGCCTTACCTCCTCCAGCGCTGCATCCCGTTCTAACCGGTCAGCATGGCTGATGGCAGCGGCAATTTTAGGGGCGAACTCCGACGAAATAGCTGCTACCAGCTCGGGGGCGAACTCGGGGCTTTTGTACTCCATTTTTGGCTTGCCGTGGGCTTCGCGAAATTCCTCCTGGAGTCGCAAAATATCCTGGTTCGCCTCGTGACCGAACCTGATAGCCTCCAGGACCACTTCCTCTGGAGCCTCTTTAGCCCCCGCCTCAACCATTACAATAGCCTCACGCGTACTGGCGACTACAACGTCTATCAAGCTGCTGCTCATCTGTGGCAGCAACGGGTTCAACACCATCTCCCCGTCGATGTACCCCACCCTGACCGCCGACACCGGACCATAAAAGGGGATAGAAGAGAGGTGCAGGGCAGCCGAGGCACCGATAACAGCCAGTACATCAGGGTCATTCTCCTGGTCCGTTGATAGCACGGTCACTATGACCTGAATGTCATTGCGAAAGTTTTTGTCGAAAAGCGGGCGCAAGCTGCGGTCGGTCAGCCTTCCGGTTAAGGTCGCCTCCTCGCTGGGACGCCCCTCGCGCCGAATGAAGCTACCGGGGATTTTGCCCACAGCGTAATGTCTCTCTTCATAGTCCACAGTAAGATGGACAAAATCGCCGTCCTCGCGAGGCTCGCTGCTAACACAGACAGTAGCCAGGACCACAGTATCACCATAGCGAACGGTGACAGCGCCTTCAGCTTGGTGGGCTAATCTGCCAGTCTCAATTGACAGCACCCTGCCCCCGACCATACATTGAGCGGAATGAGCCATTTTCCCCCGACAGCACTATTATTTTCTCAGTCCCAGCCTGGTGATAACATTCCGATAACGCTGGACATCTTCCCTGGCAAGATAAGCAAGCAGGTGCCTCCGCCGCCCGATCAATTTCATCAGCCCTCGTTGAGTATGGTGGTCATGCCGGTGCGTCTTCAGGTGCTCGGTGAGGCGGTTTATCCTCTCGGTAAGTAATGCTATCTGCACCTCGGTGGAACCGGTATCAGTATCATGCTTCTTGAAGTCCGAGATGATAGCCGTCTTTTTTTCTTTGTCCAGACCCATGCTTTTGTTATACCTCACTTATAAAACCAAATTATAACACACACCTGAAAACAATGCACCAGCGCTTTAGCCACGGGGTCACATGGGGTATAATAAGTAAAAGCAAATGACCTCCCAGGTATTTTACCGCAAATGGCGCCCACAGCGCCTCTCCGAGGTGGTGGGGCAGGAACATGTGACCACAACCCTGCGGCACGCCATTGCCAGCGGTCAAGTCGCCCATGCCTATCTGTTCTGCGGTCCGCGTGGCACCGGCAAGACCAGCACCGGGCGTATTCTGGCTAAGGCGATTAACTGCCTCAACCCCGAGGATGGTGAACCGTGCAACAAATGTGCCATCTGCACGGCAGCCAACCAGAATAGCCTGCCCGATGTGATCGAGATAGACGCCGCCAGCAATCGGGGCATAGATGAGATCCGCTCCCTGAGGGAAAAGGTCAATTATGCCCCCAACATGGCGAAATATAAGGTCTACATAATTGATGAAGTACACATGATAACCAAGGAGGCTTCAAACGCATTTCTAAAGACCCTTGAGGAGCCACCGGCGCACGTGAAATTCGTCCTAGCAACCACCGAGCCACACAAAGTCCTGCCCACCATCATGTCGCGGTGCCAGCGTTTCGATTTTCGCCGTCTTTCCAGCTCAGCCATCATTGCCAAGCTCCAGTTCATTGCCCAGAAGGAAGGTATCGAAATCGAGCCTGAGGCATTGAGGTTGCTCTCCAGGGTGACTGCCGGCAGCCTCCGCGATGCCGAAAACCTGCTGGAGCAGCTTGCCATCTACTACGGTCACAAGGTGCAACTCCATCAGGTCAGAGAACTGCTGGGCATAAGCGGCGACCTGCGCATCAAGGAGCTGGCGAGATGCATTATCAATAGAGATATCACCGCCGGGCTGAAGACCATCAATAGCGTCGCTAACGATGGTATTGACCTGCGTCAGTTCAGCCGTGAGCTTCTGGACTACCTCAGACAATTGCTGCTGGTGAAATCCGGGGCTGAAGAAGTGGTCGATATTGCCAGCGACGGTCTGGCTGAGATTAAGTCTCTGGTCTCAGGGACGAGTTTCGAGCATCTGGCGGCGGCGGTGAAGCGCTTCAGCGAAATCGACATCCATCTGGACAATTATTCCCCATTGCCTCTAGAGCTAGCCCTGGTGAACTGCAGCCTGCACGAAAGCCAAGGTGGGTTACAAATCACCGCGGAAGCTATTAAAGGCAAACAGCCTGCGCTTGCTTCAGCAACCACCGATGCCAAGCCAGCAACACAGCCGGTGCCCAGGACGCGCCACACCAGCCCACCCCCCGAAATAAAGCCTTCGCCGGAGCTGGAGCATATCCGCAGCCACTGGAAGGAGTTCATACAGACACTGCGCGGTGAAGGCTCCAGTGGAAACCTTGACGCCTTTTTGCGCAGCGCCTGTGAACCCATAGCTGTGGAAGACGGCACCCTCGTACTGGGCTTTTATTACGAACTGCATAAAGCAAAAATCGACGACCCCAAATATAAACATCTGGTGGAAAAGAAGTTAAAAGAGGTGTTCGGACAGCCCTACAAGGTGCGCTGTGTCCTCACCCCCCGAACCAGCAAAGATTACTCCAGGAAAGAAGCTGGTATCCCACTGGTAAAAGCCGCTCTGGACAGAGGGGCTACCTTCGTTGACGAGGAATCGGAGATGGGAGACAAATGAACAAATTCTTCTTAAAACAGGCACAGGAGTTACAGGCTAAGCTGGCTAAAGCACAGCAAGAACTGGCTGAAATGACCACCGAAGCCACCTCCGGCGGCGGGGTAGTGAAGGTGGTCATCGATGGACAGCAAAGAGTCCGCTCGGTGAGCATCGCACCGGAGGTGATAAACGCCGAGGATGCCGAGCTTCTTGAAGACCTGGTCATGACCGCGGTCAACGAAGCCGTGAGAAAGTCCCAGGAAATGGCTGCCAACCATCTGGGTGGCTTGACCGGCGGCTTGAAGATACCGGGGCTGCCGTAAAAGGAGACTATATCTTTGAGTGCCAGCACTCCGCCCACCGCTGAACCCATAGCCAGACTGATCGAAGAGCTAAATAAGCTACCCGGCATCGGTCCCAAAAGTGCCCAACGGCTGACTTTTTACCTGCTCCGAGCACCAGCCCCGCAGGTGGAGGCACTGGCTGAGGCGATAAAAGCATTAAAGGAAAGACTGCAGCTCTGTTCCATATGCCTCAACATCACCGATACCGACCCCTGCACCATTTGTCGCGACCAGGAGAGGGACCGGACGCAGATATGTGTCGTCGAAGAGCCGATAGATATTCTTCCCCTGGAACGGACGAGAAAATACAGGGGACTTTACCATGTCCTTCATGGTGTCATTGCACCCAGTGAGGGCATCGGTCCTGACGAACTTAAGGTCAAGGAACTCCTCTCCCGCCTCCAGAGCACTCAGGTGACCGAGGTGATACTAGCCACCAATCCCAACCTCGAAGGTGAAGCTACTGCGATGTATCTCCAGCGATTGATCGCACCTCTGGGAATCAAGGTCACCAGACTTGCCCGCGGCTTACCTTACGGCGGCGACCTGGAATACGCCGATGATGTCACCCTCAGCCGCGCACTGGAGGGCAGGCAGGAAATGTGAGCCTGTAAATAGCCATGCCAGCCCCTCGGGTGTATCAAACAGAAGCCATCATCATCAACCGAATAAATCTAGGCGAAGCTGACAGGGTGCTAACCATCTACACCCCAAATCTGGGCAAAATAAGAGCAGTGGCTAAGGGTGTACGCCGCCCGCAGAGCAAGCTCGGAGGACATGTAGAACTGCTCACCCATAGCCGCCTCATGCTGGCGCGGGGGCGCAATCTGGACATTATCACTCAGGCACAGACCATCAACAACTTCCTGCCGCTGAAAGAAGACCTGGGACGTACCGCCAGCGGTCTCTATGTAGCTGAACTCGTCAATGCCTTCACCGCCGAACGCGCTGAGGATGAGGAACTCTTCCACCTGCTCCTCGACACCCTCCAGCACCTGTCACAGTCCACCAATACCGATGCCGTCTTACGGTACTTCGAGCTTCGTCTTCTGGCACAGGTAGGCTACCGCCCCGAACTCCAGCACTGCGGCGACTGCAAAGCGCCTCTGCAGCCCCGGGAAAATTTCTTCAGCCCCGGTCATGGCGGCGTGCTATGTCATAACTGCGGTTACCATGAACCACTGGCACATCCTCTATCCCTGAATGCCCTGAAAGTGCTCCGCTTCTGGCAGAACTGCGATTACGCTGCCGCAGAAAAGGTGAAGCTGGACGACCAGTTAGCCACCGAACTGGAAACGGTGCTGCGAGAATATATCCGCTACCTTCTGGAAAGACAGCTAAAGTCCACCGCCTGGCTGGACAGGCTAAAGCACTTGCCAGACCTACCAGCTTCAGACCGGAACCAACAGACGCCCAGCATGCCCGGTACCGCCGGCACAGCCTAAGAGCGCGACAGTGCTCTTCTTACTTCCCCCACAAGTTTAGAGGCGTCAAAAGGCTTGGCTATATAAGGTGCCCTGGTGCGAGTGAGAAAGTCCCGGGTACTCGCCCCCATCACATCGCCGGTGATAAACAGTGTCCGCCTGGCGAGCGCAGGGATGAGACTTCTGAACTGCTGGTAGAGTTCAATGCCACTGGTACCCGGCATCTTTATATCGAGCAGGATAAGCCGATAGCGTCGGCTCCGCACCCTTTCCAGAGCCTCTTCAGCATTGCCTGCCGTATCTACTTCGTAGCCCTCGGCACTGAGCACCTGAGAGACGAACTCCCTGACCACCGGCTCATCGTCCACCACCAGCACCCTGGCTTTGCGCAACGGGGATGGCTTCTCTACCTCTTTGACCACCGGCTCTTCAACTACAGCAGTCACCACCGGCAAGTCGATAAAAAAGGTCGCCCCCTTACCAGGCTGGCTTTCCGCCCATATCCTGCCTTTGTGCTCGGTTATTATCCCATGACACACGCTGAGCCCCAGCCCGGTGCCCTCACCCACTTCAGAGGTGGTGAAGAAAGGCTCAAATATCCTCTCCAGATGCTCTGGCGCAATCCCTGGACCGTTGTCCTTAAAAGATATTCTTATAATATCAGAGTCCACCAGCTCCGTCTTTACCAGCAACCTCCCCTGCCGTGGTACTTGCTTCATCGCCGCCTCGGCATTCATGATGATATTCAGAAACACCTGCTGCAATTGACCGGCATCGGCTATCGTGACCGGGAGGTCACGGGCAAATTGGGTGGTGACCTTTATATTGCTTGTCTGCAGATGGTAAATTCTCAGGCGAAGAGCAGCCTCGACGACCTCGTTGATAAGCACCTGCCTCCGTTCTGGCTTGTACTGGCGGGCAAAGGTGAGCAACCTCCTTATTATGCTGGCAACCCTCTGGGCGCTGTCATTTATAACCTCCAGGGCTGGTCTGATATCCTCGGGCAGGTCTTTCCTCGCCAGCAATAACTGCGCATAGCCGATGACACCGGTGAGGGGGTTATTTATCTCGTGGGCGATGCCCGATGCCATCCCTCCCACCGAAGCCAGCCTGGCAGCAAGATGGGCGCGCCTCTCCAGCTCCTTCCTCTCCTCCTCCGCCTTGATACGCTCTGAAATGTCCCGACCGACGCCCCGGAAGCCGATAACCTCGCCTTTCTCGTCCCGCATAGGCAGGGCGACCAGTTCTCCGACACCGGTGCTACCATCTTTGCGAATGGTCTTAAAGATGATGCCCTTTTGCGGGCGCCTTTCCCGGTACACCTGGTTAAAGAATTTGAACACCTTCTCCCAGTCATCCTCGGCTATTAGCATGCGGTAGTTCTTGCCCAGTATCTCCTCCATGGAATAGCCCATCGTACGGCACATGGCATCGTTCACAAAAGTGAAGTTGCCGGCGATATCCAGCTCGAAGTAGCTGTCCTCCATCTCATCAAGGACGGTGCGGAACCGCTCCTCAGACTTGCGCAGCGCCTCCTCCATGCGCCGCTGCTCGGTGACATCGCGGCTGATGCCCCGGAAGCCGATGGTCTCACCCTTCTCATTTCTCAGCGGCAACACGGTGTCCTCGAGCAATATCCTCCTGCCATCCTTGGTGATATTGGTGATGCCAAACCGCTTCAGCGGATTGCCCGTCCGATAGACCTCGTTAAAAGCTTTAAACACCGCATCCCATTCTTCTTGCGGCACGTAAGCACGGTAGTTCATCCCGATAAGTTCATCTCTGGAGTAGCCAAGCTGGCGCATCATAGCATCGGTGACAAAGGTGAAGCTCCCTCTGAGGTCTGTCTCATAATAACCTTCGTCCACCTCCTCGAGAACGGTGCGGAACCGCTCCTCAGACTTGCGCAGCGCCTCTTCCATCCGTAGCTGCTCGGTGACATCGCGGCTGATGCCCCGGAAGCCGATGGTCTCACCTTTTTCGTTCCTCATAGGGAATACGCTATTCTCGAAAAGGTGCTCCTCTCCATCGGGCGTAACAACTCTGATCAGAACCCCTTGAGACGGCTGCCCGGTGCGGTATACCTCGTTGAACCTCTTGAATACCCCTTCCCAGTCTGATTCCGGAATAAAAGCACGGTAGTTTAACCCGATTATCCGTTCCCTGGGTGCAGGAAATCGGCGGAGGTAGGCATCGTTGGCGAACAGCAGGTTGCCCCGCAGGTCTACCTCGTAGTAGCCTATATCAGTTTCTTCCAGTATGGTGCGGTATCTCTCCTCAGATTTTCGCAGTTCTTCCTCCATGCGCACACGTTCGCTTATATCACGGACGATGCCCCGGAAGCCGATAGTCTCACCCTTCTCATTTCTCAGCGGTAGAACCGAATATTCGACGGGGACTTTCCTGCCATCCTTGGTCATATGTATAGCGCGGAACCCCCTCAAAGGCACGCCCGTGCGGTACACCTGGTTAAACGTGTTGAAAATGTTGTCCCGCTCCTCTTCGGGTACATATTGACGGTAGTCCATCCCGGTGAGTTCCTGCGGCGAATAGCCCAGCCACTGTGCCAGGACATCGCTGAAGAAGGTCAGTTTACCACGCAGGTCCGTCTCATAGTAGGCGTCCTGCATCTCCTCCAGCACGGTGCGGTAGCGCCGCTCCGACTCTATCAGCATGTCTTCCAGCCGCTTCTGCTCGGTGACATCCTCCATTAAGACCAGCAGCGCCGGTCTTCCATCCCAGGTTATAGAGACCACGCTGAACAGCACCCAGCGGCTACTGCCATCTTTCATCACCAGCCTTAAGGGGTAGTAGCGTGGCATTCTTTCCCCCTTAAGCCACTTCTGGAACCTCGATCTAGCCTTTTCCAGGTCATCAGGATGGAAGAGGTCCCACAGCGTCGTCTGCTGCAGTTCTTCCAGAGTATAACCGCCTACCCTCAGTGCCATTCGGTTGGCGAATACCACCCTGTCATCCTGCACCACCACAATGGCTTCGGCAGAACCGTCCACCAGCGTGCGGTACCGCTCCTCGGACTTGCGCAGTTCTTCTTCTTTCGCTACCTGCTCGGTGATATCACTCATCAAGGAGACCACCGCCGGGGCACCCTGCCAGACTATGCGGGCAAGACCGACGACCACCCATCTGACGCTGCCATCTTTAGAAAGCACCCTCAATGGGAACCATCTGGGTAATCTCTCTCCCTGCCGCCACCTTCGAAACCTGTCCCGCACCTTCTCCCTGTCCTCAGGATGGTAGATAGCGAAAGGACTCATCGTCCTTAATTCTTCCATGGTGCAGCCGCTCATAGCCAGAGCCCTGCGGTTGGCAAACACTATTTTGTCGCCCTGAGAAACGATGATGCCTTCGGCGGCAGTTTCAACTACAGCGCGATACCTTTCTTCAGAACTGCGCAGTTCTTCTTCAGCTTTGCGCCTTGCTTCTTCCATCTCCAGGCTGTGGAGGGCGAAGGCAACATCCGCCGCCACCTCTTCAAGCAATTCCTGTTCTTCACTGTCACCAGCCGTGCCGGGCAAAGCTACCACCGTCATCACACCGTACATCTGGCTACCATGAGTCAGGCGGATACTCATTTTAGAACCATCTTTTTCCACGCCTTCCAGCGGACAGCCGGCACAAAGCTCCTTGGTGACCCCGATTACAACGGCATGCGGTGTCTCCAGCGCCTTCCGTGCGCAGGGCGGCAACTCACCGAGTTCCAGCCTTTTCTGCAGGTCGGCGAACTCAGCACCCAGCCCGGCTTGTGCCGAGGCAACGTACCTCCCTGCTTTGTCCAGCAGGACTACCCAGGCACTATAATAGCCGCGGTTTTCTACCAAACTCTGACAAACACCATCAAGAAGCTGGCTGCGCTCAGCACCACGGGCAATGAGCTGGTTGATGTTGCGGATGGCACGGAGCACCATATTTAATCGGCGCAGTTTCTCCTCTGCCATCTGCAGCTTGACCACCTCTCCCTCCAGCGCCCCTATCTGTCGCTGCGACGCTGCTAATTCAGCTATAAGTTCCTCTCTGGTCTTCTCCACATCTTCCATCGCCGTCTCTTTCCTTTCGAGTACTCGGTCGAATAATTGCCTAAATTTTGTACTCTTTTTAGTCGCATATGTCAAGTGGGGGCTGAGAGTCTTCGGGGTGAGCCTTTTGTCCCAATTTTCAAAGTTTGAAATGCCCTCTTCCGCCATTATATAATCGGCTATCATCCCGGTCGGATACTACAAGACCGGCTCGGGGATGGCGCTCGGGGCAACAACTGCTGAAGGGAGGCAAACATGAAGATTAAAGCAAACGGCATATCCATGTTCTATGAGATCAAGGGCAAGGGGGACAATCTGGTGTTGATTCACGGGGCGGGGGACAATTTAAACATGTGGTACCATCAGGTACCGGTATTCACCAAAAAGTACCGGGTCATAACCTACGATGTGCGGGGTTCGGGCAGGACGGAGAGCCCTGCGGGGGAATACTCAACACGCCTGTTTGCCGAAGACGCCTATGAACTGATGAAGGCGCTCAAAGTATCTGAGGCTTACTTTTTGGGGTATTCTATGGGTGGGCGCATCGCCCTGAACCTGGCGCTGGAGCACCCGGAACTGGTGAAGGCGCTGGTGCTGGCTAACAGCGCTGTAGGGATGACACCACCGACTCCTGAAGCCATCGAACGGCGCAAAACGATAATCGGCTTGCTGGAAAAGAAAGACATGAAGGCTTTTGCCGAAATGATGACCACAGCGGCTTTCTCCCCTGATTTCAAATCACGAAATCCTGCCGAATTCAGAAGGTATATGAAGGTTAAAATGCAGAACAGTCCGGAAGGGCTCGCCAGACTTATGGGCTCGTTGGGCGTCCCTGCCCCACCACCTGACCTCAGCAAGCTGAAGTGTCCTGTACTGCTTATCGTCGGGGAGCACGACTTTTACATGGGTGTAGAGCAGGGTAAACAGGCACAAGCAGCAATCGCCGGCTCGGAGCTGGTCGTCCTGCCCACCGGTCACGCCGCTGCCATCGAGGCACCGGAAAGGTTTAACGCCGCGGTGCTGGACTTTCTATCAAAGGTTAAGAGTGTACCTTAAGATTAGCCGGATTCCGAGTCTGGAACGAGAAGGGACTATCGAGGCTCTGAATCCGTTTACATAGACGGTAACACACGGGAGAGTGGGAAGAGCATTGGCTGCTTTGTCTCTCCCTTGGTGGAGTGGAGTTAGGGGGGCTCACCCTCACCTTTATCCTCTCCCATCAAGGGAGAGGAATGGAGAGAGGAGCCCTCACGTCAAGGCAAAGGGATGGAGAGAGGAGCTCTCACGTCGAGGGAGAGGAACGGAAAGAGGAGCCCTCCCATCGAGGCAAAGGGATGGAGAGAGCAGCCCTCACGTCAAGGCAAAGGAACGGAAAGAGGAGCCCTGCCATCGAGGCAAAGGGATGGAGAGAGCAGCCCTCACGTCGAGGCAAAGGGATGGAGAGAGCAGCCCTCACGTCGAGGCAAAGGGATGGAGAGAGGAGCTCTCACGTCGAGGCAAAGGGATGGAGAGAGGAGCCCTGCCATCTAAGGGACAAGATAGAGAGGGAGGAACTCTACCATCAAGGGAGAAGAAAGAGAGCGTGAAGCCCACCTCCCATCAAGGGAGAGAAGTCCTCTCTCCTTTGCGGGAGAGAGGTAGCTCCCTTTATCCTCTCTCCTCTCCGCCGGTGAGAGTTACCTCCCTTCGTTCTCTCTCCCCTCCGCGGGAGAGAGTCAGAGTGAGGGGGCAGTCCTCTCTCCCCTGGAGGGAGAGAGTTAGAGTGAGGGGGAGAAGACAACAAAGAAATATGTGTCACCGATCTACCAGCCGAGCACATGCTCTTTGACGTCCGTCCTTATTTGAGCTAGACTTTACCCGTCTCCACAAATAATCATAAAGGAGGGTGAAGGATGTGCATCTGGTGCGAAAAGTATGCTCAGGGCTACGAGAGGTGGTACTTCAACCCGGCTAACTACGCCCGCAAACTCTACAAAATCAGGAAGGAGGAGGCTGAGACCAGTCTCGAAGCCGTACCCCAGGCTGCTGGCGGTATGTCACTCCTCAGGCAAGAGTTTCTCGAAGCCTGGGAGAAAAAGGACTATGCAGCTATGGAAAAGATGAAACAGGAGGCTGAGCAACTCTCCTGGGCTACGCATTTCGGGCAGGTGGTCACTCTGGAAGATACTCTGAAGGTCATCGATATGATCTACCCCATCGCCATAATGACCTGCCTCTGCCGCCGTTCCATGTTGGGCTTGCCCGACGAAGAAAACTTCACCTGCATCGGCATGGGAGCGGGGATGTATAAATGGGAAAGGTGGCCCAATAACTACCGCGGTGGTGTCCAGTTCCTCACCCCTGAAGAAGCCAAGGACATCGTCACCAGGCTGAACAAGAGAGGGCTGGTACAGACCCTGTTCACCTTTGGTACACCGTACATCGGCGGCATCTGCAATTGCGATTATCCGGACTGCTCTGCCATCAGGTCGACTCTGGACTACGGTATCAGGACCCTAGTGAAAGGTCACCACGTAGCCCGGATAGACCGCGAGTTGTGTAACGGCTGCGCCTCCTGCATTCACCGCTGCCAGTTCAAAGCCCTGAGTTTCTCGGCATCCCAGCAGAAGGCATATGTCGACCAGTTCCAGTGCTTCGGCTGCGGGCTTTGCGTCACCGAGTGCCCGCAGGACGCCATCACGCTGGTGGAGCGCGCCAGCCTGCCGGCTTTAGCCAATGTGTGGTAAATGAGAACGGAGGGATAGGGATATGCTGCCAAAAATCACTGTAGACGAGGGGAAATGCACTGACCCGCTGTCCTGTCGCAAGTGTTTACTCATATGCCCAACACACGTCCTGGGTCTGGGCACAAAGGTAGGACCGAAAAAGTTTCAGGAGATACCACGGGATAAGTTCAGGGTCGCCGGAGTGCGCCTGGAAAAATGCACCGTCTGTCTGGACTGCGTCAAGGTCTGTCCTAATGGCGCGATACAGGTGAGTTTCAACGGAGGTGTGGCAAAATGACTACTGGCTGGAAATACGCTAGACCGGCAAAGGAAAAGCTTATGACGCTTGAGGAGCCGGGGAAGGAACTCCTCTTCGATGCCGATAAGGGACTTGTAGACGAGGTTAGCGCAAAGTTCAATCTCAGTGCCATCGCCCAAGGGCTCAAGGGCAAAAGCGAAGAACAGGCTTACAAGGCTATGGAGAAGCTGGGGAAAGAGGTAATGGACCTCACTATAAAGCTTGGCGATGGCAAATATCTCGACCGCACCGGGGAGATGATCGAGCGCGTATTCAAGCAGACCGGCATATCTTTCCCCCACCGTTTCCAGAGGTATCTGGAACTTTCTATTCTGGGGATGAGACCCACTGACCGGTGGAGTATCACCAGGTCGACCACCAAAGAAGTAGTGCTTCAGGTATCTTCATGCTCGATTAAAAAAGCCCTGGAAGAAACCGGCGTGGGGGGTCTACCATGCAAAGGGTTCTGCCTTGCCAGCTTCGAAGCTGCCGCCGCGAAGACCGGTGACCAGGTGCACATCGAGATGACCAGGACACTGCCTCAGGAGGGGATGTGTCAGTTCCATTTCAGAGTATAGCGCCATTTTTTACCAGTCCGCGGGGACACGCGTTCTATACATACTGCCCCGCAGATATCCCGTCTAGCCCTGCCTGGCGGGGGTGGCGCAGGTTACGCCTTCACTACCCGGAAATCGCTGAAGTCCTCGAAGAGTGGTACGACAGGACAGCGGAGAATTGCAGTCAGTTCGTCAACATAAGTCAGGTGAATAAATATAGCCTCACCTGCACCGTATGCCGCCACTTTGATACTACCGGCTGTAGCTCCCGGGATGCCTCCGGGGTAGATATCATCGGGCTACTGCGCAAAGCTTACGAACACGATAAACTGCCCTGACCGCAACCAGAACAGTGTCCACCCCCACCTGAATCTTCACACTCAGGTCTGTCCTCTCTCCCCCCTGCGGGAGAGAGTTAGAGTGAGGGGGACTGCTGTTTCATTTCACCCTCACCTTTATCCTCTCCCGTCAAGGGAGAGGAATGGAAAGAGGAGCTCTCCCGTCGAGGGAGAAGGGACGCAGAGAAGAATACGCCCCAGAGCAACTCTGGTTACCTAATCAGGTCTGTCCTCTCTCCCCCCTGCGGGAGAGAGTTAGAGTGAGGGGGACTGCTGCTATGTACTGTCCAAGTACAAGGGCTTCCAGTTTCCACCAAAATGTGGTAAAATAAAAAGAGTTTGATGGAAGCTGTTGTGCCATCAGAGAGCTTGAATACTAGATATTGGACTAATAATTTACTCTTTCTGCCTGATGCAGCCTGAGAGTGCTGAGAGGGCTTTCTTGTCTTGAATCTTAGTCATGTCTCCAGAGAACAATAAACAACTGACCACAGCTTTTGAGGACTACACTGCCGAAGATATCCGCATACTGGACGGGCTTGATGCGGTGCGGCGGCGTCCCGGTATGTACATTGGCAGCACCGACCGTCAGGGGCTTCACCATCTCCTTTATGAGATAGTCTATAACAGCATAGATGAGGCGATGGCGGGCTACTGCACCCGTACCGAGGTGGTAATCCATGAGGACAACTCGGTAACGGTCATCGACAACGGTCGAGGCATACCTGTAGAGACGCACCCGGTGACCAATACTTCAGCCCTTGAGGCTGTGATGACCAGACTTCACGCCGGGGCTAAATTTGGTGGTCGCACCTACACGGTTTCCAGCGGCTTACATGGCGTCGGTGCTTCGGTGGTAAATGCACTCTCAGAGTGGCTCGTGGTCGAAGTCAGGCGCCAGGGCAAGATTTACCGCCAGGAATACCAGCGCGGCAAGCCCATCTCGGGACTGGAGGTCATCGGCGACACCGACGAGACCGGGACAACCATCACATTTCTGGCTGACAGTGAGATCTTCAGCGACATCAACTATGACTTCGATACCGTCCGTCAACGACTCAGAGAGCTCGCCTTCCTGAACAAGAACCTGGAAATAAGCCTTAAGGACGAGCGCAACGATAAGGAGCTGACCTTCTTGTTCGAAGGAGGAATCGCTACCCTCGTCCGCCGCTTCAACAAAGACAGGGAGGTACTTAACCGTGACCCGGTCTATATCTCAGGGTCGAGCAATAGCACGCAGGTTGAAGTTGCCCTGCAGTATAACGATGGCTTTACCGAGTCCACCCTCAGCTTCGCCAATTGTGTGAACACCGCAGATGGCGGCAGCCACCTGACCGGCTTTCGCTCAGCTCTCACCCGAGTCCTGAACGATTACGCACGGCAGAACAAGCTGCTTAAGGACTCGGAGCCAAACCTCATCGGCGAAGATGTCCGCGATGGGTTAACAGCCATCGTCAGTGTGAGGCTGGTCGAGCCCCAGTTTGAAGGACAGACCAAAGCTAAATTGGGCAACCCCGAGGTAAAAAGCGTGGTCGAGGTTGTAGTGGCTGATGGGCTCACCCAGTATCTGGAACAACACCCCGACGAGGCTAAAGCTATAATAGGGAAATGTCTGATTTCCGCCAAAGCTAGAGAGGCAGCGCGCAAGGCGCGTGACCTCATCTTCAAAAAGAGCGGCTTCGAGGCAGCAACCCTGCCCGGAAAACTGGCTGGCTGTGCTGAGACTGACCCGGAACTGTGCGAGCTCTTCCTGGTCGAAGGTGATTCCGCCGGTGGCTCAGCTAAACAGGGACGGGACCGCCGCTTCCAGGCTATCCTGCCGCTGAGAGGTAAGATTCTAAATGTGGAAAAGGCGCCGAGAGACAAGGTGCTGGAACACGAAGAGATACGGGCAATAGTTACCGCTCTGGGTGCTGGCATCGGTGACCAGCTTGACTTCTCTCGCCTGCGCTACCACCGCATCATCATCATGACAGATGCCGATGTCGACGGTTCGCATATCAGGACGCTGCTGCTCACTTTCTTCTACCGAAACATGCCGGAGCTTATCAGCCGTGGACACCTGTTCATCGCCCAGCCACCCCTCTACCGGATCCAGCATGGCAAGCAGCAACTCTGGGTATACTCCGAAAAAGAAAAGGAGTCCAAGCTCAAGGAACTGCAGGGCGGCAAGGTAGAAATCCAGCGGTACAAAGGTCTGGGAGAGATGAGTCCGGAACAACTGTGGGAGACCACCATGAACCCGGCTTCCCGGACACTGCTTAAAGTCGAGATTGAAGACGCTATAGAGGCTGACAGGACATTCCACATGCTGATGGGAAACGAGGTGCCACCCCGTAAGTCCTTCATTCAAGCCCACGCCAGAAGCGTCAGGAACCTTGATATCTAGCCCCGAGCGTTTCCAGGCGGGTGGTATAACCCGTGCTCCAATATGTACCTCTCCACCTTCAGCGGCACCAGATGACCGATAGGAAGTCCCCGAGCTACCCTCTCCCTTATTTCAGACGAGCTAATATCTACAGGTGGGATCTCCAGCCACACCACACTATCGGTCAGACCCGGTACAAGTGCCTCCAGCCGCGCTAAGTCCGGGCGGCTGAAACCCGGTCTGGTGACGGCTACCAAGCGGCACATCTGAACTAACCTTACTGGCTCCTTCCACTGAGGCAATTCGCTGACACTGTCCCAGCCAAGGACCAAGAAGAGTGCGCATTCTTTGCCCAGCTGCTGCCGCAAAACGGCGATGGTATCAACACTGTACGATGGTCCGGGGCGGTCGGTCTCCACTGTAGACAGTTCGAAATAGGGTCTACCCTCGATAGCCAGCCTCACCATCTCCAGCCGGTGGGTTGCCGGCGTAATATTTCTATCCAACTTCAACCATGGTTGTCCTGCAGGGACAAAGATCACCCTGGCAAGGTCCAGCTTAAGCCTTGCCTCCTCGGCTATAATCAGGTGCCCCAGATGTATGGGGTCGAAGGTACCTCCCAGCACACCGATATTCATCTACTCCGTCCCTCTCTGGGTTTGGGTCTGAAGACAGCCATTGGTGTCTCGGCGGGAAATACTTCCGCCGGCGTCTCTCGTAACAGCCCAGCGACCTCGGACGCCAGCTCAGCAACTCCCTCACCACTGAGAGCCGATACAAAGCGCAGCTCCTTTTCTCCCAGCATAGCTTTCATCTGCGCCATCTGTGCTCTTACCTCGGGGATATCAACCTTATTCACCACCACGATACATCGCTTATTGGCTAGGGCCGGCTCATACAAAGCAAGCTCCCTTCTCAATATATCAACATCCCGTCGCAGGTCCACCGCCGTACCATCGAGCAACAGGATGATGAGCCGACACCTTTCAACATGGCGCAGGAAACGGTTGCCCAGCCCCTTACCCCCGTGTGCCCCTTCTACCAACGCCGGAAGGTCAACTACGGTGAAAGCATGCATATCTATTTCCACCTTTCCCAATACAGGTTGTTGCGTAGTAAATGGGTACTCTGCTATTTTTGGCTTGGCGCCGGACAATGCTGCCAGCAAACTCGACTTACCGCTATTGGGTAGCCCCACGATGGCGACATCAGCTATCAAACGCTGTTCAAGTAACAAACGGCGTTCCTCACCGCTTTCTCCCTTTGTTGCCCTTTCCGGAGCCTGATTCCGCGGTGTGGCGAAGTGGACATTCCCCAAGCCTCCCCTTCCACCCTTCACTACCAGCACTTTTTCCCCGTGGTGGCTTAGTTCGGCTACCAGCACCTCGCCCCCAGCGGTCACCTTCTCATACACCGAGGTCCCCACGGGAACAGCAATCAGGACATCCTGCCCCCGGGCACCATGCTTTCTCTGCCTGCCACCACTTGCCCCATGCCCCGCCTGGAAGGTCTTCTTATAGCGGAAAAGGCTCAAATCATTCACATTTTCGTCAGCCACCAGATAAACATCGCCACCGGCACCACCGTCACCCCCATCCGGACCGCCAAAAGGCACAAACTTCTCCCGCCGAAAGCTTACCCTGCCATCTCCACCTCTGCCACCTCTGACTACAATCTCCACTTTGTCCACTTTTTCACCAGATCCCCACTTCCTGTTGTATTGTGTCCTAGTTCCTAATTAACCTTAAAGTATAATAGTTTTGTTTATACTAATACTAACCCTGTTGTGTTGTTTTCTGCACCATTATCTAATTTGGCTGGTGATATTGCAATGGTGCATCCATCCCGGAAAAGTTGCCCACAAAAAGGGGCGGTTTTTTCCACAAAAAGTCCACCTTTTGCTTTGATGGTGTGGACTTTGTGTTTGGGGGAGGTGGAGTGCTGTGGTAATTGTTAGTCTATTTTCTTGAGTTGCTTCTGGATTTGGTTGATGGAGTTGTGAAGGTCGGGGTCGGTCTTCATACTCTGGGATATACGTGTGAAGTTATGCAGTATGGTGGAGTGGTCTCTGTGGAGTAGCTTACCTATTTCGGTGAGACTGTAGTGTTTTTCCTGACGCAGCAGGTATATCACGACCTGCCGGGCGAGAGCAGTCTGCCTGTCTCGCTGTTTTCCCAGTATAGCATCGGGGCTTACATCGTAATGACCAGCCACAGCATCTATTATCAGCTTCGGTGTAAGTTTCTTAGCATGCAGGTCTTTTACATCCCCGATGTCAGCCAGTGCCTGTAGCGCTGTGGTCATATCGACCTTAGCGCCCGACAATTTGGCATAAGTGAGCACACGGTTTAAAGCGCCTTCCAGCTCACGCACGCTGCTTTTGAATTGCATTGCTAGAAAGCTCAGCACCTCGGTAGGGGCATCGATGTTTGAGGCGGCTGTTTTTGCCGTCAGAATAGCCAGGGAGGTCTCGAAGTCCGGCGGTGATAGATGGACAGTCAGCCCGCCCACGAGCCGTGAACTCAATTTATGGTTGACGGAAGGGATGGTCTTGGGCAAGCAGTCAGAGGTCATAACCATCTGATGGGAGTTGCTATAGAGGTCGTTGAAGATATGCACCAGACATTCCTGAGTCTGTGTCTTACCGCTCAGGAACTGTACATCGTCTATCAACAGGAAATCGGTATTTCTATATTGTTCATGAAACTCGTCTATGCTGTTATTTTTCAAGGCAAGTATGTATTGATTAGTGAACTGTTCGGCAGTGGTGCATATTACCTGAAATCCCTTTGCCCGGGCGGCGTTTGCAATGGCATATAGCAAATGCGTCTTCCCGGTACCTGTTTCACCGTAGATGAACAACGGATTGTATCTGCCTCCAGGCGATTCGGTAACTTCAAGAGCTGCAGCATAGGCTATGCGGTTGCACTGTCCGGGGACGAAGGTCTCGAATGTGTAGTGCCTGTTCAGGTGGGCTGATTTGGTACGGGGCAGGAGCCTGGTGCTTGTACCCCCGTCGGGATGAATTTGAGAGGGGGCTGGGACTGAATCGCTGGCTAGCACGGTAAGCTGGACATCGACTGTGCTGCCGATTATGCCGCTCAATGTCCGTTTGACCAATGATAGCAGGCGTTTTTGTAGCCATTCAGCAACAAATGCGCTGGGCACACCGACCGTGAACACACCGTTCTTGAAACTTAGACCTCTGGTGTCCTTAAGCCAGGTATCGTAGTTAGGCTTACTGACCTGCAGTTGGAGTTGTTCTAATACAGTTTGCCAGATTTTTTGTGGCATTTCACCAAGCATAAAGTTAGACTTGAATACTAAAACTGCAAAACTGAACGCTAATTTGCGTCAATTGCTGGTTGGTGGGGAAACAAACTGGGAGCCCTCATCCCTAAATGCCCTTTACAGGTTAACACAGCGGCTTGTTTGCCTGTCAAGAGGGTTTTTTACATAAAAGGTAAAAATGTTAAAATTTTTGGGTGCGGATACGAATCGTCTTTATGGGTACGCCTGCGTTTGCTGTTCCCAGTTTACGGGCGTTGGTGGAGGAGGGCTATGATGTGGTGGCAGTATACACTCAGCCAGACAAGAGGGCGGGGAGAGGACAGCGGTTGACTTTTTCGCCGGTAAAAGAAGTGGCGTTATCGCTGGGTCTGGAGGTTGTTCAACCTGAGAGCTTGAAAAATGCTGGGGTTGTGAGGCATCTATCTAGCTACGCACCGGAAGTAATAGTGATAGCTGCCTTCGGGAAGATATTGCCGGCTGAGGTCCTGGCTTTACCCAGGTTTGGCTGTGTTAATGTGCACCCATCGCTTTTGCCACGATACCGAGGTCCGTCGCCCGTGGCAGCGGCTATTTTGAACGGGGATGAGACCACAGGGGTCACCATAATGTTGCTGGACGAAGGTGTGGATAGTGGTCCTATACTCAGTCAGCAGGAAGTCCCCATACTCGAAGATGATACCACAGGCTCGCTCAGTGCCAGGCTCGCCGAAGCCGGTGCTAGATTGCTTATCGAGACTCTGCCCTTGTGGATTAAGGGCAAGATAGTGCCTAAATCACAGGACGAAAGTCAGGCAAGTTATAGCGGTCTGGTCGGCAAAGAGGCTGGAAGGGTGGACTGGCAGCTTCCGGCAGTAGAGATATGGCGCCGGGTAAGGGCTTTCGAGCCTTCTCCTGGTAGCTATACCTGGTGGAAAGGAAAACGCCTCAAATTGTGCAAGGTGGTACCTCTGGAGGTGGCTCTTCAAGCCGAGCCGGGCGATGTGGTGGTGCTGCCACGAGGTCTGTCAGCAGTGGTGGGTGTGGGCACAGGGAGGGGTATTCTGGGACTTATCTCTGTACACCCTGAGGGGAAGCGGCAGATGTCGGTTGAGGAGTTTATCCGCGGACAGCGCGACTTTGTGGGCAGCAAGTTGCTTTGACTTCTGAGTCCCTGTCCTGTACAATAACATAATGCAGAAGGAGGATAAAGCAGTATGTTCTTGTTCGACCCATTATGGTTCATCATCATGTTGCCACCTTTCATCTTTATGCTTTATGCACAGTTCAAGGTGCAGTCGGCTTTTAGTAAATATTCCAAGGTGATGAACTCTCAGCGTCTCACTGGAGCCGAAGCGGCGCAGCTCCTTCTTCAGGCTAACGGGCTCAATAACATAAGGGTGGAAGGGGTGAAAACCCGTCTTGGTGACCATTACGACCCGACGAAGAAGGTATTACGCCTGTCCCCTGCAGTGGCTAATACCCCTTCAGTAGCTGCGCTGGGAATAGTGGCTCACGAGGTGGGACACGCTGTTCAGGACAAGACTGGCTATGCCTTTTTGAGGATGCGGAGTACCCTGGTGCCGGCGGCTAGCGTGGGCAGCAACCTGGGTTTCGTCTTCGTTATTTTAGGGCTATTTCTGGCTATGTTTGGTGCCAGGTTTGGCTTGACCGTGATGTGGGCAGGCGTTTTGCTGTTCTCTCTGGCGGTGATTTTCAGCCTTATTACCTTACCTGTGGAGTTCAACGCCAGCGACCGGGCACGCCAGATGCTGTTTAACAGCGGACTGGTCACTCCTCAGGAACATCAAGCTGCCAGCGCAGTGCTCTCGGCGGCTGCCCTTACCTATGTGGCGGCTACACTTCAGGCAGTAGCACAGCTTTTCTATTTCGTCCTCATCGCTCTGGGCATGAGCCGCAACCGGTAGCCCCTGTATTTATAAGCCTGTTATCGCTGCCCGATTTAAATCTGCAAGCTATGAGTCCGTTCAGATAGGTCGGTGGCGCCCACAGGGCGTGGCAGAAAGGTCCTCACCCTCACCTTAGTCCTCTCCCATCAAGGGAGAGGAAAAAAGAATGAAGTTCCCTCTCCCCTTGCGGGAGAGGTCAGGTGAGGGGGCGAATCAGCCTTTGCATCCTGAAAGCAATGAGCACCTATATCATCGACCTACTGGCGATTACAAGCCGTTGCCAATTGTGTCTTACCGGACTATAATGCGCTTGAAAAACCGGTTCTTATAGAAACAGGTGTCACTTTGTCAAAGAGAAATTCCTCCTCGTATGACTTTGCTTCGCTAAGGGATATAGTCGCCAGACTGCGTAGCCCCAATGGCTGTCCCTGGGACAGAAAACAGACCCACGCTTCATTACAGCCGTTTCTTTTAGAAGAGTGTTACGAGGTGCTGCAAGCAATCGAGGAAGGGGACCCCGAGAAGCTCTGTGAGGAGCTGGGTGACCTGTTGTTGCAGATAATGTTACATGCCCAGATAGCTTCTGAAGCGCACCAGTTTAACATCGACGACGTGGTGTCGGGCATAGCCCGAAAATTGGTCCACCGTCACCCGCACGTCTTCGGTGGAGAGGGGATCGACGAGGCTAAAAAAGTGGAGCTGAACTGGGAGATTTTGAAGCAGGAGGAAAAGGAAACGGGAGAGTCTTTGCTATCCGGGGTGCCGGAGAGCATGCCATCTCTGGCTTATAGCCAGTCGGTGCAGCGGCGGGCGGCAGCGGTGGGCTTTGACTGGGAAAGCGTTGACGAAATACTGGAAAAAGTGAAAGAGGAGGTCGCTGAGATAAAGCAGGCTCCCGGGCAGCCGGAGAAAGCTAGAGAGTTCGGTGACCTGCTGTTTACGCTGGCTAATATAGCGCGGCGCATGGATATCGATCTGGAGGCGGCGCTTCGTTCTGCAAACCAGCGTTTTTGTCAGCGCTTTAAATACATGGAAAGAGTTTGTCGGGAGCGGGGGGTTGAGCTAGGTGCCCTATCGCTTGATGAACAGAATGCTCTCTGGGAGGAGGCGAAAGCGAAGCTAAAATGAGCCTGGTCGGGGCGAGAGGACTTGAACCTCCGACCTCAGCGTCCCGAACGCTGCGCGCTACCAGACTGCGCTACGCCCCGCCCCACTTATTATAGGCGGCTTTGATTTTTAGGGCAAGGATTGTAGACTAAAAGCCATGAAGTATGCCGTTTTGATAATCGATGGTGCCGCTGGCTGGGGCTTGCCAGACCACAATGGCAAGACCTCCTTGGAACTGGCACATATCCCCCACCTCGATGCTATGGTGGGGGAGGGGGTGCTGGGTCTGGTGCGCACAGTGCCTGAAGGCATGGAGCCGAGCAGTGCCTGCGCCTGTATGTCCGTTCTGGGTTATGACCCCCGTGTCTACTACCGGGGGAGGAGTGCCATCGAGGCAAGAAGTCTGGGGATTCCCATCGCTGATGATGAGGTGGTCTTTCGTTGTAATCTGGTTACGGTCCAGGATGGCAAGATGTGGAGCTATAGTGCAGGGCACATCAGTACTGAAGAAGCCAGCATCCTCATCTCTGCTCTTAATGAGGTGCTGGGCAGCGGGGAAGTCAGCTTCTACCCCGGTGTCCGCTATCGCCATATATGTAAGATAAAAGGCAGACCGGAGACACTGCTGGCTGATTGTACCCCTCCCCATGACATACCTGAAAGACCAATAGCGGACTATCTACCTAAAGGACAGGGAAGCGAGTTTTTGAAGGAGCTGATGGCGCGGTCCGAGGCTGTGCTTAGGGGACATGAGATCAATAAGCGACGTCAGGCGAGGGGTGAACTCCCGGCGACAATGGTGTGGCTGTTCTGGGGAGCGGGGCAGGTGCCTGAAATGCCGCCCTTCAAGCAGGTGTACGGGCTGGAGGCGGCACTTACATCGGGCGTTGACCTTCTCCGCGGGCTCGCCCGAATGGCGGGCATGACAGTCCTCGAGATTCCCGGTGTCACCGATGGTCTGGACAATGATTATGCTGCTCAAGCTGAAGGAGCTTTGAAAGCACTCGAGAGCCACGACCTGGTGGTCATTCACGTTGAAGCGCCCGACGAGGCAGCCCATACAGGGTCAGTGGAAGAAAAAGTCGGCGCCCTCGAAAAAGTGGACACTGAAATGGTGGGCAGATTACGCCGCTGGGATGGCGAAGCGCTCAGGGTACTGGCACTCCCTGACCACCCTACGCCGATAAAGATTCGGACGCACAGCGATGAGCCGGTCCCCTTCGTGCTCTGGGGACCAGGGTTTACCCCAAACGGTGGCAGCCGGTTCACAGAAACTGAAGCGAAACGGACTGGCATTTTTCTGCAGGTGGGCTATAATATTATGGCAAAATTTCTCCAGAGGTGACCGATGGCGCTTGTAGTCCAGAAGTACGGCGGTAGCTCGGTAGCCGATGCCGATAAGATAAAAAATGTTGCCCGGCGCATAGCCGCAACCAAAGACCGGGGAAACGAGGTGGTGGTTGTCGTCTCAGCAATGGGCGATACCACCGATGAGTTAATCCAGCTAGCCAGGCGCATAAATCCGCGCCCACCGGACAGGGAGCTGGACCTGCTTTTGTCCACCGGTGAAGTGGTCTCCTGCACCCTTATGGCTATGGCACTGAACGACCTGGGGTACAAAGCAGTGAGTCTTACGGGTGCGCAGGCGGGGATTGAGACCGACACCGCCCACAGCAAAGCTCGCATTCTTCGTCTTGAGCCCAAGCGAGTGGTCAAGGAATTGGAGAAGGGGAACATCGTGGTGGTGGCTGGCTTTCAGGGCGTGACCAGGGACATGGATGTCACCACCCTGGGGCGGGGTGGCTCGGACACTACAGCAGTAGCGCTGGCGGCAGCCTTGAGGGCGCAGAGATGTGAGATTTATACCGATGTCGAAGGTGTATATACCGCTGACCCGCGCATTGTCCCGGAAGCCCGTAAGTTGAAGGAAATAGGGTACGAGGAGATGCTTGAGATGGCGACTCTAGGGGCTAAGGTGATGCATTCCCGTGCTGTGGAGCTGGGTCAACAGTATAATATGCCGATTCTGGTCGCTTCTAGTTTCACTGATGCGCCAGGTACTATGATTAGGGGAGGACCTGAAATGGAAGTAAGAAATAAAGTCCGAGGTATTGCTCACGATTTGAATGTGGCTAAAATAACCGTCGTCGGTGTGCCTGACCGCCCAGGGATAGCAACGGCAATCTTTGAACCTCTGGCTAAAGCTAATATCAGCGTGGATACCATTGTTCAAAATGCCAGCATAAATAACATCACGGACTTGACTTTCACCGTGGCGCGTAGCGACCTAGAAAAAGCGATGCCTATTGTGCAGCAGGTAACGAAGTCTATCGGGGCTAAGGAGTGCGTCAGCGATGCTACTTTGGCTAAGGTCAGCATCGTGGGCACGGGTATGCAAGGTGCCCCGGGCTATGCTGCTACGATGTTCCGCACGCTGTATGAGCAGGGGATAAACATACAGCTTATCACCACTTCGGAGATAAGAATAACCTGCATTATCTCCGAGGACAGGGTAAAAGATGCAGTTAAAGCCCTGCATAAAGCTTTCGAGCTGGAGAAGGCGGAGCTTTAAAGTTAGACGGAGACTACTTCTTTTACGCCGGAGACTTCCTGCTTAAGAATCCTCTCGATGCTGTTCTTCAGCGTCATGGTGGACATCGGGCAACCAGCGCAGGCGCCCTTGAGTTTCAGGCTTACCACGCCTTCCTTAACGTCCACAAGCTCCACATCGCCGCCATCAGCCTGCAGGCTTGGTCTTATTTTGTTAAGCACGCTTTCTACTTTATCTTTCACCGGGCTCTCCTTATGGCTGTTTCTTGCTACTACAGAGTAGCATGGTTTGTTGGGGCGTGTCAAAAATGAGTAGCGTTCACTTTACTCAGGCTTTTCTAAGAGGATAAAGGTAAGGGGCTCACCTACCTTGTGATAGACTCTTTGTTTAGTAGACTAAGAGCAGAGCAAGGAGGTAAGCCCGAAATGAAAGTAAC
>Ga0315298_1001030_pt1 | contig 52956 bp, 60 predicted proteins | sample WHS_1_MG_FD_203077 | JGI IMG/M metagenome (GOLD analysis project Ga0315298, IMG submission 203077) | Extremophilic microbial mat communities from Washburn Hot Springs, YNP, Wyoming, USA - WHS_1_MG | ecosystem: Environmental > Aquatic > Thermal springs > Hot (42-90C) | place: USA: Wyoming... | reverse complement strand
ATCCTTTCGTAAGGCTTATCTTCAGCCAATCCAATATCAAATTGCTTCGGATGACACACAAAATCTGGTCACTCGCACCACTTAATGGTGTGGGTGACCAACCGAAGCATATACTTCCCGTTTACAACAAGAATCGAGCATGATGCCACGACAGAGTTTGCCCTGAAGTTGTTCAAGAAGTGCACAAGGAAGTACGGGTTTCCAAAGCAGGTGCTTACCGATCAAGGACCTCAATTCTATTGTGCTGAGAAAGAGGGGAAAGAGCATGGAGAGAGCCAGTTCACCCAAGCGCTCTGGGAGCTGGGGGTTCAGCACATAGTGGCTAGCAAACGAAGACCGACGACCATAGGCAAGGTCGAACGATTTCACCGGACCTATGAGGAAGAGGCATGGAGATACAGGACACTCGAGGCGTTTCTCAGGTACTATAACTACCAGAGGATCCACCAAGCTCTTGGTTACCAAACTCCAGCGGAGGTGTATTTCAGGGATCTATCTCGCAATGTCTAACTATTTAAGGATAGTACATTTGCCAACTAGTTACCAAGTTTTAAACCCCTTAATCGACACCTCAACAATTTTAAAGGATGATAAGAAAATATTTACGAAGCTATATGAAAGGAAAATTCCTTCTGCTTCTTTTTACCCTGCTCATCTTATGGTGCGGTCTCCATTCGGTGGTTCAATCCCAACAAAGCGACCTTCCGACTCTGATACATCTAACTTGGGGAAAAAATGACACTTCACATTCAATAAATATTACGTGGTGGACGCTTATGGAGGATGCTGGAACTGAAGTTCTCTATGATGTTGAACCTAGGGAGGGCAACCCTAAACTTTACAGATACTCAGCGACAGGCAAGGTGCACACGTTTGAAGGATTTACCGGATTTATCCATGACGTGGAGCTATCAGATCTACAGCCCGGCAAAACTTACTTTTTCATATGCGGGGGCAAAAGCGGAGGTTACAGTGAAGAGAAATACTTTACCACAATACCCGAAGATTTAAAAGAGATAAAATTCGTCGCGAGCAGTGACTCCCAATACCCTGAACGCGATTGGGATCGAATAAATTGGCCAGAAAATCGGAATCTAATTTTTAGAACAATGGCAAGTTTTAAACCTTCTTTTCTCCTACATGGCGGGGACATTGTCCGAAACGGTGCAGTTCAGTGGGAGTGGGAGGATTTCTTCTCCTCGATGGAGAATAATTTGACTGACGAAGAGGGCATGATGATACCTATTGTCCCGGCCATGGGAAATCACGAACTTCGCTTTATGTCGGTGCCCCTGAGAGAAAAGGAGGATGCCATGCACTATTTTGAACTTTTTTCTTTGCCCAACGATGAAAAATGGTATTCATTAGACTTCGGGGAAAATTTTCTTCACATTACGGTGTTGAACAGTGAGGCCTATTTGTTCGGTGAACAACTAGAATGGCTTGAGAATGACCTTGCAGCCTCTGGAGCAAAGTGGAAGATAGCCCTTTTCCATTCCCCTCCTTTCGTTTCTATAGATAATGGTAACAAAAGCAACCTAGGGGTCAGAAAGCTGTGGGTTCCGATCTTCGACAAATACCATGTAGATGTGGTGGTTAGCGGCCATGTCCACTATTATGAACGAACCTACCCCATCAACTATACAAAGTCAGACAATGCTCCCGTCGAGCCGTCTGAAGGGACGATTTATTTTGAGGTTGGCAGTTTTGGATCAACAGTAAAATATCTTGGGGAGGAAAGCGTTGTTGAAATTGGCCAAAAGGCCTCAACGGAACCAAAATGGTGGACTGCCTGTTCAGTTATTTCGCTTCACAATTTTCTTCTTTTTCATGTCACTGACAACACAATGACCATTAAAGCCATAGATCCTGCCGGTAATGTTTTTGATGAGGTCTCCATCGTTAAACCAAGCGCGATTTTATCCACGCCTGCAGAAAGCTTTTCTGGAGGATACATTCTCGTCGCGGCTACAATTGGAGTTGTATCTGTGTTTATCCTGCTCATCATTTTGCGTAAAATTCGGACACTAAATCCTAAAAGTCGGTGAATCTTTTATCTGATATCTCAAAATCTGAAACGTTAACGGAATTTTAAAAAGATTTGCTCATGAGGGATTTGGTATTCTCGTATATCTTCTTGTAGACCTCATACGCGCTTGAATACTTTTCAAAAAGTTCTCTATCAGGAGTAATGGTTGCAACTGGCCTTACCATCCCGCTTGCAAAATCCGCAAGAGATTTATGCGGAGACGCTGCCGCAAAGGAAGCCAGGATCGCTGCCCCAAAAGGGGAAACCTCAAATTCTTTTAACAAAATCATCTCTTTCCCAGTCACATTCGCCTTTATCTCAGCCCAGAGCCTGCTCTTTCCTCCCCCACCTCCCAATCTTATCTCTTTAAGCCTGATACCCAAGCTTTCAATTACTTCAATGTTTTGCCTCAATCCAAACGCGCAGCCTTCAAGTATTGCTCTAAAGAAATGTTCTTTTCTATGGCTAAGCCTCACTCCGAAAAATACCCCCTTAGCGAAGGGATCCCAAATGGGGCTCCTTTCCCCAGCTAAGTAAGGAAGAAAAATAAGCCCCTCCGAACCAGCGCTAACCGTTCTCGCGCGGTCGTCCAAAATCTCGTAAACACTTTTTCCTGTCTTCTTCGATTCGGTTTTTTCCGCATGTGCGAAGTTATCCTTAAACCATCTTAGCGCTGCTCCAGTGGTGGACATCACGCCGGAGACTGATCTTAGCCCGTGTACAATGTGAGTTTGAGAGAAGACCCTTCCCATCTCGTCGAACACATTTCTTTCCGTTGCAACCATCAAGCACGTTGAAGTTCCGGTTACGTCGGTCGCTATACCATCTTTAACCGCTCCAGACCCTATCATTGCTACATAAGCATCAATTGAGCCCACAGAAACCAAAGCCCCAGCACCAACCGATAGCTCTTTACTTGTTTTTTCTGGAACGATTCCGGCTATAGAACCAGGGGTCATAACTTCCGGGAACTTTTCAGGGGATATTCCAAGTTCCCTTAAAATCTCATTTGGCCATTCCGTGATTTCTTGGTTCACGGATGCTGATGCCGAAATATAATCGGTCACGAAAGATCCTGTCAGTTTGTACGTTATGAAATCCGTCGCTTGGAGAAACTTGTGTGTATTTTCGAAGATTTTGGGCTCGTTCTCCATAACCCAAAGAATTTTCGGCAGGATATCTGAAGCTTCAACTTTTAATCCAGTCAATCGCCTAATCTTTTCTGCATGCGCGAATGAGCGCGTGTCCATCCACAAAATTGCATTCCTCAAGGGTCTTCCATAGCAATCAACGGGAACCATAACTGGTGATTGTCCTGACAGGCCGATGGCCTTTATTTCTTCTGGGTTTACACGAGTCTGTTTGACGATTTTCCTGACCGCAACGACGGTTTTTTGCCACCATTCCTCGGCGCTTTGTTCCCACCAACCATGAGCTGGGTTAATTGTCTCAAAAGCTTCGAAATTCTTTCCCAACGTCTCTCCGCTCTCGCCCATTAACAGGATTTTACATCCGCCTGTCCCTATGTCAACCCCCAGAAATTTCGACAATCGACCCCCCAAATTTGATTAATTCACAAAAATTATTTTGATCTTTCAGCTAATATTTCAAAAAGTTTTTCAGAGTATTTTTTCAAATTTAGTGAATTTACGCGCTCCACAATTTCAAACCAATTTTGCGGGACCTTTCTTATGCCTGTAAATGCTCCAGTTATTGCTCCGACTATAGATGCGAGTGTATCAGTGTCCCCACCAGCATTGGCTGCGATTATAATCCCTTCTCTAAACTTTCCTCCACATGCAGCAAATATGCCGATAGCCGAAGGGACAGTCTCAGCTGGGCTCAGTCCCGTGCCCACTATTTCATAAAGCTCTCGCGCCGCATCTTTGGGATTCTTGTGTTCCCCAACTATCTTTAAAGCCATCTCGATTCTTCGATGAACTGACGGCGCAGGGGAAGCTATCCCCATCCTCCCCCCTTTCTTCGCGCCAATTATCGCAGCCTCTATAACGGATTCAACCGTTGCTCCTTCTTTCATTGCCTCAGAAATTGCGCAGGAAACCGCTGAGGCACCAGAGATGGCTATGCTAGTCCCGTGTGTTGGCATGCAGGCCTGTGCTGTTTCACTTATGCATTTCTCAATTTCCCCTGCATTAGCGATCCCCACCGGTGAGACCCTCATGCAGGCCCCATTGGTGGTTCCGTCCCTTCCGGAACTTCTTGGATTCTCCCCGCTCAGCAAACGCTTTATACCAATTTTTGTGGACGGCCCTATGAAAGGCAATTTCAAAGCGTCCTCATTTTTTGCCCACCTTATAAATTCATCCGCCATTAACTTTGCAGTTATTCTTCCATTTTTTATCAAGCAATTTGCCACAACAAGGGTTTCCCTCGTATCGTCTGTCACTTGCCCGGCTTTCAAAAATGAGTTTGGATGCCCCTTCGGAGCACGATAAAATTTTTTGATCACACCAAATCTTTTTCTTATTTGATTTGGGGTAAGAAATTCCGCGGGCATTCCCAGGGCGTCCCCAATCGCCACTCCCGCAAGACACCCTAAACATTTCTCTTTAATGTTCATGACCGACGCCTCAAATCAGCTCGCTTAGGAATGGCTCGAGTTCGCTTTTTTTAGGCATGCCGGTTCTTGCCCCTAGATGCCGAATCTTAATCGCTGCAGCCAGATTTCCTATTTTCGCCGCATCTGCTAGATCCATATTTTTCAACAATCCGAAAATTAATCCCGCATGAAATGCATCTCCAGCCCCAGTCGTGTCAACAACTTGGGTTTTGAAAGCTGGTATCTTTTTAAAACCTCCTCTTCTCCCAACTACACAACCTCTCTTGCCCAAGGTTACAATAACCGCCTTTGGGCCATAACTGAGAAGCTTTTTACCGCAGGAATAAACGTTCTTGCAATTTGTAAACTCTGCCGCCTCCCTCTTGTTCACAGATACAAAATCAGCTCTAGCCACCAATTTCAAGATGCTGCTCTTCTCCCATAAAGAATATGTTTCCTCAAGGCAGAGCAACTTGGGGATGCCAGCCTCCTCAGCATACTCAATGGCCTTCAAGGCCACCTCTGGAAAAGAGAGACCTATATAAAGGAACTTCGAAGATTTTAAGTACCTCTCGTTTATCTCGCGCGGATCTTCAAGAAGCGATGCACCGCCTACGGAAAAAATGATCCTCTCCCCTCTATCATTTACTGCTATAATTGTGAAAGCTGTCCTTGCATTTTTCTTAATGTAAAAATTTCTCACGTCCACACCCTCCATTTTAAAATCCTCCAACAACATGCGCCCGTAGCGATCATCGCCGACCTTTCCCATAAACCCAGATTTCACGCCAAGTCTCGCCAACCCCACCGCAACATTTGCCGCGGACCCGCCCGGAAGCTCGATAATATCCTTCGCCAAAATATTTTCATCCGGCTTTGGAAATCTCTCTGTTCGTAAGATAAGATCCATGGCAACGCCGCCAAGAACAGTTACTTTGGGGCCGTACATCAAAATTAAATCGATCTCCCACTTAAACAATGTTTGCATCTAGATGGAATAGCTCTCGAAAGAGAGCACCCTTTGCAACGGGATAGAGGTAAAATTGGCTTATCTGGGTTAAGTGCGATAAGGTTTGTTAGAAGCACGGCAAGCGACGGATCGCTCTCAAGATGGAACGGATCATCGGCGAACTTCATCAACGAGGAAAACCTAGCTGTCAGCGGATTTGCTGGGAAAGAGTATTTTTCCGGACTTTGGATGACCTCGTTTTCGATTATCGGGGAAAAATCAATTTCTAATTTCCCGACTTTCCCGCCGCAGCCAAGAGGGGCTCTCTCAACTATCCGTTCCCCTCGAGCCAAAAAATCCAGAAACTCCGGTATTAAGTCCTCAGCAAGAGGATTCGAGCGTCTTGAAGAAAGATTATAGAATCTTTTAAGCATGAGATCCAAAACCATATTTGACGAGAAGCCATCCATTCTGAGGATATACGCTGCAGCCGCGGCCGTTATGTCTGATACGGGAATGAAATGCCCTTCAATCTTTTTGTCTTTTATGCCCCTATTAAGTGTGCTTATAAGCACCTTTGAAACGGCCTCGAAAATTGCCATCGCCATGTCATCCTTACAGATATTGTAAGTTGATTGGCCTATGTGATGAAAATCCCCCGCCCCCCACGTAGGTACAAGCGCGATATTTGCATAGTGAACATCCTTTTCAGCGGCCGAGCTGACAACATCCTCCATATCTTTTTTGAATTTTTTCATGTAAACCCCGGCATCAAATGATTTAAAACCTATCTCGCTCAGTATTTCCTCCTGAGTCTTTAGAGGTTCGATCCACATTTTCTTTAGGATTGACACTTCCTCATCAATGGCCTTCTGAAATCCTCCCCCTGCTTTGAGAGATCCGTCCAACTTGCTGCCAAACATCATACAGTAGGAGGTAATCCTGGCCGCTGAAACGCATGTGTAAAATGTCCATTTGTGCAGCCGATCTATTTTTATGCCTCTTAGGATTTTAGCAAATAGATTTAGCAATGACCCGGGGGTTGCAACATAATCTACAATCCATGTCGGACCGTATGCCCCGGCCCGCCTCTTCATCGCCTCCTCTGCTATAATGTCTTGAGAATTTTCAATTGCCTTAACGAGCAAATCTGAAGATCTCCTGAACCCGGGGTCCAACTCATACAGAAGCTCGATTACGGCCGGAGTTTGAAGGTTTTCCATATAAGGTTCATCGATCGGTTCAATTGTGCTAGTTAAACTTTTTATGATGTCGCAATGAGAAACCGCCGACTCCCTATAGAGATCAAGTACTTCTTTCGATTGCCGAGGATGTGTCCGAATTCGGCTCTTCACCTCACGCAGATCATCCCAATGGCTTACATCAAATGAAATTTGCCTATATCGCTTAATTGTGCTTAAAATGGTTTCTTGAACCTTAACTACGTCATCAACTATTTTTTCAATCAAGGACATTCTTAGGCCCGGAGCACGTCCTTTAAATAGATCTTACGCTTGCCCCACTGACCTCCAAAAGACGGTGCTGTTATTTTTTTGACCCCAGGCGTGCCGGCGATAGCTTCTATCGCTAACCTCATCGCATTTTTGACTACATTTTCATTCAGGCCGACAATTGGGAATTCAAAAGCCGATTTGGCTCCCTCGCAGATCTTACTTTCTGGGACCTTCTCCCTGATCGTCGGGCAATAAATATGGGGTATAGTCACCCTTTCATTTTTGTAATTGATCCCGCCAACTTTAGCACCCACCACACCTCCCAACGGGAAACAAAAAATTGCAGCGCCGTCAACCTCATTTAACACCCTATTTGCCGCATTTTCCATCGCTATTATGGAAGAACTTTGATTTTCTGTTATGACCTCCAGAACGCCATCTGTCCCTTCGCACGCACCCAAAAATTTTTCTACTATCATCTCCCCGGTCATGACTGGAATTCTGTACACCTTCCTTCCATTTATCTCGTCCTCAACCTCAAAGCCGTCCCCCCATCTACGTATTCTATCTCCTACCGGAATCCTAAATTTCTCCTGATCTCTCGGCGTTGCGTTGAATAGAGAGCAAGTTGGTAAGTGAGGGGCTATAAAGAGACGATCCGATACCGCTTTCTCAAAATTTTCATGATTACGGGAAGAGGGTATGTTCAATTGAATCAAAACTCCGGGCCTACCATCCGGAGTTTCGGATGGGTGGACCAGACGATCTATGCATGCTTGGATTGGAGCCGCAGTTATAACGCTAAAGCCGCTCAAAAAAATTGCTTCTTGAAGAGCCACTCTTTCAGAAATAGCTGTGAGCAACACTCTAGAGATTATGAGGTCAGTACATTCGCAGTAGGTATCTTCAACTTCTACCCCTTTATAATCCAAAATATATCACCTTTCTCCTTCTTTGTCAATTGTTTTTAATTCTAGTTCTTTAAATCTTTACTGGGGAGCAAATTGGTTGACATTCTAATAAAAGGCGGTGATATCGTAACAATGAACAAGGAAAAGAAAATAATTAGAGATGGATTCGTGGCGATTGAAAAAGATAAAATAATCGATGTGGGTGAAAATGAGGGCTGCAGGGACTATCGCGCCGACAAGGTTTTAGACGCAAGAGGTAAAGCGGTTTTACCTGGGCTTATAAACACCCACGTGCATCTGTACCAAAATTTCTTAAAGGGTATGCCAGACGATCTCCCGCTGGTGGATTGGTGTGATAAAGTTCTATATCCGTTTTGCAGGGCTCAACATCCAGATGTGGCTTACTTTTCTAATCTGTTAGGAAATATCGAGTTGATAAAATCCGGTTCTACATGCGTCCTAAATAATGACAGAATCGATTTGAAAATCCCAAAAGCTGCCGAAGATGCGGGGATAAGATGTATTTATGCCCCCACGCTTGCGGACAAATGGGTTCCGGGAGACCTCATAAAACCCGAGAAAGAGGTGGAAATTCTCATCAACAAAATTTTTGAAAGGTGGAATAAAAAAGAAAGCAGGATCAGGTGCATGCTCGGTCCCTCTGCACCTTTTTGTTGTTCTGAAGAGCTTTTGGAAAAAGTGGCTAAATGGTCAACAAAGTTTAACTCCGGCATCCATATGCATATAGCGGAGACGAAATACGAAGTGGAGTTCTCAGAAAAAAATTTTAAAAGCGGGCCGTTGGAGTATGTGGACAATTTAGGGCTTTTGGATGTGGGAAATTTCATTGCAGTCCATTGTGTCTGGCTTTCTAGAAGGGAAATCAATTTGGCCAAAAAGAAAAACGTCAAAATAGTCCATTGCCCGAAAAGCAATATGAAGCTCGGCTCCGGTGTTGCACCAATTCCAGAGATGCTCAGGAAGGGAATTACCGTAGGACTTGCCACCGATGGTGCTGCGAGTAACGATTTGCTGGATATGTTTGAGGAAATGCGAGCTGCAGCTCTAGTCCATAAGGTGTCAAAACTTGATCCATCTGTAATTTCTTCCTATCAAGTGTTGGAGATGGCTACAATTGGTGGTGCAAAAGCAGTTGGCATGGAAGACTTGATAGGTTCAATAGAGGTGGGCAAGAAGGCAGACATAATAATTGTTGATTTATTCAAACCACACATAGAGCCGGTTCACGATCTAGTGAACAATTTAATTTATTGTGCTAAAGGCTCAGATGTCGAAACGAGCATTATCGATGGAGAGGTAGTCTTGGAAAAAGGACAGCTTAAAAAGATTGACGAGGAAGAAGTCTTAACGAGAGCGATGGATATCTCAGCTGAAATCGCCCGACAAGACAAAGCCGAATAAATTGATGCCAGATCTAAATGTCGTATTGTTTGCCTAGCCAATGGCCAAAAAATGTTAATTTTTTGTAAGGGTAGATAAATGAATTCATTTAATTTTTCTTATCTTTTCCTTAATCAAATTGCTTTTATTCATGATAACTGCAGCTAGGGTAATAAGCATCGAAAAAAGGAACGGTGCCGTCGGATCAAATAAATCCGCAATGATGCCGCCTATACTGGGCATTATCCCCCATCCAACCATCGTGAAGAAATTATAAATACTCAAAATACGTCCAATACCTTGTTTTTCTCCTATTTTTGAGGCTTTTGCCAATAAAGTGGGATAAAGCATGGTGCCCGCAACCGCCATTACAGATAGGACTAAAGCAAACTGCAAGAAATCTCTTGCAAACATCATGCAAGCAAAAATAAAGGCTAGACCTAACAAGCCGTAATTCACCATTCGATTAAATCCGATTTTATCCCCCAAACTGCCCATCGGAACAAATAGCAGAGTGCGGATTAACATAGATAGCCCCACGATGGACCCTACCTCAAACGAAGAAAGGCCTATGCTACTCGCATATGCTGGAAAAAGTTTAAAGACAATCGATCCAACTCCGGCCGTAATAACCCCAAGAATGCAAATAGGGAAAAAACCCCTAATGTTTTTTAAGTCCCTAATAAATGAGCCGTGACTTATTGTAGTATGTAACATGGGTTTTGGAAAGTTTGTAAGCGCTATTAACAAAGCCGAAAGTAAAACAACACCTCCCCCGACAAAAAACGGGGCTGGGTTGACGCCGTTTAAGTCCCCATATAGATACCCCCCAACTAATGGCCCAAATGTAAAGCCAGCGCTCCATGCAGCAGCGTAAAAACCCATTGCTCTTCCCCTCTTTTTTCCCTCCGGCATATCAGCTACGATCGCCTGTATACACATCCAAATTGGAACCTCGGCAAATCCGTCCATAAGTCCCGCAAGCATAAGTTGCGCAACAGATCGCGCAAAGGAAAATAGCACGTATACTATGGATGTGAATATTAGGCTAATCACCAAGATTCGTTTTCTCCCGTAACGATCTGAAAAAGTTCCAATCGGTACAAGCAACAAAGCGTGAGGAATAAAAAATACCAAGCCCAACAACCCTATTTCAGTGTAATTTGCCCCCAAATCTTTAGCATATAAAGGTAGGACTAAAGAGATGATACCGCTACCCAAAGAAATTAGAATTTCAGAGACCAGCAATAAGTTCCAAGGTGTGATTACGCAACTCCGCCCCTGTTTAAACATGATTATCTGATAATTTTAAAATAACGGGGTAAAAAAGTTCGCTAAATGAGAACACAAGTTTAATAAGTAAGAAGAATAGGAGAGTCGAGAGAGGTGAATTCCTTGATCTGGAAACCCAGCTGGGCAAAAAAATTGAGTGTAAATAAACTCGGGTATGAGATCGTAAAAGAAATGATAAGAGACTGTGACAGATTAAACATCGCAGTGAACGAACTTAAAAACGGGACTACCGTTTTAGACTGCGGGGTAAATGCACCGGGCGGATATAAGGCTGGAGAATATGCCTCAAAATTAAGAATGGGGGGCCTCGCGGAAGTCCAAATCACAAATGTCACATATGGAGATACGAGTCTCCCCACTGCTGTCGTGTATACCGACTTTCCATCCATGATAGGTCTCTGCACTTATGTATGGTATGGCATAGTGCCACAACCTTTCGACACAAAAGCGGAGTTCTCTGCTTGGATATCCGGGCCTGGGAGAGTTTTAGCTAGGGCTCCCCAAAAGGTTTTCGATAAGATAGATTATGAGGATAACTCGGACGTAGCCGTTCTTGTAGTACAGTCTAGAAAACTCCCCGATGAAAAAGTTGCAAATTATCTTGCAGAAAAATGCAAGGTCTCTCCTAAGAACTTATATCTCGTCGTCACGCCCACGGAGAGTGTAGCGGGCTCGGTTCAGGTTGTAGCAGTCAGCGGCTTAGAGGATACATTTTGGCGGCTTACTGAATTTTTCGGTATTCCTTACGCAAGAATAAAACATGCCCTTGGCTCAACCCCCATACCGCCCATTCATCCCAGGGTATATGAAGTGCCTTGCATAACCTCAGATGATGCAATAAGATACGGAGGGATTGTTCACTACTGGATAGAGTCGGTAGAGGGGGAAGATTTGGAAGCGATAGTTAAAAGCATGGTGATAGAAAACTATCCAGTAAACTATGGCAAGTCCTACTATCAAATTGGTGGGCACCCGCCGGACCTTCACACATTTGCCAAGGAGGGCAGGGGCTTTGTGGTCGGGGAAGCAGGGATATATGACACCCGCACTTGCAGAATGTACAAAGCTGGGAAAGTGCATATTGAAATGATTAAAATGCTCCTCCGAAATCCTTGGTAGACGGAGCCAAGTTGCGGCTAAATGAGCTATACTCAGTATGTCCACAAGAACTTGCCTCCATCACTCAGAATGCGAGAAAAATAAGCCTCGCCTCTTTTTAAACCTCAGACAATAAGCCGCGATTTCATTTTCAATGTCAAACTAGATATATTTGACAATCCCAAGATGTTGGAGGTGCGAGCTTGAAGGAAATAGTGATGCCAAAGCTTACAATGGCCATGATAAAGGGCAAAGTTGAAAAATGGCTGAAGGATAAAGGCGAAGAGGTAAAAGAAGGAGAACCCGTAGCCGAGGTTGAGAGCGAAAAGATAACTAGCACGATTTCTTCGCCGGCCTCCGGCAGACTTCACATACTCGTTGAGGAGGGCCAAGAGGTTGCGGTCGGGGCGCCTTTGGGAATGGTCCTTGAGGGCGATGAAGCGGCACCTGAGATTTCAAAACCAAAAATCGAGGTAGAAGCCCCAGCGGTTAAAGAGATCGCTCCCGTCATTAAAGAGGAGCCAAAACCGTTGGTCAAGGCCTCTCCCGCGGCAAAGACCCTAGCCAAAATGTACGGTTTAGATTTATCCCAGGTCAAGGGGACAGGTCCGGAGGGGAGGATCTCAAGGGAGGACGTTGAAAAGATTATTGAAGAGCTGGCTCTCCCCAGGGTCTCGAAAGTTGTACAGCTCAAGGAGATAAGAAAGAAGATCGCGGACAGGCTATCCCGGTCATACAATGAAGCTCTGCACACGACGGTGACCATGGAGGCTGATATGTCCAGAATAGTGGAGCTCCGCGAGAAATTGTTGCCTGAGGTTCAGAGATCCGTTGGCGCTCGCCTCACATATACTGCTTTCTTGGTCAAAGCGGTTGCTCTGGCGCTAAAGGAGCATCCGATGTTGAACTCGATGTTGGCGGGAGATGAAATCAGAATTTTCGATGATATCAACGTAGGCGTCGCCACGGCCGTCGAGGATGGTCTGCTCGTCCCTGTCCTAAGAAACGCGGACAGGAAAACTCTCGCGGAAATCGCGTTGGAGGTGGAAAGGCTCGCAGAAAAGGCTAGAAAGGGAGAACTATCTGGAAAGGAGCTGGCGGGCGGAACCTTCACGATCTCAAATCTGGGAATGTATGGTGTTGACATTTTCATACCCATTATAAATCCGCCGGAGTGCGCAATTTTGGGTATAGGAAAAATATCAAAGAAGCCGGTGGTCGTCAACGATAGATTTGAGATAAGGAGCACAATATCGCTCAGCCTATCTTTTGATCACAGGATAATTGACGGGGCAATTGCCGCAAAGTTCTTGCAAACGCTTAAAGATAAACTTGAGAACCCCGTTGAGATTGCTCAAGAGGGTTAGATGGAGAGATGGAGACTCATTGACATTGCCCACAAAGATCCGCGAATGAACTTGGCCATAGAGGAGGCGATCGCGAGGGCGGTCGGGGGGCGCATCTCTCCCCCCACAGTCAGATTTTGGGTGAATAAAAACGCGGTCGTGATAGGGAGATTTCAGAGTGCAGATTATGAGGTGGACCTGCAGGAGTGCAGGAAATACGGAGTTGCCGTCCTAAGGAGATTTACTGGCGGGGGGGCGGTTTACCAAGATGATGGGAATTTAAACTGTGCGGTCGCGCTTCCCTGCGATCATACCCTTTTCAGGAAATCCGTACCAACGCTTTACTCAATCCTCGGGGGGGCGCTAGTGGAGGGACTCAAGAGTTTTGGGCTGGAGGCGAGCATGAAATCAAACAGCATTTACATCGACGATAAAAAAATTTCTGGGATGGCTGGCGCATTGGATTGGGGTGCGGCATTTCATCACTGCACCTTGCTAGTGAGCGCCAACATCGGCATCATGTTCAAGGTTTTAAAGCCTACAACAAACTTCGCCCAATGCAAATACGTGAGAAGCAAAGTGGAGGGGGTCACCACCTTAAAAAGTCAGCTTGGGAGAAACATCGCGATGCCCGAAGTAAAGCATACGATTGCAAGGGCGCTCGAGATAGTGTGGGGGGTCAAGCTTATTGAGGGCTCACTTTCGAACGAGGAAAAAATGCTTGCACAGAAACTTTGCGAGGAGAAATATTCAAATAGCGAGCACGCCATCCTTTTTGAGGAGGTGCGAGATTGAGCGGCGATCCTGAGGAGATATTGAAGGAGTTCGATTCGTACTACGAAAAGATGAAAAAGGACATGCCAGAGATCACCAAGGCGTACACCGAAATAATGAAGGCCATGTACAAGGAGGGTGCTCTAAAACCGAAGGATAAAGAGCTGATATCCTTGGGGATAGCGATCTTCGCGAGATGCGAGCCATGCATTGCATTGCACGTTAGAAGGGCCCTAAACGTTGGCGCGACCAAGGAGGAGATCTTGAGCGTGTGCGCCGTGGCGATTTCGATGGGCGGCGGACCTGCGCTCGTGTACATCCCTGCCGTTCTTAAGTCTATTGAAAAATTTTCAAAGCGGGAGGCTGGGACATGAAAAAACTTTTATTGGGCTGGGATAAGTAAGTGAGATAAACCCTTTGGTGAGAAAAATGGAGGAATGGTGGCTGGAAGCTCCTAAAATAGTGACGACGCCTCCAGGGCCCAGGGCGAGGCGCATAATAGAAAGGAATGAGAAATTTGTGAGCGGTCTAGCAGTTGGAATAGGAAAACTTCTGAAAATAGTTTATGACGAGGCAAGAGGCGCAGTAATAAAGGACGTGGACGGAAACCTTTACATCGACTTCACCTCATCTATAACCGCATGCAACACCGGCCACTGCCATCCCAGGGTGGTGGAGGCCATAAAGAGGCAGGCCGAAAGGTTCATACACGCATACGAATATCCAACCGATTTAAAGGCGGAGGTTTCTGAAAAGCTGTGCAAAATAACCCCTGGCAAATTTGAAAAGACGGTCATTTTCAGCAACTGTGGCACGGAATCAATTGAAAACGCCGTTAGGATCGCTGAGCTATACAAGAAAAAGCATGAGATAATTTCGCTCTGGGAGTCTTTCCACGGCAAAACTCGAGCATCCTCAAGCCTTACGACATACGGCGTGAAAGTCAGGGAGGGTTTGACCAAGCTCCCAGGCATTTATCATATCCCATACCCGGACTGCAACCATTGCTTCCTGCACAGAGAATACCCGGACTGCGGGGTACAATGCCTGGAATTTCTAGATTATGTGATAAATTTTGAGAGCACAGGCGGGGTAGGGGCAATCGTGCTTGAGCCAATTTTGGGAGGTGGCTGCGTGGTCCCACCGCCTGACTACTGGCCTAGGCTAAAGGAGCTGTGCGAGCAGAAAGACATGCTGTTCATCGACGACGAAGTCCAGGCGGGAATGGGCCGGACGGGAAAAATGTTCGCCATGGAGCATTACGGCGTTGAGCCTGACATTCTAACCACGGGCAAGGGCCTGGCGAGCGGGTTGCCCATAGGCTCGACGATCGCAAAGAAGGAGATCACAGAAAGCCTGGTGAAGGACTATGGAGGGCTTTTCACCAGCACCTTCGGCTCGAACGCGATCCCGCTCGCCGCGGCAAGCGTGACCATAGACATAATGCTCGAGGAGAAGTTGCCGGAAAATGCGGCTAGGGTCGGAGAGTTTGCGATGAAGAGACTTAACGAGATGAAGGAGGAGCATGAGAAAATCGGGCATATCCAAGGTAAGGGTCTGCTGATAGGACTTGAGTTCGTCGAGGATCAAAGGTCGCACAAGCCTGCTAAGCAAATGGCCTTGGAAGTGTGCAGGAAATGCTTTGAGAAAGGTCTGCTTATGTTCAACACTGGATGGCAGGGGAACTTCGTAAAAATCAACCCGCCCCTCGTCATAACGAAGGAACAGATGGAAAAAGGGCTTAACATAATTGAGGAGGCAATAGTCGAGATAGAAAGATCCTCCTGACGCACAAGGATGAATGACCTGCTTCAAAAAGCCGGCGCTGGATAAGTCAACCCACTATTTCATGGCACTACAAATGCGCATAATTGAACATTGAACACAAAAAGAATAAATACAAAGAATTTTTATTGAAATTTGCTGGACCTGGAGGGGACTTCTTGGATAGTGTTGATATCAAACTTCTGAAGATGCTAAGCGATAGCTCACGAACCCCTTTGAGGGAGATGGCCAAAAGGGTCGGACTCAGCATCTCTGGCGTTAGGAAAAGGATCAAGCAGCTGGAGAGGTCGGGGGTAATTAAAAAATACTCTGTGGTTATTGACCCAGCAAAAATTGGTCAGGGGATGATCGCTTTCATACAAGTGGATGTTGACCCGCAATTTATGCAGACATTCGTCCGCTCCCTGTCACAATGCCACAACGTCTGCGAGCTTCACGGCACGGCCGGACCACACAGCCTGCTGATAAAGGTGAGAGGGAAGGACCTGGAGAGCATAAACAAATTTGCTGAAACTCACCTCAGGTCGGAATTTATCAGAAGCGTGCAGACCACCTTGACTATGGAGACTTTTAAGGAGACTATCCTGAACCTTTAGGTGCCGTAAATGAAAGAGGTGGAGACCAAGTTAATTTGGGAAACTTTTTCTTCCGTGATGGCATATCTCGCATACCCGCAAGATATAAAACCCCTGATAGAGAAGACGGCTGGCGAGAGCCAGAACGTTGAAAATTTTATGGAAAAATTTAAACTGACCATCGCGGCGGAAGAGGACCCGACAAAAAAGACTGATGCAAGAATCTTTCTAAACGAGCTGCGAAGGGCGTGGGGAAGGGCTTCATCAAAGCCAACCTAATATTCTGCACCTCCTCACGAAGCTCAATCGCGGGGCTACTGTTTTAAGCAAGTTTCGACAAACAAAAGTGGGTGGGATAATGATAATCGTTCCGGGGCCTTCCTCGGAGGAGCTGGGAAGGAAAGTAGCCTGGGAGCTGAGGGAAAAAATAGTTGCGCTTGAATACAAAAACTTCCCCGATGGCGAGAATTATCTGAGATTTACGGGAGAGTTTAAAGACGAGGACGTTGTGATAGTTCAAACGACCGGTCCCCCTCAGGACACGAACCTGATCAAGCTTCTTTTCATGATCGAGACGGCGAAAGGGCTTGGGGCAAAAAAAGTTGTCGCCGTGGTGCCTTACTTTGCGTACGCGAGGCAGGATGAGAGATATCGCCCCGGGGAGGTCGTGAGCGCTGAAGTCGTAATAGACCTTCTTGAGAAAGCCGGCCTGGATGGATTTGTCACCTTTGACATTCATAACCCTGAGTTACTCGGGAAATTTAAGATAAGGGCAACAAGCCTAACCGCTATGCCTCTAATAGGTGAATATTTTTCAAGGCTCAATTTAAAGAAGCCTTTCGTCTTGGCCCCGGACCAGGAGGCGCCGAGAAGGGCTGAAATCGTCGCGGGGATTTTGGGCTGCGAACACAGCTGGCTGGACAAGTTTAGGGACAGGATAACCGGTGAAATTAGGTCTGAAATACATGAGGACTTTGACGTCAGCGGAAGGGATATAATAATAGTCGATGACATAATAAGCACCGGCAAGACAATTGTGAATGCTGTTGAAATACTAAGGAAAAAAGGCGCTGCGAACATATACGTCGGGTGCACCCATCCGGTCTTGGCCCCAGGTGCCCTTGAGAGGATCGCCGGGGCCGGGGCCAAAGAGGTCGTCTCCACCGACTCGATTCCCTCAAGCATAAGCAAGATCTCCCTAGCACCATTGATAGCTGAAGAGCTAAGAAAAGGCTGAATTTGATTGGGGTAAAGGAATGGAATACGCTGAGATAGAAAAAATAGCCCAAGCAATAAAGACGATGAGGATAAGGGGCGCGGGAAACATAGGCAGGGCCACGGCCAGGGCCCTGAAAATATTCGCAATGAAGAGCAGGGCTGAGACCGGGGAAGAATTCCTGGAGGAGCTCAGAAGCGTCTCCAAATTGCTGCTCGAGACAAGGCCCACAGCTGTCTCGCTATCCAACGCCATAAGGTTCGTCACCTCCAAGGCAAAACTTGGAGAAGGCAAGGACGTCAAAGCGCTGAAAAAAATTGTGATTTCGAGGGCAGATGAATTCATCAGAAACTCAAAACAGGCTGTTAAGCGGATTGGCGAGATAGGCTCAAGGAGGATCTCCGATGGCGATGTGATCTTGACCCACTGCAACAGCTCATGCGCCCTCTCAGTTATCAAAACCGCCTTCAGGGAGGGGAAGCGAATAGAAGTTTATGTAACGGAGTCCCGCCCGGCTAGGCAGGGCCTGATAAGCGCTAGGGAGCTTTTGAGGGAGGGCATCCCCACGACCCTGATAGTTGACTCCGCGGTAAGGCACATCATAAGGGACATAGACAAGGTGATCGTGGGGGCGGACAGCATCGCCGCAAACGGGGCCGTGATAAACAAAATTGGGACCTCTCAGATTGCCCTCGCAGCTCACGAGGCAAGGGTCCTGTTTTTCGTGGCCGCTGAGAGCTATAAGTTTCACCCAGGTACGCTAGTGGGCAGGCTTGTGGAGATAGAGGAGCGAGACCCGAGTGAGGTCGTGAACCCGAAGAGATTTCCTAACCTGAAGATAAGGAACCCCGTTTTTGACGTCACCCCCCCTGAATATATTGATCTAATAATAACTGAGAGGGGAATAATCCCTCCCTCCGCAGCTTACACAATCTTGCAGGAGCAGCTCTGGGGGACAGAGGAAGAGATATACTGAATTTTTTGACCTCTATCTAGAGCCATCAGAACGCGTTATCCGGGCAGGGTTCAAGCTATCTTATAGACTATGTCCCCCTCGCGAACCCTCTGATCGACCTTCAGCCCGACAGCCTGCCCCGCAGTGGCAACTTTCACGTCTTTATGCTCGATCTGCATTGAGTTCACGGTCTGCTCGAAATTTGTGGTAGGGCCCTCTATTGAAATCCGATCCCCGACTTTGAGCTCTCCCGAGAGTTCAACCACCGCAACGCTGATCTTCGTGAAGTAGTGAGTCACCTTCCCAACAACCTTCTTCTCCATTTGACCACAATTCTAAATTTGTCGCCCTCTTTAAAAAGTTCACTAATAGAGTTTTATAAGCCGATAGCGATTGAATTGTCCATCAGAAATTTTTCTCTGAAGCATGCGCTGCGCTTCATTTCTAAAAATTTACTGGCCGCGCAGAAAGTTTTGACGATTTGACTCAGCCGCCAAATTCACTTGCTATCTGCTTTAAGACCTCGACGAACCTCTCGATCTCGCTTTCCAGGTTGAAGTAGTGCACAGATGCCCTTACTGTTCCCTCCACGCCCAAGTGGCGCATGGTGGGTTGAGCGCAGTGCTGCCCGGAACGCACGGCTATCCCAGCGAGCTCATCAAGCATTGAGGCTAACTCGTGATGGTTCAAACCTTTAACGTTGAAGCTGACCACGCCTCCCCGTCTATCCACTCCGGCAGGGCCATAAACCTCGACGTTCTCAACGCCTGCTATTTTTAACATTAGCTCGGTCAGCTTTCTCTCGCGCTCCGCAATCCTCTCTATGCCTATCTCCATTACATAATCGCAGGCTCGGCCAAGGCCTATAATCCCCGGGATGTTTGGAGTGCCTGCGTCGAAGATTTGAGGTGGCCGCACGAGCTTGCTTTTATGCTCCTCCACGCTCTCCACGATCCCTCCGCCGACCAAAAGTGGCTTAAGTTCTTCAATCCTATCCTCGCGCGCGAAAAGGAAGCCCGTCCCCTGTGGCCCGAGCAATCCTTTATGCCCGGGAGCTGCCAAGAAGTCGCAGTGCAGCTTTTTTACATCAACAGGCATGTGCCCGACTGACTGGGCCCCATCTATGAGAAACGGCACCTCATGCTCAGCCGCAATTTTTCCTACCTCTTCAACCTGCTGTATGCTCCCTATGGCGTTTGAGACGTGGTGCATGGTTATTAACTTGGTCCTCTCGTCTATAGCTTCTTCAACCTCGTGCGGATCTATCAGGCAATCCCTTGAAGCCCTGATTAACTCAAGCTCAATCCCGACCATCTCTTCGAGCCTCTGCCAGGGGATGAGGTTGCTGTGATGCTCAAGAATCGTGGTTATCACCTTGTCCCCCCTGCGAAACTCTAAGCCGTGGGCGACAATGTTTATTGCCTCTGTCGTGTTCTTTGTGTATGCTACCTCCTCAGGTTTTGCCCCGATAACCCTCGCAATTTTTTCCCTTGCCGCCTCGAAGGCATCCGTTGCACGCCTCGCAGATCTGTGAACACCTCGCCCGACGTTAGCGCTGAATTCGTTAAAATATTCGAGCATTGCATCGATCACGGGCTGAGGGGTGGGAGTGGTTGCGGCATTGTCAAGGTAAATTATGCCCGTCCGCAAAAATGGAATCTCTGCCCTTACCTCCCCTACTCCTTTCCCCATTCATTTCACCTTCTTAGGCTCGACGTGGACCACCACAGACTCCAGATCCTCTATTTCTGCCTTCAGCCTGCGCTCAACCTCAGTCGCGATTTCATGGGCCCTCTTTATGTTTATGTCCTCATCGACCAGCACGTGAAGATCAGCGAAAATGTTTGAGCCTATCTTTCTCGCCCGGCACTTGTGGAAGTCCGCCACACCCGGGACTTTTGTGCACACCTCCTCTATCTTATCCATTACCTCCCTTTCCGGCGCGGTTTCCATTAAAATTGAAAGAGATTCTTTGGATATCCTCGCGCCCCAGAAAACGATAAGGGCGGATATGCCCAATCCGACCAGAGGATCCGCCAAGGCAAAACCTGAGCAGACGAAGATCAGTCCTACCAACACCGCGACGTTTGAGAGGGAGTTGGATATCGTCTCGTAGCCGTCGGCGACAAGTGAGATTGCCCTGCTCTTCCTTCCAACTGAAATTTTGTACTTGCCGAGGGCGAAAAGGATTAATGCCGAAAACCCTGAAATAAGGAAAAGCTCAAGGGGGGCGCTTGCAGAAGAGCTGACGAAAAGCTTTTGTATTGCCTCGTAAGCAATTCGAAGGCCCGCTGCGACTAACATTATCGCTAGGACCAACGAAACCACTGTCTCAACCTGCCCGTGCCCGTAAGGATGGTTTTCATCTGCGGGCCTCTTCGAAATGCGCAGACCGAGCAAAACGCCTATGCTCGTCACGGTGTCGGAAAGAGCATCGACGCCCGCTGCGATGAACGCAAGGCTTCCGAAAAGAATTCCTATGGGGAGCTCAATCGCCCCAACTATGGTCGTGACGTATATTGAGGTTAAAGTCGCCTTCTCGGCCGCCATTGACGGCATCTTAATTCGCCTTTCTCATCATAAGTTTGTTGAGAGGTTCGCGCTTATCTCTTTTAGGTTTTACTGATGACTTACTATTCAAAATAAAGGACGGGACAATATTCGTAGCATTCGAGGCATTTGGTGCACGCCTGAGTTATTACGGCATGCCCACCTGAGATGAAAATCGCCCCGCGCGGGCACCTGCTGGCGCACACGCCGCACCCTACGCATCCATCTGCCCTTATGATCCCCTTAACGATCAGGTTTGCGCTTTCCACTGCCCGCCTCTCATCGCGCGCGATCACCCTAAACTTCCCGGTCCGGAAAACGCTCGCTTCAGCCCCATGAATTTTAACTTTTATTACTCCCAATTTTTCAGAGCTTCTAACTTCACCGAGCGTCGTCAATAGATTAGCAGCCCTCTCCAGATCTGGGGTGCGATCGAAGCTCCCCTCAACAGAAATCTGCCCATCCTTGCATGGGCTAAACCCGGGCAAAATCCTGTACTTTATTTTTCCGCATGGCGCGCGAGGCTTTGGCTCGAATTTTAAGCCGAGCTCCTGGGCAAGCCTAAGCTGCCCCTCCGGAAGGGCTTGCCATCTCCAGAAAGCGTGGCTCAGCCATTCGTCCGGATAACCAGACTCGCTTGCGTATGCTTTCAAAACCTCATCCCACCTTTGCCATAGCTCCGGGTGCTTTTTTTCCACAAGCTTGAACTCCCAAATTTCAGAGGCCGGGCACATCCAGCACCCAATCCTGCTGAACCCGCTTTTATAGAGCGGGTTGAATTCGGCACCCTTGTAGAAAATGTACAGCCAAACGTGGAGCGCCTTCCAATCTTTAATCGGGCTTGCACCAATCTGGCCCGGGACCCAAGGATTCCCCCATATCCTCGGTTGCCTGTATCTCCTATCAGACTCGTACTTGCGCTGGCCTAAGAAGACGATGCACCCTCCGGGAAATTTTTCACGTATTAGCTTGGCGGTAGGGCCGAGCTTGCAGGTCTTACAGCACCAGCGGTAGTCCCTTCCGGGCGGGCCAAAAAATTCAAATGCCTGCCAGAACGCATCTCCGGCTGCCTCCACAATCAATTTTAGACCGAATGACCTCGCTACGCGCCTCACATTTTCAACGGTTTCGGGGAACTCGAGACCCGTGTCCACGAAAATTATCGTGGGGTCTTCGCCGGCCTCCCTAACCAGAAGAAGGGTGGCAAGGCTATCCTTCCCCCCGCTGTATGCCACGGCAAGCTGCCTTGGTATCTTTTCGACGACTGACCGTATGAAATGCTTAGCCTTTTCCTCGCTTTTTTTAAGGAATTTTCGATTTGCCTCGACCGCATCCTCCCAAGTTTGTCCACCTTTGAGGATTGAAGGTTTTCTCGGGGGCTCAACCTGCCTTATTTTCACGGCCATCCCTTTTCTACCATCCATCATGGAGCTTGCTCCCATCCTCGACCTGCCGACTGCAAGCACGAGATCATCTGGGCTCAAGATGTAAACTTCCTCGTCTGCCTCTATTTTCGGATCTGCGGCAATGACGCCTGGGGCGAGCACATTTGACCCATCAAGCACAGGCTTCACAGCGCCCTCATCGATTTTAACCCACTTCCCTCCCCCGGCCCCAAATATCCTTCTCGCCCCCTCGCATCTGGGTGAAAACTCAAATTTGAGCTCCTTGGGGTCGTATCTGAGCAGGCCGAGCACGCATCCGTCCATTATCACCTCGTCCGCTCTGTCAATGGCGGGGGTGGAGTTGAGAAGGACTAGCTTGTCATTTGGAAAAATTTTCTTCCCAACACCTTCTCCGAACTGCCTGTCCACGGTCTCGGAGAGCAAGTCTAGGTCCCCTTCGAAGGCTGGCCTTACGTCCCCTGGAGGGGTAATCTGCACCTCTTGGCTACTCCCGCCGCACCTCTCGCATGAGCCGGCCAACAATGGCAGGTTACAGCTCGCACACCAACCGATGGTGAATTTTCCCAAAATTACTGGCCCACCGCGCCGCAATGGACTCTACCTTACAAAAGACGTGTGAGGCCAACTACTTGAACGTTTCCAACGCCCCTGACCTTTGCGAGGGCCTCCTCAAGGGCGTCTGTCCCTCCCTCGGCGTCTGGAACAACGGCAATTATCTTGAGGGCCTGAAGGCCGAAAGCTATGGGCTCACGCTGGATGGAATGAACTTTCACCCTAGACCTGACCTCAGATTCCATCGCGTCCATGTCGACGTCCGCGCTTTCGGGCATGAGCATTATGGTAACGGCAACGTCTGCCATTCAGAACACCTAAGGGCCTGTGAAGCCGCAATTTGAGCATCGGTAATTGTTGCTAAGCCGGCGGCACCTCTCGCATCTCCAGATCTCGACCGCACCGCAGCTGGGGCATGGGAAGTGCACGGCCTTATCTCCCTGAGCAATTGGGCGGTTGCATGAAGTACAGAATTTCATCATCGTGATCTAAAACAATTCTATTTTAATTATTTAACTCTATCGGGGGGTGCGAAGGCGCATCAAAAGTTTTGCCCGCCATCGGAGCGTGCATTGGAGAACGCTTGTCATTTTTAAGTTTGAAAGACAATTTTTAGTGGAAATTGGGCCCGTAGTCTAACCTGGATAGCGCTTGCCCAGTAAGGACACCAGCCTGCGGTCATTGGCGGAAAGCTGGCGATCCGGGTTCAAATCCCGGCGGGCCCGCCTCTAAAAAAAAGTGATGCGAATTGTGAAATTTGCTCATTGCTCGCTTTTGCAAAATCAGATCTGACTCAGGATTATGCCCCTGATGACATCCACCACATCCTCGCAGCGGTCTGCAATTTTTTCCATGTTGTCTATGGCGTCCTTTATCATCATCGCATCCCCCGGAGAGGACTTATCCGACCAAGAGACCATATTCGGCAGTATTTCGTCTATTCTAAAATCATCTATTTTTTCCTCGATTCTCTCGACTTCATTTGCAAGCTCAATGGCCCCATGTGGGTTATGCAGGAGGGCGAAATATGCGCTTCTTGTCAACTCAGAAATCTGGAGCAGAAAGTCTGATATCTCCTTCAACCCTGTTTTTAACTCTGACGAGATTTTTGCTCTAGAAATCAGCTTGAGTCTCCTTACGGCTGCCTTCGCATTGGTTGCGATGTCGTCCGCGGTTAAGACGAGCCTGATCACCTCCTCCCTATTGATGGGATGGATCAATCCCTTTGAGAGTTCCTCAACTATTTTTCTTTTAATCTCATCCGCCTCCCTCTCCTTCTCAAAAACTTTCTTAAAGGATTCCGCAGCTTTTTTGCGATCTGTGCCGCATACGGCGTGGATATTTTTTCTCATCTCCGAAACGGTTTCCACAACCTTGTTGAAGTGGCCCTTGCAGAGTTCGGAGATTTTTCTCTCCCTCTCCATCCCCAGCCAAAAAGCCGTTTCCTTCGATCTGAAAATCTTCCCACCAATTAAAAAATACGGCCATGGTAAAAATATGCTGCGGTTGGCTTCGAAATTACCTAGAACCCCCTTTAACCTTTAAAATTTTCATCAAATGAAGTGCGTTTGCGTACATTTCGGTGTTGTTAAACATGATGTAGACTTCATCGTGAACCTCAGCTAAGCTTCTAGCTTTTTTTGCGAGCAACCTTAGCTCGCCCTCGGAGTAGTTATAGCGGTAATCGTACTCCTTTGGGTTGAGGCCGTGCAGCCTGATATAAGCGATGGGTTGCTCAGAGACCGGCTCGCGACGCATCAGATCAACAACATGTGTAAGCTCGAGCTCTTCGCACAGCTCCGCGATCTCGTCTGGATGCTCGTTCCAGTCTCCTCGAGGTTCCCAAGCGAGCGCAAGCTTGCCACGGTCAATTTTACTTAGAAACTCGCGCATGTTTGCTATGTTTTCTGCCGTGCACTTGAAGTTCGGCGGGCATTGGATTACGCAGACTTTGGCTTCGAGGGCGTCGCAGATGTTCTTTGTTAGACGCCATGCCTCGAAGTTCTCCTTCGTTGGCCTCAGCCAGCCGTATTTGTTGAGATGCTCCTTTGTCGGTTTTAGTCCAGCCCGGCGCCAGGTCGGGCTCGTTGGGAGATGAGTTATTGCCTGCCACGCCTTCAAACTGAAGCAGAAGTTATTTGTGGCCTGCTCCCGCCATCTTATCGCGGTCTCTAATTTCGGGAGTTTATAAAAAGTAGATTGCAATTCAACCGTTTTAAAATGCTTAAAATATACATCACGGGCACATGGCCACCCACAACAACCAACTCTAATTTTTTCCATCCTATCAAGAGATGATTGATGCCATTTATAAGATTTATAAATTACTTTCGGCGCCCTCTCTCCCAAAAAATCTCTTGAACAGTCGCAAAATTAAGGATTAACCGACGTAGGATATGGGTAAAAAGTGATTCCAATACCATCAACGCCAAAGACCGAGTTTGATAGCTATTTAAATCACCTCCTTACTCCAGTAGACGGACTTGGGACCCATATACGTGCCATTGGTTTGGAAAATTTTGTGAAACAAGTTACTAATTAAAGCTGGATCCTACAAGGTAAAAAAAGATCTTTCAGTTACTTCCTCATGCCTGCATGGATGGAGTACCGGCTGAAGGATGGTGCCTTTACCGATAGCGAGAAATGTAGACTTATACCATCCATACACCCAATTAAAGTTGGCGTTTAATAGAAATACTTCATCGCCTACAGTAGTTTTTTAAATTAAATCGTAAAAAATTTATAATGGTGCGGGAGTAACTCAACCATCTGGCAGCTAAAGGCTGCTGGATTGAAATGGGAGTTCGGGGGTAATCCCGACCCAAAAGTGTCAGACTTCGTTGAGTACTCACGAGGGACAAAACTGAAGTCTCCGGCAGGCATCTGAATGTTGAGGGTTCAAATCCCTCCTCCCGCACCATCACACCTAAACGTGGGCTAAGGGATAATTCGCGAAGGTCCGGATAGCAACAGAGCTGAAGTGCAACTGAAGGGAAGGCCGGCTAAATCTTTCGGTGACAAGCACTTCTTGCATCTAAAGGATTTTAGGTAGGTCCAGAATAGTACGCGCCAAGAAATTCTTGAAATTCTGGAGGGACTAGTTCATTTTAGATTCACATGGATCTTACCCAACTCCTGATCAAATTTTGCGCTCCCCCCTGAAAAACCGAAATGGGTGATATTATTTTGATATGTATCCCTGAAGGATTTTTCCCGTTTTTCGAGCCGCCCTCTTCACATCGCGCATGCTCTTTACCCCCGCGCAAATTCCCTTGCCAGAAACAAATATTAAAACCACGGCCTTGGGATCTTCTACCCTGAACACTAGCCCGGGAAAAACCTCAGGCTCATATTCGGTGTTGTCGAAATTCCAGGCTATGCGCTCGAGGTCAAACCTTTTGCCGAAGTCGATGGACGCGACCATATTCTGAACCTCAATTTTCGGCGCTCCCCCCACATTTATGTGCGCCGACCTTAGCTTCTCCGTCAGCGCCTCTACTGCCCTGTTTGCATCTCCCATGTTCCTAGCCCCAGCGCAGATCATCTTTCCAGATGCGAATATGAGAAAAGACACGGGAGGGTTTACAGATTTATAGACCAGACCTGGGAAGCGATCGTATACAGCTCCATCGAGCAATTTTGCCAGCTTCCTGAGGTTAAACTCGGCCCCCTTAAATGTGATCGAGAGCACGATATTTTGCATCTTGGTTTTTACGTCCATCTTTCCCCAACTCTAGTTGTCGAATCTCCCTTTCATCACGCCAATTCTCTGAACGGCCATCTCACTTTTGCCTCTTGGACAAAAGGGCGTTGCTTGGAAGGTTCGCACATTGTTATCTATGCCACTATCTACTATAAGAGGTAAAGCAAAAAATGGCTGAAGCAAAAACTGCTGAAAACGTTGTTTTTATCGGGGCCAAGCCGGTGATGAACACGTGCTAGCGGCGATAACGCAGTTCAACGAGGGCGCCAATGAGGTCACCCCCTGCCTTCGGAATGGGGCTTCTCTCGCTTGAGCTAAAATAGTTTTAAAAGTTTAGCCCCGAAAATTATTGAAAACTCTGAAAATGCCACGGCCCCTATTAATTCAGGGATGGCTGCACCCAGCTTGTAAGGTATTGTCGTAAGAAGGGAAACTGAAACCAAAGCAACCACCATCACGGACATAATTAATGCACCCCAGACCCTCCCCTCCCTTTCTCTAAGCTGGTCGATGCCAAGCGTTATGAACGCTAAGAGGCCCAACCCATAAAATGCCTCGGAAACCGTCTGGTGAGGGGAGGTCCCGCTGGGGAAAACGCCTATCATGACAAGAGAAATCGCAGACGCATACCAGAATATGACCCCGACTCGGCCAAGCCAGCGATTTATCTGGCGCTGGAAGCCGGATAGAAAAATCAAAAAAAGCAGACCTGCTGCGATCAGCCCTGAGTTGAAGACGAAATTGTAGGGTGTTTTAAGCGCCCCGAGATCGCTCAGGGCATTATCCGCCCACCTGAACCACGGATGCATGAGAATAGATGAGGCTATGGCGGCAAAAGCCACAACTGGGGCCAAGATCCCGCACGCTCCTGCAGACCTGTCCGAAACTTTCATTTAACAATCCCCCATCAAGGGATATCTTCCATAAATGTAAGTCACATATTATAAAGGATTTAGCGCTGCGAGCGGGGAACCCCACACCCAATTCGGGTTCAGGCCAAGCGGGAAAAAGCTTCTCCTCTCGAAGGTCGGTGAAATCCCGATCAAGCCCCACGGAAAAATTAAAGGAAAAGCCAATGGGGTCACGGTCAAGCACGAGAAATCTGGCAAATGGTAAGCGATGTTTCAGGTCGAGGACTAAGCAAAGCGCTGAGGAAATTATCTTTAAGAAATTTATTTGTTTGCAGTTTTCACAATTAGATCAGATGGAAAGGTTTGCTCTCAAGGATGGAAACAGTATCCCGGCCTTGGGACTGGGGACCTGGCAACTCACAGGCGAGATTTGCGTGAGGGTCGTCAGGAGAGCGCTGGAGCTCGGATACGTGCATATAGACACGGCAGAGATCTATGGGAACCAGCGGGAAATAGGGAGGGCGATAAAGGGATTCCCCAGATCTGAACTCTCCCTCACATCCAAGGTATGGACCAATCACCTGTGGTACGAGGAAGTCCTCGAGGCATGCGATCGCACTCTGGAGGAATTGGGCACAGATTACATAGACCTTTATCTAATCCACTGGCCCAACGATGAGGTCCCCCTCAAGGAAACCCTCAAAGCTATGCGCAAACTTAAGGAGGAGGGGAAGGTGAGGAGCGTTGGGGTGAGCAATTTCGATGTCGGGCATTTGGAGGAGGCGCTGGTGGTTGAAGAAAGGCTGGTGGTGGTCAACCAGATTGAGTTTCACCCCTATCTTTACCCCAAGGAGGTGCATGAGTTCTGCAAGCGTCGGGGAATTGTGGTGACCGCCTACTCCCCTTTGGGGAGGGGGAGAGTACTCCAAGATGAGAAGGTCAGGCGGATCGCAAGAAAACTTGGAAGAACCCCGGCGCAAATCTGTTTGAGGTGGGCGATCCAGAAGGGGGCTGTGGTCATTCCTAAAGCTAGCTCGGCTGAGCACCTGAAGGAGAATCTGGAGGTTTTTGGCTGGGAGCTGTCGGAGGAGGACATGGCAGATCTGGATTCGTTAAACAAGGGGCCAGGCATTCCCTCCTAGAAAACTTAATATCGGTGAAACTTGCGATCTTGCCCATTCCAGGCCTTGCCAGTTTTCAAGCCTTTTGGAATTGTTATGTAAAAAGTGATAGGGCAACGAAAGTAACGTTACGTTAACAAATCTCTCAGCTCAATGTTGTTTGGTTAATGTTGTTCGCATTATGTACGAAGCTAACGTTTTGTGCAAGATGTTGACGAGACGGCAAGGTGACTGAGATACACTCTTGGATGGGCGCGGGATTTCTGACCGCCAAAGCCCTTCGGTCCCAACCCCAAAAGTTTTTGTTTTTTTAAGGGAATTGATTAAAGGGAAAAATGTACGAGGTCTGCATCGTCGCCGCCGGGATAGCTGACTCAACTCTCGCTTACAATCTGGGCCCCAGCCTTAAAACGTGCGTGATAGAGAAAGCTGAAAAAGCCTTGCGGGGACGCGGCACACGCTTGGTGGTTTAATGGCGGAATTGAGCCCAAGCCCGAGCGACTAAACGCCGTCCTTCAAAGGATAAGAAGGATAGAGTTCAACCTGAAGGAGAAAAAATTTTCTAAGGAGCTGAGCGGCGAGCGAGAGGGAATAATGATAGACAGGCACAAGTTCGTGAGGGGGGGCGCTTGAAAGGACGCTTGATGAGGGCTGTGAGCTCATCCGCGCTGAGGCTAGGCCGAAGTTCAGGGGCGACAATCTCCTCCACGTTGAGGCGAACGGGAGAAAAAGGCAGAGGTTTACGTGGATGCATCCGTCGTCAAGGCTGTGCTGAGGGGCCACTTTCTGTCTAATCGTGGAAAGGTTTTCTTCTTGGGATATCAGGAGATAATTGAACACGAGCTCGAGGACGCCTCATGGAAAACCTACCTTTTCGAACCTGATGAGTCATACTGGGTGTTCGCGAGAGGGCAAACAACGAACATTGGGGTGGTGGGGTTCTCCAACTCGAGGGAGAGCCCGCGCGAGAGGCTTGTGAAGTCCAAGAAGTTTTTGGGCCTTGAAAATGAGGAGGTCATAGACCGCGAGGGAGCTTTGATCCCGAGCAATAAGCCTGTAGACCTTGTTTACGGGAACGTGGCGGCGATAGGGATGCTGGCTTAACGGTTAACCATATGAGCGGAGGGGGAATAGGGCCGAGCGTTTATGTAGCCAACCTCCTCGCCGAATCCCTGAAAAGCAACGAAGGACTTGAGGTTAAAGATTATTTGTTTCTACACGATTTCGAAGGGTTTGTTTATATACCAGAAAGCACCATTCTACATCCAAAAAAGAGGGATGTAATGGAAGAAAATATGGAGAGCGCCCCGGCGGAGAGGGTGAAATTGAAAGATCTGACCCCGCAGTCCAAGAATGTGAACGTGCTGGTGAAGGTCACCGGCATCGGGGCGCCAAAGGAGATCCCGAACAGATTTGGCGGAGAACCTAAAAGAGTAGCAGAGGCAAGGGTCGGAGATGAGACAGGCACAATAGTCCTTTCACTTTGGCAGGACCAGATAGGGTCTGTTCAGGAGGGCGATGTACTTTACATAGAGAATGGGTACATTTCCCTTGTGCAGGGACACATGCGCCTAAACGTTGGCAAATACGGAAAAATGGCAAAATCTGACGAAGCGGTGCCGGAGGTAAACACGGAGGTCGACTTCAGCTCGGCAGGTTACGAGCAGGAGCGCAGAAGGTTCAGGCCAAGATATGGCGGGTTTAGAGGTCGCGGAAGGCGCTAAATTTTGCCCTGGCTTACTTATAAGAAAAGCCAAGATGATATGCCTAGTTGGGAACGATCATCCCCCCAACGCGGCCCCTTTCCTTTTTTTATGATTATTTAACCCAATCCCTAAAAATAGTCTTTGAAGTGTGGACGGTGCCGCGCTTGATGGAGAAGCTCGAAATTGGTAGGTTACCAAAGATCCCGAGTCCAGATGAAATACTTGAGATCTCATTTCGCCTGGCATATGAGGCTGCGAAGAGCGTGCAGATAAAGGGAAGGCCGGCATACGTGGCAAGAGAAAGAGAGACTAGACGAATTAGGGTTGCAAGCCAAGCCATAAGGAGAAAGCTGAAAAAGATTGTGGCCAGGATGCCCTCGTTCACGAACATGCATCCTTTCTACAGGGAACTCATTGGCGCATTGATCAGCGTCGACGAAATTAAAAAGTCGCTAGGTGCGATAGACAAAACTGCCGCCGTTGTAGAAAAGATAGAGCGCGAGCACATCCGAATGCTAAGAGATGTGAAATCTGCTGATGAGGCATCGTCCATAAGGAAGAGCGCTTACGGCAGGCTTTCGTCAGCGGTAAAAAGGACGGGAAACAACCTAAAGTTGCTTCGCGAGGCGGCGGGAAAGCTTTCCAAAGTACCATCTGTATTCATCGGCATGCCTACCTTAGTGATAGCTGGTTATCCAAACGTGGGCAAAACCATGCTCCTAAAAAGGCTAACGGGATCTGAGCCAAAGATAGCCCCATATCCATTCACCACACAGGGGCTCAATCTCGGGTATTTTGAGAGAGGGCACAAAAGGTACCAAGTAATAGACACGCCGGGGTTGCTGGATCGCCCTCTGGAGAAACGAAATCCTATTGAGCGCCAGACCATAACCGCCCTTCGCCACCTGGCCAACATCATAATTTTCGTCCTTGACCCATCTGGGACGTGTGGCTACGGTTTTGAAGAACAACTAAACCTGCTGGATGACATAAAGAGGACTTTTTCTGAGGTCGAGGTGCTCACAGTCGTCAACAAGGTCGATTTACTCGACGAGGGGCGGACTAAAGAGGTTGCAGAAAGGTGCGGGGAAGCGATTTTCCTATCAGCGGAGACGGGGCAAGGCTTAGAGGGGCTTTTGGAAGCCGTAAAATTGTTGATAAGCCGCATACCTTAAGTTTTCTAAATTATGCCTAGCTAAACAAAAAGTAAAACCTATTTTTCGTTTGGGACCATGGTTCAGCTTAAGGCACCAGATATTTTCCAAGAACTCAATCATAAGGGGATGTAAAGAAGTTTTCATGGGATTTCAATAAAGCCTAAAAATTGTTGGTGGCTAACGAAAAACATTTGGGGCACAAAGTTTAGCAAGTCTAACGCATCATTCTTAGGCCCTGCAAAAATCGTCACCGCCCTTAAAATTATCAGCCCTTTAGGTCGCCAGCGAACTCCTCCCAAAGTCCCTCAGATGTCTTGAACTTTTTCTCCTCACCCTTTGGAACCCTGTCCTTAAGCAATGCCCCGGCCATCAAAACCATCGCAATGATTAGCCCCTCGCCGCTCAGGATAGACTCGCCCCCGATAGCGTTTGAGAATGGGAAAGGCGAAGTTAGCAAACCCGCATTTAAGTTGAGGCTGAGCGAGCTAGGGCCTTGAAGCATCAAGGCTTCTATTTTTAGGAAAACAGACCCGCCGAAGAGGGGCCAGAGGATCGGCGTGAAGTCATTGAAAAGATCTAGGAATGGATGGCTAAGTAGGGCAATTGAGCAAATCGCAGCGAGGCCAAATTTGTCCCTGGCTTTCTTGAGCGCTAAAACCAAGGACAGCAGGCTCACCGCTGCCAAGACCACCAAACTATGCGTGGCTGAACGGTGAACCCCGAAGAAATAGTCGAGGTCAGGAAGCATTGCGAAAATTGAGGCGAAGGCCGCCCTCTTTTTGCCCACGCCAAAAATTACCATCAAAAAGAATGGAATCGCAAAGTGGATGAGTGGCTCCAAATTTTTTCACCGCCTAACTATATGTTCCTTTATGGGATGAAACAAGTCCCCGATTTAAAAATGTTTCTCTCATCAAAAAGGCGCGTGAATGGATCCGCAAACCTAAATTGTTAGCGACTATCTCGAAACTGCCTTTTCCTTATCAAACGTGGCCAGCTCGAACTGCTTGCTCATAGTTATAGCTCTGGTCGGGCATGAGGAGGCGCACTCACCGCAGAATATGCACCTCCCAAGCCATATCCTCGGCTTTTCAGTCTCCCTGTCAACGCTTATCGCCTTGTTTGGGCAAACCGAAATGCAGAGCCAGCACTTTATGCATTTGTCCTTGTCTATGATAGGCCTGCCCCTGAAGCCATCTGGCGGCTCAACCCTCACGTAAGGGTACTTGACCGTCGCAGGCTTGCGAAACAGGTTTTTAATAACATCAAAAATTGCGCTGGCCATTATCACACCACGAAAATTTTAGCAAGAAGAATTTTTTCCATTTGGCCAAAGGAAAAACGTGCCAAAAAAGCTACCCAAAAACTCAGCTCGTTGAGGCACTCCATTTTCTCATCTCCTGTCTTGAAAGAGAATATGTTTTTCCTTTGTCAAGGTCGACTATTGTAACCCGGTCCTCACAACCAAAGCATGGATCTATGCTCCACATGACCACGGGAATCTCGGCTATGGTGCATCCTTTAAACATCTCCTGCCAAGAAAGAACGTTTGCGTAAGTTGGGGTTCTTATTCGCACGCGCTCCGGCCTCTCAGTTCCATTGGACATTGCGAAATACAATAGTTCGCCGCGAGGAGCTTCAGACCGGCAAACTGCTTCGGCCTTTGCAACCTGGGGCACGAACCTCTCTCTTATGGGCCCTTTGGGAAGCATGTCCAAAGCCCTGCGTATTATTTCAATTGACTCAAAAATTTCCCTTATCCTGATCAAAGTCCTAGCCAGCACATCCCCCCCGTTCTCAACAACTATTTCGAACGGGGTTTCCTCGTAAGCCGCATATGGATCTTCCTTCCTTATGTCAACTTTGACACCTGAAGCCCTAGCCGTAGGGCCAACCGCGCATAAATCGACAGCCGATTTTTTTGAAAGAATCCCCACCCCCTCACATCTCGCAATGATGGCACGATCAGAGGCGAATATCTCCAGATATCGTTCCGCCGCTTTTTCTATCTCATCAAGAACCTCAGTGATCTTGAGGCTGTGGGCTTGCCTTAAATCCCTCCTAACCCCGCCTATTGTGTTCATAGCTGAGTGTATTCTGCTTCCAGAAATCATTTCCCTGATGTCCATTATCTTTTCTCTATCCCTCCATGACAGCATAAAAAGGGTGTCGAAACCCATTTCATGCGCAGCTACCCCTAGCCAGAGCAGGTGACTGTGGATCCTCTCAAGCTCAAGGATTATCGTTCTTATGTATCGCGCCCTGTCTGGGGGATCGATGCCTGCCAGCCTCTCGATCGTCTGACAATAAGTGGCGGAGTGCACTATATTACAAATTCCGCATATGTGCTCAGCCAAATATACATTCTGAGGATAAGAACGATCCTGCATGGCGCGCTCGATGCCTCGATGAACATAACCCAAGCGAATATCTGCCTTAACAACCTCCTCACCCTCGACCTCAAACTTAAAATGCTCAGGCTCTTTTAGCGAAGGGTGTTGCGGACCTACATAAAGAGTAAAACTCATAAACAAACCCTCACTTTTTCTCCTCTAAAAATTCCTTGCGCATGGGGTAAACGTCCGGGGGCCAATCGTCTGGCAAAAACAAATGCCTCGGATCGGGGTGCCCTTCAACCTCAACTCCTAACATCTCCATTAGATCCCTTTCATAAAGGATGGCCCCTGGAAAAATGTCTGTGATTGTAGGTAACTTAAGATTTCCTTTTGGCAATTTGACCTTTAGGTTAAGGAGCTCACCGCCGCCACAGTCGATGTGATAAATTATCAAGATCTCATCGCCTAAGTCAACCCCGGTTATGGCTGATAAATGGTCTACATTGCTCCTCTTAAGGGCTAAGAGGGCGCTCCTGAGGTTCTCCTTTTTTATCAACGCACTAGTTCTGCGAACTCCTGTGACATTAAATTCATCTAAGAAATCTCTGAGCAAGTTACCAACTCCTTCAATATTCATTGCCCCACCTTCTCAAGCGCCTTCAAAATCCCGTAAATTATCGCCTCTGGCCTAGGCGGACACCCCGGGACATAAACATCAACTGGCATATATTTGTCCAGCGGGCCAACCACATTGTAGCAACCATCGAAAATCCCGTTGCTCATGGTACAGGAGCCAAGTCCTACCACAAGCTTTGGCTCAGGCATTTGCTCGTAAATTCTTATAAGCCTGTCCTTGCTCTGCCTGGTTATTGGGCCTGTAACCACGAGAATGTCGGCATGCCTCGGTGAACCCTTCAACTGAACTCCAAACCGCTCAGCATCGTAACGAGGTGTTGTGGCTGCAATTAGCTCTATGTCACATCCGTTGCAACTCCCGGCGTTATAGTGAATCAGCCATGGTGATTTTTTTCGGAATAAATTAGTTAGCCCCATGCTTTCGCCCGAAACCAAAATCACCAGAAGATGTGGAGAGAAGTTCTGGGAAAATTAACACTCTAAGCTCTCTGTAATCCACTATACCACTCTAAATTTCATAAGTTAACGACTTTTTAAACGTTTACATTAACTTATTTTTCATTTGATAAATCCCATTTCTAAACACATAAACTTATTAGCTAACGAGCAATGCGGCTAGGAAAACTGCGAATGACAAAAGCAGAGGATACTTGAAAAAGAAGTTGATTGTCTTATCCACTCTATACCTGGCCAAAGATGCCCTTAAGATTGAAAATACGGCAACAACCGCCAGAAATTTCACAAAAATAGTGATGGCACCAAAGAAGGTTCCATATGAAAAAGGTGCCGCCCCGGCCAGAAAAAGAAAAACTATCAGAATAGAGTAAGCAAACATCTCGCAGTCGTGAAACAAGGAAGCCAAAGCCAATTTTGCTCCACTGAACTCAGTAAATACGCCGGCCACTATCTCTGTTTCAGCGTCAAAAAAATTGAATGGCTGCAACCCAAATTTGCACTGGAGGCTTAACACTCCTGCCACAAAAGAAAGAATTATTAGAATCGAGTAAGTCGGATTCGAGAATAAGGTAGGCAACCTTTCCACGCTCCCTAAGATTGAAAATGGTAAGCCAGATCCCCCCTTGGATGTAAGCAAGACTGGAGTCAATAAAGAGAAAACCCAAGTTGGCTCATAAACGAATAAAAGTGAAAGCAATCGCGAAACGCCTACTGTAGAAAAAGGACTTGGGACGGCCAATCCGGCCAAAGCTAGGGCTAATGTGGACCAAAGACCCAAGTAGACGAAAACTATCACATCATAAGGGCCATAAAACTTAAAGGGTGAAAAGGGCATGAACATAAGAAGGGCAACAAAGCTCCCAATCCCGATTCCTATGGAGAACACGAACAGACGCGATCTGCCATATCTTGGGGTTATGCTCTCTTTGTTCAACATCTTGAAAAAGTCGTAAAATGGCTGTAGAACCCCAAAGGGTCCGCCATAAGCAGGACCTATCCTATTTTGCATTCTGGCGTAGAGTTTTCTCATGTACCATTGATTTAGCAGTGCTCCAACGAAAGTGAAAAGAAGACCCGGAAATACCAAGATTGCAACCATAAACCGTAAGCTCGAAAAAAGTAGATCCATGTTAAATCACCTTAACCAAGATAAGTAAAGCCAGCATGAATGCGAGCCAAATGGCCATGTAGAAAGTCCACTCGTTCACCGAATAAGTGCGAAATCTATTCACCAAAATCTTGTACGCGCCCTTTAGCGATTGATTGATTGCTGGCCAGAAAAGGGTCTCACCTGCTATCGGTGGTTGATCCTGAGGTTGCTTTTCACCGCACAGGTATGTCTCAATTTTATCTCCGACCTGACCCGCCTCCTCTGTCCTGGCCTTGTGGGAGAAAATAAGCATGATGATTAACCCCGCCACTAGCATGACCGCGGAAACGCCGATCGCCAAAAAAATCGTGGACGAAATCATATCCATTTCAACCACCTAATGCTTGAGCCGCCTTCAATGCCGCATCCACATAGCCACTTCCGTCTCGTAACGAGTTTACCGTTGGGATCAAAATAAGCTCGTTTATCATAGGTGCTATCAAACCAAGTAGAACACATAATGAAGCTAGTATAACAAGTATAATGCCCACATGCAACTCATTAGCCGTCTCGAAAGTTCTGTTTGGTCTCCTTAACCAAACACAGAAAAGTACTCTCATCCACCCCATTATGGTTATCGTTGTAGATACGATTATAACTAAAACTAAGGGAGCTAGACCTGCCTCCAAGAAGGCCGTATAAAGCATTAGCTTGCTCATAAAACCGCTAAGCGGCGGCAGTCCCTCTATGGCTAAAAACCCGATCGCAAAAGCCGTCAGCGAAATCGGGGCATACCTGCCTACACCATCCAAATCGTCTATAAACCTTGACCCTGTGACCTTTGTGAATATCCCGGCTGACAAGAATAGCAATACTTTTGCTATTGAATGATTTATCATGTGGAAAATAGCCGCCGCGAGCCCTGCCTCGGTCCCTAAACCGATCCCCATAAAAATAAAACCTATGTGAACCACCGTGCTATAAGCAATTATCCTTTTGACATCGGCCTGCTTGACCATTAACAACGCGCCTAATACCGCAGAAATTGAGCCGAGCGAAAGAAGGATGGGGTTGATCAATTGAATAATTGGCAAAAAAATATTCGCCCTCCCGAATATCGTGTATAAGAATCTGATAACAGCATAAGCCCCCATCGTTACCGTAAGCCCAGAGAGAGCGGCGCTTATTGGAGTTGGGGCGGCAGAGTGCGCATCCGGGAGCCAAAAGTGGTTGGGGAATAAAGCTGCTTTAAATGTAAAGGACCAAAATGCGAAAGCTATCGCGACCCCTGTGGCTGTTATTATGTTTCCGAAAGGTGCACCAGAAATCGGGAAACTTAGACCCGACGCTTTGGACGCCAGATCGGCCATGTTAAGGGTCCCGTAAGATCCGTAAAGGAATACCAGCCCTATAAAGTAAAACGTGGTGCTGGTGGCCCCCAAAATCGAATACTTGAGCGCCGCATCTACGGCCTCCCCTTTTGTCCTGTAAAAAGCCACTAAACCGTAAAGAGATATGCTCATAACCTCTATCATCACGAATAAGTTGAAAGCGTCACCAGTGTAGACTATACCTAGAAATCCGACCTCAAGACCAAGCAACAAAGTGTAATACCATTCCACCCCATTGGGTTCCATGTAAAGGATACTGTAACAGGAGATTAGGAACATCACCCCTCCGACCAACGCGCCGAGCAAGGAACCAAGTTTATCTACCTCATAAATTATTCCCACGGGCGGTGGCCACCCACCAAACTTGTAGACTATAGGTTCGCCCATCACGAAGAACTCGTTAAAAAAGTTTACAAATGTTAAAGCCATTACTATAGAGGAAACCGCAAGGACGTAAAAATCCAGAAATCTTCTTTTCTTTATAAACAGGCTTACAAGCGGCAGCGCAAAACAAAAGACTATGGGGAGGGTTGTCGTCAACCCAACAAATATCTCTGGCGATAACAAATTTTCACCTCAATCGAACACTTTCCCCAAAAATTTTTCAAATGTCTTCGAAATCTCTTCCCGACACTTTTCTGGGTCTGTATATTTCGCGTTGATCCAGTGAACGTAGAATAGCCTTTTCTCTTTGCTTAGATCAACCACAACTGTGCCTGGCGTGTTTGTTATTGAATTAGCAACCCCGACAATTGAGTAATCCGTGGAAACAGCGTATGGGACCCTAACTATGGCCGGGTTTATCGGTAATTTTGGATCTAAAATTATTTTTGCAACGTTTAAATGTGATTTTACCTCTGCCACAAACAAATAGTAGATAGAGTAAATCAGGAGATAACCCAATCTCAATATATTCAGAGATTTAGATGTGTCTGAAATTAAAAGCTCGGAGAATAAGAGGCCCGCAACAAACGCGACGATGACGCCAGTAACAAGGTCATAAATTGACAACGAGCCTGAAAAAATGATGTAAACGAAAAAAGCCATTGCCGTTGGGAGAATCGCTTTCCTAAGGTTCACCCTGACCCCTCCTTTTCTCCGCCATCTTTTTTGAATCCAAAGTGCCGTACACCCTGTAAACCTGTAGGGCGACAAAAACTATGAATAGACTTATGGCCATGTTGATAACTATAGCAGTTAGAATAAGTGCCTGGGGGAGAGGATCCACGGCAACGCTTAAAAATTTAGAAATATCGGTGGCTGTTGGGGAAGAGGTCCAAAGCACGGGCGGGGCAATGGGATAAATATATCTAAACCCAACCAAAAGAGCCAAGATGTTCGCCACGTCTCCGAAGATAGTTAGGGAAATTATTTTTTTGGTTACATGGGGCTTGTACATTATTCCGTAGATCGAGATCATGAGAGTTAATATAACCGAAAAAAATATGTATGCCACCAAGAAGGTCTCAATGAGTGGCGTATCTCTCCTCCTCCAAAATCTTTTTGACGCTTTCCTCTGGAGCCGAAAGAAGCAAAAATGCAAGTGTAAATCCAGCCGCAACTGCAAGGTACTCAAGAATGTTAAAGATTAACAATGACCCACCCATCATTCTATCAAGAATTATCGAGGGAAAGCTGAACTGGGAGCCATACTTAATTTGATTTTGCATTATGTATGCCAAACCGTTGATCAGAGGTACAGAGGCTAGCGGCAACAAAACTGTTATCCCGATGCCAAAAAGCCCAAGACTGCGGAGAAACCTCATAGAATTTTCGTTTACGCCCCTCTCAGTAAGGGCAAATCTGGACATTGCCATAATGAACAAAATTGGAAGCACCGCGAGAGCTGCCCCTGCCTGAAAGCCTCCGCCCGGGGTTAGCTGGCCGTGAAGAGCAATGGAAGCTGAGACGCTCACTATCATTAACCCAATTATTTTGGTTGTGACTTTCACTATAGGACTTAGCCCCTGTTCTGAGTCTTTTTCTAGCCTAGGTTCACCTGACGAAATACCCCTCAAAATCACCAAACAGGAGATTATCGCGAAGAAAAAGACTGAGGTTTCAAAAAGAGTATCAAGGCCCCTGTAGTCCCAAACGACAGCAGTTACCACCTCGGGGCTAGCAGCCCATTGGTCTTTTTGCTGCGGATTTGTAGCGCTCTTAAGGTAGAACGAGGCAATATTTCTCAAGTCTGTTTGTGGCCAAGCGCCTAACGCCTGAGATGCCGTTGCATATGAGATCGCGACCAAAGACGAAAAAATAACCAAGAGAGGTGCGATTTTCTTAGCCTTCATTCTCGAACCTCTCTGTCTTTTTAATGAGCATGAGCACGATGGCCGGATATATCCCGACCCCTATGGGTATATAGCAGAGGGCAAGATCCGGAGCCATCAACAAAAAGAAAACTATGGAGAATGAAGCGCTCTCCACGGCTGAATAAACCACCGCTTTAACTAGGTCTTTCTGAACGATGGCGAGGTAAGTAGAAATAAGCGCAAGGGTCGTCATAAGGGCCAGCAAGATCTCAACCACTAAAACTTCTAGCACCTATCTCCCCACCCCATCCTCTTCTAAGTGATCGACAAGCTTGGGTTCCACTTTCGCAGCTTTTGATCTATGAGCTGCCCTAGCCAGAGCGTGTGAACCGGCCGGGGCAACTAAAAGCACCAGAATCGCAGTTGTTACTAGTCCACCGAAGAATAACCATTTGTAAGCGAGGAAGTCTGTGCCCAAAACCATAATTCCTGTCCCCAAAATTGGCAAAAATGATCCTCCTATCGTACCAACGGTAGCAGCATGCAGCCTGACGAAGAAGTTTGGGAGCCGCAGCATCCCTATGGCTGCTATTAAATCGCATGCAACCCCAACCACCACCATGGCTCCCCCAACCATAACAAGGATTTCGTCGATCATACTAATCCCCCATTTCCTTTTTCTCCAAATACTTGGCCACGAAAATGTCTAAAGAGTAAACCCAAAGCGCGAAAAGCGTCGCAACAGGGACCAAAACAAGAGATTTGAAAAATACAGAAAGCAATGCGATAAAAGCGACTATGTCAAATGATAGCGCGTCTATAGCTAAAACGATGTCAGGGATCGTTGGTCCCTTTAAGACTCTTACGAAATAAAGACAAAATGAAGTGAGATAGAAGGGCAACAAAAGCATGATAAATGTATTTATTTGTTCTTCCATTACCATCTATTGAATTTGGGATGATCCTTATTAAAGGATTATTACAAATATGTTTATCCCAAAAAAAACTGCCCCACTTCAACTTGTTTGTTGATCTGCGCTAATCGATTTCTTAATAGCTGACTCGAGTTCTTTTATTGCCCTTTCCACCCGTTGCGAAATTTTATCAGAAAATTTCAGGTTTTCTGGCTGGATTCCTATCACCAGAATTCTCGCATTGATCTGGGTTTTGAGATAGTCTGCGAGGAACGAGAGGGGAAGCCTGTGCGTAAATGCGGATCCAACTATTCTCTCCGGGGCAATCAAGGTCACGCTGCCCGGCTCCCCCCCAATGTCAGCGGCATCTATAAAAACAATGTGCGTTGGATTGAACCTCTTTATTTTTGTGGTAAAATTCTCAGGCGCTGCTCCGCCCTCCACCAACATGACCCGACGTGAAGTCAAAATGCGCTTAAGTCTTCTGACCACCTCTAACCCTGCCGCATCGTCACCTCGCAATTCGCTCCCTACGCCGACGATTACGACTCGCTTCGCCCCTTTGAAAAATTTTGTAAGCTCCTCGATCAATTTACCACCTTTTTATTTTCGTGAGCTAAGGAAAATAATTATACGATAAACGAGGTAGGAAATTGCCAGAGTTCGGGATCTATTCGGCGGACCTCCACCTCCACAGTTTCTACTCGGGAGGCACGTCCGCAAACATGAACATCAGAACAATCGCCCAGCAGGCTAGAATGAAGGGGCTGGCCATCGTGGGCACCGGGGATATTTTTCACCCAAAGTGGCTTGAGGAGGTTAAAAAGGAATTGCATGAAGTTGAGGAGGGCACTTATGTTCACCCCTCATACGGGACTAGATTTATACTTTCCACCGAGATTGAAGACGCAAGAAGGGTCCATCACCTTATTTTCCTGCCGTCTGTAAGCTCTGTGGAGGGAATGAGGGAAGAGCTATCAAAGCGCTCTGCAAACATAAATTCAGACGGAAGGTCAAAGGTCGATCTGAACGCGCCGGAGATAGTTGAGATAACCGTGGAGAACGGGGGGATGATAGGGCCATCGCACGCTTTTACCCCTTGGACTAGTCTGTACAAGGAATTTGACAGCATCAAGGCGTGCTATCTCGATAGGGCGAGGGACATCAAGTTTTTGGAATTGGGCCTTAGCGCGGACACATATATGGCTGACAGGATAGAGGAGCTCTCCGATTTAACATTTCTTTCGAATAGCGACGCACATTCCCCCTGGCCAGAAAAACTTGGGAGGGAGTTCAACAGGTTTTACATAGCCGAGCCGACCTATCGTGAGATCGTCAAGGCGATCATGCGAGAGGGTGGCAGAAAAATTGTCCTCAACGTTGGGTTCGACCCGCGGCTCGGGAAATATCACCGCACCGCTTGCTCAAGATGCTATAAACAGTTCGAGCTTGATAGGGCAAGGGAGCTCAGGTGGAGATGCGACAGGTGCTTAGGGATGATCAAAAAAGGGGTCTGGGATAGAGTAAATGAACTCGCGACATACGCTGAACCAAAGAGTCCCCCTCACCGCCCGCCTTACTTGAAGATAGCTCCCTTATCAGAGATAATAGCACTCGCCATTGGCGAGGATTCGCATTCGCCTGAGGTTGGGGCGAGGTGGAGAAAATTGGTTGAGAGATTCGGGGATGAGATAAGGGTTTTGGTTGATGCCCCCCAAAAAGAAATTGAGGAGACGGCTGGGGAGCAGGTGGCGATGACGATAAAAGCATTTAGGGCGCAGGAGCTCAGGGTAATCCCGGGTGGAGGGGGTTGCTACGGACATCTCGAGATCCCCAACTTGAAGCTCAAGACAAAGGCACAGAAGACTTTGATTGAATTCTTTAAAAAATGAAAATTTACAAATCATCGTTTTTTCGCGAAGCTGGACTTCATGCTTTTTGAGCTTCGCCATAGAAGTTTTATGAAATACCTGAAGTGACCTGCAATCGTGGGGTTCTCAACCCAACCGCAGGCAGAAAAATCTGGCAAGCTTATCAGGGCCTCCTTTTCATCAACAAGCACGTCCACCGCAAGCACTGGCCTGTGAAGCCTAACTTTTACACCATTCAAGTAGATTTTAGAATCTGTGATCAGCTTTAACTTCACCCCCTTTTTTATCAAGGGAGCTAGAATCTTACCTAGATCCGCCCCAAACTCCGAGTTGCTGGGAAGAACTAAAAAAACCTCTTCCCTTGCCCTCGAAAGCATCTCCTGGATCCTTTTAACCACGTTGGCTTTACCGATTATGGTGTAGACTATCTCGGGCTTCTCAATCCTTCCAGCAGAACTCTCGTAGAGCTCCTTGAGCTCCTTAAAAGCGCGCTCAAAAGAGGCCAAAGAGTCCTTTTTTACGAGATCTGGTGGGCGGGCTCGATAGAGCCTCGGCTTTCTCCCAGCGACATCCACCCAACCCTTTCTGGCCAGCGACTCTAGAGCATCGTATGCGCTTGGGTACGGCATGCCAGCAACGCCGGCAACCTCTCGAGGTGTGGCTGACTTAACCGAAGCCAACGCGACGTAAGCCCTAGTTTCATATTCGGTAAGGCCCAGGCTCCGCAAAACTTTGATCGCGTCCTTCGCTATCAAGAATCAAACCCAATAAGTTATTCGAGGTGAAGATATAAATAGTAGCGATAGCTACTAATTGAAAAAAAGGGAATGAGAGGATGAACGTGGATGCTTCAGTTTGTATCCGCTGCGGTGCGTGCGCGAGCGTTTGTCCTTTGGATGTGATCGAGGTCTCTGACTCTTGGGTTCGAGTCGTGGGGAAATGTTCAAACTGCGGGCTTTGCGCCAAGATATGCCCGATGGGGGCGATCACGATTGATCGAAAAGTATGATGTCATAGTGGTGGGGGCAGGACCGGCTGGCTCGATGGCCGCGAGGTCCGCGGCAAGGGGGGGCGTTAGGGTTTTGATGCTCGACAGGCGCTTTGAGCTTGGGGTTCCGGTGCAGTGCGGGGAGGCCCTTAACGCCGAGGTTTTGAATGACCTCGGGATTTCCCCAGACCCAAGGTGGGCGGTCAACAAAATTAACGCGGCCAAGTTGGTCTCGCCCTCCGGCATAGAAGTTCACATGTCGGAAAGAAAACTGGTGGGCAAATTTGGGTACATACTCGACAGAAAAATATTCGACAAGCATCTCGCCCTGCTGGCGGCAAGAGAGGGGACGGACATCATGGTCGCCACCCTAGTTGACGGTTTGATAAAAGAGAATGGGAAAATATCCGGAGTGAAAGCCCGAGGGGTTGATGGAAGACATGAGTTCATGGCCGAGGTAATAATCGCCGCAGACGGGGTTGGATCAAGGGTGGCGAGGTGGGCGGGGCTGAACACCGCATTAAAACTTTCTGACGTCGAATCTGGCATACAATTCAAAATGGTCGGGGTGGACTTCGAGTCTCCCTCAGTTATGGAATTCTACTTTGGAAAAAAGGTGGCGCCTGGAGGTTACGCTTGGATATTCCCGAAGGGGGAGGATATGGCAAACGTCGGCCTGGGCGTACTGGGGAGCAGGGCAGGGATGCCCGCAATAGAATATCTCAAAAATTTCGTGGAAAGGATGCCGGGCCTGCGAAAAGGAAAAATAATTGAGATAAACGGGGGAGGCGTCCCCGTGAGCGGTCCTCTTGAGAGGACAGTTAAAGACAATGTGCTTTTGGTCGGGGACGCTGCGCGCCAGGTGAACGCCCTGACTGGGGGAGGAATAGACTCGTCAATGCGTGCAGGTGCGATCGCAGGTGAGGTAGCGGCAAAAGCGATAAAGGAGGGGGAGGTTTCGGAGGAGAGGCTACTTGAGTACGAGAGGAGGTGGAGGGAACGGATGGGGAAAAGCTTGGAGCGCTATTACAGGGCAAAGGAGGTGTTCATAACGCTCTCGGACGATGACCTTGACGACTTAGCCAAGGCTTTGAGCAAGGTTAAATTGGACCAGATAAGCCTCACGGAAATGTTGAAAGTTCTGCTAAAGTCCAAGCCCAAGCTTTTGTGGAAGCTGAAGGATTTCCTCTAAATCTGACGGTGAACTACCCCAGGCTATCGCAGGGGGCTTCCCGCTTCATTGACGGGACTTGCCCAACGACCACGGCCGAAGCCGGGACGCTGGACTTCCCAGCGTGAAGTTAAAAACGCATTGTAGAGCAAAATTGATCAGGGAGTCAGTCTCTGACGGTCCCTAGGGAAAAACACGACCTCTCTGATGTTAGTTGCATCGGTAAGAACCATTGTCAGGCGGTCTAAACCTAGACCCCATCCCGAGTGGGGTGGAATCCCGTACCTAAAATTTTTGAGGTGAGACTCAAAGTTCTGGGGATTAAGGCCCTTACGCTTTAACTGCTCCACTAACATTTCTTCTAGATGAATTCTCATGCCACCCGAGGAAAGCTCGATGTCCTCGTACATGAGATCAAATGCCCTGCATATCTCTGGCCTTTCGCTCTTAGGAATTATGTAAAATGGCTTAATCTCGGTTGGCCAGTCTATCACAAAGTATGCGCCCCCGATGAGCTCGCCAAGCTTTTTCTCAGCCTGAGTGGAGAAATCCTCTCCCCACTTCAGCTTCACTCCTGCCTCCTCGAGCATCTCCAAGGCCTCTGTATAGGAAATCCTTGGAAAAGGTAGCTTAGGTTTCTTCAATTTGTGCTGGAGAACCTCAAGCTCGGCGGCGCACTTATTCTCCACCGCCTCAAACACTTTGACCACCATTGACTCCAAAACTTTCATCACGTCCTCCTCGTCCATGAAAGCAGCTTCTATGTCAACAGATGTGGCCTCGTTTAAATGCCGCCTTGTGTCGTGCTCCTCGGCCCTGAAGATCGGGCCGATCTCAAACACGCGCTCAAAAATGCCTGTGAGTATCTCCTTGTATAGCTGGGGACTCTGGCTTAGAAAGGCCTCCCTATCGAAATAAGAAATAGGAAAGAGGGCAGCGCCGCTCTCAGTTGCGGATGCGACTATTTTTGGCGTGTGGACTTCGATGAAGCCTTGAGAGGTTAAAAAGTCTCGAATAGTTTGAACAGCCACATTCCGAATTTTGAAGATCGCTATTGATCTTGGGCTCCTCAGGTCCAGAAATCTTGAGTCAAGGCGCGTGTCCAGCTCCGCTCTGACGCGCCCGTAAGGGTCTAGAGGCAAAGGAGTCACCGCTATGTTGAATATCTTCAATGCATTGGGTATGATCTCAATGCCCCTCGGCGCCTGTTTCATCGCCACAAGCTTTCCCTTCACCGCGACTGAGGATTGGGGAGTCAAAGCATCCACCTTTCTAAGCACTTCCTTCCCAACCTTAGCCTTTGGGGCTGTGACCTGAACCCAACCGCTTACGTCATGCAGGGTAAAAAACTTCAGACCACCTAAATCCCTAATATCCCCGACCCAACCCATCACTACAACCTCGCTTCCGGATAGAGCCGGGGTGAGGTCATTCGCAAAGTGGGTCCTACGCCAATCCCCAAGATCGTCTAGCCTCATCAAATCACTCATCATTCGAAGACAATTTTCATGTTCCTGTTTGTCAATTTGGCGAGCAAATCTTGAAGCGCATCTATGCTCGCGGGAAGCTTGCGGAGATGAGCGCTTGGCACCCTAATCCTATACTCCTCCTGTCCTTGAGTGTAGAGTATGTTTATACCCAAAACCTTGGCTGGCGTTAAAATATCTTGGGCCAGCTTCCTTGGGGAAGCGCCTTCCTCGATTACCCTTATTTTAGTCCCGAGCTGCCTTTGAAGTTGTTTAATTATGTTCCCGCCCCTACCGACGATCAGTTTGATCTCTCCCGGGCCCACGACCAAAACTGTAAACTTGCCAGACTCTATGGTCCGCTTGAAATTTACCTTATCAAGCCCTGGATGCTTCTGGGCTAGTTTGAAGAGAATCCTAGATACCTCTATATCCTTGGGCGAAATCTTGCCTTCCTTCAGCTTTCGCTCGCACCCTTGGCACAGTATGTCGCTCTTCAGGCAGACGCCACAAACCGGAGCCTTCGTGGATAACCCCAAATTAATTACTGACGAGTAAAATAAAAGTTATGGATAAAGAACTTTTCAGATTGTGTCTTCTATTTTTAGCACCAAGCACGGGTGCCGTCTTTACTTCAAACGGCGATCGGTCTTATGTGGTGATGCGTTTTTCTCCTTGGCATGCTGAACTTTTGACGTCAAGATTGCGCAAAAAGTTTTAGCACCGCCTAGGTAAAGGAAAAAATATATTCGTTAAATACTGTGGCAATCAAAGCCATCTGATATGTAGCCCAAGCTGAAGGCCGAGATGAGATTAAATAAAAAATAAATAAGGTGTCGGAAAGGTCTATTGACCCCTTCCGAGCACTATTTCTATCGTAGAGACATTTGTCGTCCCATTCTCGGACTTCAGTTGTTCGGTCCCAATTGAAATGTTGTTTACTTGCAATCCCTGCAGAAAGCGATTCCTGACGATCTCGGCTACATCGACCGCCCTGCCTATCGCTTTACCTCGTGCCTTCAAGGTGACCTCATTGGCGCCCTCGTTGAACTGCGTTATCACCGCCAGCACGTAGTTCATCACTGGCTTGGTCCCGATAAAAACAACGTTTTCAGCAGTTTTTGCTTCAGCCATTTTTATCTGCCTCCTTTAGGTTGTCAAGTTTTAATTTTTTCTTGCTAATATATACCTTTCTATCCGCCATCTTTCCTTGTAAACAACCCTCAGCTTTCGCATGGGGCTTTCTCGCGGATGATCCACATTCCTTAATGAAAATTTTCGGGATAAGTTACTTCTACTTATTAGTTGATTTTCCCGCCGGTCCACAATTGAAAATATTTTTAACCATTGCGGAGAGCTCTTTAAAATGGGACCATGCCGGAAAAAATAGAACTTAAGGAGCGACAACTCTCGATCTTACGTAAGCTTTTGAAGGAGGGCAAGACGCTTAGGATTAAGAGAGTTGAGAAAAATCAGTTTGAACTTGCAAATGAGCTTGGCATAACAAGGCAGGCCCTGAGCGGACATTTGCGCGAACTTAAGAAGTTGGGTCTGCTGACCACCGGCAGGGGATTCATAGATCTTACCCAAAAAACTATGCGTATGTTGGGGGAGAAATCCGACCTAGCCTTCATTTTTGCAAAAATTGAACCCAAACTGAGGAGAAAGGCCTATAACGAGATCTCGGAGTTAGATGTGTTTCAAATTTATCGAGTGACAGGAGATGTCGACTTGATAATCCAAGTTGAACGCTCGAAGCTTGACAAAGTCCTAAAATCCCTCTCTCAAATAAAAGGAGTTCAAAGCACATCTACGCACATCGTGTTAAACCAGCTGGTGGGTGAAAAATAACTCTAAAAAATTTTGGCGCGCGTCTTGGTCATCTCTCGGACGTTTGACCTTCGTCGAAGATGATTTTAAACCCTGATGTGCCCCTGTAACGTTTGTCCCCTTTTTTAAAATTGCAGGAGTTCCTAGATAACGTTAACTTTGTTAACATCATCTAGTCTGACGCCAATCGATGGCGGAGGGTTAACTCCATGCCCTCTAAGCCCCGAGCTCATCTCTCGGGCATCCACCGCCGAGCAGCAAGCTCAACCTCGGTAAGGTTGGGTGCGGAAGACGCCAGGCGTCGTTGATCCTAAGCTTCGAGGTAGCGGGCACCGAAAGTAATGCCATATTAAAAGTCTACTAAATGTTGCGTTGTCTCTATTGCGCACGAAGCTAACGTTTTGGACCGGCTGTTAACAAGACTGCCGAAGACGACAAGCAGGTTTTTGTAGGCTATAGGTCTACGTAGACTGTTGTCCTACGTTTCACCTGCGCAGGCCTAAAAATGATAAAATCCCCCTTCGGCGCTTTGTCCGCTTATGAATTCTTCTAGATCTTTTGGGTGCGCGAATAAACTGGGGCAAAATTTCAACTGAGCCCCTCTCTATCGCCGCATAGACTGCGTCCCCAGCTATCTTGAGTGCCTCCCTAGGAATTCCCTTCGAAAGCCTTTGGATCTCCTCCACCGCTTGGCGTGTGAAAGGACTTAAAGTGAGGTTATTAAAATCTCCTCTGGCCCATGCCATCCTCAGCATCAAAAGCTCCTCGGTTTCCTTCATATTCATAGGCCTCAACTCAAGCACGACCCTCTTCCTCTGGAGAAGTGCCGGCGAATACTTTTCCAGCAATTTAAACAGCAAATTTTTTTGGCCGTTAAGCACCCACGCAACCCCATGCAGGTCGGCCAGAGCCCTCACCACGCTTAAGGCATTTTCGTTTACCTCTGGGAATTCATCGACTATTATCACAAGCAGCAGATCTGGATACATCTCGTGCCATCTGTATAGCCTCTCGAACTGGGCCGCAACATCACCTTCCTTTGGCTCAAGCTCAAGCCTCATAAGTATCAACCTCAGCATTTGCTCCGGGGTGCCGATTGAGGGGCCAGCTAGGAAAACGGTGGCTATTTTTGGGTGGTCCTCCTGAGGTAGAGCGTCGGCCAAAAATTTGCATAAAGCTGTTTTGCCCAACCCTATGTCCGAGACCACCAAAGATACGAGGTCACCCTCTTTTATCGCGTTTATCATTTTCCTTATCTCCTCAATCTGGTGGGGAACAAGCAGGCGTGGGTCAGGAAGCGGATCTTTTTGCGCAAACGGCATGAACCGCCATCCATAGAGTCTGAAAAATGCCTGTTTCCTCCTCTCGAATTTGTCGAACTCAAATTTTTCCTTAATCAATGAAGTCATCCATTCACCTACATGACAATTTTAACGTTCAGACGGTATCTGTTCGGGGAAATTTCTCTCAAATATCCTGCCTTTTCAAGGGACTGGAACATTTTGAGCAACTCCTCTTGGGCGAGACTGGATCTCTGCGAGACATCGGCGGGGCTGAAGGTCTGCATTCCCTGCATTATGGCCAAAACTTTGGACCATACTATTCTGTCGGCGGGGCTGATTATTCTAAGCCTCTCATAAATTTCGAATTTTGTCATCTCGGTTGGGATTTTTGCGGCTGCCTGACGCGCTAAAGGCGCCTCCTCCTTTTTTGCATAGGTCGAAGCCCTTTCAATCGACTTAATTGTTGAAACTTCCATATTTTCAAATGCGGAGCGAAATTTGTCTTTTAACTCGCTCATGTATTTTTCGAACAAATCCGGGTATCTTTGAGCCAGCGTCGTCAAAATTTTGTCCATTGTATCGTCAGTTGGTGCAGCGAGCCCAAGCTTGTATTTATAAATTGTTTTGGAGTTTACATCTATTGTAGTTGCCAACGGGCGAATGCCCATCCTTGTCACCATCTCCTTAACTATCCTCAAGCGCATTTCTGTGGGCATGAATTTTACTATCTCCATTTTTCACCCTCTTGACGTAGGCCTTTAGCCCCTGTGGACCAAAAGCCTACATTTGTTGTCCATCGGCCTACGATTTAAATTTTCCGTATTAATTGAAGGAAAACGCCCAGATTTCGTGGTGCTGCTAGTTTGCCCGGGTATGGAGGGGGTGATCCCGGACCTTGATAATCGCTTTTGTTTCCTAATTTAGGAAACAAATTTAATAGTTTGCAGACCTAACTTTTCTGGGGGAAAAATTGCAGGGGGATAAAAATATCGCTAAAGTGGAGAGATGGCTCAAGGAAAATCCCCTTTCCAAAATACTGCTTGAGCGGTCCCATCTCAAACCAGAAATTCTGAAAACGATGCTCCTCTTCTACTGGAGCCAAGATGCTACTTTCGAGCAGCTTTCGAAGGAGCTAAAGATACAGAGGCCTGGAGCGTGGAAGAGATGGAACAAGGGGAGGGATGCCATAATACGCTCATTTTTCACAATCGAGCTGGCGATATACGCAGGCATTCTGGACACAGAGATAGCCGAAATTTTAACCCAGGATCTCCAGGATTACGTGTCTCTGGCGACAAGCGGAGGGGGGCTCCAAGAGCTTCAAAGCCGAATTGAGGAGAGAATGATAAGTCTGATGAAGATAAAGCGGCTGCCTCGCCCAAATGTTTTTTGATTCGGGCAGCCGCATAAAGACGTTGGCTTTAGGCCGTCTTTTTTGTGGACCAAAGGCCTACATTTAACAAATTCTAGGCACTGGGTCGCCAGCCGGAACATCCACCAAGCGTCGCCCGCCAACCACCGTTTCCAGCAATACCTCCCCTATGTGGTCTGAGATCGCCTCTCCTATTACGCATGCCTCTTTGCCATACTTCGTTTTCCTAATCGCCTCGAGGACATCATCGCAATAATCTGGGTTGACCCCTATCACCGCTTTCCCCTCGTTTGTTATCTGGAGTGGATCTATGCCAAGCATCTCGCTTGCCGCCCTCACCGCGGGTTTTATCGGGATATCTGCCTCCCTTATGAGTATACCAACTCTAGACTTTGAGGCCATTTCGTTTAGCACCCCAGCAATGCCTCCTCTCGTCGGATCCTTCATCGCGGTCACTCCGCCTACCTTCAGCGCCGCCTCAATCGTCTGCCATATTGGAGCTACATCCGAGCAAAGGCTTGAATCTATTTGTATGCCCTCGCGGCTGGTAAGAATTGTCATGCCGTGATCGCCTATCGTCCCGGTGACTATAATTTTGTCATTCGGCTTGAGACCTCTGTCCGTGACGACTTTTTGCGCAACCCCAACACCCGTCGTGGTCACAACCAACCCATCTAGCGCCTTCCTTTCCATAACCTTCGTGTCACCAGTTATCAGCGGAACCATAACCTCCCTCGATGTCTCATCCATGGATTTGAAGACCCTCCTCAGGTCCTCGATGAGAAAGCCCTCCTCTATCACGAACGCGCAAGCCATGGCGATGGGCTTAGCCCCCATGACGGCAAGATCGTTCACGGTCCCAGAAACCGCCAGCCTCCCTATGTCCCCCCCTGGGAAGAAAAGAGGTTTTACGGTGTGGGAGTCCGTGGTCATCACTAGGCTTTGTTCTCCTGAGATAAATGTGGCCCCGTCGTCAAGTTCGTCGAGGCCTATTGGCCCAGCTCTCCTGAGGGTGATCTCTTTAAGGGCTAGATCTGAGATTAACTTCATCATCGCCGCGCCCCCGGCCCCGTGAGCTAAGGTTATCCTCTCATTCATTCCACCACCCGACACGCGCTATAAAATTCTTAAATGTGATTATTTTTCCCTCTGACGCTTCAGCCTTGATGTTATCACAGATATTCTCCCGCCCTTGATGGCGCCAAGACGTTTTTGAAGCGCCTTGGTGATGTGCTTCTTGTCGCTCACGTCAACCTTTTTCGCCTCCTTGATGAGAAGTTTTAGCTCCTTGATCATTTTCTTTGGAACTCTTCCCTTTTTCGCTATCTCTTCGGCCCTCTCCATCTCCCGCAGGATGTTTAAACTTCCCAAATAATTCTCCATCGCCCTATCACGGAGGTCCGACGGAAGTTCGGTATCAAATGCATAGAGCGTGAGTTTTTTTTCTTTTTCTGCCTTGCGCAAAAACTCCTCGACGGCAAAGCTAGATTCCCTTGGGACGGCGATTACCGACATGCCGAGCCTGACCCAAGGCATCCCGTGTAGGAGCCCGGGATAAAAATATTTTTTGACCGAAGTTTTGCGGGAGTAACCATAAATTTCGTTGAATAACTTCCCGCGCTCATAGCCTTTCGCATGCACATCGAAGCTTAAAATCCTGAATTTTACCAAATTTATCCGTAAATAAAATTATTTGATAACGTTTTTAATTTTTCCAAATAATCCTGATTTGAATTTGTTACACGTGTAACAAAATTTTTCCCTGCGAAATTATTCGTGCCGGCCAAAAATTACGCGCATAAATCAAAACAGAAAAAAGTTAATTGTTATAAATATAACAAATTTGCCTCAGCACCTGTAAAGTGCGAATTTTTTCTATTAGGGGGATTTAAATTGGTACGCATTAATAACGGGGTCAACTGTTTCAAAGATGGAAGGGCTTTCCGTTCATAAGAATTTCACTCGGAATTGCGCTCGCATGCTTTTTCAGAAATTTTAATTCTTCATCTTTCTCCCTGAACTCATCGGGCATCATACGGGGGATCTCCTCTTCAATTGGATACCATCTTCCGCATGAAGGGCAAATCAACATCCCATCAATTATCTCAACCTTAGCGCAAATGTCGCAGTGTAGACGATCCAACTCCGAAACCGACTTTCCATCGTACCCGCAATACTCCTCGCACTTGGGGGGCTTCCCAACTTTTCTAGACTCGCCCTTCTTGAAAATCAACAGCTTAAGTGGAAATGACTTGCAAATCGGGCATGCAAGCAGGTCCATAAGCCTGAACATCATTTCGACGCCCCATCGAATTACACAAATTGCCTCCCGAGTTCCGGTCAAATTATCTTTTCTGTCCTTAAATTTATCTTTATTTTCGGGTTTGTCGAATTAATCCCTTTTAACCTTAAATGGTTTGAGTACCCAATTTTTCAGTAGAATTTGGGGCTGGCCGAGGAGGTGGGTGAGGAACCCACCATGACACACCCTAAGTATTGGTCGGC
>Ga0315298_1001029_pt1 | contig 52965 bp, 33 predicted proteins | sample WHS_1_MG_FD_203077 | JGI IMG/M metagenome (GOLD analysis project Ga0315298, IMG submission 203077) | Extremophilic microbial mat communities from Washburn Hot Springs, YNP, Wyoming, USA - WHS_1_MG | ecosystem: Environmental > Aquatic > Thermal springs > Hot (42-90C) | place: USA: Wyoming... | reverse complement strand
CCGTGTCGCAGGAAACCGCTGCGGCACACCAGCACGCGATCGGTTTGGCCGGCCTGAGCCCACAGGGCCTGCTCCAGCACGCTCGCCCCGTAGTCCTGCACAAAGCAGGGGGCCGAAGGCACCAGCTCCTCATCTATCACCCGCATCAGCGCATTCATGTAGGCACACCCGAGGATGTTGCCCGTCTCGGTTACCGCCGACTTTTCCAGTTCGCTCCAGGGCGAGGCAGGATCCAGAGGCCGCCCCAAAAGCGTGCCCGCCAGTTGACGGGCATCGGCCTCATGGAAAATCACGAGCAGTTGGCCTCCCAGTTCGCCCTGAAAATCGAGGGCCACTGCGGTTACCGGCGAGTCGTCCAGTTCCAGCACTGTAGAGGCCTGCTCCAGGGGGACTTCGCGGATTTCATCGCAAGTGAGGCTAATGAGGCTCTCGGTCCAGCGGCACATCGCTGCTGAAGCGTCGCGCGTGGCCGCGGCGAAAATCGGCTGCAGTCTTTCCAGTGCGCCTTCCGCCGAAAGCATCTTCATGTTCAAGTTCTCCTGCGACGTTGGGCGGGGCCGAAGCATTGCCCGGTTTGTCCTTTCTTGACGGGATGATTTGCGGGCCTTGGAAAACCTTTGAGTTGCAAGGGCCGCGACGGAGGCACCAGCCAGGTTGGAGGGCGGCCGTGTTACGGGGGCCAAGGGGCAAGCCGCGTCAAGGGTGCAGCGGCCTTTATAGGGCAGCGACCAGCCTGCCCCGCGGGTCTTGCGCCCGAAACGGAAGGACGCACGGCCGGCCCCGTAGGCGTTTCGGCATCCATACCGGCCGCGCCGCCGGCGCGGCCCGCCACACGCTCCAAAAGCGCCGCGACATCCAGGATCAGCGCTACGCGGCCATTGCCGAGGATGGTGGCCCCGGCCACCCCGGGCACGGGGCGACAGTTGTCGGCCAGTGACTGAATGACCACGTCCGCTTCGCCCAGCACGCGATCCACTTCCAGTGCGGCTTCGTCCCGGCCCTCGCCGACAAGCACCAAGTGCGGCAGACCGGGCGGTGGCGCTGCCGGGCGGTGCGGCGGTGTCGTCCACGCCAGAGCCTCGTCCAGGCGCACGACCGCAATCATCCGGCCCCGCACCGCCGCGGCACGGCGTCCGTGCACGGTGCCCATCTGGCAACTCGACAAAGCCACGATCTCGCGCACCGCCTCCATGGGCACGGCGAATGTCTCGCCCTGGACCTCCACCATCAGGCTGGGCAGAGTAGCTAAGGTCAGCGGCAGCGTGATCGTCAGCGTCGTCCCCGCCCCAGGAACGCTTTCGATCCCCACTGTGCCCTTGAGCTGCTTGATCTTGGCCTTGACGATGTCCATGCCCATGCCCCGGCCGGAGACCTCGGTTACCGTTTCGGCCGTGCTCAGGCCCGGCAGCCAGATCAAATCGTAGATTTGCGCGCGGGTGAGGCGTTCCCCCTGGGCCGGCGCTACCAAGCCCTTTTCCAGGGCCTTGCGGAGGATGCGTTGGGCATCGAGTCCCCGGCCGTCGTCTCTGACCCGAATCACGATGCGGTTCCCGCGGTGGAAGGCCTCGAGCGTTACCGTGCCTTCCGTTGGTTTGCCGGCCGCGACGCGCTCCGCGGGCGGCTCGATGCCGTGGGCCGCCGCGTTCCGGACCAGATGGACCAGGGGATCGGCCAGCTCGTCGATCATCCGCTTGTCCAACTCGGTCTTCTCCCCCTTGATTACCAGGCGAATGGCCTTGCCGCTGCTTTGTGTGATGTCGCGCAACAGGCGTTTGAAGCGGGCGAAGAGCGGCCCGATGGGCACCATCCGCGCCTGCATCACGCTTTGCTGGATAGCCTCGGCAAGGCGGTCGAGTTGCTGGATGGCGTCGGCCAGGTCGCCCGCGTGGGTGCAAAGCTGCGACCAGCAGGCCAGATGGGCCCGCACCGATTCCAATGCCTCGTCCACGCGCCACGCCTCTCTCCGGAGCGCTTCGACTTTTGCTTCGGCCGAAAGGGCGGGACCCTCGTCTAGGAGCAGCCGGGCCAATGCGCTGCGGGCCTCCTTTAGGCTCCGCAGCAGGTGGCGGCCGCCCAGCGTTTCCCGCAGCCGCTCGGCAATTTGGGCAAGCCGGGCCTTGTTGAGCACCAGTTGCCCGGCCAAGCTCATCAACTGGTCCAGCCGCTTGATCTCCACCCGAAGCGTTTCTGCGGGGCAAACGGATTCAGTGCTGGAAGCCTCGGCCAACCGCGACGCCGGTTTGGGCGCCAGCGAAGCCGAGCCACTCGCCCCGAAAGCGCGGGCATCTTCCTGGCCTGTCAGGCCTTGGTGCTGGGGCGGTGAGACGGGCGTCGACTCGCCCGGAACCGATGCGGATTCCCCCCTGTCCTCCACCGGCGATGCAGGACTCGTGGAGGTGCGGGCATCGTCGGCTTTAGCACACTGTGGCCCCAACGGCTCCAGGGAGATAGCCTCGATGCCCGCGACCCGCACATGGCCCAGAATTTCACGTCGGGAACGGCTGGTGCTCAAACCAAATCGGACCACCGCCAGGTCCTCTTTATGTTCGAGTTGATCGCAGGGAGGCTCGAAGAAGCAGACGGTGCCCAGATGGGCCAGCTTTTCGAAGATCAGCCGCGCCTTGAGGCCTGCCAGCGGCAGACCGGGGCGAAAGCGGATTGCGCCGACCCAGATGGGCAGATCCGCCGTGGCCGCCCCCCCTGCTTTTGGCCCCAGGGAATCGGGCAAGGCGGTCAAGGCCGGCTCGGTCGCGGCCGATTTGCCTATCGATTCGTTCCCCGTCTCTTTGCTTTTCCTGGAGGACGCCGGCAGATTTTGCAGGCCGGCCAGCACTGCCTGGCACTCGACCGGGCCCCCCTGGGGGTTTTTCAGCGCCTGGATCGAGGCCTCTAAACGGTCCAGCGCCTGGAACAACAGTTCCACTCCATCGCTGCCGAGTACAAGCTCTTGTTGGCGCGCGGCATCGAACACGTTTTCGATACCGTGGGCCAACTGGCTGATACTCTTCAGGCCCAGCATGGCGGACAGGCTCTTGAGGCTGTGGGCCGCGCGGAACATTTCGTTGAGGAGCTCCCGGTCGCGCGGTTCTCCGCCGTGAAAGCCCCGCAACTGGACGCACTCGTCCAGCCGCAGCAGGTGGTCATTGAGCCGGCGCACCAACTGTCCGGCTTCGTCGACGAAGTCGCCCAAAAGCCTTTCCACGAAGGCGTCCCCGGCTTCCGATGCGTTCATAGGTGCTTTTCCGGTTTGCGGTAAAGCCAGGGGTGCAGACGCTGGAAACCTTGCAGAAACTCGGCCACTCCCTCGGCAGCGCCGGTGACCAGATAGCCTCCGGGCCGCAAAGCGGCCGAGACATGCCCCACCACGGTCTTTTTCGATTGCCCGTCGAAGTAAATGAGCACGTTCTTGAGAAACACGACGTCCGCCGGCGGGGCCAGCAGGCGTTCCATCAAGTTGTGCTGGCGATAGGTGATCAGGCGTGCCACCTGCGGCCGGGTCTGCCACAGCCCGGTTTCCGGTACGGGGACGAAGAACCGCCGCCGATAATCTTCGGGCACTAGGCGCATGGCGCGCTCGTTGAATCGGGCGGTGCGGGCCTGCTCCAACGCACCCGTGGCGATGTCGGTGCCCAAGATATGCACCTGCCACTGGGTGAGATTGGGCAATGCCGCGGCCACGCAGCAGGCGATCGTCACGGGCTCATCCCCCGTGCTGCACGCTGCCGACCAGAAGCGAAGGACCCGCGGCGCACCGGCCCGCGCGGCCTGCACCCGCGCCGGCAAGTACTCCCGCACGAACCATCGCCACTGCGGCTCGTCGCGAAACAGATACGTTTCGTGCGTAGTGATCTCCTGCAGGAAAGCGTCCCACTCCGGATGGCTGCGGCGCAGGCCCGAAAGGTAGCGATAATACTCTTCGAACCCCGCAATGCCGGTGTCCCGCAGCCGGCGGCGCAAACGGTTGGAAAGCAGCGTTTTCTTCTGCAGCGACACGCGTATCCCCGCACGCCGATAGATCAGTTCGGCGAAGCGCGCCATCTGGTCGTCGGTCACCTGGTCGGAACCGACCGATTGCGACGGCAAAATGCCCTGGCCAGCCGGCGGCATCTTAGCGAGTCCTTCAACCGGCGGCGAGCGATTCGACCGCCTCCTGCTCCTGCGGCGAGAGGATCTTGTCGATGTCCAGCAGGATCAAAAGGCCCTGGTCGCGTTTGACCAGTCCGCTGAGGTATTCGCGGCCGAGGCCGGCTACGGCAGGCGGCGGAGAAATCTCCTCCCGCGAAATCCGCAGCACCTCGCTGACCGCATCGACGATAATTCCCACGGTCCGGCCGGCCACGTTCACCACCACGATCCGCGTCTCATCGCTGGACGCCTGCTCGGGCAGGCCGAATCGCAGCCGCAGGTCCACCACGGGAATTACCCTGTTGCGGAGGTTGATAAGCCCCTTGACATACGGTGGCGTCTCGGGCAGCCGCGTGATCTCGCCCAGAAGGATGATTTCCTGCACTTTGGTGATTTCCACGCCGTACTCTTCGCCGGCCAGGCGGAAACCGACCAGTTGTATGGACTGGCTTCCCTGGGCGCGGCTCTCGGCCGACTTGGCATCCGAAGTGACAGTGGCCATGGGCATAGTCCTTAGATCCAAAACAGGTTGCACCAGCACCGGACGCCGGCCGCGCTCCTCTGGCCGAAACACCGTGCCCCGGCAAAGAGACCCGGACGGCAGTCCGCAGCATCTCAAGGAACTATAGGTCACGGAACACCGGCCGGCGGAAGCCCACATGCCCGCCGGCTTGACGTTTTTGCGCCATGACGTAGTGTTGTGCGAGCCTGGCTGCGCGCCGGCAGTGGCCAGGTCAGGGTGGCTCGGTGATTCGGTCCCTTTGCGACAGTTCGCCCTTTGCTGAGATTGCTGCCATGCCCGCTCGAGTGCTGATTGCTGATGATTCCAGCACGATGCGTAAGATCATCCTGCGCTCCCTTCAGGCCGTGGGCGTGCCCGAGGCCAAAGAAGCGGCCGACGGCAACGAAGCCATCGCCATGTTTAAGCCGGGCGAGTTCGATCTGGTGCTGACCGACTGGAACATGCCCGGCAAGACCGGCCTGGAAGTGGTACAGGCCATCCGCGCGCAGGACCCCAAAGTACCGATCATCATGATCACCACCGAGGCCGAAAAAGGGCGGGTGCTTCAGGCCATCCAGGCGGGCGTTTCCGATTACCTCGTCAAGCCGTTCACCGCCGATACGCTGCGGGCCAAGCTGGAAAAGCACGGCTGCTGACGCATCGGCCGGCCACGTCCCGCTGGCCACCTTCTGCCACCGGTCGACTGGGCTCGTTGCTTACCCGGCCCTTGCGGCATTGGGCAACCAGAGCGCCGCTAGGCGGGCCCCAGCAGGGTTTTGAGCTGGCGAGCCGCTTCGGCCGGGTCGGCCGCCCCAACCACCGCACTGCTGACCGCGATGCGGCGGATACCCGTGGCCAGCACCTCGCCCACGTTCCCCCAATCAACGCCGCCGATGGCGAAGGCAGGCAGGCGGATTTCGGCAGCCACAGCCCGCAACAACGCCAACCCTGGAAATTGCTCAAAATGCTTCGTTGCCGAAGGAAATACCGGCCCCACGCCCAGATAGCTGGCCCCCTCAAGCACCGCCTGGCGGGCCTGTTCGATCGAATGCGCCGAGACGCCCACGAGCGCTTCCGGCCCCAGTACCGTCCGCGCCTCTTTGACCGGAAGATCGGTCTGACCCAGGTGCACGCCATCGGCCCCGGCCAGGGCGGCCAGGTCGGGCCGGTCGTTCACCACAAACAATGCCCCGCCGGCGTGCGCCGCCTCGCACGCCCGCCTGGCCCGCTCCAACAGTTGCCGATCGTCCAATCGCTTGTCCCGAAGCTGCACGGCATCCACCCCCGCCTGGACCAACGCCCGGACTAGTGCGGCCAGTTCGTCGGCCGAACTCCGGCCGTCCACCAGCACATACAGCCGGGTGGCGGCCAGCCGCGACACCGCCCACTGTGTCGTCTCCACCGCCCGGTGCAGCGTGTACACGGCATAGCGCAGGCGCTCCATCTCGGCCGCCAACACGCCATCAAACGTCTTAGCGTACTCTTCCAGGCTGCGGAGCGATTCCTGGAGCCGGACGAAGTTGGCCCGCGCCACCTCGGCCGCCCCGCGACGAACTTGCTCTGCGGGGGTCGAAATCGTCGTGCCCACATCGGCCAGCGTCTCGCGGGCCGCCAGACGCCATGCGAACGGCACTCGGGCCAACGCCGCCGTCAACGCGTGCCTCACCCCCTTGCAACGCTCGGTCAAGTGCCGGTCGTCCAACACGAACCGCACGTAGTCCTCCACGACGCGCAGACCTTCGCCCGCCCGGTTGGCTACGGCATCCAAAACCCGCAGCACCTCCACCGAGGGCGCGGCCGCTTCGCCCCCCTTTGCCGACGATGGATGGCGCGGTGCAGGGCTCGGGCCAGGCCCCTCCGGAACCTCCACTGTGAGTGAACCTCCCCCAGACGAAACCTCACTCCCTATGCCTGCCCCCGCGGCCTTTGCCGAAGCCTGCGGCCGCGCAGTGTCCGGCGCCCCGCACGTCGGCTCCGCCGGGATTGCGTCGTCAGGCATGTCCAGCGGCTGCGAATTGGCGTCGGCCCGCTCCACTAAGTAGCAGCCGTACTGCTGATGAAGCTGCGCATCGAGCACATCGGGATCGATCCCCTGTTGTCGCAGCCACTCGGACACTTCATGGTCGCCACAGGCCAAGGCCAACAACACGTGCTCGGTGCCGAAGACGATGGGCTGGGGGCAATCGGCCAATCGCGCAGCCGCCAGGCGCCACGCCCATTCCACTTCCCGCGACAGTCGATAGCTGCCCCCGGCCGCGTTGAGCGACCCGCTCGCCTCCCGAAGCGTTCCCGACGCGGGTTCGGCCCCCGCCTGGCGACGCAAGCTGGGCCACCGCTGGCATACACGGCGGGCATCGATGCCATGCTCGCTCAGCAGAATGGCTGCCCGGCACTCCGATTGGGTGAGCAGGCCCAGTAGCAGAGCGGGGGCATCGATCTTCCCCCCGGAAGGGCTGCTCCATGCCGCGGCTTCTGCCAAGGCCCGTTCCACGGCGGCTGTCACCAAGCGTTCCATGGCCGGAGAGCGTTGTCTTGCGGTAAGTTACGTAATCTCCCCACATTGCTTGGATTATACATTCGCTTCGCTTGATTCGCCCCCCGGCGACGGCTACAATTCGATCGTCCGGTGGAAACGGGGTCGCACGGAACTCCCGAGGATGCGGAGATGCCATGGGCAGGATGCCGTGGGCGACATATCTCTGGCCGGGTCTTCCCCAGATCTGCCGCGTTGGCAGTTGGCCCGGTCTGGGGCTGGCCGTAGGGTTTGCCGTCCTGTTGAATCTTGCCCTGGCAGGAACCTTCCTCTGGAGCGGGCTTTTCACGCCCGGCGCACGTAAACTTATATGGGCGGCGGTGGCCATCACGTGGATCGGCTCGGCCGTAGCGGCTCGGCTGCGGCGCGAAGCACCGCCCGATCCCGACGGTGACCTCTATCCGCATGCCCTGGGACAATACTTGAAAGGAAACTGGTTCGAGGCCGAACAGATTTTTGCCCGCTTGCTCGATCGCAACCCTCGCGACCTGGAGGCCCGACTGATGCTGGCAACCCTGCTACGCCACACCGGCCGGCCCCAGGAAGCCGCCACGCAACTCGATCGCTTGGAAGGGTTGGAAGGCAGTGGGAAGTGGGCCTTGGAAATCGCCCGGGAACGCCGGTTCCTGGCCGAAGCCACCGCGGGGGCTCCCCGGTCCCACACGCCAGGCGCCGAAGAGCCCCGGCCCCCAACACCGGCCGGCCCGCCCGAGTCCGCCCCGGTGGTTGGTGCGGCAGCGGCCTGAACCCGGGCGGAACCGCCTTTGCGAATCAACGATGCGGCCGGAGGCCCTCCTCCCCGGCCCCTGACGGAGACCCAGAGTAATGTACGAACGATTTACCGACCGCGCCCGCAAGGTGATGCAACTGGCCAATCAAGAGGCGCAACGCTTCAACCATGAGTACATCGGAACCGAGCACATCCTGCTGGGCCTGATCAAGGAAGGGAGCGGCGTAGCAGCCAACGTGCTCAAGAACCTCGATGTGGATCTCCGCAAGATCCGCCTGGAGGTGGAAAAGCTCGTGCAGAGCGGGCCCGACATGGTCACCATGGGCAAGCTCCCCCAGACCCCCCGGGCCAAAAAAGTCATTGAGTACTCGATGGAGGAAGCCCGCAACCTCGGCCATAACTACGTGGGCACCGAGCATATCCTACTGGGCCTGCTGCGCGAGCAGGAGGGCGTGGCCGCCCAGGTCCTCATGAATCTCGGCTTGAAACTCGAAGAAGTCCGGGAAGAGGTCCTCAACCTGTTGGGGCACGGCATGGAAGGGGCCGAGTCGTCGGAGCGGCCCGGCGTCGGCAGCTTGGGCAATCCCGGCCCCGAGGCCCGCCCAGGCAAGTCCCGCACCCCCGCCCTGGATAGCTTCGGCCGCGACCTGACCGAACTGGCCCGCCAGGGCAAGCTCGACCCGGTCATCGGCCGCGAGCGCGAAATCGAACGCCTGATGCAAATCCTCAGCCGGCGCACCAAAAATAACCCGGTGCTGTTGGGCGAGGCTGGCGTGGGCAAAACCGCCATCGTCGAAGGCTTCGCCCAGCGCGTGGTGGAAGGCAATGTCCCAGAACTTCTGGCTGACCGCCGCATCGTGGTCCTCGACCTGGCCATGATGGTGGCGGGCACCAAGTACCGCGGCCAGTTCGAGGAGCGGATCAAAGCGGTGATGAACGAGGTCCGCCGAGCCCGCAATACCATCCTCTTTATCGATGAACTCCACACCTTGGTGGGGGCCGGCGGGGCCGAAGGGGCCATCGACGCCTCCAACGTCCTCAAGCCCGCCCTGGCCCGCGGCGAAATCCAATGCATCGGCGCCACCACCCTCGACGAGTACCGCAAGTACATCGAAAAAGACAGCGCCCTGGAACGCCGCTTCCAGATGATCGTCGTCGAGCCTTCGACCAAGGAAGAAACCATCGACATCCTCAAAGGCCTCCGCGATCGCTACGAAAAGCACCATCACGTGCAGATCACCGACGACGCCATCGAAGCCGCCGTGGAACTGTCGAGCCGCTACATCACCGGCCGCTGCCTGCCCGACAAGGCTATCGACGTCATCGACGAGGCCGGTGCGCGCGTCCATCTGAAGTCCATGACCAAACCGCCCGACCTCAAGGAGATCGACGAAGAGGTCGAACGCCTCAATAAAGAGAAGGAAGAAGCGGTGGCCAAGCAGGACTTCGAAAAGGCCGCTGCCTTGCGCGACCAGGCCGACAAACTGAAAAAGAAAAAGGCCCAAATCACCCGCGAATGGAAGGAGAAAGCCCGCGAGGCCGATGGCGTGGTCGATGCCGAGGTCGTGGCCGAGGTCGTCTCCAAAATGACCGGCATCCCCCTGACCCGTATGACCACCGAAGACTCCATGCGCCTGATGCGCATGGAAGAGGAACTCCACAAGCGGGTCATCAGCCAGGACGAAGCCATCAAGTCCATCTCCAAGGCGGTCCGGCGCAGCCGCAGCGGCCTGAAGGATCCCAAGCGCCCCACCGGCGTGTTCATCTTCGCCGGCCCCACCGGCGTGGGCAAAACGCTGCTGGCCAAAGCCCTGGCCGAGTTCATGTTCGGCGACGAAGACGCGCTCATCCAGATCGACATGAGCGAGTACATGGAAAAACACAACGTCAGCCGCCTGATTGGCGCCCCGCCCGGATACGTGGGCTATGAGGAAGGCGGCCAGTTGACCGAGAAGATCCGCCGCCGGCCCTACGCCGTCGTCCTCCTCGACGAAATTGAAAAGGCCCACCCCGATGTCTTCAACATGCTGTTGCAAGTCATGGAGGAAGGCCGGCTGACCGACAGTTTCGGCCGAAACATCGACTTCCGCAACACCATCCTCATCATGACCACCAACGCCGGGGCCGAGGCCATCAAGAACGAGGCCCAGTTCGGCTTCCAGAAGCCCGATGATGACGCCAGCTACGAAAACATGAAGCAACGCGTCACCGAGCACATCGAACGGGTCTTCCGCCCCGAGTTCCTCAACCGCGTGGACGACATCATCGTCTTCCGCCATCTCACCCAGGCCGACCTGGGCGAGGTCGTCGAACTGGAACTCAAAAAAGTCCGCGACCGCTTGGCCGAGCACGGCCTCAAACTGGTCCTCACCGACGAGGCCAAGAAACTGCTCATCAAACGCGGATCGAACTTGGACTTCGGCGCCCGTCCGTTGCGCCGGGCGATCGAAAACTATGTCGAAGACCCCCTCTCCGAGGAACTCCTCAAGGGCGAGTTCCGCGGCAAGGACACCATCGTCGTCCGGGTCAAAGAGGTCAACGGCAAAAAGCAATTCGTCTTCGAGGGCGCTCTGAGCTCCGAACTGGCCCGGGAAGAGCCCGCCCTGGTCGGTGCTGCGGGTGGACCGCCGACCAATGGGCCGGCCGCCAAGGCGTGATCGGCCCCATCACATCAGGCTTCGCCTCAAGCTCCGCCGCCCCTCGGTAAAAGTGCGGCGCGGTTGGAGGCCCCGCCCTGCCGGTGAGACTGCCGCCGCAGCGCCACCCCCGCAATTTCGGCCCGGTTCTGTCTTCCTGGCCAGCGAACTTCAGCTCTCTGCGGGGCGCGCCGTTTGGCTAGCAATTCCGAGCGGATTTGACCCGTCGCCAGGCCGCCTTCCCGCACGCTCCCACCGAACCGTTTGAGCCTGCTGTCGGCTGGCCGGCCAGCCCCACACCCAGTGATCCTCCCGCCGAGCCCAAACGCTGGAAAAGTCCAGGTTGGGCTTTCGGGCGCCCGAGAAAACCGCGGGCCACGCAGCCTTCCGCCCGCTTGACAACCGCCCCCCGGATCTCAAACTCAAAAGTGCCGGCGGGTTTTCCCACACGCTTGCCAAAAGGAGAGGTTCCGTGAGTGGTTGCCAATGCACTCGGCGTCAGTTCGCAGGGCTTTCGATGGCGGCCGCAGCCGGAGGGCTGGACGCCCTGGGCGCGATCGCCTCGCCTCAGACGGCCTGGGATCCGGATCGCCCCCTGGTGCGGCTGGGCCAGCCCCTCCGCATCCAGCCCGTCTTCATGTACACCACTTTCCAACACCGCGAGAAGACCTCCTGGAAATCGTGGAGCGCCATCCACACGCCCGAAGCGGCCGCCCAAGAATCGCAACGCATCGGCCGGGAACTGGCCCAGTTGGCCGCGGCCCTGGAGTTCCCCGCACAGTTCTTCCCTTTAGTTACCGTCAACTCCGTCGAGCATGCCCGCCAGCTTCACCAAATCCCGTATGACGTAATACTGCTCTATCCCGCCACCGGCGCCGCCGGCATGCTTCAGGCCTGCTTGCCCCCCAAACCCCAGAACGACGCCATCATCTTCGTCCGCCATCGTTCCGGCCCGATCTATTACTGGTACGAAGCCATCAGCACCCGGCAGCTCAAAAAAGCCGCCCCGGCCGAGTCGGCGGCCAACTCGGCCGACAACCACGGCGGGGTGACCGTCGAAGACGTCGTGGTCGATGACTATCAGGAAGTGGCCTGGCGGCTCCGGGCCCTGTTTGCGCTCAAGAACTTCATCGGCCACCGGATCATCGCCGTCGGCGGCCCGGCCGGCAAGTACGATCCCCAAGCCCCCGAGGTCGCCCGCCAACGATACCGCTTCGAAATCCTCGACATCACGTACGACGAGTTGGCCAAAGCCCTCGACGCGGCCCGCTCCGACCCCCAGCGCCGTGCCAGCGCCGAACAAGCCACCCGCCGCTACCTGGAACTGCCCGGCACCCGGCTGGCTACCGACCGCCGCTTCCTCGTCAACGCCTTCCTGCTTCACGATGTCTTCAAACGCTGGATGCAACAGTTCGCTGCCCCCGCCTTGACGGTCAACGGCTGCATGAGCCGCATCCTTCCCGTCGCCGATACCACCCCCTGCATGACCCTCAGTTGGCTTAACGACGAAGGATGGATGGGCTTCTGCGAGTCGGACTTCGTCGTCATCCCCGCAGGCATCCTCCTGCGCTACGTGGCAGGCCGGCCTGTGTTCCTCCATAACTCCACTTTCCCTCACCAAGCGGTGGTCACCTGCGCCCATTGCAGCGCCCCGCGCCGCATGGACGGCAACAAGTACGAACCCGCCCAGATCATGACCCACTACGAATCCGACTTCGGCGCAGCCCCCAAGGTCGATATGACCACCGGCCAACTCGTCACCTTCATCGACCCCGAGTACAGCACCAACCGCTGGCTCGGCTTCAAAGGCATCATCCGCGCCAACCCCATGCACGAAATCTGCCGCACCCAACAGGACGTAGAACTCCAAGGCGACTGGCGACGCCTCTTGGCCGAAACCCGCGACTCCCACTGGATGATGGCCTACGGCGATTGGCTCCGCGAACTGGGGTACGCCGCCCGCAAAATCGGCCTCCGCTGGGAGACCATCGCCTGATTTTCCCCCGCGCGAGCTTCAACTTCTCGCACCTGCAACCTCTGCCAACGGCGACCTGCGATAGACAACCCGCAAAACTCCTACTATCCTTACTCAGACGCCCTTTTCCAGCGCCGCCGGCGCCATTGTTTTTGCGCCCGTAGCTCAAAGGATAGAGCAGCGGATTTCTAATCCGTAGGTTGGGGGTTCGAGTCCCTCCGGGCGCGCTGCAAAAACGCCCCCGATGTCTCGGTAACTACCGCTCAGAGATCAGGTTGCCCGGCGGCCCTTCGTTACGACATCGAATGCGGCAGCGGGACTTGTAGGGCGAAGGCTGATCACCAGGAACCCACGAGCCTCGGGCGTAAGCCCGGGGTGGGTGGCGCCATGGTAACGCCACGGGGATGTCAGGGCCGCGGCAACGGAGTTCTGCGGGTGACACCGGGGGCTCACGTCCCCGGCTCCCGGGCGGCTTCCCCGGCTTGGGGGTATGGCCGGTTGACCGGTTTACCCTGGATTTGCTACGCTGCACCCTGACGGACCACCTCAACACCGTGCGGGACATTGCCCGGTACGACTCCGAGACCGACACGACCACCGCGGTCAACCACCTGGCGTACGACGCCTACGGCAACGTCACGTCGGAGACCAACTCCGCGGTGGAGAGCCTATTCCTGTTTACGGCCCGGCCGCTGGACGCCGAGAGGGGCTTGCAGAACAACCTCAACCGCTGGTACGACCCTTCGGTCGGCCGCTGGCTGAGCGAGGACCCGGTAGGGTACAGAGGTGGGGTCAATCTGTTTGAGTACGTGGGCGACAATCCACTGATTTCCGAGGACCCAACTGGGCTACAGAATCCCGGACAAGGGTTCTTCCCCGGCCCGCTGCCTGGCCAGCCGCACCTTCCGGGGATCCACCCGCCGCAGGTTCCCCCTGCGCCCGCGCCAACTCCAGGTCCGAGCCGCCCTAACGCCCGGAGGCCTGGTGGCATAGGATACGTATTCACGTGGTGTTGCCGTTCGAAGAAAGACCGGATTAGCCCAATTCCCGGCATAACCACACCGTCGATATATCCGCTTTCGAGCACTGGGACACCAACCGGTCAGTACCAGATATTTGCATTTCCAACCACACCCCCCACCGCTGTAGGGAGCGGTGGCGCGGGGCCGTGCCATATTTTGGTTGTGAAGTGTCCGGGCTTTGTCGCGGTTTTCCATTTCTCCGTAGGGGATTCGCCGAGCGGTACGCTGGGCCAGTTCACTTGGCCGTCTGGCTGTACCAGCATCATGTGCGGCGGGGATGATTCCGAGCAGTCGAATTGTCTTGGGGACGACGTCAAGTCGGCTGCCAAGGCGGCTGGCTTGAACCTCGTTGGCGTATCGGGAAACTCTGGGTGCGGCGTGGATGCTAGCGGCAACTGGTACCAATACGGCAACTGATTGGCACCATAAGGTCGCTGGCGCTTGCACAGTCTGTGGGTACGGCTCAGCCGCGAAGACGCTTCGCCAAGTTGCCATCGACAGGCTGCCTGCTGGCCAGACATGCATGACCACGGAGGCTGACATGAGTATCATACGCTTCTTAAAAATCACGTTGGTATTCGCAAGTCTGCTGGTCCTTCCGATCGGCTCCTTTTGGCTAGGGTGGCGTGTCAACGAAGTCTGGAGGACGAGTCGGGACTGCCGTTCGGAATGCAGACTTTCGCAGATTAGATTGGCGCTCCTTTTGTATCACCAAGAGCACGGCGCCTTCCCACCGACGAAGTATCAAGCTAAACCCGGCGGACCAATCCACAGCTGGCGCGTATTGCTGCTCCCTTACACCACGTTGGATTATAGGGAGCGGTATTCCAGCTACGACTTCTCCCAGGAGTGGAATAGCCCAAGCAATTTGCAAGCTCTAGGTGGTATGCCATTCTTCGGCTATTTTAACATGAATGGCGATAACGATATCGCCCACTACCTCGCCATCGGTGACGAAGACGATTGGCCTTCGAGGAAGCCGCTGAGATCTTTTTTGGTCACCAAAGGGAAAGACCGGTTCCTCCTAGTCGAGTATCCTGAGTCTAACATTCATTGGATGGAGCCACGGTACTAACGAGGGTTCCGGGAGGTCTTGCCGAATGGTCGGGGCGTTCGGCACTTCGACCGGGTGGCAAATGGAGCCGGTCCTAAAGCGGGAGGCGGCCCATGGCGCGAAGCCGTATGGGCACCTGCCGCTGCTCGAGGGGACTGGCGGGATGGATCTTTCGGCTGGGACGCTCGTTTGTTTCGGGACAGGGAGCAGGGTAGGGGCACCGCAGGGGGACTCCCCGGCCAGGTCGCTGGCCGCAGGCGGGCGGAAGCTGTGCCCCCCCTGCGTCCCTGCAAGCGGGACGCGGCAGCAAGCGCCTCCATGGCCGCCGGTGGCCAATAGGGAGGAGCCAAGTAGGCTGGACATCGCCCAGCGATTTGTTGCGGCCAGCTTCGGCCAGGCGGGTCCATGGAGCACGACTGCCCGCGCCCTCAAACATAGAGTGGCAGCCGTTGTCCACCCGACGTGGCTAGATTCCGCTTGTTGCCGAGTAGTGTACAAGTGCACATGTGGGCGTTACTGGACTCGAACCAGTGACCTTCAGCTTGTCGAGCTGACGCTCTAACCAACTGAGCTAAACGCCCGGGGCAGGCGGCGGGCAGCGAAGCCGGCGGTGCCGCCCTTCATAAATCTGGCAAATGGGCGGCTTTCCGTCAAGGCCCCCGGGGCGGTGGAGCGCGGCCTGGGTGGGAGTGGACGTCGGGTTGGGTCGGAGCGGCTCGACCGATGGCCTACCGTTTGAACGGCATAGCCGAGCTATGGCCCGGTTTCGCCTCGGGGCGTGGCGGGTCTTTTGCCCAGGCGGCGGTGGACTCAAAAGGCGTGATTGGGGCTTGGTTGTGTGCCAGCGGGGTATTTCCCGGCCGTTGGCTGGCACTTACAATGGCGTCACACAGCGTCTGTTGGTGGGCGATGGCCGCGAACGTAAGTATTGGCGACGGCTGCGGGATTGCGGTATTGCTGAGCGGCGGGCTGGACAGCGCTATCCTCGTGGGTGAGCTGCTCCGGCAGGGGGAGCGGGTGTACCCATTGTATATCCGGGCGTCGCTGGCTTGGGAGGAGGACGAATTAGCGGCAGCCCGCCGCTTCGTTGCGGCTTTGGCGCAGCCGCGGCTGGCGGGCTTGGTGGTATTGCACCTGCCGGTGGACGATTTGTATGGTGGGCATTGGAGCGTGACGGGGCAATCGGTCCCGGAGGCGGGCACTCCGGACGAGGCGGTGTATTTGCCGGGCCGCAATGCCATCCTCCTGCTGAAGGCGGGGTTGTGGTGTCAGCTTCATGGCATTTCCCGCTTGGCGCTGGGGGTGCTGGGCTCCAACCCGTTTGGTGATGCCGTGCCGGCATTTTTCGAGCACCTGGAATCGGCCTTGCGATTGGCCACAGGGATTCCGCTGACGGTGCTGCGGCCGTTCGCCGGTCTGTCCAAGGTCGAGGTCATGGAGCGTGGCCGGGGGCTGCCGCTGGAGTTGACGTTTTCATGCATTGCGCCTCAGGAGGGGATACATTGCGGCCGGTGCAACAAGTGTGCGGAACGGCAGCAGGCGTTTCACGCGGTGGGATTGGAGGACCGGACGCTTTATGCGGGCGGCTCGGCCCACCGGCCGGCATGAGGGGGTCCCTCCGCGGCGCGGGTTTCGGCAGTATTCGGGCATCGGGACCCCATCGGTTGATTGTTTGGAGCTATATGCGGGGGAAGCATGTTCCGCGTCTCGCGTGAAATCGAGTTCTGTTACGGGCATCGCCTGCTGGACTACGAGGGGAAGTGCCGCTATTTGCACGGGCACAACGGGCTGGCGCTAGTGACGATCGAGTCGGCCGGGCTGGACCACCGGGGTATGGTCATGGATTTTTCGGAGATCAAGGAGGTGCTGAGCCAGTGGATCGACCAGTGGCTGGATCACCGGATGATCCTTCGGCGGGATGACCCGGCGGTGGCCCCCTTGCAACAACTGGGCGAGCCGCTGTATCTATTGGACGTGAATCCGACGGCGGAGAACATCGCACGGCTGATCTTCGATCATGCCCGGAGCCAGGGTTTTCCGGTGGTAGAAGTGCGGTTGTGGGAAACGCCGCGGTGCTGCGCGGTGTATTCGCCGTGAAGGCATGACATTGGATGTGTTGCAGCAAGCGTATGGGCGACTTTCGGGAGGCTACGGCGCAAAGCGTGCTTCGGAATCTACCAGGACGATAGGTACAACCGCGCTCGGCGTGGAGGCGTTGGGAGGGCCAAGATGAAAGGCAATTCGTGGTGGAGAAGCTGGCGGGCAGGTTTTCGGCTTATCGGGTACCTTGTGCTGTGGAGCATGGTGGCGGGGGTGGCCTGGGCTGCGGATCTGTCGGCCGACTCGCCGGTGAAGTTTCCCAAGCAGGGGGCGCTGCCGGCCAAGTATCCGCCGGACCGCCCTTCGCGGGATCACACTTCGCCCGAGCCGGGCTATTACTTGTTCAGCACGCCGGAGCGGTCGTTGGAGCAGATTCGGAAGATTCAGGCGGAGATGCCGCCGGGCAAGTTTACCCCGCCCCCAGCGGACTGGAGGTATTTGCAGCGGACACGGCAACGGCTGAACGAGGGAGGCCGGCTGCGGATCGTGGCAATCGGCGATAGCATCGTCAACGACACGATGCGTTCGGGCTGGGTGGCCCTTTTGCGCGATGCCTATCCGAGGGCGGATATCCAGGCCACGGTGTATGTCCGTGGTGGGGGTGGGTGCCAGCACTACAAGGAGGAAGGACGCATTGGGAAGGTCGTGGTTCCGCTGCGGCCCGACCTGGTGCTGATTGGGGGCATCAGCCAGAAGGATATTGGAAGCATTCGCGAGGTGATTCGGCAGCTTCGGGCTGCCTTGCCAGAGGTCGAGGTGCTGCTGATGACGGGTGCGTTTGGCACGGCCGATCCCCGCGATCCCAAGGCGCTGGCCAAAGCCCCGCATTCGGGCACGGGGCCGTATGGCGAAGCCTTGCGGCAACTAGCGGCCGAGGAGCGATGCGCGTATCTGGACATGACCACGCCCTGGGCCGAGTACCTGCGATCGTCGGGCCTTCATCCCCACCTTTTCTATCGCGACGTGGTGCATGCCAACGAGTATGGCGAACAAGTGCTGGCCAAGGTGTTGACGGCGTTTTTTGCGCCGGGATATAGCGGAGCACCGGGGCGGTGAGGCAGGCCGGGCGCTTGCGCTCCTTTGAGGGGCGGGCTGGGGCGGCAGGAGGGCCGCAGCGGGCGCTGGCCGAACCGGTTCTTTCGGTCCGCGGCGAAGTGCGTCGGCTCCGGATTCGGATACGAAGGAGTGCGGCGCGTCAAGGGGTGGCCCGAGGAGGCAGGCAAAGCAGTCGGGCCTACATCCAGCGAAACTCGGCTTGGGGATGCTCGAAGATCAGCTCCGGGCCGAATGCCCGCGAGGGGGTGGTAAACCCCGGCGGAATGCCGCCTTGCAGTGTGCGTTCAAGGGCGGTCAGGGCGGCCCAGACGGTCATAGGGTACCCGCCCGGGGTTTTCAGGGTGGCTTGGAGGGCGCGTCCTTGGGCGTCGGTTACGCGCCCCCAGAAGGCTGCGGTGCTGGATTGCTGTTCTTCAGGTGAGGGGCCGCGCCAGAATCGCTCGATGGCCCACCGGCCCACACGTTGCACCACGGGCCAGCGGAAGGCGTTCCATAACGGCCGCGCACACCGGATACACCGGATGGCAGCCTGAGAGGCCGCCACATATACTTCGATGTTGGGAATGCCGGTGGAATACCAGGCAGTGGCCACGTCTCCCCACGGAACAGTGATGGCTGGCTGGGAACCGTCGGGGAAGGGGATAGTGAGCATCTTCCAGGCGTGGGGCACGGTGCGGAGTTGGCCGCGGATCCGCACTCGCCCGCCGCGGGGGATGGCTTCCAGGGTAGTCTTGGCGGTGCCGGGGCTCATGATGCCGGTGAAGGTGAAGGCCAGTTGCAGGCGTGTGGCGCCGGGCAAGCGGCGTGCCAGGAGGGCGGCCAGGCAGTCGCTGGGCACCACGTCGAAGCCTACAGCGGGCACGAGGCGAACACCGGCGGCAGCCGCTCGGTCGTGCTCGGCGGCGGTGGCTTCGATGACGTCGATCTCGCCGGTCAGATCCAGGTAATCGACCCGGGCCATCAGGCAGGCTTCGCGCATGGGAGCGGCTGTGGCGGAGAATGGGCCGGCACAATGGAGCACCGCGCGCAGGCCCGCCAGTTGCGAGGCGATGTGGGCCGGCCGGTCCAGGGCGAAAACGCAGGTGGGGCAGCCGAGGCTCTGGCCCAGGGGCTCTAGTTTTTGGCGGTTGCGGCCGGCCAGCACGGGGCGATGCCCGCGGCGGACCGCTTCAGCGGCGATCAGTTGGCCGGTGTAGCCGGTGGCGCCGTACAGCAGCCACGTGGAAGAGTGGATCGACATGGAGGAAGCTTTGGAGGCAAGGGGGTCGCCCAAGCGGAAAATGGAAGGGCCGCTTGGGGCGTTTCGGTCTTGGTCAATAGAAACGCCCAGGCGGAGCTGGGCGTTTCTTTCTCGTCGGGATCGGGAAGGGCCGCCCGGTCGCGGCGTCTTCCTGGGGCGAAGGCCGCCGATGCCTACTTCTTCTTGGCGCTTTTCTTGGCGGTCTTCTTGGCTGCCTTCTTCGCGGCTTTCTTTTTGGCCACCACAGCGTCCTCCTAACCAAAGGGTTCGGCGAGTTCCTTGCCGTGCCGGGCAGACCCGGGAGGCGACAGGACGTTCGCCACGGAAACAACACAAAGAGCCGCACGTTGGCACCGGCCATCGCGAGACCGTGAAGTATGCCGTGCAGCCCGTCCGACTCCTTCCTTTCGCCGCTAGCCCCCACGGCCACGTCCCACATGACGACACGCATGGGGCGCCGCAGCGCGTGCCGCAAATATAGTAGCGTGGTTTGCGTTTTTTGCAAGAGGGCGCCGCTGCGTGACGCGGCGAAGCGCGCTGATGCAAGCGACTGGGTGCTCAGGCCACCAGTGGCCGGAGGAACTCGATGCTCTTACGGATGTTCTCGTCGGCCCCGTAGCATTCGATGGACACCACGCCGTTCCAGCCGGTCTCCTTCAGGTAAGCCAGGCAGTTCTTGATATTCTGGGCATTGACGCCGCCGCCGATGGGCACCTCGCTGCAGCCGATGCCCGTTTCCTCGCCCCGTACCGCGGCCGCCAAAGCCGGGCTCACGTCTTTGATATGGCAGTGCGAGACGTACTTGCGGAAGCACTTCAGGTACTCTAGCGGGTCGTTGCCCGAGATGTAGGTGTTGCCCGTGTCGAAATTGAACCGCAGGTGCTCCGACTCGAAATGACGGAACAGGCGCATCAGGAAATCGGCATTGGTGGTGTAGGGCCCATGGGTCTCGATGTTGATGATGATTCCGTAGTCCTCGGCCCAGGCCAGACACTGCTTGTAGTTTTCCACGGCGATGCGGAAGATCTCCTCGTCGGTGTAGCCTTCGTACTTCAGGGCACCATCGGTGGTATCGACGATGGGGCAGCCGATCTCGGCGGCAAAGCGGATGGCTTGCTGTACGTACTGCACTCCGAAGGTGGACCCGTCGGGGCCCATCAGGGGAAAGGCGCCATCGATCTGCGAGACCTGGAGCCCTTTGGATTCCAGATACTTGCGCAGGCGGCGGGGGTTCGACAAGAGCGAGACGGCCGGGTCGTAGCCCAATCCGTTGACGAAGTACTGCCCGTGGATCACACCGAACTCGATATGCGACAGGCCGTACTTGACCGCTGTATCCACCGCCATCTGGAAGTTGCCGCTCAACGGACGCCAGTTGTCGGTATGCATGCCCAGGTGGATCATCGCTATCTCCTTTTGGCCAGGGGTCACGGGAAAGCCTGGCGGGCCGGATGCCCGCCCCACGGTGCCAGCAACATAGGAAAAGAGGGGAGTGGGCGGCAAGTACCGCCCGCAAGCGATAAGTGAATTTTCTTGCCTTGCTGGAGTCGCCTATGCTGCATCGCCGGATGCCACGGCGTAGGGAGGGGGCATCGCGGCGGAGCGGACTTTGCCGGTCTCTTGGGAGGCCAGCCGCTTGGAGGGGCTTAGGGTTTGGCCGCCGGCTTGGGTTTGCCCCCGCCGCGGAGGAACTCCTCGCGGCTGAGGTAGCCATCGCCGTCGGTATCGAAGCGGAGGAAGCGTTTGGGGGCTTCGTCAGGGTCGGGTTGACCGGCGAGGAATTCCTCGCGTGAGAGGCGGCCATCGCCATCCTTATCGCGGCGGGCGAACAGGGCGGCACGGTCCACGGGCTTGCGCTTGGTTGGGCTGACCGGGGACTTCGTTGCCGGCTGGGGCGCTTTGGCCGCCCCGGTGGGCCGAACCTGCGGCTTGGCTTCGGGCTGGGCAGCCAACAGCGAACGCAAGGAAGCCACCACGTCGGGTTGCGACGCTGCCAGGTTGCGGGTCTCCTCGGGATCGGTCTGGTAGTCATACAGCTCGAGCACTGCGGTGGAGGCCGGTTGGCCGATGGCCTTCCATTCCACGAGGCGGTAGCGCTGGGTGCGGACGGCGCGGCCCATCAGCTTCCCCCGCGGGTACAGATGAAACACGGCCTGCTTGCCCGGCGCCTGCGGATTGCGGAGGATGGCGGCCAGGCTCGACCCATCCAGGCCCTTTGGCGCAGGCAGGCCGGCCAACTCGCACAAGGTGGGGTAGAGATCCACGCTTTCGGCCAGCGCCTGGGTGCGTGAGCCGGGCGGGGTAACGCCGGGGGCCACGATGATCAAGGGGATTCGGGCGGCCTGCTCGTAGTTGGTGTGCTTGCACCACATGCCGTGGTCGCCCAGGTGCCAACCATGGTCGCCCCAAAGGATGATAATCGTGTTGGCGGCCAAGCCGGTCGAATCCAGCGCGTCCAGTACACGGCCGAGCTGGGCGTCCATATAGCTGGTGGCGGCATAATAACCGTGGATGAGATGCCGCGCCTTGGCGTCATCCAGCGGCCCAGTGGCCGGGATGTCGCTGTATTGGCGCAACTCGCCCCAAGTGGTAGGAGCGAACGGCGGGGCACCAATCGGGGGCGTTTTCACGGCGGGCATGGGCAATGTCTGAGGATCGTATAGATCCCAGTACTTTTTGGGGGCCACGAACGGCAGATGCGGCTTCAGGAACCCTACCGCCAGGAAAAAAGGCTGCTCGGGCCGCTGCTTGGCAGCCTGAAGCCGGCGAATGGCTTCCTCGGCGATTCGGCCGTCGGCATAGGTGCTGTCGGGCACGTCGGCACACTCGGTGGCGGCGCCGCGGGGCAACTGGGCCGCTTTGGCCTCCGGCACATTCGTAAAACGCGCTTCTTCGCGGGTGGGTTGAGGCGGGCGGTTCTGGGGCAGGACATAGCCGCCGGCCGGTCCGCCCCTAGGACCCCAATGCGGCACGCTCCACGAGGCGGGATCTTCATGATTGCCGTGCCCCACGTGAAAAATCTTCCCCAGCGCCTCGGTCCGCCAGCCGTGTTGCTTGAAGTGCTGGGCCAGCGTGATCGCATCGGGCACGGCCAGGCGGAAGTTCGTGCCGAGGTCGTACACGCCGATTGACTGCGGGCGGAGCCCGGTCAGCAGGGCGTTGCGCGAGGGGGAGCAGACCGCCTGATTACAATAGGCCCGCTCGAACAGCAGGCCGCGCGAGGCCAGCCGGTCCAGATTAGGAGTACGGATCAACGGCGATCCATAGCAGCCGGCCAGCGGCTTGAGATCGTCCACGCAGATCAGAAGCACATTGGGCCGGCGGAGTGAGGCCCGTTCCGACTCGCCGGCCGCCAAGGAGGTTTCGGACCACGCTTGCACGAAGCCGGCTGTCGCTACCAAACCCATAATCACCCTAATGTCTCGCATCGCACGCCTCCAACACAGAAGATGATGCGTAGCCGCTGGCGCTGCCCCCACCCGCACCAGACTGGCGGCGGTGGAGGGCCACGTCAGTATAATCGCACAGCGGCCGGCACACCATCTGGCGGGTGGGCGGGCAATAGCGCTTGGCCCGCGGCCGAGTTGCCGGAATCGCGCGCAGGCCCTCAAGCCGGCTCAGCGCAGCGATGCCAGAATCGACGTGAAACTTAGCGGGCCGTGTTTCGGCGGTAGCGGTAATAGGCTGCGCAGGCCCCTTCCGAGGATACCATGGGAGCGCCCAGAGGTCGCTCGGGGGTACAGCGAACCCCAAATGCCGGGCAGTCCACGGGCTTGCGGCGGCCCTGGAGTACTTCGCCAGCCAGACATTCGCTGGATTCCTCCACTGCCAGGCCACCAAGTTCGAAACGCTTCACAGCATCGAATTCGGCATACCGCGGGCGCAGCTCCAACCCGCTCTCGGGCAAAACGCCGATGCCCCGCCACTTGCGGGCTGCAGGCTCGAACACTTCGTGCATTACCCGCAGGGCCTCGGGATTGCCTTCTGGGCGGACGGATCGCGTGTACTGGTTCTGCACTTCGCAGCGGCCCTGCTCGAGCTGCTGGATGCACATGGCGACGCCCTGGAGGATATCCAGCGGCTCGAAACCGGTACTGACGATGGGAACACCGTACCGCACGGCAATAGGCCGATAGGGTTCCAGCCCGGTTATCGTGCACACATGACCGGCGGCCAGGAAGCCTTGGACGCGGCAGCTGGGGGCATCGAGGATCGCGCGAATAGCGGGCGGTACCAGGACCTGGCTGACCAAGAGCGAGAAATTGCGGATTCCCAGCCGTGCCGCCTGAAACACAGCCATGGCGTTGGCCGGCGCTGTGGTTTCGAATCCAACGGCAAAGAAGACCACTTGGCGATCGGGGTGTTTTCGGGCCAGGTGAAGGGCGTCCATCGGCGAGTACACCACGCGCACATCGCCGCCTTCGGACTTGGCCCCCAGCAAATCCTTGGTCGAGCCCGGCACACGAAGCATATCGCCGAACGAGCAGAAAATCACTTCGGGCCGGCCAGCCAGGGCAATGGCCTGGTCCAGTGTCTCGATGGGCGTCACGCAGACGGGGCAGCCGGGACCGTGGATGAGTGTAACGCCCTCGGGAAGCAGGGCATCCAGCCCGAACCGCACGATAGCGTGGGTCTGTCCGCCGCAAACCTCCATGATGTTCCACGGCCGCGTGGTCCACTTGCGGAGGTGCTGGGCCAGGCGACGGACGGCGGTGGCGTCGCGGTACTCGTCGAGGTACTTCACGGCTGGCTGGGGGGGAAACCGGAGGCGAAGTCGTCGGAAAGCGGGCTGGATGGCGGCGAGTCTGCGGGGGTGGTGGCGGCGGGGGGCTCCGCCGCACCTGCCGACTCGATCTGTTCCAGGTAGGCGAAAATCTCTTCTGCCTCGGCCGGCTCCACGCGGCTGATAGCAAACCCCACGTGCACGATCACGTAATCGCCCACTTGGGCCTCGGGCACGTACGCCAGACAGGCCTCTTTGACGATGCCGCCGAACTCCACTTTGGCCATCGGCAGGTCGTCCCGCTCGTAGATTTCAAGCACCCGACCCGGTATTCCAAGGCACATGCGTTCGTATCTCTGGGAACAAGTTTGGCTGAAGGAGAGCGATTGTTACGGTTCGCCCCGCTTTGGTAACCGGCGGAGCACTCGGTTGCGGCGTACGGCACACTTGCGCAAAAGGCCCCTGCGGCAATCAAGCCGCAGGTGCTTGCAGTCGCCAGCGGGCCACCCAGCTCTGCCCCAAGGCGATGCCCCCGTCGCCCGGGGGGACTTCCTGCGGCAAATAGACGCGGAACCCCGCCCGGCAAAGCGCGTCGAAAACTCGCTGGGCCAGCAAGCCGTTCTGGAAACAGCCACCACACAGTGCAACATCCAGCGAGGCGGTGGGCGCGCGGTCGGCCGCGCCCTTGCACCATTCTACCGCCAACTGGGCCAGCGTGCTGTGAAATCGGCCGCTGATGGTAGCCACCGGGGTGCCGGCGCGGAGGTCGGACAGGATGCCGCGAAGCATGGGTTGCCAGTCGGCCACACGCGGGTTGCCGCCAAAGCATAGCGGATAGGCGTCGTCGCACTGGCTGTCGGCGGCGAACTCTAACGCCATGGCCGCCTGACCTTCGAAGGTAATTGTCTCTCCCAGGCCACAGAGGCAGGCCACCGCGTCGAACAATCGCCCCATGCTACTGGTGCGGGGACATCGCTGCCGCTCCAAAAGAATAAGCAAGTTACGAAGTTCCTCCCGGGTAAACCATGAGCGGGCCATTTCGGCTGCGGCGTCCGGCCCCAACGCCTCATAGAGCAAGCCCAGGGCCGAGCGCCGCGGCTGGCGCACCGCCTGGTCGCCGCCGGGCAAAAGAAAAGTTCGCAGGTGGCCCAAGCGGCGGTACTGGCCACGGTGGCACCAAAGGGCCTCGCCGCCCCAGACAGTCCCATCCTCGCCGTATCCGGTGCCATCCCAGGCCAAGCCCAGCACCGGGCCTTGGAGGCCGAACTCCGCCATGACCGCGGCCACGTGGGCGTGATGGTGCTGCACCCGGACCAATGGCACATTCCATTGGCGCGACAGTTCCTCGGCATGGCGGGTCGAAGCGTAGTCGGGATGGAGATCGCAGGCGACAGCCTGGGGCCGGACCTGGAAGAAATCTACCAAGTCGGCGGCGGCTTGCCGGTGGACCTCGACACTCAGCACGTTATCCAGGTCGCCCACGTGCGCGCTGAGGACAGCCTGGTGATCCAAGGCCAGGGCCACGACATTTTTGAGGTGCCCGCCTAGGGCGAGGACCGCCGGGCCGGGCACCTCCAAGGGCACCGGCCGGGGGGCATACCCGCGCGCCCGGCGCAGGACCATGAAGCCCGAAGGCCCGCACCGCACCACCGAATCGTCCACCGGCCGCACAATAGGCCGATTGTGCACCAAGAAGGCGTCGGCGATCCGCCCCAGGCGCCGCAGGGCCTCGCCGGTATCGATGGCCATGGGCTCCTCGGAAAGATTGCCGCTGGTACACACGATGGGCCGGCCGACTGTCTCCAAAAGCAGCTCATGCAGCGGGGTGTAAGGCAGCATAACGCCCAGGTAAGGATTGCCGGGCGCCACCTCGGGGGCGATGTCGGCACGCGCATGAGCGTCGCGCCGACGGCGCAGGAGCACAATGGGTGCCTGGGGGGATTGCAACAGGCGGGCCTCATCGGCCGATACTTCGCAGCGCTGTTTCACCTCTTCCAAGGTGGCGAACATTAGGGCGAAGGGTTTGTGGGGCCGGCGCTTGCGTTGGCGCAATCGGGCCACGGCGGTGGGGTTGGTGGCGTCGGCCAGCAATTGGAAGCCGCCGAGCCCCTTTAGGGCCACGATCTGCCCGCCGCGTACTGCGGCCGCCGCCAATTGCAGGGCCCGGTCGTGCGAGGCCGCCGGCTGGCCTGCCGCATCCAACCATTGCAAATGCGGGCCGCACCGCGGGCAGGCGATGGGCTGGGCGTGGAAACGCCGGTCGGCCGGGTCGCTATATTCCGTTGCACACGCCGGGCACATCGCGAACGTTGCCATGGAGGTCCGGGGGCGATCATACGGTACGCCCACCACAATGGACCACCGCGGGCCGCAGTTGGTGCAATTCGTAAACGGATACCGGTATCGCCGCTCGCCCGGAGCGCGGATCTCCTCCCGGCAGTCCGCGCACATGGCCAGATCGGGCGGCAACGTCGGCCGGGGGCTCCCGTGACGCGGACTGGAACGAATGGTGAACTCCCCCGGTCGGCCATCCTCGCAGGGTATCCGACAGACCTCGATGTGGTCGATACGGGCTTGCGGCGGCGGGTGGTGCTGCAATGCCGCCAAAAAGCTCTCCACCCGATCCGTCGGCCCTTCGACCTCGATCCGTACCGTATCGGCCTCATTCTGCACCCAGCCCGCCAAGCCGTTATGCGTAGCCAAGCGGTACACGAATGGCCGGAACCCCACCCCCTGCACGATGCCCCGCACCCGCACGGCCACCCGCACCCGACCACCATTCGCACAGCCAAGGCTGCTCATCGTACGCCCGCACGAGGACCGCGCCTGGAAAAACTTGCCACCACTTCACCACTATTGCTAGTTTAGCGCGCCGGGCAACCCGAGCCGAGGTGTCGGGGCACTACCGGATCGCCACTTGGCGATAGGTGCCTGCAGAGTGCAAGGCGGGAATATTAATCATCTGTCGCTTTTCCCGAATGGCGGTTGCCTACAGCGACCAGCCGTTGTGCATCGGGCGGACCAGCCGCCGGTTGGCCTCATCGTTTCCGACGAACTTTTGCTGGTTCCAGTCCCAGCGGAGGGTTTGATGGAGCCGGGCGGCGATGTCGGCCAAAAGGCCCAGGGTCGAGGCCACATAGGCCGCGTCCACGTCGGAGACTGGGTCTTTGCGTGTCCGAATGCACTTGAGGAAATCGTCCTGGTGGTGGTCCGAGTCGGTCAGGCGGAGTTCGCCCGGTTTGAGTTTCACTTTGAGCAGCGACTCGGGCTGGGCCCAAATGCCCGCCCGATCTACGTGCACCCACCCCTGGTCACCGATGAAGCGGCAGCCGGTCTTCTGTTGCTGGTTGTCGCTGAACACCATTTTCAGGCCCGAGGCGTAGGTGAATGTGGCGAACCACCGGTCCACGTTATCGGTGAATCCTTCGTTGCGGTAGGTAGCCTTGCACTGGACTTCGAAGGTGCCCTGGCCGATTTGGGGGCAGCCCCAGTTGGCGATGTCCAAGTGATGCACTCCCCAGTTGGTGATAAACCCGGCGCAGTAGTCCCAGATGAGGTACCAATCGGGCCAGGCGACGCGCCCGGGGTTGTAGGGCTTGGCGGGGGCCGGCCCGCGCCACATCTCCCAGTCGAAGCCGGGAGGCACAGGCTGGGGGTCCAGCGGTCCCTTGTAGCTGGGCCGGTACTCGGGGCCCGGAGCGGCCACTTCGACGGTGTGGATCTTGCCCAGGTAGCCGTTGCGGGCCAACTCGCACGCATGCTGGAACTTGCGCTGGGAGCGCTGCCAAGTGCCGGTTTGGAACACGCGTTTGGCGCTCCGCACCGCATCGCGGATGCGGAGGCCTTCTTCGACCGACACGCCCAGCGGCTTTTCGCAGTACAGGTCTTTGCCGGCTTTGACCGCCGCTACCGCGATCAAGGCATGCCAGTGGTCCTGGGGTGCCATCATCACCGCGTCGATGTCCTTGCGAGCCAACAGCTCGCGGAAATCGCGGTAGGTCTTGCAACCCGAGTCCCCGTATTGGGCGTCCACCCGTTCCTTGGCCTTCTGGCGGCGGTCCTCATAAGTATCGCACACGGCCAGCACACGGCAGGCGGGCAGGCCCAGAAAGACCTTCATATTGGCCGTCCCCATGCCGCCCACTCCGATGCATCCCAGGGTGATCTTTTCGCTGGGGGGCAACTCTCCTTGGCCGCCCAGCGCCGACGAGGCGATGGGATACGCCGCGCCCACGGCGCCGGCAGCCGCCAAGCCTTTCAACAAACCGCGTCGAGTGAGCAAACGGTTCTTCATGGCGATTTCCTCAGGGGGAAAGCGTTACAGGGAGTATCCGGCTGGTGCGATGCGGGCCTGGCGTCATGCACTGTCCACCACGCCCCGCCGGCAGTTTGCGCCGGCAGGTGCCCGCCGTTTTATCGGATGGAAACTTCTCGGCCGATTACGGCTTCGCGCCGCACTTGGTGTGCGATGCCGCCCCAAGCGATCTGGGGCTGGCCAAAGCCGTGAAATACACGGACCCGGCCGGCTTGGGCCAGCGGCTTCTGATCGGCCGGCTGAAGCGTGAACAAGGCTCCGCCGGGATAATCCTGGCCATTCCAGTGTTTGGCGTAGAAGGCGGCCAGGCGCGGGGCGTCGATCACGAATCCCAAGGGCGGCAGAACCACGCGTCCACCGTACTGGGAGTGGGCGGTGGCATCGCTCTGGCCGAAATTGACCACCACCGCAACCGCCTCGTCCCCTTCGCCATACTGGGCACGGCGAAGCGACTTGTCGGGTGAAAGGAACTCCAGGCGCACCAGCCGCTTTTGGGCCGTCGCCGCATGGAGCGGCCCCAGCACTTCGTGCGTGGTCTTGAGGAAGGCGTCGGTGGGATGGAGGCCTTCGGCCCAACCCTGGTCGGTGCGGGCGAAAGCGGCCTGGGGGCCCGCCGCCGGCTTGCGGGGTTTGGTCTTTCCGACCGGCTCCTTCCAGTACAGGTGATCGGGGATCGAATGATAGTGCAGCGGCCGGGCGCACAGCACATGGTGCGCCACGTTCTCCCCGGCTTGCTCGGCCGCGTACCCGTACTTGCCAAAGCAGATCTGGCAGTCGTGGTACACCATTTCCCAGAAGGGGATCACCACCGCCCCCAGGGTTTCCGGCTTGAGGTTGTGATAGTACCGGCCAGAGACGCCCACCAGCCCCTCGAAGAAATCGCTGTGGGGCACGGCCCATTCGCGCCCGCACTCGCTGCCGAACAGCCCGAACAAGTCGCGCGCGGCGTCGCTCAGCCGGATCTTCCACGCCACGTCGTCGTCCCGGGCTAGCGGATGTTTGGGGTCGGCACACTCCCGCGGCCCCACCGCGAAGGTACAGTCGATGAAATACGCCCACGGTTTGAACAGGCGGTGGATTTCCGGTAGGTTCTGCGGCCGCATAGCCAGCTCGAGCTGTTTAGGGGCGCAGACCATGTATGCCCGGCCCCCCAGCCAGCGCCCGCCTTGGATCAGCGAGCCATCGGGCCGTTTCTCGATCACTTCCGGATTCCAGCTCCGCGCGTCGCGGTACATGTCCTGATAGTTGTCGTGCAGGCAGGCCACGTATCCCAGCGTCTGGATTCGGCCGATGGCCTCGGCAAGTTTCTGGTTGCCGCCGCACTCCGGGTTGGCCGGCAGATTGTCTGGATGGCGGCAGTCGTAGCCCCCTTCGGTCCAGCCGCCCATGATGAACAAGCACCGATCGATGCCCAGATCTTTACGCAGGTGCTCGGCAATCTGAGCGGCTTCGTCGAAGGTCCAGCGCACCGTGACCGACTCTTCCTTGGTGCTTTCTTCGTTCATGCGGCGGGCCAGGCACGTCCACAGTTTGACGTTCGACGCACCCAGCAACCGCTCGGCATGCGGATTGCGCCGAATTTTTTCGGCCAAAGTTATGACCAGCCCTTTTTGTTGGGCCAAACGGCGATAGCCGGCGGCCAGCGTGTTCCAGTCGCCCCGCCCCAGGGGCGTGAGGCGGATAGCCCGGGCCGGCGGCCGCAGGGCCAACGTAGCCGTCACCCGCTGTCGCGCCGGTCCCTGCTGCAACCGCGTGCTTTCCAGATGCGCCCACACACAGACGCCGTCCCAGTTTACCGCCAGCGCCGACCCGTTTTTCAGCACGCCCAGCATGTTCATGTGGCAGCCTTCATATTCCGACGCCCCGAACGTGTGCTGGAAGGCCACCCCGCTGTCGGCTGGCACCAGAAGCCCCTCGCGGCACGGCACAATCCAGGCGCCGCGCTCGCGGTCGGTAACGGCCAGGGCGTCGTCCAGAAGCCGCACCCCGGCGGCCAGCTTGCCTTCAAAACGGATTTCTAGCGAGCGGCCGTCATCAAGCAACTCGAAGCCCACGCCCTGCCCCGAGGCCGCCGACAAATGAATCCGCTTGGCCTCGGCCTTTACCGCCGTGAAGGGGCCTTGCAGCCCTTCCGCAGCACCGCAGCGAGCCATCCCCTCGCTGGGCCAACGCACGCCGCTGGCTTTGTCCCGCAGCGACCACGCGCCCGTGGCGGGCTGGATTTCGACCACCATGGCCGGGCTTTCCAAAAACAGCGGCCCCTTCGGCGTTTCACCGCCTTGCGCACCCAATAGCACGCATAACGCCACCGCCAGAGACATCGCACACCTCACCAGGCTGGAAAACCACGTCGACTGGATCACGTTTGCCAGGGTAGCAAGAGCCAAAGGGCGCGGCAACCGGAGGGCCCTTGCCCACGCCGCATTTCGAGCCCGCGGGGACTCGGCAAATCGGGCCCGGCTCCATGGGCCGGGACTGCCGGGCGCCGCTGCCCTGTCCACAGAAGAGAGGCCCCCGGGCCGTTACGCACCATGCCCTGCAATTCTCCTCGACGCGCCTCGGCGATAGCACATCGCAGAAAGATGCGATCGCCCCTTTCGCGCCGCAGGAGGCACTTCAGTCGCCAGTGCTTGCCAGCCAATCCGACGCCCGAGTAGATTGAGCCGGTGCCGGCTGCGACGGCGAAGCATCACGGGCGATCGGGTCCCTAGGCGGAGAAGGCCATGCATATTCGATGGGCGGTGCTGCTTTGCGTTGGGTGGAGCGGTGTGGCGGCGGTGGCGGCGCATGGGGCCGACCCACAGGCCGCTTTCGTGAGTGCCCGGCCAGTGTGGCCTAAAGGGCGCCAGCGCGACATGAACCTTCTCGTGGGCTTTCGCGCGGTGATCGAGGCCCCGGACACCAGTGAGCCGCCTGTGCTGCGGCTGACGGCCAGCACCCTGTATCGGGCGTGGTTGAACGGCGAGTTCTTGGGGCACGGCCCGGCGCGGGCCGCCCACGGATATTTCCGTGTGGACCAGTGGCCCCTGGCCGGCAAGCTTCGGCCCGGAAAGAACCTGGTGGCTATCGAAGTGGCGGGGTATAACGTCAACAGCTACTATCTGCTGGACCAGCCGGCCTTCCTCCAGGCCGAGGTCGTGGCTGGCAACACCGTCCTGGCCAGCACCGCCGGTGCGGGCGCCGGGTTCGTGGCCTATTTGCTTCCCTACCGAGTGCAAAAGGTCCAGCGGTACAGCTTTCAGCGGCCGTTCATCGAGTACTATCGCCTGGGCCCGGGTTGGGATGCCTGGTTCCGTGAGCTAGAGGCGGCGCTGACCCCGCTGGAACTCGCATACCAGCCCGCGGTAGCTTTGCTGCCGCGCCGTGTTCCTTATCCGGATTTCACCGTGCGACGGGCGGTGCAGCCGGTGGCTTCCGGCGTACTTCAGCATCGACCACGGACCTCGGGGCTGTGGAAGGACCGCTCCCTGACCGCCATCGGGCCGCAACTGAAAGGCTTTCGCGAGCCGGAGCTGGAGTTGGTCGTATCTACCGAGATGCAGCAATACGCCTCGCAATTGGGCAAAGCGCCGCCGCCAGCCCCCCCGGCGCCGGTAGTGCCGACGCTTCTGGGCCGGCACGGATTCCAAATCGTGGATTTCGGGGCCAATCGTACGGGTTTTGTGGGATTGCGCGTTCGGTGCCAGCAGAAGACCGAGCTGGCGCTGGCTTTCGATGAAATCCTCACCGAGGGCGACGTGGACTTCAAACGCCTGGGATGCGTCAACGTGGTCCGCTACCAGCTCCAGCCGGGGGCCTATCGCCTGGAAACCATCGAGCCGTACACGATGCGGTATCTGAAGATCATGTGTCTGGATGGAAGTTGCATGCTGGAGGATCTCTACTTGCGGGAGTTCGCCTACCCGGAGCTGCCCGAAGCCCGCTTCGAGGCAAGCGACCCGCGATTGAACCGCCTGTTTGCGGCCGGCGTGGCCACCTTCCGCCAGAACTGCCTGGACCTGTTCATGGACTGTCCCAGCCGGGAACGGGCCGGCTGGCTTTGCGACAGTTTCTTTACGGCGCGGGTGGCGGCCGACGTGGCCGGCCGGCCCGTGGTCGAGCACAACTTCCTGGAAAACTTCGCGTTGCCCCGGCGCTTCGACCATCTGCCCGACGGGATGCTGCCCATGTGCTATCCGGCCGACCACTACGACGGGGTGTTCATTCCCAACTGGGCGATGTGGTTCGTGCTGCAATTGGAGGAGTATGCGGGACGGAGCGGCGACCGAAGGCTTGTAGAGTCCCTCCGGCCGCGGGTGATGCATTTGTTGGACTACCTCCGCCGCTACGAGAACTCCGATGGGTTGCTGGAAAAATTGCCCGGGTGGGTATTTGTGGAATGGTCCCGGGCCAACGAGTTTGTCCAAGACGTTAATTATCCGACCAACATGCTGTATGCGGCGGCCCTGAGCGCGGCCGGCCGGTTGTACCGCCAGCCCGCACTGACCGCTCGCGCCGAGTCGCTCCGCCAAACAATCCGCCGCCAAGCGTTCGACGGCCAGTTCTTTGTCGATAATGCCGTACGGCGCGACGGAAAACTCCAGCCTACCCGCAACCGGTCGGAGGTGTGCCAGTATTTCGCCTTTTACTTTGGGGTGGCGGAAGCCTCGACGCACGCCCAACTGTGGCAGACGTTGTGTGAGCATTTCGGGCCGGACCGGCCCGAAAAGAAGGCGTTTCCCGAAGTCCACCCCGCCAACTCGTTCGTGGGCAACGTGCTGCGCCTGGAGTTGCTCTCTCGCGACGGCCGGAGCCAGCAGATTCTGGACGAAGCGATCGCGTATCTCTTGTACATGGCCGACCGCACCGGAACCCTCTGGGAAAACATCGGGGCCTATGCAAGCTGCAATCACGGGTTCGCCTCGCACATTGTGCACGTGCTGTACCGCGACGTGCTGGGCCTGCGCCAAGTGGATCCCCTGCACAAAACGGTCCATGTGCGTCTGGGGAAACTGAGCCTAACGTGGTGCGAAGGCTCGTGTATGACCCCTGATGGGCCGATCCACCTCCGGTGGGAGAATCTGGCCGGCGGGCTCACCTACCGGCTCAGCCTGCCCGCGGGGTACCGGGCGACTGTGGAGAACGCCAGCGGCCGGCCCCTGCGGCCACCGACCTGGTGAGGAGTGCGTGTGCGACGGCTTGCGGGATCAATTTTGAGGGATTGCGGAGAAAAGGCGACGGGCCGTGAGGCGCCATCTGGAGGGGGTCTATACCCTACGAAATAATGGTGTGTCGCCTAGCAACTTTTCTTCCTTCGGCAGGATAATCAGATGGCAACGCCGTCCTAACGTCGATTGATGCGCTCGTTCGGAGGCACTTGCTATGGTCAGTAGCAAAATACCGAATTCAAACCAACCCCTGTTGGTGGGAGTCCACGGCCAAGTCACAGGGGCGATGATAATTGGCTCCGGCATCCCGGCGGGACCGCCCCGCGAGCACGTGAAGTTTGTGCATCGCTTTCTCAAAGACGTGTTGGATAGGAATAACCGCGTGCGGTTTCCCTGCGGTCAACCTTTTTTCACCTACATTCGGAACCAATATGGCTTTTATTTGGAGGATGGTAGTCAGCAGGACCAGCTAGGCGGACGGCACTTGTTTTTTACGGTCGCCCCGGTGTACCACACCGAGGTCATTGCAGACGCGGGGGGCATCGACGAGCGGGTTCGATACCTGTGGAAGGTTCTTCTGCGCGCAAAGACCAAGGGCACGCAACGGCGCCCCCGGCCTCATATGACCGTCAGTGCGGCCACGGGCCTGACGTGGGAGGAGGAACATTACAAGTACAACTATGTAGGTCTGCCTGTGCCGAAGAACCTGCCCGAGGGCGACCCTGGCAAAGACTACTGGGCAAACACCTGCCACTTCGATTTCGGTGGGTTCCTGCCGGCCTTGCCCCCCGCTTTTTAAACCACCGGGCGTGGCTGGCCAACGGGCGACGCGAGATTTTGGCGCCAGGGGTTGGCCCTCGAAGGTGCGCAGGTTTGGAGACGGGGGAACACGGGGCTCCGCGTCGGGCATCGGGCGGAGGAATGCCCGCGCTCCCTCGTGGTCAATGCGCCTTGAACGCCCCGCTCAACCTCTTGACCACCAGCCATCAACGATCAACCGCAGTCCCCTACGGCTTGCGGAGCAGGCGAAGGTCGAATACCCCTCCGGCGATATTGCCCGGCTGGGCCTGGAAGCGCACGGTGATGGTCTTCTTACCCCGCGTCAGATCCGTAGGCAGCGGGTAGGTCTGATCGAAGAACCGCTCGGGCTGGTTTCGGTTGAGTTTTTGAGTAGCGATTTTCACTCCATCGACTAGCACGTCGAACACTCGCGCGCCCGTGTCGCTCCCCCAATAGGTGACCAGCAGTTCGGCTGGCTGGTTGGCCGGCACCGCAAGCTCATACGAGAACCAGCCATCGGCTGCGTGTCGCCAGTGCCGGCCGCCGAAGGGCCCCGAGGCATGGCGATGCCCTTGCAGCCTGTGTTGCCGCTCGGAGTCGTCGTCGCCGATGATTACGCGGTCGATGGTGCGGGCCTGGAGGGCTTTTTCGCGTGCCAGCTCGGCCCGATATTCCTCGCACCGCGCTTTCCACTGCGACTCGTCCAGCACATCCCAGTAAACCTGGTATGGCCGGCGATATTCTTTGTAAAACGGCACCAGGGCTACCTGGGTGCCTTGCTGGGTCTCGACCGAGCGGAAAAGCGGTCCCTTGCCGCGAAACTCCAGGGGTTTGCCCACCGGCTCGATCGCCGAAGGGATGGCGGCCGGCTGGCCCACGATCACAGGAAACGGCCGGCCTGGTTCCACCGGCGTGCACAGCAGCACGGGACCGTAGAACACGGCCAGCTTCCGGGGGTTGTCGCGAAACGCTTCGGTACGCAGGCTCATGGGCATGTGGACCTCGATCACGTCGCCGTCCGACCACGTGCGGCGCAACTCCACGAAACTCGATGGCCTGCCCGCAACCGGCTGTTGCTGGCCGTTGACCCGGATCTCAAAGCCAGAGGCGGCCCAGTGCGGCCAGCGGATCCGGACGGCGAGCGGGCGGGGCTGGGAGCAAGCCAATACCAGGCGGGTCGTGTCGCCTTCGGGAAATTGCGTGTGCTGGCGGATCACGATGTGCTGGTCTTTCCACGCCAGTTCCGAGGCAATGAACAAATTGACCCATAGCGTCTCCCCGTGATGAAAATAGATGCTGTCGCCGTACTTGGCGTGGTTTTCCATCCCGGTGCCCACGCAGCACCAGAACGAGTCGTTAGGTGTGCAGAACACCCGCCGGCTGCCCGATCGCAGCGGCAGGTAATACAGCATCATGCCGGTTTCGGGGTTCTGCGAAGCCAGGATGTGGTTCAACAGGGCCCGCTCGTAGTAGTCGGCATATTCCGGTCGCGGGTCCCAGCCGAACAGCCGCCGCGTGATCTTCAGCATGTTGTACGTGTTGCACGTCTCGGTGGTCGAGGGGCCGAGGTGTTTCGAGAGTTCTTCCTTGGGGCTGAACACCTCGCCATCGCTGTTGCCACCGGTAACATAGGATCGCTCGCGGGTGACGGCTTCCCAGAAGAAGGTGGCGATGGTGCGGCCGTAAGGCGCGCCGGTCAGCTCGTATTGCCGGGCCACGCCCAGGATCTTGGGGAACTGCGTGTTGGCGTGCAGCCCGGTAAGGCGGTCTTCGCGCCGCGAGAGCGGGTCGAGCACTGCGCGGTGGTTGAAACGCTGCGCCAGGCGGAGGTGGGCCTCTTTGCCGGTGACGGCCGCCAGTTCGGCTAGCACCTCGTTCATGCCGCCGTGCTCGTTATCCAGCATCCGTTGCATCTGGGCATCGCTGAGCTTGTCGGTCCGCGACTGGACCCATGCCACGGCCTTCTCCAGCACCTCCAGGGCTTGGCGATTGCCGCACAACAAGTGTACATCCAGCAACCCGGCATAAATCTTGTGCAGCGTGTACCACGGGGCCCATACGCGCTTGCCCGCCTCCACCCGCTCGATAAAGCTCTCCGGGAAAGCGCTGAGATAGCCCGAGGGGAAGCGGGCCTGACATTTGGCCAACTCGGCGACCACGTAGTCGGCCCGTTCCTTGAGTCGGATGTCGCCCGTGCTGGCATACATCATGGCCGACGCCGAAAGGAAATGTCCCAAACTGTGCCCCCGAACCTCGCATTTCGGCTCCTCCCAGCCGCCCAGCGGCTTGGCGCGGGAGGGCAACCCGGCCTGCACGCGGAAGTTGTGCAGCAGGCGGTCCGGATCGAGGCGCAACAGATAGCGCCGGTCCAGTTCCATAGCGTGCTTGAACGGTCCCTCCAGTAAGCGAACCGCAGACAAGGGGAAAGGTTCGGCTGCCAGCGGAACTATTTGGCGGACCTCGCCTCGCGAAACTCCCTCGGCCAGCACCACGGCCAGCACCATGAGCCACATTATTCGCACGGCAGAGCCGTATCGCATCGTTGACACTCCAGGGCGCAGAAAGCCATGATATTGCGCTACTGGGTCCCGCCGGTCAAGCAGCCAGGGGGACGAGGGTTTGCACTGCCGATCAGGCCCCTCGCGCCTGAAGGCGTGCAGGTTTTCACGACACAGGAGGCGTCAGGCACGCCGTGCCTGAGCGACCGAGGAGTATGCGAAACAGGCCGAACAATCCCGGTGCCTGTGCCGGGCTGGCAGCCGGGGTTTCTGGTGTTTCAGTCATGGCCCGCGCTGAATTGTCGAACCGCCGCCGATTCCTCCTGTCGGTGGGTGGCAGCCTCGCAATTGGCACCGCCTTTGGGCGTATAGAAGGCCAAAGGGGCGCAAGGGCGGCGGCGCCGGGCAAAGGCGGGCCCCAAGCTCTGAAGGTCTTCGCTGACTTCCCCGGAGGGAACATCGTAGTGCAACGGATCGAGGGCCAGCGGGTCTTCGTGCACCAGGACCTTCGCGATACGGAGGGATGGTGGTTCTACTGGTGCTTCGGCGTGCGGAACGCGGCGGGGCGCCGGCTGGTGTTCCAGTTCACCAACAAAGACGTTTTTACGGCGCGCGGGCCGGCTCTCAGCCTCGACGGCGGCAGATCGTGGCAATGGCTGGGACGGCAAGCCGTGCAGGGAACGGGCTTCGAGTACCGGTTGCCGGCCGATACCCACGAAGTGCGGTTCTGCCTGGCCATGCCTTACCTCGAAGCCAACTTGGCCGAGTTCGTGGCGCGGCATCGGGGCCGCCGTGAGCTTTCTGTGCGCGAACACTGCCGCAGTCGCCGTGGCCGCCCAACCGAACGCCTTCACCTGGGCCAACTGACCGCCGAACCGGCCCACCGGGTGCTCCTCACCTGCCGACATCACGCCTGCGAGATGATGGCCAGTTGGGTCCTCGAAGGCCTGATGGAGGCGGTTCTGGGCGCGGGCGAGGACGGCCAATGGTTCCGCCACCACGTGGAGATCGCGGCGGTGCCGTTCGTGGACAAAGACGGCGTCGAGGAGGGCGATCAGGGGAAGAACCGCCGGCCCCACGATCACAACCGCGATTACCTGGGCCAGCCTGTCTATCCCTCCGTGGCTGCCTTGAAAGCGTTCGCCCCGCAGTGGTCGCAGGGCAGGTGCCGAGTCGCCCTGGACCTGCACTGTCCGTACATCCGTGGCACGCGCGATGAAAACATCTTTCTGGTCGGCCAGCCGGACGCGAAAATCAACGCGCAAATCGAGCGGTTCTCGGCGCTGTTGGCCGAGGCGTGCACCGGCCCACTCCCTTATCATCCTAAATGGAACATCCCCTTCGGCACGGGGTGGAATACCGAGAAGGAACCGAAGATGTTCTCCCGGTGGGCCGCCACGCTTCCCGGCATTGCCCTGGCCGCCACGCTGGAGTTCCCCTATGCCACCGCAGGGGGCAAAGAGGTGAACGTAGCTACGGCGCGGCGGTTCGGGCAGGACCTGGCCCATGCGATCCGCCGTTTCTTAGAGACGCTGGCCTGACCACCAACGGCCCGACGCCGGAGGGGACCCCTTACTGCCCTCCGCCTGGCTTGCCGCGGAGCTGCCGGCGCCGTTTTGGGACGCTGTGGGAGGACTATCGGCCTCGGATTTGCGCAGGTGCAACCCGAGAGGCCACGTTACGGCTTCACGTCGAAGAGGAACAGGGTGACGCTGCACGGTCCGACGGAAATCGAATCGCCCACCGATGTCAGCGTAGCCTCTTCGATCTTTACACGGTGCGGATCGGACGGGTCGTTGTGGGCCATCGGATCCGTGCCGGCGATCTGGAACCGTTTGCCGGTGCCGGCCAGTTTCACGCCGCGGACCTCCAAGGGAATTTGCAGGGGTTGGAGCGTGGCATTCACGACGCCCAGAGTGAGGGTTTTGCGGTCGGCACTCCAAGCGGCCTGGGCATCGAGCGCTCGGGAGGACTCGGTGGCAACAGGCACTGTGCCGAAGTGCTTGCGGTACAGCATCAGTACCAGCCCAGTGGTCTCGAAGGCGGCCGCCGTCTTGCTGGTCTTGATCGCCCCGATGACATTGACGGTCTGGGCGTAATTGGCCATGGCAAACATGTCGCTCCACCGGGCGAACTCGTGCAGGCCGGCGGCGATGCCCAGGGCGTCCTTGAGGAAGTAACGGGTGCCCAGTTCGCCGAACTCGTGGCCGCCGTACCAGTAATTCCACTCGTCCAGCGCGATGCGGATGTCCTTACCTTTGAGCTGGGGGATCTCCTTGCGGTAGCGGCGATGGGCCTCGGCCTTGTGGCGAACGGCCTCCGGCATTTGGCGCACGTGGGCCAGAAGGCCTGGGCGCTGGCCGCGGTAAAAGTGCTCGCTGATCAGGTCCATGTGATCGGCACAGTGCCGGAGCATGCCTTCGCTCCAGGGGCCCACATCCCCGACGGCCACCAGGCAGATGGAAGGATCCACCTTGCGCATCGCCTCGGCGAATTCGTTATGCTTCTTGACGTATTTCTCCAGGGGCATGTGGCCGAGTTGCCACGACCCGTACATCTCGTTGCCGATACTCCAATACTTGACCCGGTAGGGCTCGGGGTGGCCGTGCTTGGCCCGCAGCCGGCCCATGGGGGTCTCCGGGCCGCCGTTGGCGTACTGGACCTCTTCGACCGCCATTTGCACGTCCCCCAGGCCGCTGTTGACCGTGATGTAGGGCTCGGTCTTCAGGTAGCGGCAAAAGGCCAGGAATTCGTCCAGCCCGAAGTCGTTGTGCTCGATCCCCTGCCAGGCGGGGTTTTTGCGGGGCGGACGGCGATCGCGCGGCCCGATGGCCACGCGCCAGTCGTAGCCGCTGACGAAGTTACCGCCCGGCCAGCGGTAGATGGGACTGTCGAGTTGCTGGAGCACGGCGAGGGTATCCGCGCGCATCCCCTGGATGTTGTCGGCAGGCATGAGCGACAGGGTGCCGATGCGCAGATGGCCCTGCCCGGTGGCCGTTACCTCCAGGCGGGCCTCGTCGGTGCGCTTGCCCGCGGTGAACTCCAGCGGAAACTCGGTGAACGACTCGCCCACCTGCCCGATGGCGATCGCCTGCCGTTCTGAAACGCCTTCGCCCCAGACCAGGGCCACGTTGACCCGCGCCTGGCCCCGAGCCGCCGCCCAGATGCGACCCACGTACTTCTTGCCCGGCAGCAACCCCAACCCGCCTTGCGCGATGCCGCGGGCCTGGTCAGCCGCCAGCGCGATCTCGGGCGAATGCTCGCCTACGAACGCCCCTTGGCGGGCCATCGTAACCGCCTCCGCCGGCCCCACCACCTTCCACGGCGATTCTTTCGACCCGACCGGGTAGAAGAACTTGCGATCTTCGAGCATTTCGGCCCAGATCCCGCCGTAAATGCACCGCCCTAGGTGTTCGATGAATTGGCCATAAATAAGTGGTGAAATCGGTGCCCCCGTCTTGGCAGCGTCGATAGCGATGCGGGGCTGGGGCGGGGCCGGCTTCGAAATCTGCTCGATGGCGATGTCGTCGTACCACGCCTTGCCCGTGGCCAGCCCCCAACCCCCAAACAGGCAATTCACTTGAACCGAATCCAGATCGTCGGCCTCGAACTCCACCTCCACCCGGGTCCAGTCGTTGGTGCCCACGAGGGCCCGCGTGGCCACCGGCTGAAGGTTGTGCAGGTTCAACAGCGCTCCTCGGCCCCCTTTGGGCTGGATGTTCTCGGTCTTGATCCAGCCCGACAGGCGATAGCGGGCATACGGCTCGATGGGTACGGTGCAGGCCCAGCCGATGTCGGCACCGGTCTCCGAAGAGATCATCACGCACCGCTTGCCAGTCCGACCAGCCTCGACATATCCAAACTCGCCCTGGCCCCCCCATTTCTCCGTGCGCCAACCTTGGGGCTGGCCCTTGGCCGGCCGCTCGAACGAGGGATTGGGCACCCAATTGGCTGGCTCGCCCGCGCAAGCCGGCACCATCCAGGCGGCCACCCACACCAAGCACGCCAGACCCGCAAGTCCCACGCCAAATCCACGCATGATGCCTTCTCCCACAAGGTACCGCAATCTAAACAACCTGCACTCTCCGGGGTACCTGACCCGCGCGGTGCCTTCACTTCACGCTGTCAGTGTCGTGCATCCTGTTTTAGTGCGACGCTATGGCGCATGTCCCCACCATCTCGTCCACCGAGTCAGGGTGTCGCGTCGCACGCAAAACCCTACCAAAATACCCTACCGAAGACGCTCGCTCGGCAGACAGCACCATGTCGGCCTGACGAGCCACAGCCATTTTAGGCCACGGGCTTCGCTGACCGCAAGGATGCACTATGCCGAGGTCCACTCAGTAGAGTCACAGCCCGCAAGGGCAAAGTGAAGCCTTGCCAGGATAGGGGACGAATGACGAGTGACGGGGGGCGGGGGACGGGGGACGGATGCGGCGCCTTACGGCCGACCTGGCAAGCACCAAGGGGTGCCTGGGGCAGCCTTGGCAAACTGACGGGTCAGGCAGCCGAAAGGTCCGCTGGCCGGACTGTGCAGTCCTGGCGTTCTACCAACGGTGCCAGTAGCTCGAGCGTCCGCTGGGTGGCCCCCAATTGCGAAGCGACCAGGCGCTTTGCGCGTTGGCCAAGGTCCGCGGCGTATTGCGGTTCTTCCAAGCAGCGGCGGACGAAGTCGGCCAGAGCCTGGGGATTGGGGACCATGACGGCGGCTTGGGCCTGGAGCATGGTGGTGACGATGTCGCGGAAATTCCAGGTGTTCGGTCCAAAGCAGACCGCAGCGCCGTACGCGGCCGGCTCGATCATATTCTGCCCACCGCGGCTGCCGAAGCTCCCTCCCACGAAGGCGATGGTTGCCGTGCCCCACCACGCCCCCAGTTCGCCCACGGTATCCACCAAAAGAATACGGGCCTGGGGCGATGGCCCTTCGGATTCGAGCCGCGTGCGGCGCTGCCATACCGCCCCAGAGCGGTCTAAAAGCTTCGCCACCATGTCGAAGCGTTCCGGATGCCGGGGCACCAGGACCAGGCGGAGATTCGGCCAGCGGCTCCGCAACGCGGAGAAAGCGGCCAAAGCGGCCTCCTCCTCGGGCTCTTGGGTGCTGCCTGCCAGAAACACAACGTCCTGGGGCTGGAAACCCGCCAGGGCCCGGAGGCGGGCCGTGGCAGGATTTTCGCGGTCCATCTCCGCCCCGTCGAACTTCATCGCGCCCGTGGTGTGGACGCACGCTGGCCGGGCCCCAAGGCGGCGGAACCTTTCGGCATACGTGGGATTCTGCGCAGCGACCAGGTCGAGCTGGCCGAGCACCGCGCGGATGAGCGGCCGGATGCACCGGTACCCGCGAAAACTGGAATCGCCCAGCCGGCCGTTGACGACCGCCACGCGGGCGCGGTGGGCCTTGGCGGCTCGGATGAGGTTCGGCCACAACTCGAGTTCCACCAGCACCAGCACATCGGGCCGCACCCGGCGTACCGCTGTGCGGACGGCCCAGGTGAAATCCAGCGGGCAGTAGAAAACCGCCAGTTCCGGATAGCGCCGCTGGGCCAACGCCATCCCCGAGCGCGTGGTGGTAGAGATTACGCATTCCCACGCGGGATACCGGTCGGCCAAAAGGCGCAGCAGCGGCCCGATCAGATTCACCTCGCCGACACTGACCGCGTGGAACCAGAGGCATTTGCGGTCCGAATGCCGAACGGGGACTCGTCCGAGCAACTTAGCGCCCAGGCCTTGGCGGTACTTGCCTTGGAACAGCGCGCGCCAAGCGATCCATGGCATTGCCAACCCCAATAGCACCAGATAAGCCGCATTGAGAAACCAGGAAAGCATGGGCATCCGTTCCCTTTCGGGGCGCAGCGAAAATGACTGGCCGGGCTGGACGGCTCGCAGGGCTCAGCCGTTGCCCTCCCGGCCGTGGCAGTGCTTGAACTTCTTGCCGCTGCCGCAAGGACACGGGTCGTTGCGGCCGACACGCTGTTGCCGGTTGCGATACGGTTCGCGTTTGGCACCGGTCTGCGTACCCTCTATGGCGGCCTGCTGCTGGTCGGCGGTTTCGCTGACGGCCGGCGGCGCCTCGTCGTGGACCGCTTGAGCCCCAGACCAGGTCGATCCGACAAAGCCCGGCTCCATCTGTTCGACGCGGAACATGAGGTCCGTGGCGCGCTGGGCCACGGAGTTCCACATATCCTCGAAGGTTCGCATCCCTTCGCGTTTGTATTCCACTTTGGGATCGACCTGGGCGTAGCCCCGCAAGCCGACGCTGCTCCTCAGGTGGTCCATGACCAGCAGGTGGTTCTTCCAGGCATCATCGAGGACCTGAAGGACGATGATCCGCTCGGCATACCGAATTTCGGGGCGGTATTGCTCGTCGATGGCGGTACGCACCCGATTGCGGAGGGCCTGCGGGTCCATGCGCGCCAGATCGTCCAGCGGCACGGCCACCCCGGCGGCCTGGTTGAGCCATTCGGCCAGCGAGCGAAGTTCGCCATTGACCGAGACGGGCCGGGCCGCCGGCTCGCACTCTCGCGAGGCGATGGCCCGTTCCACGCGCTCCATGGCCTCGCGGAGCACGTGCCGGCCGCGTTCCATGGCGGCGTGGCTGGCCCGGAGCAGCAGGTCGTGAATCTCTTGGCGGGATCGCGTGCGGAGGTCGGCCGGGCTGACATCCACCCCAAATCGCTGCCGTGCCCATGCCGCCAGGCCCTCGCGGTCGTAGTGTCTTCGCCCTTGCGCATCCTGGCTGGTGAAGTAGCGCCAGCCGGCCAGTACGGGATATTCCGCCTCGCGCTTCTGGTAGGCCTCTTCCACTTTTTGGCGCACGAAGGCCTTCACGGCGGCGGCATCGATTTCGCCGCGTTCGTCCAAATGCAGATCCAGGTTCAGCCCGAACTTGTGCCGCACCCACTGCGCCACGCTCTTGAGGCCAAAGGCCGGTTCGAGGAACTGGGCCGCTTCCCTCAGGTCCGCCTTGGCGATCGCCTGGTGTGCCCGCTCGATGAGCACTTCGCTCAACCGGTCGCGGCCGATCTTCTTCAGTTCCCGGTCCCGCATTCCCAGGTTCCAGCGGAAATTGACCGCCTTGGCCAGGGCTTCCCAGTTCCATTCCTCGGGGTCTTCGTCCTCGGGAAGATTCTCCTCGATGAGGTCGAAGATCTGGGATTCCGCCATGCGCTGGGCCACGTCCTTGGCGAAGTTCTCGGCAGCGGCAAAATCCATACCGCGGAAATCTTTGGGATCCAGCTCAACACTCAAACGTCTGCCGACCCATTCGGCGAAGGACGCGGCCCCGTAGTCCTTGTCCAAGAAGCGGTCAAGATGGCGGTCGATCTCGCGGTCGATCATTTCGAACAGCAGGGCGCGGCAGTCGGCGCCGTCCAGGATCCGCTGGCGATAGCTGTACACCATCTTCCGCTGCTGGTCCATGACCTCGTCGTATTCCAGCAGGTTTTTGCGGATCTCGAAGTTGCGCTCTTCGACCTTCTTCTGCGCGCCTTCGATCCGCCGGGTGACCAGCTTGCTGACGATGGCTTCTCCCTCTTGCATGCCGAGCCGGGTCAGCACGTTCTTGACCCACTCGCCGGCGAAGATCCGCAGAAGGTCGTCCTCCAGCGAGAGGAAGAAGCGGCTGGAGCCCGGGTCGCCCTGGCGGCCGCATCGGCCCCGAAGCTGCAAATCGATTCGCCGGGCCTCATGCCGCTCGGTGCCGATCACGTGCAGGCCGCCCATGGCGGCGACCTCGCGGCCTTCGGCTTTGGTCTGCTCGCGGGCTTCGATCTCGCGGACCAGCGCGTCCCATTCCTCCGGTGGAACATCCAGGCGCGTGGGATACTTCGACTGGAGGATGGCCCAGGCCATCGCTTCGGGATTGCCCCCCAAGATGATGTCCGTGCCGCGGCCCGCCATGTTCGTAGCGATGGTCACGGCGCCCTTGCGGCCTGCCTGGGCGATGATTTCCGCCTCGCGCTGATGGTGCTTGGCATTGAGCACCTGGTGCTTGATCCCCCGCTCGGTCAGCATCCGCGACAGCCGCTCGCTCTTCTCGATCGATACGGTGCCCACCAGGATCGGCCGGCCGCGCCGCTCGATCCGCCGGATCTGCCGCTTCTCGATCCACTGGCGATTCTTGGATTCGGCCTCCTGGAACTCGATCGCTTCGTCCGTCTCCTTGAGGATCAACCCCACGCACTGCTGCCAGTCGTTCAGCGTGATCGTATCCCATTTGTGCATCCGCTCGATCTCATCCGCGATGGCGTTGAATTTCTCGCGCTCGGTGCGGTACACCACGTCGGGATAGTTGATGCGGATGAGCGGCTTATTGGTGGGGATGGCGATCACGTCCAGCTTGTAGATCTTCCAGAACTCGTTGGCCTCGGTCATGGCCGTGCCAGTCATGCCGCAGATCTTCTTATAAAGCTTGAAGAAGTTCTGCAGCGTGATCGTAGCCAACGTCTGGTACTCTTCCTTGATCCGCACCCCCTCCTTGGCCTCCACCGCCTGATGGAGGCCATCGCTCCAATTCCGGCCGGGCATCAGCCGGCCGGTGAACTCATCGACAATGACCACTTCGCCCTGGTCGTTGACGATGTAGTGAACGTCGCGTTTGTAAAGGTGATGGGCTTTGAGGGCGTTATCGATCAGGTGCGGCCACTCCATGTTGCCGGCGGTATAGAAGCTTTCCACGCCGGCAAGCTCCTCGGCCCGGCGGACCCCTTCTTCGGTAAGATTGCACGTGTGTTCCTTCTCGTTGACCACGAAGTGCACGTCGCGGCGAAGCTGGCGGGCGATCTGATCCGCGCGGCGGTACCGGCTGACATCGTCATGTGCCGGGCCCGATATGATCAGCGGGGTGCGGGCCTCGTCGATGAGGATGTTATCGACCTCGTCGATGATGGCGTAGTTTAAAGGCCCCTGCACCTGCTGCAGCTCCGGCGGATAACGATTATCGCCCCGGGCCGCCGGACGCATATTGTCGCGCAGATAGTCGAACCCGAACTCGTTGTTCGTGCCGTAAGTGATGTCGCAGCTATAAGCCCGCTGGCGCTCCCGCGTGCCCATGTCGTGCTGGATCGCCCCCACGGTCAGCCCCAACGCCATATACAAGGGGCCCATCCATTCCATGTCCCGCCGGGCCAGGTAGTCGTTGACCGTTACCACGTGTACGCCCTTGCCTTCCAGGGCGTTGAGATAGGCGGGCAAGGTGGCCACCAGCGTCTTGCCTTCGCCGGTAACCATCTCGGCGATGGCCCCACTGTGGAGCACCATCCCGCCCAGAAGCTGTACGTCGAAATGCCGCATGCCCAGACGCCGCCGCCCTGCTTCCCGGCAGACGGCAAAGGCCTCGATGAGCAAGTCGTCCAGCGTTTCGCCCGCAGCCAGGCGCTTCCGGAACTTGTCGGTCTCGGCCCGCAGTTCGGCGTCGGTCAATTGCTGGCAGTACGGCTCCCGGGCATTGATGGCCTCCACCTTGGGTTGCAGCCGCCGGAGATACCGGGCATTGGCCGACCCAAAAAGACTGGTCAGGCCCCGCTCGACAGCACGCCCCAGGCCCCCGAACACGTCCCCCAAGGTTTCCCAAACCTGTTCCAGTACTTCCATGGCAAGCGCACGGGGGAAGGAGAAATCTCTATGATGACGTAACCGACTTCCAGCGTAAACTTTATCTACGCTCGTCCCCACCGTCAAGGACGGCCTGCGGGAGTTCAGTCCCCCCATAAGACGCACTCCAGACGACCCTCTAGCCCCGGGTCTTGCCACCACGAATCCAGGCCCGACAATTGGTGGGACCGCTGACATAGCGCCGCTTGGTTAAGGCTGTACGCTAGGCCGGACGGGCCGTGTCCACGGTCACGCATCCGACTTGTAAATCCGCGTCGCCAGAGAAAGCCTGACTCCCTGGCGCGCCCCTTCGCCCGTAATGGCCTGATGAACGACCTTCCTCCGTCCCTGTCTGGCAACACGCACCAGGCCGAGTCCTGCGAGGCCTCTCACCGCGGTTTCACGGGGAAGTTAGTGTTCCTCGGCACGGGCACCTCGCACGGAGTTCCAATGATCGGGTGCACGTGCGCTACATGTACCAGCCCCGATCCGAAAAACCACCGTACCCGGTGCGCCGTGGCACTGGGGCTTCCGGAGGGGAATCTCCTGATTGATACCCCGCCGGAACTCCGCCTTCAGCTTATCCGACAACGCATCGGGATCATCCATGCGGTGGCATATACCCATGGGCACGCCGACCACCTTTTCGGCTTGGACGACCTGCGGATCTTTCCCCGCTATCTGGGGGCCGAAGTGCCCATCTACTGCGAACCGCGCGTCGAGCAGATCATTCGCCAGGCCTTTGCGTACGCTTTTGACCCTCAAGTGCGGGACCTGCCGGCGGGGGGCGTGCCCCAATTGGCGTTCCGCCGCCTCACTGGGGAACCTTTCGAAGTGCTCGGGGCCCAGCTCACTCCTATCCCCCTGATCCACGGCCAAGCGGGATCGCTAGGGTTTCGGGTGGGAAACGTGGCCTATTGCACCGATGCCAAAGCAATTCCCCCTTCCAGTGCTGCTTTGCTCAAGAATCTGGAGGTGCTGATCCTCGACGGCCTTCGCCATCATCCGCACCCGACGCATATGTGTATCGCCGAGGCTTTGGAAGTGGTCCGGCAGCTTCGCCCTCGGCGAACGTATCTCACGCACATCGCTCACCAATTGGAACATCACGCCACCAATCGCATCCTTCCGCCGGGGGTTGAATTGGCGTACGATGGTTTGACAATTGGTCTGGTATGAACGTCGGATTACCGACCCACGACCGACGGTAGGGCGGCAAAGGTTGGCCAGGCGGTTTGACACGTATGGTCGTTGCTATTGCCTGCGGAAGGCAGCGGACGGGTTCGTGCCACCGAAGCTGGCCAGCTTGCCGCAACCGAGCGCTCGCCCCCCAAACTATGGAGGCCGCTGCCGGGTCGCTGGGCGAAGATGTCGGCGGCGCTAAATAGGTTTTGGGGCTATCCACTCGGGCGACATTTGCCGCGCGATACACAAAGAGACAGCTTCCAGACCATGACGAGCGTTGAAGGTCCCTCTCGGGAGGAATTGGTGGCCCGTCTCCGGCCGTTCGGCCAGGAGCACCTTGTTACCTTTTGGGAGCGACTGGATCCCAGCCAACGAGCCCACCTTGCCCGGGAGGTCGCGGCGATCGACTTCTGCCAGATTGCCCGACTGGTTGCGGCCCCGGAGGCAACCGACGCGGTGCGGGCTCTGGCGGGGCGGGCGGAGAGTCCCCCGGCTATCCGTCTGGGGAGCCCTGGCAACCGCTTCTCGCCCTCCGAGGCTCGGCAATGCGGGCGCACGGCCCTGGCGCAGGGCCGCATCGGCGCTATGCTGGTCGCCGGCGGACAGGGCACCCGGCTCGGTTTCCCTCATCCCAAGGGGATGTACCCGATCGGCCCCGTGTCCGGCAAAAGCCTGTTCCAGTTGCACGCCGAGAAGGTGCGTGCGGTCAGCCGGCGCTATGCCGCCACGATTCCTCTTTATGTAATGACGAGTCCTGCCACGCACGACGCGACTTTGGCGTTTTTCGACCGCCATCAAAACTTCGGCCTGGCGCCCGATGCGGTGGTCATCTTCTGTCAGGGAACCATGCCCGCCGTGGATGCGGCTACGGGACGCATCCTCCTGGAGCGCCCGGATCACATCGCCCTGAGCCCCGATGGCCATGGCGGGATGCTGGCGGCGGCCGCCCGGGCTGGCATCTTCGACGATTGCCGGCGCCGCGGCATCACGCACCTTTTCTACTTTCAGGTGGATAACCCGCTGGTAGACGTATGCGGGGCAGAGTTTCTGGGCTATCATCTGTTGGCCCAGTCGGAAATGACCACGCAGGTGATTGCCAAGCGATTCCCGACCGAGCGGGTGGGCAACGTGGTGCAGCTCGATGGCCGGCTGCATGTGATTGAATACAGCGACCTTCCGGATGACGTCGCCGAACGCCGCCGTCCCGACGGTTCGTTGGCCATCTGGGCCGGGAGCATCGCCGTCCATGCCTTGGCCGTGGATTTTCTGGAGCGAATGGCGGCCCAGGCCGACAGCCTTCCGTTCCATCGAGCGAGGAAAAAAGTGCCGTACGTCGATTTGGCGACGGGGGCCATTATCCATCCTTCTGAGCCCAACGCAATCAAGTTCGAGCGTTTTATTTTCGACCTGATGCCGGCCGCCCGGAATGCCCTAGTGGTGGAGGTGGATGCTGCCCGGCAGTTCGCGCCGCTGAAAAACGCCCCCGGCCAGGCACAAGATTCCCCTGAGTCGGTCCAGGCGCAGATGGTGGCCCTGTACACCGAGTGGTTAGGCCAGGCAGGCGTGGCCGTGGACCCCGGCGTGCCCGTAGAGATCAGCCCGCTGTTTGCCCTGGATGCAGAGGAACTTGCCCGGCGGATATCCGCTCCGGGCCGAATCACCCACCCCACGTATTTCGAGGACGCGGCCTTCGAGCGGCCAGGGCGCTCCGCAGCGACCTAATCGGATAACGATCTACTTGGCCCAGCTAGCCGAAGGAGGAATACGGATGTTGTATGCGGTGATTATGGCTGGCGGTGCGGGCACACGGCTCTGGCCCGAAAGCCGCATTAGCCGGCCCAAGCAACTGCTCAAGCTCCAAGGCGATCGCACGCTCATCCAGGCTACCGTCGATCGCCTGGGAAATCTGGTACCGCTGGAACGCATTCTGGTGGCGACCACGGCGGAACTGGGACCGCGCATCGCCGAGGTCCTGCCCTACCTCCCTCGCACGGCAATCCTCTGCGAGCCCTATCCCCGCAACACAGCCCCGTGCATCGGGCTGGCTGCCATTCGACTGCTCCGCGAGGATCCCCAAGCGGTAATGGCCGTGCTTCCTGCCGATCAGGTGATCGAACCAGCCGAAGTCTTCCAACAGGCCATCGCCGCGGCCGTGGCTTTGGTCGAGTCCGACCCGCGCCGGCTAATCACTTTTGGGATCCCCCCGACCTATCCGGCGACCACTTACGGCTACATCGAGCGGGGCGAACCCCTGGACGAGGCGGGGGGATTACCGTCGGCCGGCCCGCGCGCCTTCTGGGTCCGGCGGTTCCGCGAAAAGCCGGATCTGGCCACCGCCCGCCAGTTCCTCGCTGCCGGCACCTTCGCTTGGAACTCGGGCATCTTCGTCTGGCGAGCGCAAACCATCCTCGATGCCCTGGTCGAACACCAGCCCGAAATCGCCGCCCGTTTGCAGCGGATTGCAGCCGCGGCCGACCAGCCCGAGTTCCCGGAGGTCCTCGACCAGGAGTTCCTCGCCATGCCAAAGATCTCCATCGACTACGCCGTGATGGAGAAGGCATCGGCGGTGGTCGTCATCGAAGCGCCGTTTGCCTGGGACGACGTGGGAAGCTGGCTAGCCCTAGAACGCCACCACTCGGCCGATGCCAATGGCAATGTGGTCTTCGCCGAGCGCCACGTCGAACTCAATGCCTCCGGAAACATCGTGCGGTCCATGGATCCGCAGCACCTGGTGGTTCTGGCCGGCGTCCGCGATCTGGTCGTCGTGGTCACGCCCGACGCCACCCTCGTGGCCGATAAGCGAGACGAAGCCTCGTTGGCCCGCATTACCGAAGAAATTCGCTGCCGCGGCTGGACCGTCTATCTGTGAGCGGCTTGCCCTCGTGGCTGTGACCCGGCCGCAATCCCGGGGCCTTGCAAGGCCGTCCCCGCGCGACCAGCACTTGGCAAGCAAGCCGGCCCCTCGGTCAAAGCCAAGTGCCCCGGCTACGCGGGCGAACTTGCCATCGCCCGGCTAGCAGGCCGTCCCCCCGGCCCCTTCTGGAAGATATGCTGGCGAATGTGCTGGGCGATTTCCTCCGGATCCGCCTGGTCCAGCCTGGCGAGCACACATTGCCATCGGTAAGGAAAGTTGCCGACCTTGTCGGGCGGCTCGTACTTGAAAAGCATGTCGAACTTCTTGCGGTGCTGCCGGTACTCCTCCTGGATGGCGCGAAACCGCTCCACAAAGCTCTCCAAGTACGCCTGGGCGAACGCCTGGGGGTCGGGCACCAGACGCAAACGCTTGCGGATAGGCTGGGCATAGGCCTCCGCCCACTGGCACAGGTCGCCGGAGGTGTAATCGTTGAAGGTGCCCGTGGGGTCGGCCACCACGAGGTCTACGGGCAACCCCTTCTCGTCCTCGATGATCATTTCGTCGCCGTCGTCGAACATCACCTCCTTACTCAGGTCGCAACGCCCCACGATGATGTTCGAAGCCGCCGCACGCCCCATCAGGCGGGCGAATCGCACCGCGTACTCGCCGTTCTCAAAACAGTGGTCCGGCAGTTTGTCGGTGGCAATGCCGGGTACGTAATCGCGTTCGAAATAGATGCTCCAAATGCGGAACGTGCTGCCATCCCGGGTGTACCATTCGCTGATTCGGTTGGCGGTAACACGCGGGGGGAGGTTCATACCTAGATGCCGGCAGGCGACCCGGCGGTTGAGCACGTAGTCCCTATACTCCTCGCTGCGAAGCATCGCCTCGTCCAGCGGCCGGCCGCAATCCAGATGTTCCCGCGTCCCCCACTTCATCATTCGAATGACCCGGACCACCTCGTGGCTGATGCCGGCCCGCTTCAATGCCGCCACATACACGTCTCGCCGCCCCTGGCGTGCCCGGCGCCGCGACAACGGGGCGATCACCCGCCCGATGTTCACGTATTCCAGGTCATCGAACTCCCGCATGTAATTCAGAATGAACTGCCGGACCTTGTTATCGCACAGGCTCAGCAGCTCCGGATCAGCGCTGTTCTCGGCCTGCTCAAACACCGAGTCGAAGAACAGTTCCCCATGCTCGATCCGGCCCCCCGGCAACCAGCGGATGCTCATGTAGAACTCGGGGCTCAGCCCAAGCAGCATCTCCTCAGCTACCTGATCATCCCGCCCGCTTCGCGGAGCGACCAGGGCCGAAACCATGCGGTTCCGCCACTCGGCCGACGACGGATCGTCATGCAACAAAACCGGCGGCAGCAGCCGGCGAAACGCCTCTTTAACCCGCTGATAGCTCTGCCACAGTTCCGCCGAGGGGAGTGCAGCAAAATCCGCACGCAGTAGCTCCAGCAACTCGGGTGCATTTTCCGCCCCGAAAAACCGGATCTCCAAATTGTGCTGGGCGTTTTCCCGCCCGGTATACGTGGCCAACTCCACCAGATGCCGCCGAAGGCCTTCCTCGCCCAGAGTGCCCAAACCGACCAATTCCTGATAGGTCAGGTAGCGCGTCCCGGTCGTCTTGTTGTAATAATAGATATCGCGGCCGCCAATGCCGATCCGCGACGCCGCGATCATCGCCTTCATCTCCTCGATAGTGTGGGGCAGGGGGGCGATACGCCACAACTCCCCACGCTCCTTGATCGCCTGCCGAACCTCCTGGTTCAGTACGTGCAAAAAGCGGATCTTCTGCTTGGGCAGCATCTCCTGAAGAAGATTGTCGGCCTCGAAAGCCAGCGACATCTTCGCTGGGTCCGGCCGAATGAACAGGCAATCTTCCTCCACCACCAAGTCCACGGCGTCGTTCCACACCGCGGCGCGCTCTTCGCTCGACAGAGGCGGCCGCCCCGACGCCTGCCGATGGGCATCCACCCACTCCAGATACGCCTGCCGCTGCGTGGCATGAATGCCCGGCAACATCACCAGCACGCCCTCGTGGGGAAATATGGTGCCAATGCGGCACTTCAACTTCCCTTGCGGGGTCCGTGCGAACGGGTGCTCGCCGAGAATCAATAGCGGCGAAGCCATCATCAACCCCCTCCCCGGCTCCAGGCCAGGAATGCCACCCAACTCCTTCCGGGTGAAGGAATGCGGGCAACCCAAGGCGGGTAACACCCCTATGATAGCAATAGTTGGCGTTATTCCGCCAGCCCCCTTTCGGACGGGCCGCGGTACCACCGGCACCTGCAGATGCCCGTCGGCATCCACAGACCCGAGATTACCTCAGACTCCGCACGCCGGATTCCAGTCAAGGCCTCGGCCCACAGAAAACCGACCTCGCCCGAGCACGGTCCGCGATTGGCCCAAATGGCCCTCCGCCAGTCCAACGGGAGGCACCGACTCGTCGGCGCAAAACACATAAACCAGGGAAACTTCCGACCGCCCCTTGCCCGACCTCGCCGGCACCCTGCAACCGCCTGCCGCTTTCCGGACCCTTCAACCCGGCCGCTCACTCCAGGCGCTTGACATAGATGGCCTTATCATCCCCCGGACCGTAGAAGTCTTTCAGAACCGCTTCCTTGCGGTACCCCGCCTTTTCGTAAAACGCGCGGGTTGGCCCGTACTGCGGCCGGTCGGACGTCTCGATGTAAACCCGCCGGCCTCCCATGGCCCGGATCCGGGCTTCTGTCTGGCCCAATAGCGCGCGCCCAATTCCCCTACCCCGCCACCCCTGGTCCACCGCAATCCAGTACAGGTCGAAGCTTCCTGCGGTCGCTGCGATTGGCCCGTAACACGTGTAGCCCAACATCTGCCCATCCCGCTCGGCAAACACGAAGTAGTACCCGCAG
>Ga0315298_1001026_pt1 | contig 53061 bp, 44 predicted proteins | sample WHS_1_MG_FD_203077 | JGI IMG/M metagenome (GOLD analysis project Ga0315298, IMG submission 203077) | Extremophilic microbial mat communities from Washburn Hot Springs, YNP, Wyoming, USA - WHS_1_MG | ecosystem: Environmental > Aquatic > Thermal springs > Hot (42-90C) | place: USA: Wyoming... | reverse complement strand
ATCGTGTACACGGAACGAGGTCGGATAACGGGGCGGTGGAATCGGTGACTGGAGGAACCGTGTGCGGGAAAACCGCTCGCACGGGTCTGTGGGGGAGCCGGTGGGAAACTGCCGGCTCTACCCGGATGTGGGTGCCGCAGCCCGGTTGGACCACTCGACCGGTCGCTGGGTCTGTTCCGATGTGTCGAAAGTCCGGTCGCCCGGCCCGAATATCGTGCCTGTCCCCGTTCTTCCGGACCCGGGCGCCCAAACAGCGTGTCTGTCCCCATATTCCCCATGGCCGGTCGTCCAAATGCCGTGTCTGTCCCCATATTCCGCCCACCATACACCCTTTCGGTCACCCTGTTGAAAGTTGCGCGTTGAACGTTGCACGTTGAACGTTCCCGATCGGCATACCGGACATCGTGTCTGTCCCCGTATCTGGGCCGGCAGGTGCATTGACAGGTCCCGGCAAAAAGCCCGGGCGCCCGAATATCGTGCCTGTCCCCGTTCTTCCGAACCCGGGCGCCCGAATATCGTGCCTGTCCCCGTTCTTCCGAACCCGGGCGCCCAAACAGCGTGTGTGTCCCTATATTCCCCATGGCCGGTCGTCCAAATGCCGTGTCTGTCCCCATATTCCGCCCCCCCTGCGCCCTTTCGGTCACCCCGTTAAAAGTTGCGAGTTGAACGTTGCACGTTGAACGTTCCTGATCGGTATACCGGACATCGTGTCTGTCCCCATATTTGGGCACCACAGCCGGCTGGGACCACCCGACCGGTGCTTGGTCTGGTCCGGCGGGGTCAATAGTCCGGTCGCAGATACTCAGTTTCTGTCCCCATATTTGGTCCCGGGCAGACTATCCAATGTAACACTTCAAAGGCCGCACTGTGGTGACCGCACTACTCGCTGCCAGAGAAGCAGATACTGACAAACTAAGCCAACTCGCGGTTTGAAAATCTTCGCAAGTATGATCGATTTCGCAATATAACAATGTGTGGTTGCGGCTGCGCCGCGCTGAGTTCTTTGTTGTCGGGGTTAAATTTTCTCTTGCATAGCCTGGCTGCCGGAATAATGTGCTTACAGTCGCTCGGCCATGAAAAGAACACTTCACTGGGGCGGCAGGGTGCCGAAAGTGTTGCTCGGAGGCGCTTTCACCCTGATCGAGCTTCTTGTTGTCATTGCCATTATTGCAATCCTCGCGGGCTTGCTATTACCTGCTCTCGCAAAGGCGAAGGAACAGGGAAACCGCGCCAAATGCCTCAGCAACATAAAACAAATCCTGACGGCAACGCACATGTATGTTAACGACAACCGCGACTACATGCCGTACACATCCTGGAGCTCGGATACATTTGATGTGCCAAACTGGATGTACACTCGTGTCCGAACCAACCGCCCCCAGCACACCGTCGAGCTTGGCCAGCTCTGGCCGTATATGACCGCAAAGCAAGTGTATTGGTGTCCGATGGACAAGACCAATACGCCCATGTTCAAACTCCGTGAAATGCAGGTGGGTAGCTATGTCATGAACGGCGCCGTGTCAGCGTATTCCACCGGCCCGCGCGGACCATATACCACATATGCCATGTCCGCTTTCATGCCGGACCGGATGCTTTACTGGGAAGCCGACGAAAAACAGCCGTCGAATTGGGACAACGTTGCCAGTCGCCCGGATGAAGGCGTTACCTCGAGACACAACAACGGGTCCGTCATGGGAATGTTCGGCGGGCATACCGAGTTCATGAAGTTCAAACAGTATTGCCAGGAAGCCGGCATCGGCGGTTACCCGGGAATCAGACCCGGTCGGTTCTGGTGCAACCCTGGATCGACCAGAGGCGATTGATTCTCACCCGGCGCTGATACCGCGGCTTTTGTCGTGAATGAAACCGATTTGCCAGTGAACATGCACAAAACCAGAAAAACCGGGGTGGCCGTAATCTGCATGGTCTTGATCGGATGCTTCGCTCTTGCGGCGTGCAAACGCGCTTCCGATGAGCCGCGCATCGAAACCAAGAATCCAAAAGTCGCGGCTTCCCATCTCGAACAAGCGTTTTCAGATGCGCCACCTGAAATTGCAGAACACGCAAAAGCGGCTGCCCAGGCCATGCAGGCCGGTGAATATGAACGCGCCATAACAGCTCTTGAAAACGTGCGCGGTCAGGAAAACCTCACGCTTGAACAGGGCATGGCAGTGCACGGCTCAGTGGTAAGCATGGAGGCCAAACTGATTCAGGCAATACAAGCTGGCGACCCCAACGCCAAACACGCTTACGAGCTCCTCAAAGCGCTCAAACGAAATTAGTTGGTATGGGCCGGGCCCTTGCCACTCCAATTACGGCCACGAAATCCCTGCAGCCTCAGACTTCCTGATCCGCCGCCTGGAGGCCATTGAACCGGCATTTGTGGTGAGACCATTTCTCGGATTTCAATAAAGCTGGGCATCTTATACGGCCGCTTCATCAATCCCCCCCGTCTTGTATCGCCAAAGTTCATCCAGCAGATGCTCCTTGCCGACTATTCTGCGTAAAAGGACCTCATTGCTGAGATCTGAAGCCTGAAATCTCGTCTCCCCCGCTGGCAACGAAGTCGGTCCAACTCAGCCCGGCACGGCGGAGCAAAGCCCGTAACGAAGGCCTTTATCTCGCAGCGATCTTTCGGTTGCGGCTGCGCCGCGCTGAATAATTACAATGAGAAATCGATCATATTTGCGAAGATTTTCAGACTGCAAGTTTGCTCAATTTGTCAGTATCTGCTTTTCTGGTCGGGCGCAGTGCGGTCACTGCAGTGCAGTATTGGAGTATTATATTGGATAATCTGCGCTGAAATCGCAGATTAGCGGGGCGTTCGAGATTTTTGCCTTCGAACTGTTCGTCCGCTGATCCTACTCGCATCTCCCTCGTGGGCGACGCAGTCGCCCCTTTCAGCGCGGCGCGAGGGAGTGCCAAGCCTGGAACGAAAACATTTATTTCACCCCGGTCGTTCGGTTGCGGCTGCGCCGCGCTGAGTCATGCGCCGAACATTCGTCCGGATCATTCACCAGAGTGCCAATGGCGCCGAATCGGTTATCTCGAACGGAACGGCCGGCAAATACCCGATTGCAGATCGGCGTTGGGCTGCCTGTCCGCTGCGCGGAGCTTGCCCGCCGGCGGGAACGACCTTGAAAATGAGATTGCCTTTCAGACCCGCTTTCGCCTTTGATCCGTCACATTTCAAACTGATTTCTGCTGTGCCGTCTGAAATGGAGAAAGACGTCAGTTCGACGCCTTCGGGGGGTTCGTCGAGCTCGAGTTCGAATCGGCTCCCCGGATTGCGCGTGCCAAGGTTAAACCTTGTCCGTGTTGTTCCGCCCAGCGGGATTTTAACCGGCTCGGAGGTGAGGCTCAGTGGAGGCAGCCGTATTGCCGGCCTGCCAATCAATGCGACTTTGAGTTCTTGCGCCGGGACAAGGTGATGATAGGCAAACGCCTGCATCATGTCGTCTGCGGGCACTACGGCCCGCGCGACCGGTTTGTCCCCGATTATCGCAAGGCCATCAATCGTCAGGTTTATGGGGTCTGTGACCGGGTTCGGAGGCGCGGTCAGCGTGACGCGGACCTGATCTGTTCCAACAGGGATACGCCCGCCGCCGAGCTTGAACCCGTGTGTTTCTCCGCCAATTTTCAACGTGATCTCGCCAGCGAACCCGTCTCTTCGCAAAGCGTAAACCGCCAGCGGAAGAGTTGTGCCGGCGCGCATGTTCACCGAAGAAGGAACAACACGCATGCTGAAGTCCGGTCTGGGTGGGCTGACGCGCAGACGGTAAACGTATTCAGTGCCGCCTCTTTGCTGGGCATCGGTAATGCTGACGAGATAATCACCGTCGGAAGGCAGTGCTGTGATGATGTATGAATCCGCATGATGGGTTATTAGAGCGGCACTTTTGTCTGCGGAATCATCGTTGCGCGCAACAACCGCGCCGGACAACTCGCGAAGCTCGACAACAGAGTCAAGCGGCGAATTCAACCGACGCGCGCGAACTTCGATGACCACCTTGTCAGCCGCTTTTCCACGGAATCGGAACATGTCCCTGTCCCCGGGTGTGCCGATCCTGCCGTTGACAATGGTCGGCTGCACGATCTGCTGAGCCATGTTTGCGATGTCGTTTGGTTCAGCCTCGAGGCATTCCGGGAGGTCGGCAACGTCAAACGGCATGCTGTTGGATTGGCACTTTACAGTATCCAACCGGATGGATTCAACGGCAGCAGTTGTAGTTGAATTGGTTCGCGTCAGTGTTGTCACCGGCAGATTCCAGCCATCCAATTGGATCGTGGTTTGTTCCCCCGATCTGCCGCCAATGGGGAAGATGCTGGTTATGAACGGCAGTTCACCCGCCTGTATCCGATAGACAAAATCTTCACGCCCTCTGTAGAGCGCGTCTTTGACTTCAAGGAAGTAGTCGCCTGTGGCCGGGACCTCAAAAAACAGGACCGGATCAGGGTTGAATTGGAAGTCGTCGCAGTACGCCTGTTCGCGCCCTTTGGCGTCGTAAACTGCGAGCGCGGATTGGAACCAGCCCGGCACCGCATCAGCCAGATATGGTATGAGAGCTCGCGCCTGCGCCACAAACACAAGGCGTTGTCCCCGGCGCGCACTGAATCGGAATCTGTCCACACCACCGGCCAGGATTTGGCCGTTCAACACTGTCGGAAGTGCAATCCGAAGCTCGGTGTTTGTCTGACCAAGTGCTGTTGCCCTTGTAAACCGCTCGCGAAACCGGTCCAGGGCCGGATTCGGCGGTGTTGCATGTGGCTTCGAGGTTTCCTCCAAAACCCCGACACAGAACTTCAACGGGTTGGTGAGACCGCCGCGAGTGCCCAAACGAATCTCGCGGTCGCCCAGGTCCGCATCCGGGTCGATGGTTACCTCGAGTTTCACGGTTTCTGCAAGAGCCGGGGTTGCCTGTCGATTTGGCGCGTATTTCAAGATTTGCTCCCTGATATCTGTCAGTGTTTTTTCGTCTTCGGCAGTCCATTGATTTGTGGAAGGCGTCTGAGCGCCGCCTTGGCGTTGGCCTCTGCGCATTGCTGCCTGCTTGCGTTGTTGAAGTTCGAGGAACTTGTCACGCAATGTATTGAACTGTCCCATCGACATCGGTTTGACGAGTTCGATCACCTTTGCCGAGATTCCCTTGCCCGATACGTACGCGTTCGTTGCACCATCGAGAAACTGACCGCCCACAGTCACCAACGTTGTTTTCCCACGCTGTCCGCCCGCTGGATAAACGTACCCGATGTGGGGTTGTGGATTTTGAGCGTACAGTGTACAGACGCACAAAAAGACAATTGCGTGAATTGCCAGCCATGTGCGCATTCCACCGAGAACAGTACGGCGATCAAGCAGCCCAAAATCAGAACAAGAGCCGTGGCCGACCCCGGGTTTGCTGCAAAGGTCGCGTGATCTGGGCACGGCTGCGAACCTCGCAGCGTGGCACAACCGCAACCGAATGACCGTGGCGAAACAAAGACGTTCGTTGAAATCGGTGAAAGCCATGCGCTCTGCCCCGCCGTGTCGCCCGGGGCGATTTCGTCGCCCCCCGCAGCGATGAGTTGGAATCAGTGAATCAATTCCGCGGGACAATAGTCTCGAACGATCCGCTACTTTGCGATTGTTACGGAGATTTTCCAAGATAGTACTAAAAACTGGGTTTCAGACCGACATGATTTCTTTGAGCAATCCACCGGACTGGACCCCGTCTGATTTTCCCGGGATCACTCTGGCTGCCAAGCCCTGCGGATGCGGGAGGGTCGCGTCCCGATCAATACCAAGCAATTCATACATGCTCGCCAAAAGGTCAACCGGATACACTGGGCGGTCTTTGACCTCTTCGCCGCGCGCATCCGAAGCCCCAACGACACATCCGCCCTTGAACCCACCGCCGGCTACAAGCGCGGAAAACACCTTGCCGTAGTGGTTACGTCCCCCGTTCCACGGCGGTTCCCATTGGATTTTTGGGGTGCGACCAAACTCGCCGCAACACCAAATGATTGTGCTGCCAAGAAGACCGCGATCGGCCAAATCCTGGATCAGCGATGCCAGTCCCTTGTCCAGCTCAGGCAATTTACGGCGCATCGCCTGGAAATGCTGCTTGTGCGTATCCCATCCTTCGTAGTTGATTGTCACATATGGGACACCGCGTTCGACCAGCCGCCGCGCCATGAGACAGGACTGGCCAAATGTGTTACGGCCATAACGCTCGCGAATATCGTCGCTCTCCTGTGTCAGATCGAACACCTTTGCGCCCTCGCCAAGGATGAGGTCATAGGCCTCCTCTTCAGCTTTCGCCAGCGCTGTCATGGTGGGTGTGCCGGCCAAAGCGCGCTGAAGCGTGTTGAGTTTTCCAAGCAGAGCGCGGCGGTTCTGCTGCCGTTCGCGCGAAATCCCCGGGGCAACCACACCTTCGACCGCGAAAGGGGTTTTGGCAGGATCACCGCCTGTTGCGAATGGCTTGTACCGCTGGCCGAGAAACCCGGACTCCGAGAATCGCCCCTGCAACCGGGTCAGAACTATGTACGGCGGAATGAGCCCTGTGTATCCCGCGTCGTAGCCCTTGAACAACGACACGACCGCGCCAGCGCATGGATACACGTCACGTCCGCCCGGCGACCTGCCGGTCTGGACCAGATAAGCCGCTGTTTCGTGAGCATTCACGCCGTGGGTAAGACTGCGGATGATCGAGTATTTGTCGGCCTGTTTCGCCAACAACGGCAGCAACTCACAGATGCGAATTCCATCGACGTTTGTTGCCACCGGATTGTTGAACGGACCGCAGTAATCGTTTCCGGCCTCTGGTTTGGGGTCAAAAGTGTCAAGGTGCGATGCGCCGCCCCAGAGCCATATTTGGATTACGGATTTTGCCCTTGCGTCGGCTCTGGTTTTCAACTGCCTTGCGGTCGCAACAGCAGGCAGGGATAACCCACCCGCCATCAACAGCCCCGCCGCTCCTGCAATTCCGTGTTTGAGTGCCTGTCTTCGGGACAGTTGCCACCCGTTCGTGCTCGGATTATTGCCTTCCATAATCGCGCTCATAACAAAGTGCCTTGCCGAACGGTGAGTGATTATGCCTTTGAATCTCCAGAAGGTCAAAAAGATCGTGACTTGGTACGTTCCCTGCTATTTCTGAAACCTACAGCCGGTTACGCTTGACAATGCAACGCATGAAAAGCGCTGGTAGTCCTGAGCCGGACAAGGTCAAATAGCGCTCAGGAGACGCCGGAAGAGCCGAAGCGATCAGAAGAAGGAACAACTCATATGCAATCAAGTCGGGAAACAACAAGATGGCAGATCAAGAATGTTTTTCATCCCTCAGATTTCAGTGAGGCCAGCGAGATCGCCTTTGCACACGCACTCAAGTTCGCGCTCATCAGCCGCGCCAGACTGAGCATGCTTCACGTCGCCACGGAAGCCGAGGAATCCGGTCGTTTCCCGCGTGTTCGCGAAACGTTGGAAAAGTGGGGGGTTATCCCCCCCGGCAGCGGCAAGGACGCCGTGTCAGCTCTCGGGATGGACGTCAGAAAAGTTGTTGAAAAACACGGCGATCCCGTTCACGTGGTGCTGTCATACCTCCGAAGGCATCCGGCCGATTTGATCGTTCTTGCCACGCACCAGTACCAGGGCAAGGAACGGTGGTTCAAAAGATCGGTGTCCGAGCCAATCGCACGGCGTTCCCGTCAAATGACGCTGTTTGTGCCGCATGGTGTGGTTGGTTTCGTGTCGCGTGACACCGGCGCATTATCGCTCGGCAAGGTGCTCATTCCGGTAACTGACAACCCATCTCCAGTCCCTGCCATAGACGTCGCCGTCCGGACAGCCCAGAGCCTCAAATGCTCGAAAATGTCGTTCACGTTGCTGCACGTGGGTGATCAATCGGGCATGCCGGATTGCCCGGTAAATCGCGAGGAAGGATGGCAGTGGGACCAAACCATCCGCGAAGGCGAAGTCGTCGAACAGATACTGCAAACTGCTGCGGACATTTCTGCAGACATGATCGTCATGTCCACCAAGGGCCGCAGCGGTTTCCTCGATGCTCTACGCGGCAGTACAACTGAACAGGTGCTGCGTCGCGCCAGATGCCCTCTGCTCGCAGTGCCAGTGGCCGCCGAAGAAGACTGAACGCGGCGAGATCGATATTTGTCGCAGTGCGGCACAGCCGCAACCGAACGATTGCTAATCTGCGGTTTCTGCGCAGATCTTCCAATGTTGTAGTACAGGAATTAAGCTTCGGGTGTCGTGGGCTGGCCAAGCTGTACAATTATAGTGAGAAATCGATCGTTTTTGCGAAGATTTTCAGACTGCAAGTTTGGTCAGTTTCTTGGTGTCTGCTTCCCTGGCAGCGAGTAGTGCGGTCACCACAGTGCGGCTTTTGGAGTACAATGTTGCAGAATCTGCTCAGACTTTCTGCACGGTTTGATGATTGGTCCTGTCGAGTGTTTTGGAGGTTTACTGTTCATTGACCGGTCTGGGGCCCTTACCCTTGCCTCTCCCAGGGGGAGAGGGAATCCGAGGCAACGCGTTGGGTTGGTCAAGTCGTTGTTGCAATAACCACGGCTGGGCCGGACTTGCTCCGCAGTTGCATGAATTGAGCCGTGATCATTGATGAGGAAGCCAGACGCGGTGAGATGGGCGGCAGCGGGGAGGATCTGGGACCGGGATTATGTTTTCCCTCTCCCGCGGGGACAGGCACGGAGTTGATTTTGGGGGATGGTTCGAGACTGTTGTCTTGAAGCTGTTCGGGCATTGATCCCAATCTCACCTCCCCCGTGGGCGACGAAGTCGCCCCTTTCAGCGCGGCGCGACAGGGCGCCGAAGCCTGGAACGAACGCCATTACGGGACCGCGGGCTTTCGGTTGCGGCTGCGCCGCGCTGAGAAACTGTCGGGCTGGAAAACCTTCACTCCAATTCCTTCAACATATGCGCGAGCGCATCAATCCATGCCGGATGGTCGTTCAGGCAACGGACCATGACAAACTCTCCTCCGCCAGCCTCTTGATACAATTCCTTTGCGCGTACACCGATTTCTTCCAGGGTTTCGAGACAATCGGCAACGAAGGATGGGCAAATGACAGCCAGGCGTTTGCAGCCCTGTTGGGCCAACCGCTTGACTGTGTCGAATGTCTCTGGCTGAAGCCACCGGCCCGGCCCAAAACGCGATTGAAAAGCAACCGAGCAACTGCGATCTGCCAAACCGGCTTTCGCGATGAACGCCTTCGTTGTTCGCAGACATTGGGCGCGATAGCATGTCGGCGTTGCCGGACTGTCAATTTCGCAACAGTCCGGTCGGCCAAGACAGTGTTTCCCCGTTGGATCGGCCTTGCGAATATGCCGTTCAGGCAAACCGTGGAAACTGAAAAGCAAATGGTCAAAACCACGGCGCAATTCGGGCTCGGCAGTGGTCACAAGGGCATGGATGTACGCCGGATGATCGTAAAATGGCGGTTGCACGCTTACGCTCAGGTCCGGCGCTGTCGCCCGTATCAACTCGCGCGTTCGCGCTACGACCGTTTCGTAGCTTGAGATGGCGTAATGCGGGAAAAGTGGAACTACAAGAAGTTTGTCGATGTTGCGACCCAGCAAACGTTCGAGCGCGCCGGCGATGCTCGGATTACCGTAACGCATTCCCAGTTCGACGGGCAGCCCGAGGCGATCCTCGAGAAGCATTTGAACCCGCCGACCGGTCACCACCAAGGGCGATCCATTCGGTGTCCAAATCCTTGCATATGCAGCAGCGGAGGCCTGCGCTCTGAACGGTAAAACCGCAAGGTGGACTATCAGTGCTCGCAGTGGCCACGGCACGTCCATCACCCGCGGATCCATGAGGAATTCTCGCAGGTACGACCGCACATGCTGGACGTCCGGCGAATCCGGAGATCCAGTATTCAACAGAAGTACACCTCGGTCGTTCACAAGCCTTTACGCAGTGCGGCGCAGCGGCAATCAAATGACCTGGGCGAGACAAAAGCGTTCATTGCAAGCTCGGCGCTCTCTCCCGGGCTGTGAGTTTGGATGAGGGAATGAATCCCTGGAGACAAAAGTCTCGAACGGGCCGCTGATTTGCGATCGCTCCGCAGATCCTCAAACATAATACTACAACCCGCAGTCTGACCCACGGTCAGTAGTGGGCTGACATGTTGCACTATCACCTTGTGCAAAATCGCGAACTCACAAAATCACGAACTCACAAGACCACAAATCCTTTCGTCTGCCAATACATAATCTGGAGATGAAACCGCCAGCGCAAATCGTGGGACTGCGTGTCCTCCTTTTCATGAAAACTTGCATTAGATAAGACGGTGCGCCGCGCACTTTGCGCGTTCGCGCGTACTGGATGAGCGCCGATGTATTGATGTGCTTTGCAAGCCAATGAAAGTCGTCCGTCAAAAGGCGGGACTCTCATGCGCCCGCGGGCGCGACTTCGCGTAGGTGCAGTACAACCGGTTGCTCTTGGAGTTCCGCGTTTGCGCGGAAATTGTAAGGTCTTCTGTCCCAACCCAGAAATCTAACCGGCCAACGCCAAGGGGGCACAAATACGTTCGATCTGGTGAGATTTCCGGGTATTGGGAACCCGCGACCAGAGCGGAGAATTCTTATTCCCGGAGTTAATGCCCGGCTTTGTGACTTGGGGGATTTCGCCGAGGCGGATTCCGACACACCGTAGAGCGTTTTCATCTCCCTTGGATGGGGCGCGAGTTTCCTGAAGCCCGCATATTTCCCAGCCCGGCGCAGCCGGAACCAAATGCGCGAGGCGTAGAAACTGCACTGGTTGCAGGAATACCGCTGTGTCGCGCGGCGCTGACCGGGGCGACTTCGTCCTTTACGGGGAAGATGGCATTCGGATCAATGGCCGAACAGCTTGAAACCAAAAGTCTCGAACGATCCGCCAATTTCCGCTTGCGGTTCAGATTTTCCAGGATAGTAGTACAGCCGATTGACCTCCACAGTAGAGGTCCGAATCAAGAGCAAAAACATCAGGAAATCTCGCGCGAAATAGGCTATGTTCTCTGCCATGACAACATGGAGGAAACGTTTTCGCCATTCAGCACTCGTGCTGCTCATCCTGCTCGCCGCCATCCACGGGCTCGCCGCCACGTTCACGGTTGCCACCTATAACGTCGAGAACTACCTCGATGCAGCCACCGCAACCCGCGAAGCCAAAAGCCCCGTTTCAAAAGCCAAAGTGCGCGAAAGCATCCGAGCGATGACGCCCGACGTCCTCGCCTTGCAGGAAATCGGCACCACAAATGCCCTGCTCGAACTCCGGGATTCGCTCAAAGCAGAAGGTCTGTTTTACCCGTACTGGGAACATGTCGGCGGATTCGACACGAACATCTTTGTTGCTGTTTTGAGCCGGTTTCCAATAGTCGCGCGCAATCCAATCACAAACGCCACTTTTCTACTCCGGGGACGTCGCTTTTTTACAAGCCGCGGCTTCGCCAACGTCGATATCGAGGTCAACCGCAATTACAGGTTCACACTCATTGCCGTCCACCTAAAGTCTCGTCGCACCACCGCTGAAGCCGACGAAGCCGAAATCCGCGCTCAAGAAGCCCGAATCCTCAGACAACAAATTGATGCCATCCTCAACGCAAACCCAAATCAGAACCTCGTCGTTCTTGGTGACTTGAACGACTCGAAGGATTCGATACCCGTCCGCACAATCATTGGCAGAGGAAAGAACTCCCTCATCGACACGCGCCCTGCAGAAAACAACGGCGATAATCCGGGCGCGTCGGACAGCCCCGCACACCACTCACTAAGACGCATCACATGGACGCATTTCTACGCCAAAGAAGACGTTTATCAACGCGCAGATTACATCCTTGTCAGTCGCGGCATGGCACGCGAATGGGACCGCACGGGCACTTACGTCCTCGCCATTCCCGATTGGGGAATCGCTTCCGATCATCGTCCAATAATCGCACGGTTTTCAGCACAAGACAGGTGACTCAGCACGGCGCCTCGCCATAAAAACAAAGCGGCGGAGTGCAAAACGCACACCGCCGCTCAGATTTAATTATTCAGTCGCCTCCGCTGTTCAGCGGTCAAACCGCCGACCAGACTCTCGACGATGGCCTCGGCTATGCCCTCCTCCGCTGAAACTTCGCTCCGTCTTGGGACGTGCTTCGTTAACGGTGAGAGTGCGACCGCCGAGGGAGCTACCGTTCATGGCTTCAATGGCCTTCTGTGCCTCCTCAGGCGTTCCCATGGTGACAAAACCAAATCCTCGGGGGCGCCCGCTGACCCGGTCAACCATCAGATTCGCTTCCACTACGGTGCCGTGCGCTGCAAAAGCGTCGTGCAATTCATTTTCCGTTGTGTCAAACGAGAGGTTTCCAACAAACAACTTCGTGTTCACGTGATGTACTATATGCTTTACTCGAATTACCGTTGCGACTTCCAGACTGTTCCCGACCGCCGGGTTTCAGATCATCACCGAACAGAGTTCGCTTGAAGATTCTCCATGCCGTGGACTCAAACAGCTATCGAGCAGACGCGAGTAAAATCGCACATCCCTCGGAGAATGCAACAAAAATCTTAAATTTTTTTTTGGCGTGTCCACGCCCCCTCTGTTCATCCAAGAGCGCGTCCCCACGATAATACCCCGCAAGCCCTCAGCACGGCGCAACCGCAACCAAACGCTCCAGGCGTAACCATTGCGTTGGTTGCAGGAATACCGCTATGTCGCGCCGCGCTGAACGGGGCGACTTCGTCGCCAAAGGGAGAGATGAGATTGAGATCGATGGCCGAACAACTTGAAGACAAAAGTCTCGAACCACACGCTAATTTGCAAGCTCCGCTCAGATTATCCGATTAACACCCCAAAAACCGCACTGTGATGACCGCAGTACTCACTGCCAGATAAGCAAATACCGCCAAACTGAACGAACTGGCAGTGTGAAAATCTTCGCAAATATGATCGATTTCCCACTTTGGTTATTTGGCGCCCAACGACTGCACGCCCTTGCTTCCAAATCGCAGTAGAAGGAACTGTTTGACTCACGACCACGCGCACGTTCAATTCAAACGCCGCTACGGCAGCGGTTCAGCGTGAAGCATCCAAGAAGGCGGGTATGCCTGCATTGCCTGCCCCCTGCGCCCATTCCTCCAAATCCGGGCGACCGTCGCGGTCGCCATCCAGCTTCGTGAGGTCGAGGAAAACAAACGGCCGCTCATAAGCCTCCTTGTCAACGCCCGCATACGAAACCCAAAGCCGCAACGCAGTGGCATCAAATACGACATCCATCACATTCCCGCCGCGGATTGGAATCGAGCAAGCAAGGTTCTTCATTTTTTCGCCATCGAATTTCCCGTAATCGCGGCGCAGGATTGGAAATGCGCCGCGTCCCTCGTCATTGTAAACCACATCTTGCAGCACGTTGGGCGCGAACTCGTCCGTTGGATCGTTGTCGTTCCAAATATGCACCCGATCGGACGGCGCTTCGGGACTGTGGGCGCGGATTTTCACAGCGCGTTTTTCGGATCGACCATCACCAAACACAAAATGATAGCGTTTGGTCATGGGCTGGCCTTTGAAAATACCGAGCGCGTCGGACAAGGACGACGCATCGTAAAGGACGGTGCGGAACCAGGCGGTGAAATGCGGCGCTCGAAGAAAGTAAGGCATCTCTCTCGCCGGCGAATCGCCCATCTCAGAAAGCGCCACTCCGGCGGTGTTCATCCCGCAGTTGGCACCAATCATACCTGCAAAGGTTGGCAGCACGTGCGGGTGCCCCGCCAACGGTAAATAAACCACAAGGACCGGGAATTTGTGGGCGCCAACCTCGAGGCTCCAGTCAAGGTCACGAGTTTGGTAAAGATGGCCGTCGGCGCTCGCTTTACCCCACACCGCGACCGAGCTGCACGAGTAAGGGGCCAGCAAAGGCAGACAATGCGCATGTTGAAGCGTGCGGATCGGCAACCCGGAACCGTCGGCCAACCCGATCAGCTCCTGGGCAAACCGTAGATCAGTGAACGCCGCAGTCGTTGCCCAGACGCGGTCAAGTTCCGCATCGCTGACGTTGAGTTTCTGTTTGAAACCAGCCACGGCCGCGGGAATGAACTGCTGAATCTCCGGCTGCAAAAGGCGACCGAGATGCCAGCCCATTTGATATGGTGTACCGCCAATCACAACCACCGGCACACGCGCAACGCCATTGGTCAAAACAAATTGATAACCACCACCACCGACATTGCGGTTCTCTGAAACCGCAGGTCCAGTCAGCGCCTGAACAACAATCGCAGTTTCTTTTTCAGAGCCTGCAGCAAGCAAACCTACGATTGCAGTGCAAGTGAGGAGAACCAAGGCGATCCGGATTGGCTTAGTCATGTTTTTGTATTCAGCGAGGCTCCATCTCAGGTCGGCCATGAAACTGCACTCCACAGATCTGAGACCACAACAACACACCAAAACTTGGCGCAAACGCCCCCGATTCTAATCTTGTCGCGCCTTGGGCCGACAGCAGGCCCGGTTCAGGCCTTCACACCACGCAAATCCGGCTCGAGTTTCTTGCCCTCGCGCAAAAGCTCCGCGAATGTCAACTCACCGCCGCGATATGCCGCTTCGCGGCCCAAAATGGCTGTCAGGTTGGAACGAACCGAAGGCGCCACTGTCGGGTTGTCATACTTCCCCGTGGTAACGAATTGATGGAATTCCCTGATATTGGTCTGTGCGCCTGTTGTATAAAGGTTTCCAACACTGCCGCCCTTGAAAGGTTCGTTGCCCCGAATCCAAACGCTCCCAAAGTAGTCCGTGTAGATGTAACCTTCGGAACCGTAAACACGGCAAACAATCTCGTCCCGCATCTCCGGTATCGTTTGTATGCACGTGAACGATAGCGGCACCCCACCCGGGAAAACATAGTTCACCGAAAAATGATCCCAAATACTCCCTTTTGGCCGCAGTTTTTGCCCCCCAACACCCATCGCCCGCTCAGGGTCCGCGTTCAGAATCCACGTCGCCACGTCCAACGCGTGAATCGCTTGCTCGACAATGAAATCACCCGACAACGCAAGCACACAATACCATTGTCGCAACCTCGCTTCCGGGTCCGCCGGTGGCAAGGTTCGTCCGCCGCCCGACCATGGGTAATGCGCTTCTCCCATGACAAGCGTCCCAAGATCGCCTTTCCGTATCCGCGCGACCGCTTCCCGATACAACTCATTGGCTCGGGTCTGAAAATCAACCAGGAACACCAGTTTCTTCGAAGTCGCGCGCTTGCCCGCTTCGGCGATCATTTGGCAACCCGGAACGTCAACCGCGATCGGCTTTGCGACAAAAACATGCTTTCCGGCTTCAACCGCATCCAGCGCCTGTTGCGGATGGAAATACGGCGGCGTCTCGATCGCCACAGCCTCAAGTTTGCATTCCAACAGGCGCTTGTACCCTGACAGCCCCGTAAACCGCCGGCCTTTGTCTATCCCAAACTTCTCGCCAACCGCATCCACCCGGTCCTGGAAGTAATCGGAACACGCAACCAGCTTGTACAGCCCGCTTTCCTCGAACAGATTCGCAATCCATGCCCCACGCCCGCCACACCCGATCAAACCAAGCTGAATCTTCTCGTTCGCAGCGGCACCAAACGCCGTGCCCGGTTTGGCCAATGTCAGCGCCGCAGCCGAGGCCGTCCCCGCCAAAAACCGCCGGCGCGGCACAACCGCCGAACTCATACCTCCAAAGTCAGTCTTCATACTCATCCTCCCATCAAAACTTCTTGTTATCGTTTCCCGCGCTTTTTCCCTTTTCCGAGCTCCTTAACCACACCAGTTATCCACTCGACGCTCTTTCGTGTGTTTTCTTCTGAGCCGCTGCATTCGAGCGACACAACACCGTCCCATCCTGTGCCGTGCAAGTATTCCAGACATGCCCGGATATTGTCCGCATTGACCCCGCCGCCCACCGGCACCTCCGAACTCCCAATGCCGGTTTCCTCGCCGCGCACCGCCGCTGCAAGAGCAGGGCTCACATCTTTTATGTGGCAATGGACAATGTATGGCCGCAACGCCTTGCAATAATCGAGCGGGTTGTGACCGGCGATGAACGTGTTGCCGGTGTCAAAATTGCAGCGCAACCATGGCGAATCAAAATGTTTGAACAGCCGCAGCATGAAATCTATGTCGTTCGTGTAAGGCCCGTGCGGTTCCACATTCACGATCACCTTGTAATCCTCTGCCCACGGCAACACCTGCGCGTAATTGTCGCACGTTACGCGAAACACTTCCTTGCGATTCATCCCCGGCGTCTCAAACGCGCCATCCACGGTATCAACCATCGGACACCCAAGCTCGGCGGCAAAACGAATCGACTGCTGCACGTACTGAACCCCAAACGCCGACCCGTTCGGCCCCATCATCGGATAGGATCCGTCAATCTGCGATGTCACAAGCCCGAGACTGTCCAGAAACTTGCGAATCGCCCTCGGATTCGATTGCAGCGAAACACCCGGGTCATACCCAAGCGCCGCAATGAAGTTTTGACCGTGAATCACGCAAAATTCGACGTGTTTCAAAGCCGTCGCCGCGATTTTACGACACGCCTCCTCGAAACCAATGCTGTGGGGGCGCCAATTGTCTGTGTGAATGCCGACGTGTATCATGCACATTTGCTATTCCACCATAAACCCCGAGTCAAGCAGCGAATGCGCACCCCCCCCGCTTCACCAACCGGGCCTGCAAATCACACCGACCGATTCTCCAGAAGCACACAAACTGCCGCTCCGGTGAGATTTCCGGCTTGAAGGTGCCCGGACTGACAGCGTGTCAAACCGCATCCTATATCGCCCACGGCGGTGCTGGTGGCAATGGCACCCGCAACTCACGCGCCCCCTTCTCAAACAACCCGTCCTTCTCACGCACCCGAATGTCTCGATCAATTCTGTCCAGACGTTCTCGGACCTCGGGCGGCAGTTTCTCCCTGTCTTTCTCCGAATTCACCTTGCCATCAAAAATCACCTTGTCGTTCAGGTCCTTCACAGTAACAAACCGCTCCCCGTCTTCTTCCCTTACTGTTGTGACGTCCTTTTCAGTTCTCACAACAATCACGCGTGTACTGTGGCCTGGCATCGGCGGCTTTGGTGCATCACCACCTTTCGGCGCAACGGAATGGCTCAAACCCTGATTCGGCAAACCACTGCTGCGCACTTCCGACCGGCTCCGGTAGGTTTTCCCGTTTCCATCTTCATCCTCTTCAAGTTGAATGACGATTTCTTCGGCCTGATGTTCTTCCGGTCGCGTGCTGAAAACATGCAGGCGCGGCACAAACCGGTACTCGAGCTCTTTTATCGACTTCAGGGCGTCCCGGAGCCTGCGTGGCTCAGGAGGCGGGCCTGCCTTCTCAGTGAGAACTGCCTCGGCCTCAACCTTTTTCCCGGCCCGGATAAGCTCCAGTTTGATCTTGTCTCCATTCTTCCGCTCAGAGATTCGCTTCACAACATCATCCGGACCACGCACAGTTTCGCCCTCGATCTTCACGATCACATCATGCCGTTTGATCCCTGCTTTGGAGGCCGGGCTTCCATCAACCACTGCGTTCACCAACGCACCCGTTCCTTCCTCAAGTCCCAACTGAGCCGCAAGCGCCGGATCAACAGGCCCCAACTGCACTCCAAGAAATGGCGCAGGCCGCGCCTGTCCCCATTCCCCAAACGGGCCAACCCAGTCTCTGAACCGCTTCAGTTCAGGCAACTCTTTAAACGCCCTGCCAAGATCGCGAAACCGCTCCCCAAATTCGTCGAAAGGCGCTGGTTTGGGCGGCTCCGATTCAATCTCCCCCAGCGTAACCTCGACCGTCTCGCGATTGCCCTGGCGGATGAGCGAGACCTTGACCTTCGACCCCGGCTCGCGGCTCCGTACAAGCGCAGCCAACTGCTCGCCATTGCACAATAACTGATCGTCCAGTTTCTCCAGCACGTCATGGATTTTGATCCCGCATTTTTCCGCGGGACTGTCAGCGACAACCTCGATTACGCTCAGTCCAACACCCCGCGGTAGTTTCACCTGATTGCGCAGAGTTTCGTCAGCAGCGGAAACAACAACACCCAGATAAGCCACCTTTTCCGGCGAACTCCACGCGTTCGGTGCAAGAGTTGTTGCCAATGCAACGCCCAACATCAGACCCATGATCTGCAGCTTCGAATGTTCAATTCTCATGTTCAATCTCCATTTTTGATCAACAATCCTGTGTTCACGTTCCAATTGTCGCCCTGCAAGGCCATCCGATTCCAATCACCGCCCGGATGCCCCAAGGCTTCCCAAATCCGAAAACCCCGCAGCGCGACCCTGCCCCAACCGAACGATCGCGGCGCGATGTGGGCGCCAATTACAGTCTCGGCACCCCGTCCCGCCGCGCTGCCAAGGGCAACTTCATCGCCAGCGGGGAGACTGCGTCGGGACCTTGGTTGCGCAGTTTGACAGTAAAAGTCGCCAAAAATCCGCTAATCTGCGATTGCCCCGCATACTTTCAATGGTAATAGTTCAATGCACAACTGCGGGTATCAGCACCGTCTCTTCCCGCGGAACAAACACTTGCACAATCGCATTGTCCCGTCTGTCCCTGAACTCCGTTGCCGACACATACTGCCACGTAACTTTCCGCAATGGCACCGGAGTCGGCGCTTCAACAAAACCCTCGTCTTCGGCTTCAATCAAATAGTTCGCGTTCCGAACAAGGTCCAAATCGGCTTCCCCAACCGGACCGGAATCACGCGCCAACCCCGGCTCATGGACGCGGTCTGATAAATCGCCAGCCAGCCTCTCGAATTTTGGTTGTCGCCCCACAATTATCACCCCAAGAATCACAACCGCCGCAGCCGCAGCGAACACCACCCATCTGCGCCACGAACGGTCGGCGCCGCAAAACCTGACAGGCACAACACGCACTTCCCCGTCAAGACTCCCGGCTATGCGCTGCTTCAAGCGCTGACAGGGCCGGCTCGGCCTCATTCGCGCCAGTTCCGCAGTAAGTTCATCAAACTCGTCTTTCATACCACACCGGCTGTGATCACATTCCGTAATTGGTTCAGTGCATAGCGGTACCTCGAAGCGGCTGTGTTCGGCGAGATCGACAGCGTTTCACCGATCTGCTCGAACGTCAGGCCACCCCAAATCTTCAAGACCAAAACCTCGCGCTGCTCCGCAGGAAGCGACCGCAGAGCGGCTTCCAATTGTTGCTGCCGCTCCTTTTCCTCAACAGGATCGTCGAACCACACCACCGGTTCGCCGTCTTCCCCGTCAAAACACGCGATCTCGCGCTGGCACCGGCTCCGCGTTTTCCGGGCATTGTCGATCGACACACGCTTCACCATCGTAAACAACAACGTCGGCGACAGCTCCGGCTGTTTCTGTCTCGCGCGCCAGTACCTTACAAAAGCTTCCTGCACAATGTCTTCCGCCTCGATTTCATGCTCGGTCTGTTGACGGGCAAACAACAACAACTTGGGACCGTACTCTTCCCACAGCTCTTCCCATTCGCCGTTGTCTTGCGTCCGTTCCATCCGAGACTTCATATACTATAGCGTGCCCAAACCATGTTTTTGTTCAAAATTCGCCGTCGCTCGTACAGGCCTTATCAAAAAGCCATGGCATACCGCCCATTGTGCGCCAGATATGAAGGTTTTCTGTCGCGATTACACCTCTATGGGAACGGCACGCCCAACCTATCATGACGCCACTGTATATACTGAAGAATTTGCACAGAAATCGAAGATTAGCGATTGTTCGCTTGCGATTGCACCACGCTCCATTGCCACCCGCCATGGCACGGGCTTTCAGCCCTTATTTTGACTTGCTGACGACGCTTTACCTGGGGTATTACCCCCAAGACTGGTATGGATCGGGCCCTTGGCCCTACCCTTACCCCAGTACCACAGTTGCCGCATCCAACTCAGCGCGGCGCAGCCGCAGCCGAATGATCTGGGCGAGGTAAAGGCGTTCTTTCCAAGCTGGGCGCTCTGTCGCGCCGCACTGAAAGGGGCGACTTCGTCGCCTGGGGGGGAGATGCGAGTGGGATCAGCGGACGAACAGTTCGAAGGCAAAATTCTCGAACCACACGCTGATCTGCGATTTCAGCGTAGATTATCGAATATTACACTCCAAAGGTCGCACTGTTCTGACCACACTGCCCGCTGCCAGAGAGGCAGATCCTGAAAAACTGAGCAAACTCGCAGCCTCAAAATCTTCGCCAACATGATCGATTCCTCACTATAATTGTACGATGGGCCACATGCATGCGATCACAAATTTAACGGCGCCTTGCTTTGCAATCTCAACTGTGGCCTTCTCACTGACCCAAGCGCCAACGGCGCGCCCAATACCAGCGTGGAGCAACGCCCCACGAAACGGTCACCCCCACATCACCTTACTCAATCCAAGGGCTGAAGGCCCGGCCTATTACAGCAATCCTTTCGCGGGTTTCGCGACGCGACGTCACAGAATTTGAATATCGATGGAACACCCAGTGATTGTTCAGTTGTGTCCTTTTTCAAGGATTCACTCCCCCATGCGAACCCCACTGTTCCCCGTGGGCGACCAAGTCGCCCCTTTCAGCGCGACGCCACACAGCGGTATTCCTGCAATCAGCGCAGTTGTCACGCCTCGCGCATTTGGTTGCGGCTGCGCCGCGCTGAAAAATAATCGAGATCCTCTCCGCTCCAGGCTATCTCCGAAGGCGGAGAGCAAAAACCTCTACTTGGTCAACCTGTAGAATCGTGTCCCTTCAATTGGCACTTCAACAACCAGTCGATTTCCAACCACAACGGGCGCAGTACTGACAGCAGACCATGCCGGGTCGCTCAAACTTGGCGTCTCCTGGAGGACCCAATCCGTTGCGCTGGCAGGCCACGAAATCTCGACCTTGTTCCCGCTAATCTTGACCCCGAGTTGAACTTCAGTCACGGGCTTGCAGTCTTCCAACAAGTTAACCCCGGCCTTGGGTCCGCAGGGCCTGATCACAGCATACCGCACTCTCGTGAAAAAGACCTTGTCGGAAACCACAAACCTCGCAGCAGCTTGCGGCCCTTGGTTTACGCCGAGGAATTTCATGTCAGGGATTTCCCAGTACGCCGTCCGCCATTGATCGGTGCCTTCAAGCGTCACAAAGAACGAATCCGGCGTAAACCCGAGCGTCGTTACACCGTTTCTCTCGGTCTGATAAACCTCCGGCTTGAACCTGGCTCCCACAAGCGCCGGATCGTCGTAATACGTTACGCAAATGGCCAGATGCGCTGGCGGTTGCGAACTCGGTCCGAGCGCCTCATTAAGAATTGCGAAGTTCAAGTACTGATGCGCAAATCCCGGCGAGCCATCGTTGCGGGCCGGTCGAACTGCCAACCGCCGATCTCCCGACGGTCCCGCTTCTGCAACAATCATCTCTTGATCTCCGCCGCTTGACCCCACGTCGAGCCCGTTGTGAATATCCTTGCCGAGATCAAGCTCGGCGTAGTTGCCGTAAAGGTCCGTGCAAATGTTCGGATCCTCGTAACACGAAGCCAGCGGGTCCTGCCCAGCCAATGGATGCGTCCCTACGCGCAGCACCGCCATTTCGATCCGCGACACAAAAACCTGCCCGCCTTCGGAAATGAACCGCGGTCCACCAGTCAGAGCGCCAACATTGATCCCTTTCAAGTTCACTGCCGGTATGACCCAGGAGCGCCTGATCCACTGGCCTGTCCCGGCCATCATGTGACGTTTGTCAGCAGGATAGAAACCGACGCCTCCCATATCATCGGTTGCGTATGCTTCAGGGCCGAATTTTACGTTCAACCCCGCAAACTCCGGGTCATCGTAGAAATCAACGCACACCTTGATTGAACGCGGGTCGTTACATGGCTTGCCAAGGTAATTGTCGGTAATCCCAAAGTTCAGATACAACCCCAACGGGCGAACCGCACGCCGCTTGTCATTGGCCGGTCCCACGTTGTTCTGGTACTCGACAGTCTGATCACCGTCGTTCAACACCACCAGATGATTGGAAGTCCCGGCGGCAATATCTATCCCAACAAGGTTTGTTTCAGGCTCGGGATCGCACGTGTCGGGTGGGAAGAATTTGTTGATGTCCTCCGGCTCACCAAAAGCCCCCTGCTCACCAAACGCAACCACACGCACTATCAAACCCGGAACGCCCTCGAACCTGATTGTCCCACCATTCACCCCGCCAGCCTGATAACCACCCTGTGCATTCGCAGGAATTGACCCAACGTACCGGCTCCCGTCAGAAGGACGTATCCCGTTCGGAATGCGGAACAGCACCCAGTTCCATTTCTTGTTCTTGGCTTCGATCGGAATCTGGCCGCCCACAGGCCAACTCAGTTCCGGAAGCACGCCCGTAAGAAAAACAAAATTGCGCGGTTGCCCTTGCGCGTTGAACAACGCTTCATTGCCGTAAACTTGCACAAGAATGTCGATCGTCTCGTCATCAGCCCATTCCTCGAACAGATTGTCAGCAATGTTCAGGTAATTGCCGGTCACTTTCTTGCACTGATAGCCGGCCATGGTCGTGTCTTCGGTAACCTGATCGCCTCCCGTCAAAATCCGGAGCGAATCTGACCACGAGCCTGACCCGCCCGGCGGCCACAGAGAACCATCAGTCACCACATAGTGAACAACCTTGTTCGGGTCCACCGTCGCCGGCCAATCGGCCGGATCAAACGGACCTGTCGCCGCCACAAGCTGCGCGCTAAAAACGATGGAAACACCTAAAACCAGCAATTCGAGATTTGTTTTCATGGGCGTGGAATCTTTGCTATTGTTCGACCTGCATTACAGAAACAAAACAACATGTCAAGTAATATCTCGCCCCGGAGATTCTTGCCCAAGTGCCGCAAAACCCTTGCGGCCCGAGCAAATTACCTCACCCACGCTCCCAATGTGACCCATCGGCCAACGCATCGCCGAGCTCTGACAGCAGTTGTCGCTCTGACAACAATTCTCTGTTTTAGCCCCTCAAATTGTGCTCAGGCCAACCCCGAAATCATCAACCCACCAATCGGGCCCTACACGAACCCAAAACCGCAGGATTTTTCAGCCTCAACTTCATTCAGCACAACTGATCGAGTTGTGTTCACCCCATACTTTTATTGGTACGACGCCTACACATCCGCCCACATTATCGACTCAGACGGCAGCGACGCTCTCACCGATCACCCGCCAACCCTCACCGATTTCTCCTACAAATCCGTCGAATGGCATAAGACGCAACTGCTCGACATGATCGACGCCGGTATCGATGTACTCCTGCCAGTGTATTGGGGCGAACCTTCCCAACGTCGCCTCGGCCAACCTATCTCCGCTCAACCATGGAGTTTCTCAGGCATCCCACCTCTTGTCCAAGCCCGAGACCAACTGCTCGCCGAAGGCAAAAACCCACCCGCCATCGGTATGTTCTATGACACTTCCACGCTCCAGTACAACGCCGCAGGCCGCAGAATCGATCTCACAACGCCCTACGGCCAACAGTGGTTCTACGAATCAATCCGTGATTTCTTCTCGCTCGTGCCGGCAAAGCACTGGGCAATGATCGACGGCCACCCCGTCATTTTTCTTTATTCTTCGGCGTTCGCTGAAAACCACGACCAAACTTGCATCGATTTCCTTCGCACTGCTTTTGCCAGTGACTTCGGTGGGCGCAAACCATTCGTCGTTCGCGAAATCTCATGGCACGTGCAGGCTGATGACGTCTATGCATGGGGCGGCGCGCTCGGCCTCAAAAACCCCGGACTCGCTTCACTCGGCCCCGGCTACGACCACTCAGCCGTTCCCGGTCGTGAACCACTGATAGTGGACCGCGAAAACGGAGCCTTCTTCGAACGTAACTGGATAAAATTCCTCCGACGCCCTTCTCCGCGCGTCATGATCGAAACATGGAACGAATACCACGAAGGCACTGACATCGCCGCCTCACGCGAATACGGCCGACAATACATCGAACTCAACCGCAAATACGTCAATATGTTCAAAGCCGGCCTCCGTCCACCACGCCCACGTGGACCTTACTCCGACTTCAAGGCTGTTTATGTGATTCTCAAACAAACAAACGCCGAGCACGGACTCGTCCAATTCGATCACGCAGATGGTGTCACCGCCCCCGACAACATCGACGACTCCGATTGCCGCGTCATGGTCAAAACACAACACGCCGGCCGTTACATTTATTTCCGTATCGACGAGTCTTTCAAGTGGGCCGACACGATGCTCGTCGAGGTCAACGTCGAGTATTATGACGCTGGTTCGGGCTCCTTCCGAATCGAATTCGACGGAAGCGACACCAACGCCCCATTCCAAGGTGCATACACAGCCAGCAGTTCGATCGTCACATTGAAGAACAGCCGGCGCTGGCTGAACGCCACCTTCAAACTCACCGGTGCCCGGTTTCTCAATTCGCAAAACGGCGGCGCTGACTTCCGCATCGCAATCAACGCCGACACCTTCGCCGTTCGCAAGGTAACGGTTGCACGTCAAGGCCTCCCTGAGGAAGCAGGCGCCGTCCTCCACGGCCTCCAACAAGACTTTGCCCAGCCCGCGTCATCATGGATCACCGTGGACGCACCGCCGGGCACATTCCATCAAACCAATAACATGCTCGTCGCCAAAACCGCACCTTCCGGATTCCCAAGGTTAATCCTCGCCCTCCCAAATCCCAATCTCGATGTGTCGGAAATCCTCGCAAGACTCCGTGTCGTACATTTTGCCGACCAGAACCGCTCGCTCGGTGGAATTGGATTTGCATTGAGAACAAACACAAACACCGGCCTTATCCTCGAACTTCACTCCGGCCAATCATCCCAACGCATGCTCGCATGGAAAAACACCCAGACTTCCACCGGCCCGACCGCAGATTACCCATGGCAAACCAATCTCTGGTTCTGGCTCCGGATTCGACACCAAACCAACAGTGTCACTCTCCATCCCGACCTCTTCGCCCGCATCTGGCTTGCAGACGGCGAAACACCCGAACCAACTGCGTGGACCGCATGGTGGGACTACTACCCCCAATTCCCTCACCAAAAAGGCTGGCCGGGAATCATAGCCGGCATCGACTCTTCAGCCGCCATCGAGTGCGACTTCTTTCTCGCCAAGGGTGATGAACTACCGGAGATCACCGTGCGCCTTCCCCCGCTGAAGTCAGCCCGCCCCGAGTTTACCACCATTGCTTGCTCCCCATCCGCAGGCATTCAGCTCATCCTGACAGGAACGCCGCTGTCCGATTACGTGCTCGAAACAACAACCGATTTCGCCAAATGGTCGCCTGTTGCCCTCGCCACAGACAAATCCGGTCGCGCCAGTTTCGCAGATAAAACCGCGTGGCCTCTGCCATACCGATTCTACCGCGCCCGTTCGCTCGAATAGCACCGCCACCGGTCCCAACCATTCTTCGCCCGGGAATCTCGCCGCAATCATTCGATTGCCGCCGCGCCGCGCTGAATCACTACATTGAGAAATCGATCATTTTTGCGAAGATTTTCAGACTGCGACTTTGCTCAGTTTGTCACCAGAGTGCGGCTTTTGGAGTATAATATCGGATGATTTGCGCTGAAACTGCAGATCAGCGAATCCTTCGTGACCTTTGCCTTCGAATTGTTCGGCCGCTGATCCGACTTTTACATCTCCCCCTGAGCGACGAAGTCGCCCCTTTCAGCGCGGCGCGACACAGCGGTATTCCTGCAACCAGCGCAATGGTTAAGCCTCGAACGTTTGGTTGCGGCTGCGCCGCGCTGAGAGATTCCCCCACTAAAACCGTTCCACCAACTTGTCGATCAGGAACGAACTCTCCCGCATCGCCTGCTCACAAAAGGTCCCAAACCAATCCGCAACCCTCTCGAATTCGGTGCAAAACGTTTCCATCCCGCCCTCCTCCAAAATCTTCCGCGATCTTTCCAGGGAACTCACGAATTCGCGCAGCAGATCACGTCGCTGTTGCGAGGCCAAAATGATTCCCGCGTACAACCTTGCGTCCTGGGCAAACAGGCGCCCAACCATGGCAAGTTCCAACCGGTAAATCGGACTGCAAAATTCGAGTGTTTTCGACAAGCTGATATTCCGCTCGGCAAGAAACCGCCCAAAGGCGAACGTGGCAAAGTGCCGCACCCCTTGCATGATATCCATCAGCTCATCGTGTTCCTGCGCTTCCAGTGTCAGCACTATGTTTCCCCACACGCTAAACTGATCCAACACCCATTGGCACGCCGCCGGATCACGCCCGGGCGAACTCACCACTATCTGCTGGTCCATCACAGTCGTGCTCGGACCAAACAGCGGATGCAACCCCACAACCGGGCCTTTGTGCGCTTCCAGCATCGCCGCTACAGGTCCGCTCTTCAAACTGGTAATGTCAGCCAATACACAATCCGGCGGCAAATGCGGGCCGAGCTTCTTTATCACATCCATGGTGCGATCTATCGGCACACTCACCAACGCAAGCTGAATCCCCATGCAGAGCTCGTCAACGCGCGGCCAGTCTTCCACCTCGAGCACCCGAACCTCGTAGCCCGCATCGCGAAACCACCGCCCAAAATACTCACCCATCCGGCCCCGTCCACCCACGATCAATACTTTGTACCCCGGCCGCACCGCGACACGCGCAACGTGCGAGGTCTGCCGTACACGCGATTGCCTCAACACACAACGGTAAATCTCCTCCACAAAAGCCGGATCCAATCCAACACGCGCTGCCTGCGCACGCCTTTGAGACACCAAATCCTCTTCGCGAGCAGGATGCCATACCGGCAATCCCATCGATTTCTTGATCGACACCACCTGCTGAACCCTGTCGTGCCGCTGCGCCAACAGGTTCACAATCTGCACGTCAATAGCGTCAATCTCCCGCCGTAAAGCGTCGAGATTGGCCCATCTGTCCTGCTTCACCGCACCCGAACTCTCTGTCGAGTTCGCACGATCCAACCGACCTGAACAAGTATCTTCCGTCATGAGTTCTCCGCACAAAAACAACACGAATCCCGAGAAGTTACAAACTTAATGATGATCCCCAGCAAAAAAAAGCGCCCACACCACCTCTTCCCACGCCCGCCCGGCACGGCACCCATCAATCCACCACGACCCCGCAATACAAGGACTCTCCCCGCCTCATGCACGATAGATTATCTGCAGGGCGTAGTCGGTCATCAGCTTCTGCGTGGCAATGTCAATGTGCGTGTAACTCAACGGCGTGATGCTCACAATGTTCTCTTCCCCGACCTTGTTGAGGAATTGCGACACAAACTCCTCGTATCGGTCATGACCAACTTCGATGCAGTCGCTGTGCCGGAATATTTTGATTTTCAGTTTTTTCGGGCCCGCGCCCGGTTCTTCCTCTGTCTTCGTGGGCTGTTTGATCAGAACCTCCGGTGGCGCATCGCGCACCGGCACAACAAAGTGCTTTTCTTCCTTTGCAGCAGCAGAGCTTGCAATGGGATTCAACCCATGAATGTCCGTCAGTTCAGGAGTTGGCACACTGATTTCTGCGTCACAGGTCGGGCACTGAATTGTCTCCCCCGCGGCACTGGCATCCACAGCCAATTCCTGCTTGCAGTGTGGGCAATGAAACGTGATTTCCATAAGCAATGCAGGTCGGTTTCAATTGTCACCCCACAATAGCCGCTCAAACTTCCGTCTGCCACAAAAAACAAAAAAAATCAGTTTTGACTTGACCATCATTCAGATTCTGTTTGACAAGGAGATATCATGTTACCAACGGACCGCGTTCGGACAAAGACCAGTGAATCGCTGCCCAATGGCCCTGTCAGCAGGTTCATCGAACATCATTTCCGGCATTTCAATGCCGCAACCCTCCGTGATGCGGCACGCGAGTATCGCCGCCAAATCCTAACCGGCAACCACATGATGATCGCACTCGCCGGCGCCATGAGCACCGCCGAACTGGGCCTGTCACTCGCCGAAATGATCAGACGCGACAAAGTCCACCTCATTTCTTCCACTGGCGCAAATCTCGAAGAAGATGTCTTCAACCTGGTCGCCCATAATTCCTACGTCCGCGTGCCACATTACCGCGAACTCTCCGCAAAAGACGAAGAAAACCTCAGCAAACGCCACCTCAGCCGCGTCACAGATGTTTGCATCCCCGAAGGCAAAGCAATGCGGCGGGTCGAAAAGGTGCTCTTGAGCCTCTGGCGCGAGGCCGACCGGAAAGGTCAACGACGGTTTCCGCACGAGTTCTTTTACCAGGTACTCCTCGAAGGACGGCTCAAACAGTATTACCAGATCGACCCAAAGCATTCATGGATGCTTGCCGCCGCCGAAAAAAACCTCCCAATGGTCGTTCCAGGCTGGGAAGACTCAACAATCGGTAATGTGTACGCAGCCGCCTGTGCACGCGGCCTCATCAAAAACGTCCACACCGTCCGTTCCGGCATCGAATACATGACATGGTTGGTTCACCATTACCGCACAGTCACACAACACCGCGGCCTCGGCATGTTCCAGATCGGAGGCGGCATCGCCGGCGATTTCCCAATCTGCGTCGTCCCTCTGCTCCAGTACGACCTCAAAATCAATACCCCCCTCTGGTCTTACTTCTGCCAAATCAGCGATTCCACCACAAGCTACGGGTCGTACTCCGGCGCCGTTCCAAACGAAAAAATCACATGGGGCAAGTTGGGAAAAAACACACCCCGGTTTATCATCGAATCCGACGCCACCATCGCCGCGCCTTTGATATTCGCCTATGTGCTCGATTGGTAAATCAGCGCTGCTATCCTCGAAAATCCGCGCAGTCTCGCTAATCAAGGTCGTAAATCGAATTGTCCGCAGACAAAAAACCTGTCCCCGCCGCCACTCGATCCGCTCCGTCCGAGTTCAATGTGTGCCGGTCACGCAACGATTCCACATGCCCATCACAAAACCCTGCATTGCTGAGCCCTGAATGACGAAAACCTTGTGTCCCGGCCCAACGCCCCCTGAAAGTTTCATCCCCGGGATTCGGCCATGGCGCGCGCATGAACTTGTTCGCGCCACCGCCGTATTCACCGTCCCCGAATAACACCGTTCGCGTCGGTTGCAAAACCGCCCCGGCCTTCGCAGGCCACGGTATGCTCTCAAACTGCCCATGCCCAATGTAGCTGGTGTTGTAATTGTAACCCGTGTGCGCTTCAACCACCCAATTCCCACGACCGCGATAAGCCGGACATTCCTGGATTTTCTCTGTACCCTGCCCCTCCCACAACAAACCCGGCCTGACCCGGACCGGACTTGCCAAAACTGTGGTGATGTCCCACGCATACGCAACGCTCACCCCGTTCTCGACCGCATTCGTGTATGCCACCGGATAATACTCTCGGTTCCCCTCGACATAAATCTGACAGGCTATGCACATTTGACGCAGATTGTTCAAACAAACGGCACGCTTCGCCGTGCTTTTCGACCTCACAACACCGGGCAACAGCACACCCGCCATAACAGCCACCACAGCAATCACAACCAACAGTTCAACCAGCGTGAATGCCCGCCATGCCAACCCTTCAGCCTCCGGTTCAACAGAACCCGATCGCCAAAAGCCCCAAAGCCGGCTTGACACGCACTTTCCAGAACACGCTGTCACTTTGTCTCCTCCAGTCGGTTCTGTTCCTCCACACTGCGTGCAACCCGGACCCGGTAGAAAGCAAGCGTACCCGGCGCCATCAAGTCCTCAACCATCACCAGCTTCGCTTCAGTCGGCCTCGCACTCCACAGAACGTCCCATCCCCGGAAATCAGTGGTCCGTTCCAGCGTGTGAACCCAACCAGCCATGACAGGAAACCCCAAAACGACCCGGTCAGCCTGCCGAGCGACTGCAATTCGCGGCCCGCGCACTTGCACCAATAAATAGCGCGTCAGTTCTTTCAGCCCTTTGAGAGTGACCGCCCTCACCAACGCATCAAACTTGAAATCCATCGACACCCAGGTTGATCCGGCCCAACCAAGCAACACCAAATCATCACCACCGCCGCTGTACCGCGAATCACAGTGAAACGTCACATCCGCCTCGAACAACACCGGCCCGGTCGAGATGATCGGTGCCACAGCCAAATCGACCGCAGTCATCACCTCACCTGCAATTGACTGCAACACCGGCAAATCCTCCAAAGGCGCTGCCGATACCCTCGCAACCACATCCACGAACTTCATCTCAATCGTAACCGCGGTTTCTCCAGACCCGTCGTTCTTTAGAAAAACCAGTTTCGCCGCCTCCTTCCCCACGTTCGCCGGCGCAATCGTAAGACTGTCACCCAGTTCCATCGGACGTACAGCCGCAACTGCATCGATTTCACCCCCAACCATGCCTGCGCCCCCTTCAATTTTCACATAACGGATTTCATCGAAACCAGTTTCTTTCAGATCAAAACCCGTGCCACCACCTGAGCCGTCGTATAACGCGATCGCATCCGCCACGCTAAATCCAAACGCACTCGCAGATTCAAAAAAATCTCCAAGAACCGGATTGACCGGTTTTAGAAAATCCATCGGCCGGTCACTCCAAACCCTGTTTGTCCGATCCCACCAATAAGCCTGCGTCGGAAATACACAGTCCGCATACGGCCCATTCTCGTATGTGTACCAGTCCCACGTCCGCCAATCCGTTGCGTTCTGCCCCGGACGCCCAACGTACCCCGGACTCACAGACACCTTCAAAGGTTCACAAAAACACCCGCCAGCAAACATCAGCGCATTCAAATCCGAATTGTCATCAGCAAAACCAATCGTCGGAAAAAACGCGTTCCCAAACACAATAAAATCAATCCCGTATGGATGCGCCGGATCGTCGCGCGCCGCCCGCCCAAGCCGGATAACAACAGAAGCTCCGTCACCAAACGTCGTCACCAGTTTCTGCGTTCGCGTCGCATCCGTGTAACAGGCACCCTCAACAAGTTTCACTCGACGGACCGGCGCCCCACCCCACAACTCGGCCAGCGGATCATAAAACTCTGTCGCCGGCATCCCCAGTACCGACTCCGGATCATCGTACGGCGCCGGTCCAAATGGTCCTTCCGCATAAATGACCTCGGCACCAAACCAATCCTCAATACCCGGAACGGAACCCACCAGCGCGTTGGTTTGCCCTGACTCTCCCCCTGCGTTCGCAACCAACGGCGGCTTCACGATGCAAAGTGCCGCAGCCAAACACCGCACCAGCATCCACATCAACCATCTCGCCATCCGATCATTCATGCACATCACACATTGCTCAGCGCGGCGCGGCCGCGGCCAAGCGATCGTGGCGAACCAAATGCGTTTGTTCCAAGCTCCGCACTCAGTCGCGCCGCGCCAAGCAGGGCGACTTTGTCGCCCAATGGAATCAGTATCAGCAGTTGATCAGTTTGACGGAAAGAATCTCGAAGCATCCGCCAATTTCCGATTGCTGCGCAGGTTTTCCAACATGGAACTACAAGGTTGGGCGGGTGCTTCGCGCACGCCGGCAAAATCCACTGAAAAGGATCGCCCCACCAATCAACAGCAAAACAATCGCCCGCGGCTCGGGCACAGGCGCAGGTAAAGGCTCCGACGGGTCGGTGAAATTGAAACCCGGCGCAAAACTGTACCCGTCCCATGCTCCGTCATTCAAATTGCGCCCCAGCGGACCTGTAAGCGCCGATGCCCACGATTCCTCAGCGGAACCCTTGATGTTATAACCCCAAAAACCAGAATTCCACCCCTCTGCCCAATGATCGCCGACATCAACAGCAACTCGACTGTCATCCGCCAATCCAACAGACCATCCCCCGGAATCAAATGAAAGCGCAGGGTTTACCCCGAATACCCCGTCACCGCTGCGATCATACCCAATCCCATAAACTGAAACGCCAAAAGGCCCAGCCTCACTAACATGCGCAAACAACCTGTCGTCGGCCTCAACAACCGCACGCAGCATGTCCAACCCGGTCGCAGTACCGTCCCAGCGATACCCCCATACAAGCGCTTCCGGCGATTTGCCATCGTTCCAATCCAATACAAGAGCCGCTCGATTCGCCCCGGTCCCAACCCAAAACTGCACGTCGTCAAACGTGGCTGCCCCAATGTGTTGTTCAGCCAGAAGTAACATCATCAAACCAACCATGCATTTGCCAGATCTCAATGTCATACGTAACCTCTCTTCTGTTTTCCCACAGTTCATTTTCGCCAATCGCGACCATCATTACCGCGAATGCCAATGTCCGTCGGAAACACCAGACCGGGGAAAGCATCCGGACCACAGACCGCCCGGAAACAAAAGCGCCTTCCTCCGGCAAATCACGAAGGAAGGCGCGAAATCGTGAAGTTCCACCGCCAATCTCACATCCCAGCCAAAAGCGGCGAACTGGCCTCATCCTTCTCTTTGCGGAGAAGCGGCTCAACCTCACCCGAGGCTGACCCTGATGAGCATTCGCCAGCAGGTCTCCTGACTTCGGGTCTCAAACCTCACCCCCGCCTTCCCGCTCACGTGCAGTGGCTGATTGGGAGCTCGTAACCCGTCACAGTGGCGCAACCGTCCCCGAATCACACGGGGTTCCCTGGACTGGCAAACGTTCCGTTGTCAAAGAACGCGCCAATGCTCATCAACGATCCATTGTTTGGCAACAAAAAAAATTGCAACCCCGAAGAACAGATGTCGCGAGAGGAAGCGTAGCACTTACATCTGTCTTGGAAAATCTCCGCAGAAACTGCGTGTTGACTGATCGTTCGACACTCTTGTCTTCAAGCTCTTCAACCATTGCTCCCAATCTCATCTCCCCGTGGGCGACGAATTCGCCCCGTTCAGCGCGGCGCGACGGAGTGCCAGGCCTGGAACGAGCGCATTTACCGCGCCGCGATCATTCGGTTGCGACCGCGCCGCACTGTACGATGATTCTCATCAGGACACTTATCGCTCTGTACCGGAAATCTGGCCAGACTGAAGTTCCAGCTTTATTTGTCTGGTTAATCAGTGGAATCCCCGGGTCCGGTTCTTGCATTTTTACAGGAATATGGGAATATGGTTTGCATGAAGACAACGTTGGAAATCCCAGACAGCCTTTTTCGACAGGCAAAGGCGCATGCGGCTTTGACTGGAAGAAAGCTCAAGGACCTCGTCGCAGACGGACTGAGACTTGTCTTAACCCATGGGGTCGCCCAAACCCGCCCGCAGCGGGTCGAGTTCCCAATCATCAGGGCCAAACAGGGAGGGCCGGTAATCACACGACGAATGGTTCGCAAAGCCGAAGAACAGATGTGGACAGAGGAGGCGGAGCACTATGCCAGTTCTATGCGACGTTAGTTTTCTGTTGCCACTCTGCCACGGGCAACACGAGCACCACATGTCAGCCAAACGTTATTGTGACACGGTCACTGCCGCCGGAGAACTGGTGATCTGCCGCGTCAGTCAACTGGCTTTGCTTCGGTTGTTATCCAATCCGGTTGTTATGCTATCAGGCGCCTGCACAACAGACCAGGCATGGCAGGTCTATGACATCATGATGTCGGACGAGCGTTTCGTGTTCAAAAACGAGCCCCTTGGTCTCGAAAGAAAACTGCAAGAGTTGACCGCCAAGGCCTCGTTTTCACACAAGTTGTGGCAGGACGCCTACCTTGCAGCTTTCGCAATGGCAGGGAATCTTGGTCTGGTGACATTTGATGCCGACTTCAAAAAGTTTAAACCGCTTGATTGCAAAGTGCTCAAGTGACACGCAATGCTGTTTCTCCTGATCCCGGCGCGCAATGGACTGAACGCCATATAATTACAGTGAGAAACCGATCACACTTGCGAAGATTTTCAGTCTGCGAGTTTGCTCAATTTGTCAGTATCTGCTTCTCTGGTAGCGAGCAGTGCGGTCACGACAGCACGGCCTTTGGAGTATAACATCGGCTGATTTGCGCGGAAATCGCAGATCAGCGTGTGGTTCGAAACTGTTGCCTTCGAACTGTTCGTCCGCTGATCCCAGTCGCATCTTCCCCCAGGGCGACGAAGTCGCCCCTGCCAGCGCGGCGCAACACAGCGGTATTCCTGCGACCAAGGCAATGGTTACGCCTCGCACATTTGGTTGCGCCTGCGCCGCGCTGAGCCCTAATTCAGACCATCTCCAACAACCATTGCGCCTGTCACTTTGTCTGGCGTGGTCTCCACGTCAACAATCACTCCACTGGCCGCCGGTTCATGGCTCTCGACTGCAAGAGCTGTTTCGCCGGCACAAATTCCGGGTCAAGGTCCAGAATCCTCTTCAGATGCTCCTCCGCTTCGGAGAACCGGCGCGCCTTTGCCAGAGCCTCCGCAAGATGAAACCGACACCATGCCGACTCAGGAAACTCTTTCACCACGAGTTTGAACTGCTCGATCGCCGCTTCATGCTTCCCAATAGTGTTCAGCAAAACACCAAGGTTGTAGTGCAACTCCCAGTCGTCTGGCGATCGTTCAATAGCACGCCGGTAGATTCCCAACTCCCGATCCAAACCACGGACCTTGTACTCCGCTTCTCGGGCCTGCAAATCCGATCGCAACCGCTTGATCCGGGTTTCATGCTCGAGTTGGTCAAGAAACGGCGGTCTGTCCAGCATCTCGGCAATCGCAGCATCAATTTCAAGCTCGTCCCAACCGGTGAATGCAATCGCAGAGGCACACTCATCGCGCGACAAAGGCGGTCGCCGAGCCTTCGTCCCCCCATCCAATTCGTCACCCAAGACCGAGGCGATGGCTTCATAGAACACGCAAGCCAGCAAGTAATCCCCGTCAAAGCGCGGATGAACATGATCGAGGAACAACCTGTTCCCCGGTAAACCTCGAACGCTGAGCGGACTGTTTCCAAATCGATCCTCGGCATCAACCAACCACACGCCGTGATCGCTCAGTTCCCGCCCAACACCCCGTATGCCGGAATTGATGGGCGAATCGGCCCGGAATTGCAACGCGTCCCGATCACGAGCGAGCTTGTAATGCAGACGCCCTTGTTCGAATTGTCCCAGAGCAAAGAGACATCGCCCAAGGCGAAAATGAAGCTCGGCGAAATGGTCGTCTATCTGCGCCGCCTTCTGATACACTGCAACGGCATTCGATGTTTGGCCTGCATGTTCCAGCCTTGTGCCTTCCTTGTACAGCCGTTCCCACTCGGCCTTCTCACCTTCCGACAAGGATGGTTTGTGCAGCGAACCAATCGGTGGAAAATCAACAACGTTGACCGGCACCGTCGAAAGCAACACCCGGCATCCCGCCGATGTCAAATTGCGGCAAATGTCCTCGAGGTTCGATCTGAAGTTGCGATAAACACAGTCACGCCGCGCATCATCAAACACCAACCGCTGTCGCCTGAAGTAATCCATGTCCTGTTCACCTCCCATCGAGCCCTTCAGCCGCTGAGACCAGGCATCAAGCAACTGAACAAACCGCGTTCGCCTCAAAGCCTGCTTCCCGCGAATCACAGTAAGGTTCTGAAGTATCAGCGGTGACCCCGGCTCCGGCGCGGCAAATCCCACAACCTCGTTGTTGCCCGCATAAACGACCGCAATGTCAGGCCCGTGCTTTGCACAGTCATGCGCAATATGCCGAATAATGTGCGAGTTGATGCCCCGCATCGCAGCGTTTACAACTTCAAACCGCCGCTCCGGATAACGCTCGCGAAGCATCACGCCAACCATCCGCACAAAACCAAACGACGGATTTGGCGTGCCAAGCGCCGCAGATTCCCCAAGCACGAAAATTCGAACCGTGTTCGTCCCCTTTTCGACACCGAATTTGAAAGGATGCCCTCTGACGCTGCGCTGCCCGGGGTAATACTGGCGCCTGAACTGCTCGTTCAACGTATAAACTGCCCCGTCCCGGGTGCGGACGAAAAAGTCCGTTGAATAGCCGAAACCGCAGACTCGCAAAACGACCTCAATAATCCCAAGAGCAACCAGTGGACTGCCAATGGCAAGCAACAGTTTCAACCACCAGCCCCCGGGACTACGGCCCGAGACCTTGCCGGCCCGCGACACAGGCTTTGACCGTTCCCGTGCTCTTTCACTTCCACGCTGACGGCCGCGCTTCATCTCGCAAGCGTGCCAAAGGCTGCCGTTTTGTGCAATTCGCGAACTTTACGCCCAATGACAGCATGACAGCAGAACATTGCCGTTTGTTCATTGTCCTGCTATTTGGGACAACCTTCGCAGCAATCACAAATCAGCAGATTGTTGTGGCCCTGCTGAAAGGTCCTCGTTTGCCCAAGTTTCCAGCGCAAAAATTCAGTTCGCATCGCGAAATGAACGAGTGGAAGAAATCGTTGCTGCGCGAATTGGCAAGGTCGTACCCGAACAATGGACGAGCTGTTGAAGAAGTTCTATAAAGCCCGCGTGAGATACGTCCTTGTGGGAGGGCAAGCTATGCGCCTGATCGGTATGCCGCGGTCTTCCATGGACTGGGACTTTTTCATACCTGCGCGAGATGCGGAGAATCTGTCCCGGCTGAATGCGCTGTCGGAACTGGTGGGCCCAGCAGGATTTGAACCTGCGACCAAGCGATTATGAGTCGCCTGCTCTAACCACTGAGCTATGGGCCCGGAATCTTGAAGCGGGCGTATTTTGCACTCTCCTGTGCTCCATACAAGCCCGTTTTCGAAAAACGCCAGCCCGCCACAGGATCAATCAGCACCCGCCAAGCCGGCCCGCCCCCGTGAACCTGGCTCACATTTGGGCTTCTTCTTCTTCCAGTTTCTTCTCGAGATACCTCGGATGGTTCTCGAGGTTCTGTGACAGATAAACGTGCCGCAGTTCCTGGCCGAACCCGTGCTTTCGGAAAAACGCCAGCGCCGCATGATTCCGCGCATCGGTGTCAACCAACATGATTCTCGCGTGCTTGTCTATCAGCAGATTGATCAACTGATTCAGCAACCGCGTCGCGACCCCCCGCCGTTTGTATCCCTTCTTGACCCCGAGCCATTCGAGCCAACCGTACCGCCACGCATTGCGCGGTTTTTCCATCACACTGCCCAGAGCAAAACCAATTATCTCACCGTTTGCCTCGGCGACCAGGCAGGTCTCGCCGTTCGTGTTGAACAGCTCGGCCAATTCATGGTCGTCCCAGCACCTGTAAAGCGTTGGCATCTCCTCAGCAGTGAAAAGTTCCTGACCGAGTTCAAAGACAGCAGGTATATCCTTTAACTGCATTTCCCTGATTTCGATCGGTGGCAGAGATGGTTTGGGTCGTCGGCGATTGTTTTTCGGAATGTGGTTCACGGGTAAAATCAAAGAAAAATGAGAAATCCCCGGGGAATCAGCCCCAAATGAATTCTAAACGCAGAACCCATCGCCCGGATTCCCCTCAAATGGCGAGCGAAGGGTAAAGCTGAAAACGCACAAAGCCGCCTCGAGGCCCGAACTGCCAACCCCGATATCTCCGGTGCCAACAGCCCATGCCTCAAAAACAGCCTCGTTTGCGATCATCAGCTTCAAGCAGGTAAAAACCGCCAATACTATTCGCCCCTCTTGCTCACTTCGTCAAGTAGCAATACAAGCTCTTAATCACCAGAAAGATACACAGGTGAGATTTCAAGGCTGATAGGTCAACAAATCCAGCAACCGCTCCCCATTGTGCGCCAATACCCATTCACCGCCCTTCTTCATCACGAGCTTTCCGCAGGGCCGGGCGGTCTGCTCTCGCGAGTTTACAGAAATCAGCGCAAAACGGGCCTTGCTCTTCATCTCCGCGGCTGCGCGTGGCACAACCAGAAAAGGAAGACCCGCATAGTTCAACGCCAGCTCGTATCCAACCACACCCTCCTTCGCCGCCCGGGGATTCGCTTCAATCAAGCAAGGGTACCTTTTCAGAAACGGAAACTGTGTCGCCCGGACCTGAACCCGGCATAGTTCCGTTTGTTCCCTGATAAACCGCCGGATACTGAATGCATTTCCAAGCCGGGCTTGTTCACGCAATACGCGGGCTACATCGAGCCCAACAAGGTTCTGGCCGTTCCACTCGCCATGGTCATTCCGCTGGTTTGGCTCGCGCGCTCGCCGCCACTGCGCAAACTTGTCACTCAACCGCAAAGCCAATTCAAAATGCAAATGAGCGCGCTCTTTGGAAATCCGCGATTGCGTGTTGCTGGTCCGCCCCATGATTCCGAGTGTTTCGCCCGCTTTCACGCGCGTGCCCGGATAAAGCCCATCCCGTACTTGCGCCAAATGAGCGTACAAGGAAAACAAATCCATCCCATCCACCACATGTTGAACAACGACATAGTTGCCATAGTTCGACAATTCCGGACGACGATTCGCATACACCACAACCCCGTCGGCTGTTGCCATGACCACATCAGCCGGTTCACCACGTTTGTCCCGTGTCACAGCACGAATATCCACCCCCTCGTGAAGCTGATATCCGTCGCTCCTGACGCAGCCATATGATCCCGATTCCCATGTGCGGCCCGGAGTGCCAACAAAAAAGCGATCGCCACCGTCCCGTTCCAGCAAAGCTTTGTTTGCCGTGGGAAACCGGAATTGTTCCCCCCCGATTCCGCTCGCACACACCAACCCGGCCCAAACAACACTCAAAAAAACAAACCTCATTCCCTTGTACCCTTTGTTTTCCCCGGCTTCGGTTTGTTGCCCAATCGAATCGCCACGTTGTTCAACCCACGCACAAGCCGCTCGGCCTCCTCACGCGTCGCATCCGGCGTAAACACGAATACACCGTTCGTGATCCGATTGGCGACAACCGGCGCAGCAAGCCATCGTCCCCCGGGAAAAATCCCGAACACAGCAATCCGTGATCCACGATGCGCCGTGCTGACCTGTTCGAGAACAAGTGCGCCATGAGCGGTAAACTGTAGCTGGACAACAAACCCGCCCACCACATCCACAACCGCCGCATCCACTAGCTCACTGCTGTCCAAAAACGGGCGCTTGTAAATCCGAACCGGCACCGGCACCGATCGCACCACTTGTATAACCGCCGTCTGATCCCCAATGTCCGCCTCAGCTTCCATGAAAAGCTGTACAACACTCTCCTCTTTCCGGGATTTGCGGTCCGGCCCGGATGCGCAGCCTGCCGCCGTCAACAGCAGCACAGCAAATAAATAGTAGTTGAACCGCAGCCTCAGCAAATTCATACTGAACACAAAAAAATCTTACTGTTCGCCAGTTGTAAAGCGCTATATGAGCAAACAATACAACAAAATTATCAAGCGCCGTCGGCGCAAGGCCTATTTGAAACGACGTAAAGCTGCAGAGAAAGCAAAATCACAAGCCACCAAACGTAAGCAGGCTCCAAAAACGGAATCGCTGCAGGCAAAACAGCAACCAACTGCACAGGCCCAGACGCCTGCACCGCCCCAACAGCAAACAACCGAACCAGCACCAGCCCCGCCAAACAGCGAGCTTCCTACCGTAGCGCCCGCTTCCGCAATACCTGCACCGGCGACTCCCAACCAGACATCACAAACAACCGAAAAGACCGCTGATACTGTAACACCCGCCCCGGAGCCGCCTTCGCAAACCGGGAGTTGATGGTTTCCGTAATCTGTCCAATTACAAACATAGGGCGGCAAGCGAGCAGCATTCCCACTGCTCAGGTAGCGATCAGAAAGAAACAGTCCGGTCGCGACGCCGCCCTCTCTTCAATCGCCCGCTCAAATTTGCACGTTCCAAGAGCGTAAAACAAAAAATGCGAGCACTTCGCGCCTCCACGTAAACCGCCCCCACGCCCGTTAAAATGCTTTGTGCCTTGATAACGACGCACCCGCGATGCCTGCAAACCGCGTCAGTGGATGTAATCACTTACTCACGCAACAGCTCACCAACGTTCCGCCACTCGGTCATACCCTCTTGCCAATAAAACGCCTCACGCGAAACAGTGCCTTCAGACAACATCTCTTGCACCTGGCCAGGTGTCAGCGGACCCAGTTGCGTTCCATTGTCATAAATGAACATGTCCGCTCTGGCAACGGCAACAACACGGGGTCGTCTTGGTGCTGCAGCAACACGTCGCGCGGGCAACGACTGCGTTCGTTTTTCGTCTTCCTTATGGCCGGCAAGCCGGCGCAAACCGATTATCCCAAGACCAGCAAGAAATCCGCCAACGTGCGCTCCGAACGCCACCCCCTCATCGGCTGACGCACTCGCAATGCTGAGGCCTGCAGAAAAAAGGTCTTTGAAAAACCAGAACGATATGACAAGCCACGCTGGCAACCAGAATTCGCCGGTCCACACCCGGAAGATCAACCAGAAAAACCATCGGAAGTTGATGCTGGCCTTGCTCAGCAACAACACAAACCCGCCTATGCAGGCTGAAATCGCTCCCGACGCGCCAATCATCGGGATATCACCCGCACCACTCACCAAAGCAACCAAAATGTGGACAAAATCAGCAGCCAACCCCCCGGCAAGATAGAACAATACAAATTTCCATCGGCCCAAAATGTCCTCGACACAGGAACCGAACAGAAACAGATAGATCATGTTGCCCAACAGATGAAAGAACCCAGTGTGCACGAACAAGCTCGTAAACAAGGTGTGAAACTCGACGCGCGCCGGAGTCAGCCCCAAAGCCATCACAAGCTTGATCTCGGCAATCGGTCCTCCCGCGAGAAACACAAGCCATGATATGAGGTAAATCAGCGTGTTAATCCCGATCAGAACGAAAGTAACAAGCGGCACGCGCTGGGTCCGGTAATCAACCCCCACTGGAATTATGAAAAACATCGCCTCGTACTCTCAGGGCCTAGTCATGCCGCAGCGATTCGATCGGATCAAGGTTTGCAGCTTTGTATGCCGGATAAGTCCCAAAAATCAAGCCAACCACCGAGCAAATGAAAAGACCTAAAAACACCCAGTCCACAGGTATTACCGGCGGAACTTCAAAATAAATGGCTGCACCGTTCCCGCCAAGTATCCCAAGAATCACACCAATTGCACCTCCAACCTCACACAATACAATCGCCTCGAGCACAAATTGCGCCATGATGTTCCGCCGTTTGGCACCAACAGCACGCCTGATCCCAATTTCACGCGTTCGTTCCGTAACCGAAACAAGCATTATGTTCATAATCCCTATGCCTGCCGCTATCAACGCAATCGAACTGACAACCGCAACGCCAAGCCGCACCGTCAACGTCACTTGCTTGAACTGCCCAATCAGACTGTCATTCGAGAATATCTCGAAGTCGTCCTCGTCCCCGGGCGCCACTTTCCGCGCCGTACGCAAAATGCCGCGGACTTCCTCGACGGTGTCTTCGTACAATTCCTGTGATTGTGCTTGCACCAGTATTGACAGACTCCGCCATTGCCGACCATAACGATTCATACCGGTCGTCAACGGCACCACGGCGAAGTTGTCCTGATCGCCCCCAAGCGACGCGCCCCTCGGCTCCAGTACGCCCACAACCGTATAGCCTATCCCGTCGAACTTCACCGTCTCACCAATCGCCGTGCTGTGCGGGAACAAAACCTTCGCAACATTTGCACCCAACACACATACCGGACGGCCACTCTCAACCTCGCCCTCGGTGAAAATCCGCCCCTCGCCCACCGACCAGTTGTGAGCCGCAAACGCTCCAACCGTGCACCCCAACAACGACACATTCGGCGGCGTCTTGTCGTACCTCGAGATCGCTTCTCCAGCCCACAAACCGCTTTCCATGCCCACTGTGTGCGCCAGAACAGACTTTTCCATCACCTGCTTTCCATGCGAATAGGTGATGTTTTTGCGGCGCAGGAACTTCTCGAAACCTTCCGGCCCGCCAAAATAAACAGCCGGCCACTTCCGAATCATGAACGTGTGGCTCCCCAACTGGCTCAACTCGGTCTCGATGTTGCTCTGAAGAACACGCATCGCCGTCATGGTCACAATGATCGAAAAAACCCCAACCAACACCCCGAGCAAAGTCAGCGAAGAACGCAGTTTGTGCGCAACAAGCGCCGACATCGCCATGAAAAAACTCTCTCTGAGCTCGGCCCAGAGCAAACTCCCCCGCGTGCGACCCGTCTTGGAAGAGTAAGATTCCATGGCCAAACATCACTCGTTGCGCAATGCTTCGACGGGATTGAGCCGCGCGGCGCGCCACGCTGGCATGAAACCGGCAATCACACCCACAACCAACGACACGCCAAGTGCCAGTCCCACAAGACCGAACGACATCGTCGCCGGCATCAAACGCCGCAGCGCCAACGTCAATGGCGCCGCAAGCGCCAACCCTATGCAGCCCCCTAAAAGGCAAATGCACATCGATTCCAACAGAAACTGAATCAGTATGTTGCGACGCTTTGCGCCGATCGCCTTCCGAATCCCAATCTCCCGCGTCCGCTCCGCCACCGACACAAACATGATGTTCATTATCCCAATTCCACCCACGAACAACGACAGACCCGTTATAAAAAGCCCCACCGTCGCAATCACGCCCGTCACGCGATTGAATGTCTTTATGAACTGATCCTGTTGGTTTATCGCAAAGTCATCGTCGTCCCCGGGCGGCACCCGGCGTATTTTGCGCATCAGCCCACGCACCTCTTCCCGAACATCTTCAAGCCGGCTCTCGTCACCCACCTTCACCTGTATTGTGTAATCCGGAAACGGGACAAAATGCGCCGTCAACTGGCCAATCGGAATCACAACCTGATTGTCCAAACTGAATGCGCCGAGGAACTCACCTTGTTTCTCCAATACACCGACAACTTCAAACGGATGTCCGCCAACGTAAATCCTGCTGCCAAGGATCGGTTCTCCCCTGAAAAGATTCGTTGCTGTTTGTGCCCCAACAACACACACCGGTCGTCCTCCTTCCGACTCTTCCGCAGTAATAAACCTCCCGTCAGCTATCCCCACGCCACCTGTTACAAGAAACTGGTCCGTCGTGCCAATTATCGTCACACCGGTGGCGCTTCTGTTCTTGTATTTCACAGCTTCGCGAATGTCCACCATGGGAGCGATCGCCCGGGCCGAGCTGAGTTGCCGCTCAAGGGCTTTGAATTGCGACCACGTGACCTCCCTCCGCCGCTGTTGTCGCAACCATTCCGCATGCGAGTTTATGAACCAGTCGAATCTCTGCACATACAAAACGTCAGTGCCCAATACCGAAATGCTCTGCCTGAAACCACGCTGAATACCCTGGATCGCTGTCCCCATCAAGGTCACGGTCACTATCCCAACAACGATCCCAAGGGTCGTCAGCCCCGCACGCAGTTTGTTCGCCCGAACCGCATCCCATGCGATCAGCAATGCTTCCTGCAATTCAATGATGAAACGCATGGCTCACTTCCGAACCGGCTCGTCGCTGGCAATCCGCCCGTCCCGCAACCTGATTATGCGCCGCGCACAATGCGCAATGTCCTCCTCGTGGGTTACAAGGATTATCGTGTGACCCGTCGCAGCCAGATCATTGAAAATCGCCATGATCTCCATGCCCGTCTTCGAATCAAGGTTCCCGGTCGGCTCATCCGCCAGCAAAATCGACGGCCGATTGATCAGCGCCCGGGCTATCGCCACCCGCTGACCCTGCCCGCCAGACAGTTCTGTCGGCTTGTGATTCACACGCCCGCCCAAACCAACACGCTCGAGCGCTTCAAGTGCACGCTGCCGACGCTCTTCCGCGGCAACTCCCGCATAAATGAGCGGCAACTCCACATTCCGCAGCGCAGTCGCACGCGGCAGCAGATTGAATGTCTGAAATACAAAGCCTATTTCCCGATTCCTCACCTCGGCAAGCTGGTTGTCGTCCATCTCGCTCACATTCAGCCCGTTCAATTCGTAAACGCCTGAAGTCGGCGTGTCCAAACACCCGATAAGATTCATCAGCGTGGACTTGCCCGACCCGGACGGGCCCATGATGGCAACATATTCGCCCCGATCAATCGTGAGCGACACTTCCTCGAGCGCACGGATGGTTTCAGCCCCCATCCTGTAATAGCGCGATATCCGATCAAGCCGAATCAGGCTCATGACGCAAATTCAACCGTTCAAACAACCATCGGCCCCGGGCATCCGAATAACCCGCACCTCAAAGCGGCTTCTCATTTCGCCCCCTGTTCCTTTTCCTTCTCCTTTTCTCCCTCGACCGGCTTGCCAACGCGAATCTTCTTGCCGTCCTCGAGCTCACGGCTGATTGCTTTGAACCCACCCGAGACAACTTCCTGTCCTTCCTCCAAACCCTCCGTTATCTCGATGTAATTATCGTCACTGATCCCGCGCTTGACCGGCACCATCCGCACACGGTCACCATCCTTCACAAAAACAACCTCAATCGGACGCGGCCTTTCACCGAGCTTCTTCGCCACTACCGCGTTGGTCGAGGAATCATTCGCATTTGTGGTCGAATTGCCGCCACCCGATTTCGCACTCGGATCGGGATTGTTCTTGCCATTCACTGAACCTTGCTTTTTCCCCTCATTCGGTGGTTTCGGAAGGCGCGTCGTCACACTCGCAATCGGAACAGTGATCACGTTCGTGCGGGACCTTGTCTCAATTTCAGCCGTAACCGACATACCGGGTCGAAACGGCGCCTGCTCTTTGATCCGAATCTTGACCTCGAATTTCGTCGCGTCCTGCGACTGTCCGCCACCCAGACCAGCGCCAAGCCCCCTCGACGAATTCGCAATCTCGGTCACAACACCGGTGAACTTCCGATCCTTGAAAGCGTCCACCTCGAGTTTCGCGCTCTGCCCCGGCGCAATCAGCACCACGTCCATCTCACCAATATCAACCCTGGCCTCCATCTCCGTTAAATCCGCTATAACCATGATTTCTGTGCCCGCCATCATCGCCGTGCCAACAACCCGTTCGCCCAATTGCGAATTCAGCCGAATGATCACACCATCCAACGGCGATGTTATGGTCGTCTTGCGCAAATCTTCTTCAGCCCGACGCAAGGCCGCTTCCGCCATCTCGACCTGATGTGTCGCACTCTGAAGCTGTGCCCTCGCCATCTCGTATCCAGCCTTTGCATCCACGTACACCGACTCCGATACAAGCGAGCTTCGGAAAAGCGATTCAATTCTCCTGAATTCCGCCTCGGCCCTCTGCAGGTTCGCCTGTGCCGATTCCTTGTTCGCAAGCGCCGATTTGTAGCTCGCTTCGGACGAGTTCTTTTGCGCAATGTAAACGTCGGGCTTGATCTTCACCAACAGGTCGCCCTTCGACACCCGCTGCCCCTCCTTTACAGGTAACTCAATAATCTCCCCGCTCACCTCCGGGCTGATCTTTACCTGAAAAACCGGCTGGATTCGCCCGTTCCCGTCCACGTGCTCGGTCACATTCCGCCGCGCAGCCTTCTCTACCTGGACCACAATTACCGGCTCCCGCTTCCTCCAAAATGCCCACGCTGCAAGTCCGCCCACCACAAGAATGGTCAGGACCCCAACCAGAACCTTGCGTTTCTTGTTCGACTTGGATTTTGCCATGTTGGCTTCCTATTATTACACCCACAACCCGACTTTGTTTCACTTTACCATGCACGACACGGGCCAAAACCAATCAACCCGATTCCGTCACCCGCGCTCGCCGGCGTTGGGACCGGCCTTTTACCGATCGCAAACCCACACTGTCAACACCAGTGCCCACCACACGGTCTTCACAATCCCACAACTTCGGCCATGCCAGCAAGCGCGCCGGCACAAAAACGATTTGTCGCTTCAAATCCTGGCATTGCATCAAACATTTGACCCCTGCATAAACAAAGTGTCACGTCCAAGGGATTCGTTGCTCGACAATCCAGATGCCCTCCCCCAATGCCTTATTGCCCTGCCAAACGCTGCATCAAAGCACCAAGCCCAATTGATCCCCCCATGAACAAAAACCAAAGCCCAAACAAAACGCCTGCCGCTTTCCCGAACGACATCCCGCCCAACTTCGCCATCCCCAAACTGCGAATCGCCAGCGCCCACAACCAGAATACGTTCAATGCCGCCAGCACCCCATGCAACGGTTTGGTAGGATCAAAATCTCGGATCAATAATGCCAGATGCGGACCCGCCATGATGCTCCCAAATCCAATCTGCAGCAGTGTCTTGACCACGTACTCGAGAGCGGTCACCACATTGGCAAGACCCGCCACTTCCACAGCCTTCATGTACGTATAGCCGCCCTTCAACAGCTTGCCGCCCACCAACCAAATCACCAACCCCCACCATAACGGCATCACAAACCCGGTCGCCACAGGATCCACAACCATGGAAATCTTCATGGCTTTCTGCCCAACCGACTCGCCAATTGCACGGGCTCGTTCGTCCATTGGAACCTTCTTGGCCTGCTTTTCCAATTGCTCGGCCACAAGGTCACTCATCTGTTGTTGTATTGCCGGTTGCGAGAAACACAGCACGGCACCCAAAATCCCAACCAAACTTACCAATATCGCCGGCCCCAGCCAGTTCGACGTCCTGTTCGGCGCCGACTTCACCTCCTCGAAAACCTCGCCCGGCGCGGCAATGACATCGAACAACCTGCTCGCAAGTGAAGATTCACCCTGTTGAATCTCGTTTTCATTTTTCTCGGGCTGATCTGTTTCGCTCATGGCATCAATATAAGGTTGGGAACATCGAGGCGCCGAGTATCATACCTCGACGCCAACAATACACATACAGAATCGCTGTCTGTTTGTAACAGGAGCAAGGGACGTTGCTGACCAGGAGAATATCTTTGCCGGCGGCACCGTTTGCCAGCGTACGCGATCAACTCAGCCCCTGACGTATTCCACCGGAATGATCAGCACAGCACATCGCGCTTTCCGCACAATTCTCTCTGCCACGCTTCCAAACAACGCCTTGTGCACACCGCTCTTTCCGTGCCTTCCAAGAACGATCAAATCAATCTTCGTTTCAGCCGCAAAGTCAAGGATGCACTGTGCTTCCGGTCCCACCCGATAAACCGCCTCGACATCAACTCCGGTCGGAATTCGGGGCAAATAGGCTTCAGCTACCTTCTGGTCAATCAGCCGTTTGGCCTCGGCATCTATGTTGTCCACCTCGTATATGTACGATTTCCAGAACTGAGCCTGGGCCTCGGGCACAACATGAAGAATGTACAGTTTGGACCCCGGCCGCCTTACAACCGCGTCAAGGGCGAACTCGAACGCCGCATCTGCACTCTCAGAAAAGTCCGTGCAAAACAAAATGCGCCTGAACCTTGTTTCAAGACAATCGGTTGTTGCTTGGGAGTTTGCCATGGCAATGCCTCCTCATTTGATGAGCCCGGGCAAAAACGTTGCGATTTGTGGAAACGCCGTGAGAATCGCGGCTGCAATCACCAGTGCCACCAGAAATGGCAGGCTTCCACGAAACACCTTCTCCAAGGGCACGTCCCGCGCCATGCCCCCGACAACATAAACGTTCACCCCCACCGGCGGCGTTATCACACCCATTTGCGTCACAACCACAATCATCACACCAAACCATATCAGATCATACCCAAGCTCCTTTATGACCGGATAAAATATCGGGATCGTCAAAATGTCCAGCGCCAGCGCGTCCAGAAAACAACCGCCTATCAGATAAAACAAAAGGATCAATGCCACTATGCCCCACGCCGGCAACGGCAAAGACGACAGCCACGCCGCCACCGTCGATGGCACCCTCGTAACCGCAAGGAATTTCCCAAATATCACCGCGCCGCCAACTATCGTCAGCACCATGCACGATGTCCGAATTGTCTCATTAAAACACCGAACAAGCTTCCCAAACGTAAGTTCACCCTTCAGCCACGCAATCGCTGCCGCGCCCGCGGCTCCAATTGCGGCGGCCTCGGTAGGCGTGTAGAAACCAAGGAACATCCCGCCCATGACCAATAAAAACAATGTGGCCGTTTCCCACACGCCTTTGAGAGACGCAACCTTTTCCCGCAACGTAAACTTCGGTCCGGCCGGCCCCAGCTTTGGATTCAGCTTGCACAAGCCGTAAATGGCCCCACAAAACATCGCAGATATCATCAACCCCGGCACAATCCCGGCAATGAAGAGCTTGCCAATCGACAGTTCCGTCAGTATCGCATAAACGATGAACACTATGCTCGGCGGAATCAGCATCCCCAATCCGCCCCCGGCCGCCACACAGCCGGTGGCAAGTTCCATGTCATACTTGTACCGGCGCATTTCAGGTAACGCCACCGATGCTATCGTCGCAGCAGTCGCCGGCCCGGAACCGCAAATTGCCCCAAAAGCTGTGCACGCGCCCACAGTTGACATCGCAAGTCCTCCCGGCAATCTCCCCAGCCAGTGATAAGCCGCTGTGAAAAGACCCCGGCTTATCCCGCTGTGAAACGCAATCTGCCCCATTAACACAAACAATGGAATCGTCGTCAGACTGTAACTCGAAAAGGTGTCGTACAAGTCCAATGTCGCCATGCTCAGCGATGCCCCGGGCGATACCATCAAGCCGAACCCGACCAGCCCGACCACGGCCATCACAAAACCAACGGGCATCGACGCCCCCAGAAGCAACACCAACAAACAAAACCCAAGCAATGCAACCTGCGACGCCGTCATTCCATCCTCACGGTTTGATCATTTCACGCCCCGGGTGCAGCATGTGGTAAATCGTGATCAGCACCACCAGTACACAGGACAACCCAAGTACATACGGCACCCAAAACACCGGAAGTTGCAGAGTCATGCTAACCTCCCTCTTCACCCTCAACGAATTCCCATAATCCACACAACCCAACGCCAGCAATGTAAACAGCCCGATAATGACCAACCGAATAATCGTGTCCGTGATGATCCGACCCCGCCTGCCGAGTTTGTGGTAAATAAACTCTATCGCAACATGCCCCTTGACAGCAGTCGTGTATGGTAACCCGGCCGAAACCGCAATTACAGCGGCAATCCTCACCACATCGTAGGCGCCCGTAAACGAAAAGCCAAACACCCGTAATACGACATCAAGGCACGTGACCAACACCATGACCACCAGCCCCATCGCGGACACAGCTCGAAGTCCGAGCACCAACTTCCGCAATGTCTCCTCGTACAGCGCAACGAATCGGTGCCAGCCGCCGGTTCCAACCTGTTCCCCGGTCATTTCGCCCCCTTCGCAGCCGCCGCAATCCCGCCCCGGATGTCGTTGATCAATGCATCGCCCGGCAGACCCTTTTCCTTCGCTTTGCTGATGTACTCGTCAATGATGGGCGTTACTGCAGCCTGCCAGCGCTGCTTTTCGTCAGCAGTGAGTTCGATGAACTCCCGTTTCAGCTCGGTCACAAACGCTTTTCCTTCACGATCCGCCTCGTCCCATGCAGCACCATGCTTCGCAACCCATTCGCGGCTCACATCGGTCAGAATCTTCTGCAAATCAGCAGGAAGTTTTTCCCACTTGGCCTTGTTCATCACAACAAACATCACCGTCGTGTACCCGGTCGCCAGCGAAGGCACAATGTACTGCACAACCTCGCCCTGTTTCCATCCTTTCAGAGTCTCGATCGGACACAGTGTGGCATCCACAACACCTTTCTGCAGCGCCTCGTAGGTCTCAGGCTGACTCATCGCCACCGCCGTCCCACCAAGCGCTTCGACGATCTTCGCCGACAGACCCGTTGCGCGAACCTTGAGCCCCTTCAAATCAGCCAGCGACCGCACAGGTTTCTTGCTGGCCAGCACACCCGGCCCGTGCGCGTGCACATACAACACGTGCACATCGTTCAATTCTTGCGGCTTGTACTTTGCGATCATCTCGTTTGCAAGCCGCGTCGCAGTCGCGCCATCAGGATACCCGAGCGGCAAATCCAGCCCTTCCAAGAATGGAAACCGCCCGCGCGTGTACGCAAAACAGCTCATCCCTATGTCCGATACGCCTTTCACGACACCTTCGTAACACATGTCCGCCTTTGTCAATGAGCCCGCCGGATAGACCGTGACCTTGATCCGCCCACCGCTGCGTTTCTCGACTTCACCGGCCCAATTCGTTGCGGTGATGCACTGGACGTGCGTCGGAGGAAAGAAAATGCTGTATGACAACGAAACGGTTTCACCGCCAGCCCCACCAGCCCCGCCCGGCGGAGGCGCTTCGCCCCGAGGTTTGCATCCCGTGACACAGCCAAGCACAAAGCCAAAAGAAACAGCCACTCCCAACAGAGATCGAATTTTCATTGTTCTCATGCAGAATATTGATTGTAGGTTTTCTGTCTATGGCGATCGGCCGCACATCAATCACGAGTCCCCGTCGAGCCGCAAATCCTACTTCGACGCCCCTGTGCGAACGCAATTCCCCGGCCCACTCGAACGTTCAAGATGGCACACTACCCAATTCTACCAGCGACCACCGCATGATCGCCTGCCCCGATCCATGCCACTTTCCAGCCTCACCGGCGCGGGGTTGACCTCTTGCTACAGTATCTCGAGCCAATTTGCAACACCGAGAATTGCAGAACCACATCCTGTTGTTGAAAAGGCTGTCGAGCTGGAAACAGGCGATTGATCAATCCATTTGCTGATGAAAGTGGCGCCCGCGAAGCGGATGTCTTCACAGCAGTATATACTTATATTGAGAAACCGATCATATTTGCGAAGATTTCCACACTGCGAGCTTGCTCGATTTCTCACCACAGTGCGGCCCTCGAGTATTACATTGGATAATCTGCTCCGGACCAAATATGGGGACAGACACGAGGTCCGATATGCCGATCAAGAACGTTCAACGTGAAACGTTCAACGCTCAATTTTTAACGGGGTGACCGAAAGGGCGTATGGTGGCTGGGATATGGGGACAGACAGGAAATTTGGGCAACCGGACTTTTGGCGCGGTGGACCTGTCCAAGCGCCGGTCGGGCGGTCCAAGCCGGCCGGGCGCCCAGACATGGGGACAGGCACGATGTCCGATATACCGATCAGGAACGTTCAACGTGAAACGCTCAACTCTCAACTTTTAACGGGGTGACCGAAAGAGCGCATGGTTACCGCGATATGGGGAGAGACACGGAGTTTTGCCGGTCGGCGGTGCAAATAGAGGGACAGACACAACATTTGGCCTGGGGGGGGCCGGACTTTTGACCTGCTGGACCTGTCCAAGCGCCGGTCGGGCGGTCCAGGCTGGCTGTGGCGCCCAGATAAGGGGACAGACACGATGTCCGGTAAGCCGATCAGGAACGTTCAACGTGAAACGTTCAACGCTCAACTTTCAACGGGCTGACCGAAAGGGCGCATGGTGGCAGGGATATGGGGACAGACACGATGTCCGATGTGCCGATCAGGAACATTCAACGTGAAACGTTCAACTCTCAACTTTTAACGGAGTGACCGAAAGGGCGCATGGTGGCGCGGATATGGGGACAGACACGGAGTTTTGCCGGTCGGCGGTGCAAATAGAGGGACAGACACAACATTTGGCCCGGGGGGGCCGGACTTTTGACGTGCTGGACCTGTCCAAGGCCGGTCGGGCGGTCCAGGCTGGCTGTGGCGCCCAAGTATGGGGACAGGCACGATGTCCGATATACCGATCAGGAACGTTCAACGTGAAACGTTCAACGCTCAACTTTTAACGGAGCGACCGAAAGGGCGCATGGTGGCCGGGATATGGGGACAGACACGCAATTTGGGCGAGCGGACTCTTGGCCCGGCGGACCTGTCCAAGGGTCGGTCGGACGGTGGAGGCGGGCTCGGCGCCCAGACATGGGGACAGACACGATGTTTGGGGGCCGGCAGAGCAAATAGAGGGACAGGCACGATGTGCGATAGACCGATCAAGAACGTTCAACGTGAAACGTTCAACTCTCAACTTTTAACGGGGTGACCGAAGGCGCGAATGGTGGGCGGAATATGGGGACAGACACGCAATTTGGGCGAGCGGACTCTTGGCCCGGCGGACCTGTCCAAGGGTCGGTCGGACGGTGGAGGCGGGCTCGGCGCCCAGATATGGGGACAGACACGATGTCCGGTATACCGATCAGGAACGTTCAACGTGAAACGCTCAACTCTCAACTTTTAACGGGGTGACCGAAAGGGCGCATGGTGGCGTGGATATGGGGACAGACACGGAGTTTTGCCGGTCGGCGGTGCAAATAGAGGGACAGACACAACATTTGGCCCCGGGGGGGCCGGACTTTTGACCTGCTGGACCTGTCCGAGCGCCGGTCGGGCGGTCGCAGCCGGCTGTGGCGCCCAAGTATGGGGACAGGCACGATGTCCGATATACCGATCAGGAACGTTCAACGTGAAACGTTCAACGCTCAACTTTTAACGGAGTGACCGAAAGGGCGCATGGTGGCCGGGCTCTGGGGACAGACAGGATGTCGGATATGCCCTTTGGGATCGCGACTCCAAGCTGTGCCGCAGACTCGGCGACCGGTCTTTAGGAAAAGCGGATCGTCCACTCCCAGCACCAGCGGGGCCTCCTGGGGCAGGAGGCTGAGGCCTCCTGAGGCCGTGGAATTAGTCTGACCGCGTTCCTGAAACGACCAAGCGATGGATTCCACATGTAACGCATTGATTTCCAAGGCTGCTACAGGCGCGGTGGTATCAGGAAAATTCCCCGGCAGTTGAAGTCAGAGCCTTGGGGGTCAGGGGTTCTGAGGCTAACGCCACACCGCTGGGTTGCTGAATCACCGTCAACTGCCGAGTGCGGCGTGGTTACTCGACGGGCGGCGGAACAGGCAAATCGGACACGTGCGTGTGTGACCACTTGTCGCCAATGTCAATGAGCATTACAGGGATCCCGTCAATAATCGGATATTTTCGTCCACAATCCTGTTCCTGGCACACAAGCCACGTTTCGCGGACCAAAGCCAGCTTTCCGTGACCGGGACCCGGTTTGCGCGTGGGACCCGAAACACATGCCGGACATCTCAGAATGCTTAGCAATTCTTGAATAACCATAGCTTGTTCAACCCGACCATAACTGCGGCACACCCTGTCATCCAGAAAAAAGTCTGCACTGGTCGCATGGCCCAAATCTTTAGCGAGTGATTTGGCACGGCCGTTGCAGAGGGAATTGCGAGTCAAAAGCCGGACCAAGCCTCGGCCAATGCGCCAGTCAGGCCTCAGTAACCGGGATTTTTCGCTCAATAGAACACCAAAACAGCCCACGCAGACCAACCCCCCCCTTGGTTTGATAACAACGACCGGCTCCGGACAAAGCTCCGCCCTCCAGCCCCTTCGGACCAGCCGCACTCAGACAAACTCAAACGCCTCCGAGCCCCAACCTCACCTCATCCAGAAGATAATGAATCCACCAGCTCGAACATCGGT
>Ga0315298_1001025_pt1 | contig 53072 bp, 55 predicted proteins | sample WHS_1_MG_FD_203077 | JGI IMG/M metagenome (GOLD analysis project Ga0315298, IMG submission 203077) | Extremophilic microbial mat communities from Washburn Hot Springs, YNP, Wyoming, USA - WHS_1_MG | ecosystem: Environmental > Aquatic > Thermal springs > Hot (42-90C) | place: USA: Wyoming... | reverse complement strand
GAGCGCCTCCTACCTTCTTTCCAAACATTCTTTACCTTCTTAAAAGCCTCAACCTTGCTTATGTAGAAGTGTTCAGTATCATTGTAGCCAAGAGAAAACCAAAGTTGACTTTTTTCATTTTTTCAATTAAAATAAAGAAGAATAAAAACTATGGAAAGATTTGGAGAATTTTCAACAGAAACCGCCTCTGAAAAAGAAAAAATTTTAATTGAAACGGCTTCAATAGTGAAAGCAAACCCAAATCATCCAGATTATACAGCTGATAAAGCAGTAGCAAAAGCAGTAAACAAATACAGTGGATTAATTGCAGCCCTTGATGGAGTAGGGTCTGGCGGTCCTGATTCTGCAAAAGCAGCAGAAATTCTTCAACAAGACCTTGTAAAAATAGAGATTAATAACCCCCCAACTATTAACGAGGGGATAAATTATTTAAAAACTACTATATTAAGAGCAAGCGAAAAAATAAAAAGGCTTCAAGAAGAAATACGAGATCCAAATGTAGACACAACTGTAAGCGCAGGAATGGTTTGTTTATCGCCAAACCACGAAAAGTATTTTTTAGTCACTGTAAATGTGGGAGATTCTAGGGTCTATAGATACAATTTAAACAATCAATCGCTTCAGCAACTTACTCGTGATCACTCTTTTGTCCAAGAATTAGTTGACAAAGGCATAATTCCTCCTGAAAAAGCGTTCTATCATCCCAAAAGAAATATCATAACTAGAAGCGTAGGATCGATAGAAAACGCTGAAGAAATAGATGTTAATGTAACAGAAATTCAAGACGGTGATATCTTTTTTGCAGTTTCTGATGGAGTAACTGATAATATAAAACCAGAGAGTTTGCCATTTGCAATAAAATCAGAAATTGAAAATGCTTATGACTCAAAAGGAAAAATTAATCTAAAAAAATTTATCACCGGCATTTCTCAAAGGGCAATAAATATCCAAACAGAAACTCAAGCACCTCACGCTAAACCAGATGACATTTGTATTGCTGCTTTGCGAGTTGAGCCTAAATATAATAGAAAGATATAAAATTTTATTAATTTTATTATTAAGTTTCTATATTGTTTTTTTAGAAAATTTTTTTTATTAGGCCTTGTTTTTATTAAATATGTTAAAAAAAGAAAAACTTCCTCAAAACAAGAGAAAAAAGATAATAAAAAATTTAGAATTTCTTTACGGGAAAAAAGAGGCCCTTTCCATTTATAAAGAAATTGAAAAAATTATTTTTCGATACCAAAAAAAGTTAAAAAAAGAAAGGTTTAAAAGAAATTATTTTTCAGAAAAAGATGTAATATTAATTGTTTATGGAGACAATATCGTAAAAAAGAAAGAACCATCCCTTTTGACGCTTAAAAAGTTTCTTAAAAATATAAAAAACTATATAAATATAGTTCATATAATAGGCCTTTTCCTTTACAGTTCTGATAGAGGTTTTTCCATAATAGATTTCAAAAAAATAAATCCAAGGTTAGGAAAATTTACTCATCTTAAAAAAATAAAAAAAGACTTTTCTTTGCTTGTAGATTTTGTTTGTAATCATATCTCCTCAAAAAGTGAATGGTTTAAAAAATTTGCCAAAGGGCATAAAGAGTACAAAAATTTCTTTATTGCCTTTGACAAAAAGCCACCCCAAAAAGAAATTGAATGTGTCTATCGTCCAAGAACCACTTCTTTACTTGTTTATAGAAAATTACCAATAGGAAAAAAATGGATTTGGAGAACTTTTTGCCATGATCAAATAGACCTAAATTATCAAAACCCTAAAGTTCTTTTTAAAATGGTAGATGTCTTGCTTCATTATGTTGAAAATGGAGCGAAATTTATAAGACTAGATGCTATTGGCTATGTTTGGAAAAAACTTGGAACTTCTTGTTTTTTAACAAAAGAGTCGCATATTTTTGTTCAGCTTTTAAGGAATATTCTTGATACAATTGCTCCTGGTGTTTCTTTAATTGCAGAAGTAAATGTAAACTTTAAAGAAAATATTAATTACTTAAAAGCAAATGAAGCCCAATTAATTTATAATTTCCCTTTAAGCTCGCTTCTTCTTTTTACCTTTTATCAAAAAAACACAAGAAAAATTTTAAAATTTCTTGACACTATAAATTTTACCTCAAAAACTAAAAACATAATTAACATCCTTGATTGCCATGATGGAATCTCGGTAGTGGGGGCAGAAGATATATTAAAAAGAGAAGAAATAGAAAAAATTAAAAAAGAAGTAATAAAAAAAGGAGGTAAAATTAATTATAAAATAGAAAAAGGAAGAAAGTTGCCATATGAATTTAATATTACTTGGTGGAGCGCTCTTGAAGACAAAGAAAAACCAGAAATTTTAAATATAAAAAAATACATTGCCTCAAGAGCAATCCAATTTTCAATAAAAGGTATTCCTGCTATATACTTTTTGGGCCTTTTTGGTAAAGAAAATTGTCTTTCTTGCTTTAAAAAAACAGGCAAAACAAGGGATATAAATAGAAAAAGATTTACAGAAAACCAAATAAAAAGATTTATTTCAAACCCAAAAAGAAAAGAAAATAAAGTTTTTAATGAAATTTTAAGGCTCCTAAAGTATAGAAACAAAGAAAAGGCTTTTCATCCGGCAGGAAATCAAAAATCATTATTTTTAGATAAAAAGGTCTTCTCAATTATAAGAACCTCCCCGAATAAAAGAGAAAAAATTTTAGTTTTGGTAAATATTTCTGATGAAAATATTTATTTAAAAGTAAAGCAAAATAAAATTGGGGCAAAAAAAGAATATCTTTTTAATATACTTGATAGAACAGTTTATCTTGCCGAAAACGGAGAATTTAATATTGTTCTTTGCCCCTATCAAGTGCTGTGGTTGAAATATTAAAATCTAAAAATCGAAGAAGGTTTATCTTGGTCAAGTCTTTTTCTTTTTTGTAATATTTTAAGACCGGTTTTCTTAATAATATTTGGCAAAAAATAGCATTTCCTTAAAAATTCTCCAAGATAAATTTCTGACATCAGCTCTTTTCTCCATCTTTTTTCGTACTCTAAAAGAGAAGAGGGTTTTAAATCAAAAAGACATTCTGCTGCTATTTTTGCACACTTAAAACCATAAATTAACCCACCACCGGTATAAGGTTTTATATGACCGGCAGAATCCCCACAAAGAAAAACTCTTTTTGATACTGTTTTTTTAAGAGGAAAATAAGGAATCAGGGCGGCAAAAAATTTTTTAGGAAAAATGTTTTTTTTATTTAAGAATTCTTCTAATTTTTCTTTTGGTTTTTGAGACGGTTTTAGCGCTATCCCCCACTCAACCTTATCTTTTCTTGGAATGCGCCATAAAAAAAATCCAGGAAATTTTTTTGAAAAAAATAAATCAACAAATTTTTCATCTAACTTTTTTTCTTGGTAGGTAATAACCCCCAAAAGAAGCCTTTTTTGAGAAGGCAAAGAAAGTCTGTTTGCCACCAAAGACACTGCACCATCACAGCCAGCAACAAATTTTGAACGGAAAAACTCGCCTGACGACACTTGTACATCAACAAAATTTCTTTTTTCTTCTATTTTTATAACATTCTTTTCTAATAATATTTTTGCTCCTGCCTCTTTTGCTTTTTCAAAAAGATAAAAATCAAATTTATCTCTATCAAAAAGAAGGGCTTTTCCGGGAAAAGAAAATTTTTTCTTTTCAATCCATAAATTTGCACTTTTAATTTCTTTTTCCAAAAATAATGGCAAATCTTTTTCTTTTACGAAATCTAAAATATTAAAAGATACAAGGCCAGAACAAATCTTTCCTCCTATTTTTTTCTTTTTTTCCAAAACCAAAACAGATTTCCCTTTCTTGGAAAACTCTTTTGCTAAAAAAAGTCCAACAGCGCTTCCACCAACTACTATTAAATCAAGCATAAATTTAAAATTCATCAACGATTTCTATCCAAATAGGGCCAGGAACAAATTTTATTTCTTTTCCTTCTTTGTCTAAAAAATATAATTTCCCAGAAGGCGAGTCTTTTTTCCAGATAGCCTCAATTATTTCTCCCATCTGATAAATTTTTGCTTGGCCTTGACCAATTATCTTTGCGTCAGCAACACCAGGAGAAATTGTAGTTATTTCTGTTTTTAGTAAAACTACATTTTTTGCAAAAACTTGTTTTTTTGTTAAAAAATCAAGAAACTCTCTGCCATTCCAGTATCTTAAATAATTTCCGGTTTTTTTATCGTAAATGTATTTTACAGGATAATAATAATTAATATTAATTACCTGGTCAACTAGTTTATTTTTAACCTCTGTTAATTTTAAAAATTTATAACCCTCAAAATTATTTTCTTTGCGAATGTTCAATTTTTCCATTGCTTGCCAAATACCAGAAAAACTAGCAAAACCATTGTGGGGGGGCATTTTTGATGACTTTCTAAAAAAAGCACCTGCAGGATTTACTCTACCGTCGAGCCAATCTATCTTAAGATTTTCTACTCTTTTTATTGCAGAGCTTGCTCCTCCCCACGAAACTAAAACGCTATCAAAACCAAAAGCGATATCAACTATATATGGCCTTATTGAACGAATCGAACCAACTTCTTTTGGTTGATTGCATTGAAAAATTCCCAAAAGTCGAGTAACCCCTCCCCTTTCTGCTACAGGCCACTCAACTACCAAATCAGCCTCAGAAATACCAGATAAAGGAATTGTTTGAGGATATTGAGCAAAAATAACTCCAATAGCTCTTTTTTTATTGTCTTTACAATAAATCCCTGAAAAAGGACTAGGATTTTTAGTTTCTTTTTTTTCTTTAAATAATTTTTCTGTTTCTTTGTTAGAAACAACAAAGGTTTTTTGTGTTTTTAAAGAAAGAAAAAGAAAGCTAAAAAATATTAAAAATAAAAATATTAAAATTATTTGTTTTTTAGAAACTGGCTTTAATAAAAAAAATTTTAATTTTTCAAAATTTTTCATTTTAAAAGCAGATTAAAAAATTATAACGGCTGGCAGGAAGGGCAAAAACAGGTGGATCTTCCTTGAATTTTTTTTCTTATTATTTTTGTACCGCAAATAAAACAATTTTGACCTTCTCTTCTATAAACTTTTCTTATTTTATCAAAATTTCCTTTAGTACCATCTGGAATTCTATAGTCCGAAATACTCTCCCCTTTTAATTTAATTGCTTTTTTTAAAATATCTTTTGTGTTTTTAAACAATAATTTAAAGTCATTTTCTTTTAAATCTTTAATTTTTTTGAAAGGATTAATTTTTGAAGCAAATAAAATTTCATCGGAATAAATATTTCCAATACCAGAAATGATATTTTGGTCCATTAAAACTTTTTTTATTTGTAAATTAGGTTTTCTTTGAAGGTTTTCTTTAAATTTTTCAAAATCAATTTCAAGAGCATCAGGACCTAAAGAAATAATTTCTGGTAAAGAGAAAATTTCTTCCTTTTTGCCAAAAATTACTTTGGCAAATTTTCTTAAATCTGACAAAGCAAGCATTTTTTTATTATCAAGAAAAAAAATCAAATGCAAAAATCTGTTCATTGGATCTGAAAGCGACCCTTCCTTCTCCGGAACCCAACTACCATTTTCCCTTTTCCATTTTCCATATAAAAGGTGACCAGTTAATTTTTGATGAATTAAAAAAGCTCGATCTTTATCGAGCAAAAATATAATATTTTTACCTTTTCTCTGAATATCTTTAATAATTCTTCCTTTTATTTCTCTTTGAAAGTCAGAAAAATCTATATTTTTTACAATTTTTGGCGTATCACTCCAGACATTAACAATTTTTCTTTCCAAAACCAATTTTTTCAACTCTTCCTTAGTGGTTTCTATCTCTGGCAATTCTGGCATATAAATTTCTATAGATACTTTTTAATTTTGTCGAAAATCTCCTCAAGAGTAAAATTTGCCTTAATTAAATAATCTTTTGCTCCCAAAGTTAATGCTCTTTCTACATCCTCTTTTTGACCTAAATTTGAAAGTACAATTACTGGAAGAGCACTTGTTTTTGGGTTTTCTTTTAATTTCTTTAAAACATCAAAACCATTAATTCCTGGCAATATCAAATCAAGCAACAAAAGATCCGGCAATTCTTCTTCGGCTTTTTTTACTCCTTCTTCGCCATCAATTGCTTGAACAATTTCAAGACCTTCATCTTGAAGTTTTTTTGCAAGAAGCTCTCTTAAAAATTTATCATCTTCAACAATTAAAATTTTTGGCATATTTTTATCCTATTTGGTTTTTAACCTTTTCAATTACTTCTTGAGGATCAAACTGGGTTTTAATTAAATAATCTTTCACTCCCAGATCAAGAGCCTTTGATATCTCAACTGGCTGACCAGAATTAGAAATAATGATTACCGGAATTTTCTTTAATTGAGACTCTTTTTGCATTTCTTCTAAAACCTCAAAACCTCCTTTCTTTGGCATAATAATATCAAGTAAAACCAAATCTGGTTTTAATTCTTTTATTTTATTTAACCCCTCTTCACCATCAAAAGCAACGCTCACATCATAACCAATTTCTTTTAGTTTTTTTTCTAAAAGATTTGATAAAATCTCTTCATCCTCTATGATTAAAATTTTTTTGGCCATATGTTTTTTCTCTTTTATTTTAATCTTTTATTTTTTAAAAATCAACCTTTTATAATTTTATAAAAAATAAAAAATTTATCAAATTTTTATCTTTGTAGAAAGATATATCAAAATCGCGCCTATTAAATAACCAATTCTAGCAAAAACCGGGGATAATGTAGCACAAATTATCATTGGACCAATTAAAAACCAAATACCAAAGCTATAAAGAAGCCCCTTTTTAATTACCTCCTTATTGCCTTTTTCTTTTAAAAGGTTCGTGAAAGTAATAGACAAAACAAGGATAGAAATTGTAATTATAACGCTCCACAATATTATATTTCCGGAAGGATCTTTTAAATAATTTCTAACTACATAATAATTAAATGGTTCAAGTGGTGCTTTTTGAACCTCGCTTCCTAGTTTAAAAAACTTACCAGTTAAAAAAAGCCCGAAACCAAAAAGCAAAATACCAAAAAGAAAATAATAAAAATATCTATAAGCTTTCTTTCCAAATTCTTTTGCTAAAAACCAAAGAATTAGATAAGCACCAATAATATGCAAAAACCCCCCAACAACTAAAAAATTCTTTTGAATCTCATATTTTTGCATCTGAACAAATATGTCTCTTATCGAATAAAACAAAACAGCAACAGCAATTAAAAAAAGACCCAAAGAAAATACACGAGCAGAAGGAAAATTAGTTTCTTTGCTTTTTTTGTAAAAATATGCACCACAAAAAGAAAGTAAAATTATTGTTGATATCATCACAATTTGGGTAATCATAATTTTAAAAATTTTTTAAATTATTAATTTATTTATATTTTAAAACCTTTCAAGAAAAGTAGCAAATTTTTCTTTTTGAGGAACTGGTAAAGTAAAGTAAAAAGTAGTACCTTTGTTTTCTTCTGACTCAAACCAGATTTTTCCTTTGTGTGATTCAATAATATTTTTAGTAATAAAAAGGCCAAGGCCAGATCCTTCTGTCTCCATTCGCATAACATTTTCCGCTCTGAAAAATTTGGTAAATATTCTTTTTTGCTGATCTTTTGGTATCCCAACACCAGTATCTTTTACAGTAAAAAGAACTTCTCCTTTTTCTTTGTTGTGTTCTATTTTAAACAAAACAATGCCACCAGGTAAAGTATAGTGAACAGCATTTTCTACTAAGTTTTGAATAGCAAGACTAATTTTTTCTTCGTCTACTTCAAGTAAAGGTAATTTTTCTTTTGGCAAAATTAAACTAAAATCAATCTTTTTCTTTTTAGCCTCTTCCATTGCAGCAGCAATACTTGATTTTGCAATTTCAATAATGTCTTTTGGCTCAAGCTCGTAAACATATCTTCCTTCCTCAATTCTTGTTACGTTCAAAAGATCATTTACCAGATTTATCATTCTATCATTTGATTGAGTACATTTTTCTATTAAATCTTTCTTGTCTTCTTCTGTTAAATTTTCTTCTTTAAGCAAAGAAAGACTCCACCTTATTGCTGCAAGTGGAGTTCTTAACTGATGGGCAGCAACAGAAACAAATTCTGTTTTTAGTTTCTCTACCATTTTTTCTCTTGTAATATCGTGCAAAACAATAATGTGACCTAATTTTTCTTTTTCTTGACCAAGAGAAATAGTGGTTACCTCTAAAGTTAAATCTTTTGAAGGACTATATTCTTCCCTATCTATTTTAGCGATTTCGTTTTCTTTCAAAACTAAATCGACCAATCCTTTTAAACTTTCAATTTCTTTTAAAGAAGCAAAACCCTTCCCTTTTATATCTTCTTCTTTTATTTTTAAAAAGTTAATAGCTGCCGGATTTAAAAATTCTACTTTTTGATTTGAGTCCAAAATGATTAAACCATCAACAAGGCCGTTAATAATTGAAACGGTTCTGTCCCTCTCTTTTTCGGCCTCTTTTCTTGCTTCTTCAATATCTTCTAAAAGATTGATTAAAGCCCTTCTTGAATCCTCAAGTTCTTTTACTCTTTTTTCAACTTCAGCTGTTTTTTCTTTTACCCTCTCTTCAAGTTCTTTTTTTTGATTATCTAACTCCCTAATTTTTTCTTCCAACTTTTGGGTTGCTTTTCTTATAAAAGCATCTAAATCTTGCGGAGAAAATTCAAGAGTAATATTTGAAACCTCTTTTTGTGTGGTTTTCTCTTCTGGCATATAATTTTAAAAATTATACTGGCGGAATTTCTTTTATTTTTTTTACTATCTCCTCTATCTCTTTTTCGTCTAAAAACAAAAGAAGACTAATTTTAAGCTCGTCAATAAAATCATTAACTTTCTCCTTAGAAAGCTCTTCGGGTTTTATTCCTAATCTTTGACAATTAACTCGAATGACAGAATCAGCCACCATCTCTCGGAGCTTTGGCACTAAAATTTCTTTTACTTTCTTTAAAAATTCTTCTGACATATTTTTTATTCTTTTTTGCCAAAAGCTAATATGGTTAAAGTTTGAGCCAAAGAAGCCCAACCATAATACTCGCCATATGAGTTAAGTCCAATAATAGGAGCAATATTTAAAACCTTAAATAATTCGTTAGCTTTATTGCTTCGATAAGCTTCAAAAAAACGATAAGCGCACTGGAACGCAAGAATACCGCTTATCTCTCCCAATTCATCTTTAAGCCTTTTAATCATTTTTTGGGTTGGTACTATAATATCTTTCCTTTCCATTAAATACAAAATTTCACCTTTTTTAGCGTTGCACCCCATCATTAAAGCATCTCCTTCGCGCCAAGCAGCATCACGAATAAATGCCCTGTCTTTTACCATTAAACCAAACGGGTGATCTGTAAATAACCAATAATTTCCTATTTGTTTTGTTCCTAAAAATAATTTTGGGACCCCAAGAAGTTTTGCATATTCCTTTGCTGCTGGTCTTCCATTAATTTCATATACTTTTCTATTTTTAACTTTAGTAATTTCAATTTTGGTACTTGTCGGAACAACGCTTGTTGTCATATCAATTTTAAATGGAATTTCCGTTTTAACCACTGCAATAGCTGCTGCGTTGTTAAATACGCCATCGTGTGCATGGATAAAACCGGGCATTATTCCCTTTATCAAACTATGTTTCCCACAACTTCCTCCTCCCACAAAAAGAAAATTACTCCTTGCATAAAGAGTTTCTAAAATTTCCTCTTCTTTCTCAGCCATAACATCACAAAGCAAAATCCCAAAGTATTTTTGTGGATCTGTGTTTTTGGGATCTATACCCAAATCTTTTGAAGCTTCAATTAAAGCTGTTTTTGCTTTTTCTTGACAATCTTCTTTAATGTCTTTTATTAATCTGACAGATGCTTGGATGTCATCTGAAGCAATGCTCATAGCAACAATTGCTTCTTTAAAACCATCAGGAGTTATATTGTCAATCATTCTCACAAAAGGTACCTTCACTCTTACTGAAGAACATCCAATAAAAGGTGTTTTAATTGAAATCCTTTTTCTAAAAGCTTTATTTACTGCTTCTTGATTATATGGAGCCGGTGCGAAAAATATAATTAATTTTGTATTTTCCTGTTTTATTTGAGAAAAAATTTCTTCTACTGCCTCTTCTGGATTCTTTTTTTGGCTATAGCCCACTTTAATTGATGGATTTTTTATTTTTTGAGTCATATTTTTTATTTTTTAATAACTTTTATTTTTATTAAAAGAACATTGTCTTTTTCTTGCCATTCAGTTTTACTTTCTTCTTTTTTAACTGCCTCATATGCCCCCGCAACAAAACCAGCCAATATTTCAACATAAAAGGGGTTTTCTATTTTTACTTCAATTCCTCCCTCTATTTCTTTTAACTCTTTTAAATTGCCCCATCCTTTCAGGCCAAAATCTTTTTGAGAAAGCAAGGCCTTAAGAACTTTTTCTTCGTTTTCATTTTTGTAAAGGTTCTTAATATATCCTTTTTCGGCTTCAAAAATGATTTTTGAAATATCTTCACTACCAAGTTCTCTTTTTAAAAGTCCTAAAATTGCATCAAGAGCATATCTTGTAAATAAAAGCTGATCTTTCTTTGTTTTCCTGTCAACAATTCTTCCTTCATCTAAAAACCATTCATACCTTTCTGAAAAATCCAAAGGTATTTTACACTTGGGGCAAAGGTTATATTCAATATTGCCTGGCAAAAGCCCAAGTTCTGAAGCCAAAACCGGTTTTGGAATATATTCTGCAAGTCCTATATCTCTTTTTCTTGGCAATACATTAATCTTAAGTTTATCTCCTTCTTCTCTGGAATTTATTTCAACGCCCGGCAAATTAAATATATATTGCAAAAGCCCAGAAAGAGCGCCTTCAATTAAAGGAATTGATGGATAGTTTTTTACAATAAAAAGCGCGCTTTTTTTGCTATGGTCTATTTCTGCTTTTTTGCATATTCCCCAACCAATAGGAGCAATAAATTTTTGGTTTAAAATTTTTGTTAATCTTTTATTGCTGACCAACCTTATTTTTATTAAAAATTTCATAAGGTGCCCTAAAAATTCTTGATCAACAACATTCACAGTAACAATTCTTTTTGCAAGACTTAAAAGTCTATCAATTGGTCTTTGAAGTGTTTTTTCAATGCTTCCAAAAATATTTAAAATTTCTTCTTTGCCCATAAAAGCCAATAAAAGACCATCCTTTTTACCCCAAGTTCCATTTGGATACCAAACATAACCATATTTTGTTATAAAATCTTTATCGCAAAGTTTGCATTTTTCTTTTGCCATAGATTTTGATTTTATTTTAGTTTAATTAACTTTTATATTTTTTAAGTTCTTCTTTAAGTTTTTGATTTTCTTCTTTTAATTCTATCATCTTTAATTCCCTTCCAACTGCAATTTTATGAAACGCCTCAAGCTCTTCTATTTTCTCCTGAAGTTCTTTTGTTTTTCTTTTTACCTCTTCTTCTAATTTCTTTTGAAAATTTAATGACTCTGAAATATCGATAATAGCCAAAAAATAACCAATCACTTCTCCTTGTTCACTTTTTCTTGCCATAGCTATTACTTTTGTTGGTATTTCCTTTTTATCTTTTGTTAAAAAAGCCATTTTATCAAAAGATATAGAATCTTTGTGAAAAATCTCTTTTTTTAATTCTTCAATTTGAGGATCGTTAAATAAAATTTTTACATCTTCTCCTATCAATTCTATTGATTTATATCCTGAAAATTCAACAAGAGAATTATCCACATCTAAAATATTATGAACCGGGTTTACATAACAAATTGGTAATGGTAAAAATTTCCAAAAATCTTGAATATATGTTTCAAGTTCTCTTAAGTCCTGTTCTAATGTTTGAATAATCTCTTCTTCGGTGCTTATTAAATTTTGATTGTTGTTTTCTTCTACCATTGAATTAAATATTCGTTATATTCATCACCCCTAAAAACACATTTTGTTTCTTGACAACTAACTTTTCCCTTTAAAGCGAACTCAGCAACGCCCTGAAAATATCCTTCAAGATAAAAACAAACTAAAGGATGAATTTTAAAATTTTTTAATCTTAAAATACATTTTTTTTCTTTTTCATCAAAATAAACTGGCTCAAGTTTCCCAATGCTATATTGCATTTTATAATAGTCTGGTGACTTTTCAAATATTTTTTTAATTGAAGTAAAGAACCTCACAAAAAATTTTATTATAAAAGAAAATTTTGCTGCCATTCTGCCCATCTCTCGAATATCTTTATCATTATATCCAAAAACTTCCTTTATTAAAAGAAGAGAAATTGGCCGAAGTCCAACAGGATACCATTGCATTGCCCTTGCTGTTCTATAGTCCAATTTTAAACCAAATTCCTTAGCTTTTTTTTCTAGTCTTTGTAAACCCCCTTCTCCTTCTTTTTCTAAAATATATTTTGCATCCGTCTGCAAAAAAACGCCCTTGATTTGTCCATCTAATTTTAATAGTTTTTCTAATTCTTCTTTGTAAAGCATATATAAATTATTTCCAAGTAATTTTAAATTCCTCACAACCATCGCCCCGAAAAAGACATTGTGGATGCAATACTTCAACCTTTCTTTGACCAAGCATTATCTCAGCTATTTTTTTAAAATAGGCTCTGTGATACTCGCATATCAATGGATGGTATTTATGAAAGTTCACTAATCTTATGATACCATACTTTTCTTTTTTATTAAATCCTCCAACTTCCATCTTAGCAAAATCGAAATTTTTTCTCCAATAAATTGGAGCTAATTTAAAACTTTTTTCTATGTCTACAAAATGTTGCATCAAAAGCTTAACTATAAAAGAATATTTTGGCGACTGGTAAGCCATTTCTCTTACATCTTCTTGGCTCCAATTAAAAACTTCAGCACATACCAAAACAATAAGACAAGCAAGGGCTTCAGAATACCAATTTGTTGGAATAATTTCTTTTGCTTTTGTTGGATAACCAAGTTCTTTTAATCTCTTTTCCACCAAAACTATTCCTTTTTCTCCTTTTAAATCTCTTATATAGTCAAAATGTCCTTTTAAAATAACCCCTTTTACATTACCCTTTAGTTTCATCATCTCATCAACTTTTTCTTTTGAAAGCATTATCATAATTTATTATTTTAATTTTTCTTTTAATTCTTTAATTTCTTTTTTAATTTTTATTATTTCAAGTTCTCTTTCAATAATCTTTTTGTTTTCTTTTTCAAGCTCATCTATCTTTTGTTGAAGTTCTTTCTTTTTCCTTTTAACTTCTAAATCTAAACTTCCAACAAGCTCCTGAAGCTCTCTTTTTCTTGCCTCAACCCTAATTTCAAGAGCGTTTTTTAAATCTTCTATCTTTTTATAAATATTTATTATCTCTTCATTTTTTTTGTTAAGAGCCATTGAAAAGTTATTAAGGTTAAAAGCAACCACTAAAACAAATCCCGAAAAGCCAATAAAAGTAGTAATTAAATAAGCAATATCGCTCGACAGGTCAAAATCAAAAAATTTTTGATGAGGAATATATTTTTGCCACTCAAGAAAAAAAAGCACGCCCACAAGAAAAATTATCCAAAGAGAAAAAATAAAAGCTCTTTTTGGTTCAAGGCACAAAAAAGCAAAAACCAAAAAAACCGAAGCATAAAAAAACCCAATCCAGCCAATTCCTCCCAAAAAATAAATTAACAAAACAAACAAAAAAGATTCCCACAAAGAAAAAAGAAAATAAAAATTCCCAATAATTCTACTTGTCAATCTTTTTGGTCTTATTAACCTTTCAAAAAACAAAACAGAAACAAGCCACAAAAGTAAAACAATAGTCATTCTTGAAAAATTTTTTTCTCCCAACTTTAAAAAGAAAACTATAAAAGGAGTTAAAATTAAAAAAATCATTATAAAGAAAATCTTCAGCCTTGTTGTAAGTTTTATTCTATCAATTAACTCTTTTTTGTCTTGAGTATAAAAAACTGGCATATTTTTTATTTTTTCGAAGTTTCCTTTAATTTTTTTAATTCATTTTTTAGCGACAGCAATCTTTCTTCCCTCCCTTTTGTTAGCTCTTTAAGTTTTTCAAGCTCCTGAATCTTCTTTTTAAGATTGGCGGTACTTTCTTCAACTTTTCTTTTAAGTTCTTCTGACAAATCAGAAACTGTTTTTGTTCTTGCGTCTGCCCTTATTTGAAGAATAATTTGCTCCTCTTCTAGCTTTTCTAAAGCCCTTTGAAGCTCTTCTCCCTTTTTATCAAAAGAATTACGAATTAAATTAGAAACTAGTCCAACATAGATTAAAAAACAATCTATTATTCCTAAAGTTAAAACAACATAATAAATATTTTGGTAAGGGGCGTTTGGGAAAAAATTATAAGGAGGAACCCCCAAAAATTCCATAATAACAAGCAAATTAAACATAAAAATCCCTAAAAAAACTATTAATATCGCCTTTTTGCGGGGAAGGTGTAAATTAGCATACATTATGGTAAACCAATAAAAAAAACCACCAATCCAAGTAACTCCACCAATAAAATAAATAATTAATGTCAGCCAAACAAACTCTAAAAACAAATAAAAACAGTAAAAGTTTTCAAGAGAAGATAAAGTTTTGAATTTGGGGGCAAATACTTCCAGAGCAAAGCTTGATAAAAGCCAAAAAAATAAAAACAAAATTGTAATCCAATGAAGTTCTAAAAAATAGCCAGAATTTCTAAAGAGTCTTAAAAAAGAAATTAAAAACAAAAAACCAATCATCGTAATCCTTCGTGGCCAAATTGTCTCTTTTATGTTCAAAACAAGTTCTTCTCTTTTGTCCATAAGTTTTTATTCAATTTTCTTTTTAAAAAAGTTTACCATCTTTAAATGCTTTTGAAAAGTCATTGCTTTTTTCTTCATTTTTATTATCGCTATTTTTTATTATTTCTTTTAATCTTTTCTTTAAGCTATAAAAGCTGTATTTTTCAAAAATTTCTTCTACCTTTTTAATATCGAAACTTCCAAAAGAACAATTGGTTATTTTAAAATCAATGGGCGCGTCGTCTCTTGCTTTTGCTAAAATTTGAGAAAATAAAATCTGTTCTTTTTGTTCTAAAAGAATTTTTTTAATTCTTGGATTAATGTCTTTAAAATTTTTGTCTTCGATTTTTTTATAAAGATTATCAAGACTTCCAAACTTTTTTAAAATTTCAGAAGCTGTTTTTTTGCCAATTCCCGTAGCTCCTGGAATATTATCAGAAGAATCGCCAGCTAAAGCTTTAAAATCAATCATTTGTTCTGGCAAAATACCATATTTTTCAACTACCTTTTCTTTATCAAGAATTACTGTTTCTTTAATTCCTCTCCCCAAAGTATAAACTTTAGTATTTTTATTAACAAGTTGAAGAGTATCTTGATCGCCAGTGACAATATATGTTTCTATTTTAGGATAAATTTGTTCTTTTTGAATCTTCTTTGCAATTGTGGCAATAATATCATCAGCTTCAAATCCTGGCTTCTCAAAAATAGGAATATTTAATGCTTCAAGAACTTCTTTTATAATCGGGATTTGCTGATAAAATTCATCTGGAGCTTTTTCTCTTTTTGCTTTGTACTCTTTAAATTTTTTATGACGAAAGGTGGGCGATGGCGTATCAAAAGTTGCTGCAATATAATTAGGAGAAATATCTTTAATGGCCCGAAATAAGGTAAGTAAAAAACCATAAACCGCGCCTGTCTGCCTTCCTTCTTTATCTTGAAGCGGAGGGAGAGCATGAAAGGCTCTATGCAAAAGGGCATTTGAATCTATAATCAAAAATCTCATATATTTTATTTAATTATAATCTTTCTTTCATTTTCTTTCAAAAATTCGAATTTTAAGTGCAAAGTATTTTTGGGCAAAATATTTTTTATTTTATCTCCCCACTCAACAAAAATAAGGTTTTTTGAATTTTTTACAAGCTCTTGCCATCCAAGTTCTAATATCTCTTTTGAATCTTTTATTCTGTAACAATCAAAATGATAGAGATATCTAAAATTGCAACTCGTATTTTTTTCCTGACTTTTTTTTCCTTTGTCTATTATCTGCCATTTGTCATCTGCTATTTGTTGTCTGCTTTTGATTGGCATCCTATATTTTCTCATAATTACAAATGTTGGACTTTTTATTGGCTCTTTAACTCCCAAAAAATCTGCGATTCCTTTAACAAAAGTTGTTTTGCCCCCACCAAGTTCGCCTTCAAGTGAAAAAACATTGAAACCTTGAAATTTCTTTAAAATTTTTTTGGCAATTTCTTTTGTTTCCTTTGGAGAACGTGAAATAAAAATCATAATTGTCCTACGAAATTATTTACAAATATACGGAATAAAAAATATCTCAAATGCAAATCATACGTTAAATGTAAAAATCTCGAACCATCTTTTAAAAAACAAGATAATTAGATTTAAGATTTGACACATGGATATTAGATTTGAGATTTAAGATTTGAGATATTAATATTTTAAATCTCATTCACTGCTTCTTTAAATTTCTCTCCCCTATCAAATTCGTTTTTAAATAAATTAAAACTGGCAGCTGCAGGAGATAATAAAACTATATCTCCTTTTGTGGCAATTTCTTTTGCTTTTTTAACTGCTTCTTTCATGCCATTTACCTTAATAAATTTAACTTTAATTTTCTCTTCTATATCTCCTGGAAGCAAAATTAATTGTTTAACTTTTTGAGGAACAATTTCATTAAATCTTGAAAAATCTAAGTTTTTATCCTGTCCTCCTGCAATTAAAATAATATCACTATCTACATATTCTTTTTTTAGTTTTTCTAAAGAATAAATAGTCGCCTCTGGATGAGTAGCGCAAGTATCATTAAAAAACATAACCCCATCAACTTCTCTTAAAAATTCTAATCTTCCCTGAAGGCCTTTGAAATCTTTAATTGCTTTTTGAATATCTTTTGGTTTTACTTTATAAATTGCACCTACAATTTCTGCTACTTTGTTTGGATTGCCATCATAATATATAATTTTTGATTTTGCTGAGGATAAATATTCTTTAAGATTTTCATTCAAAATTAGATAATCGTCTTTTTTTTGAAATTTAAAAATGATTTTTTTGGCTTCAATATAATCTTCAAAGTTTTTATACCTATTTAAATGTTCAGGAAAAATATTTGTAATTATGGCAATATGAGGACTTTTTTTGTGGGGCAAAAGACCTTCAAGCTGCCAACTTGAAAGCTCAAGCACCAAAATACTATCTTTTTTTATTTTAGGAATTAAAGATAAAACAGAAACACCAATATTCCCTCCCAAAAGAGTATTTTTATATTTTTTCTTTAAAACCTCATACAAAATTGCTGCTGTTGTTGATTTCCCCTTGCTTCCTGTAACCCCTATAATTGGATTTTTACAAAACTCAAAAAAAATTCCAACATCTGTGTCTATTTTAACTTTATTTGCTTTTGCAATTTGAAGATAAGGAGAGTTATTTGGAATACCAGGTCCTTTGATAACAATGTCTGTATTAATAAAATCTTCTTTTCTGTGCTTGCCCAAAACAAAATTAATTTTATATTTTTTTAACTTTTTGACTGATTCTTTTAGTTCTTCTTCTTTTTTAATATCAGTAACAGTAACTTTTGCTCCTGCCCTTGCAAAAAATTCAGCAGCGCCAACACCACCTCCCAAAACCCCAAGGCCAAAAATAGTCACTTTTTTATTTTTAAAATCTTCTATTTTCATAATTTATAAGCGCCTTAAATAACTATAAACTTTTATAGCGGATTTATGATTTTATAGCTAAGAGGTTTTTTAAAAATAATTTTTATCATTTTTTCAAAATTATATCCTTCATCGCTTAAAAATATTTTTATTTCTTTTTTCTTTTCCTTTATAATTTTATTATTTTTTAAAAATTTTTCTAACGTTAAAGCAACTTCTTTTGCTGAATCTAAAATTTCTACTTTTTCTCCTATTTCTTTTAAAATTAAATCCTTAATTAAAGGATAATGTGTACAACCTAAGATTAAAACTTCTATTTTTTCTTTTTTTAATGGCAAAAGATATTCTTTTAAAACTTCTTTTGTTACTTTATGATAAATCCACCCCTCTTCAATTAAAGGAACCAATAATGGGCAAGCTTTTAAATAAACCTTAATTTTGTTGCCAAAAATTTTTTTTATTTTATTTTGATAAATACCAGATTTTATTGTTGTTGGGGTGCCAATTATCCCAACTTTTTTAATTTGTTTTGTTTTAGATTTGAAATAAAGCTTCTCAACTACTGGATCAATTACATCAAAAATGGGAATTTTATACTTTCTTTTTAAAAAATCGCCAGCAACAGCAGACGAAGTGTTGCAAGCTACCACAATAATTTTTGCGCCTTTTTTTATCAAAAATTCGGTATTTTTTTGAGAAAAATTAAGAATGGCTTTTTTGCTTTTTGTTCCGTATGGTAGATGAGCAGTATCGCCAAAATACAAAATTGGGCTATTAACTCTTTTTAAAATCTCTTTTGCTACAATAAGCCCGCCAAGCCCTGAATCAAAAACACCAATCATAAAATTTTATTTTATTTTTGATTTTATAAAATTCTTTGTCTTTTTTAAAAAATCTTTTGTTTCTTTGTTTACACCTTTAAAATCTTTTGCAATAACGCTTTTTAAAGTAAAAATCCTAATTCTTTGATTTCTTTTTAAAATATGTCCTTTTTGAGGCAAACCATCAATAAAAAGATATTCGCTTTTTGAGCAAATTTCTAAAGGGTCCCCAGTTTCTTTTTTAAATTCTATTTTTCCTTTTTTTTGCTGGTAGGTGCCTGCTAAAAAATCTTCTTTAAAAATAACCTCTTTTTGCCAGGGGCTGTGAAAAAACATTTGAGAGCCTTGTTTTTTTTGCCACATTTGTTCATTAATTTTTTTAAGATTAATTTGATAAGGGAAATTTAAATATTCAAGCAAATGAAAAGCAATAATTGGAGGTTCTTCATTTTTTAGTTGGACAAAAGTTAAAATAGGGAAAGTTGCCAAAAGGCGCGGATTGCACTCAACAACATAAAGTTTTTGACTTTTCTCTTCTAAAACAAAATCCAAACCAAAAATTCCTTTATAGCCTAATTTTTTAAAATATCTTCCTACTTTATCAACAATTTCTTTTGCCTGAAACAAAATCTCTTTTGAAAAATTTGCTGCAAAAGAAAAATCATGACCGCAAAAAAGTCCACCCCGTGAAGGTTTTTTGTTTAAAAGCGGTTCATCACAAATCTGATATTGGGGCCTTGTTGATAAAATTCCAAAACGAGTAACGCAACCTGTAATACTTGGAGAGGCTCCTTTGATGTATTTGGCAATAATTACCCTTTTTGGTTTTTCCCTTCGTAAAACTTGCTTTGCCCTTTCAAAATCTTTTGAATTATAAATAAAAAATGTTCCCTTTCCTCCTCCTTTTGTTGGGTGCTGCAAAACAAAAGGAAGACCATATTCTCTTTCTAAGTCGATTAATCTTTTATAATAAAAAAAAGAAAGAGGCACTATTTCCCCTGGTGGCACTGGTACTTTTATCTTCTCTAAAATCTCACGAAATTTTACTTTATTTTCTAATAAGCTTTTGCCAAATTTTTTTTGAGAAATGGCTAAAATCCAATTTTTCTTTTTTGCCAGCCTTTCAAGTTTATAAGAAGATTTGTAAATTAAAATCAGAACTTTTTTATCTCCTGAAATTTTTGAAATATATTCTTGGGTTTTAATATGAGAAAGTAAGCTTGTTGAATTGCGAGGTCTTATTCTTTTTCCAATGACCTCTTCCAAACAAAAAACAGGAAGATTTTTTTTAATCAATTCTGTATCAGTTGAATTATAAAGAGAAAGAAGTTTGTAATCTTCGATAAAATTATCAGGGCCCAGCCTCTCAAAAGCAAAAACTGCTCCTCCAAAGATTGAAGTTTTCACTTTTTTAAAAACTTTTTTAAGTGTTTGAAGGTTTTTTATCTCCATACCAATCAAAATAAATATTTTGGAGGCCTTAAGCTGTTAATTTTTTAAGTAGAGAAATGTCTTCAGCCCCAACTTTACCTATATAAAGGTCTTTTATATTGCCTCCGTTTTTAATAAATTTTTTAATTTTAAGATAGCCCTCTATACGATAAGGAAGTTTTAAATTCTTAATTTCTTTTTTGAAAATTTCTAAAGCTTTTTTAGAGCTTATATTTTTTGTATCTCTAGCCTTATAATCTTTATATCCTTTCAATTCGTTTTTCGCTATATTTAAAGTTTCTTTTGAAGGTTTCCCATAAAGCAATATTGAGTATTGAGAAAATTTTTGTTTACCTATGCTCTTTATTAAATCTGCCTTAAGAATTAAATTTTTTTTAATCTTTTTTAAAAATAAGGATGCTGGACTATCAGTTTTGATTGAAAGATTTTTTAACTTTTTTTTATCTTAATTAAATCTAATTTTGGTTTTTTATAAAAAAAACGAGGATTATAGGGCTTATTTTTTTTATAATAAGAAAAAAATCTCTTCTTTTCTTCGTCTAAGTTTACAGGAATTAAGTATTTAGTGATTTCTAATTTATTTGCTATTAAAAATAATTCCCTATCTGCTATTTGATTTTTCTCCATTACAAACATAGCTAGTTTTTTATTTGAAACCGTTTTTAAAAATTAACAACTCTTCCTAAATTATTTTTCAAATTTATTACTCCTCCTGGTTTCGAATTTACTTCTATAATCCAAATTTTTCCGGTTTTATCTAAGATTAAATCAACGCCCATTTCAAAAATATTTCCTTTGATAGTTTTTTCGAAGTGTTCTGCTATTTTAATACTAATTTCTTTGCAACTTTTTATAATTTTTTGTGGTTTTCTTTTAAAAACCTTTTTCAAAAGAAATTCTAAATCCCTTCCTCTTTTTTGCTCCCCTCCCATATGAATATTTGTTAAAAAGCTATTTTGGGAAGCAACTCTTGCTTTAATATCACTTACCTGCCATCCGTCCTTTGCTTTTTGAAGCAAAACTCTAATATCAAAAACATTCTCCTTATAAATTGCTGTATCTATCTTCTCTTGAAAAATATATCTTTTTTGCGGCCATTCTTTTAAAAACTTTTGGATATCTTCTATTTTTTTAATCGTAATTTCTTTTAAGATTGTTCTTCTGTCTTTTTTTTCTGAAGTTTTTACCAAAAATCCTTCTTTTGTCTTTTTAATCAAAAAAACACTTTTCCCCTCTTGGCCCGTGTTGAGTTTCAAAATTGCCTCTTTTCTTTTTATTAAAAAAGAGTTAAGTGATTTAAAGTCTTTTAAAAGAAAAGTCTTTGGAAGGTGTTTTTTTAATTCTTTATTTTTATTTAAACTTTTATAAGTATCCCACTTGCTTATTGTAATAACAATAAAGGATCGACTATTAAAAATAATTTTACCTTCTTCTTGGCATTTTTTTAAAAAATCTTTTGCTTTTTGGGTTTCCTTTTTGTTTAAAGAAAAAAATCTATCGTAAAGAAAATCAAAGTCTTTTGTTTTTGAATTGAAAGATATAGGCTTTACAATAACTCCCATTCTTTGTCCTTCGTTTTTTAATTTTAAAAAAAGCTTTTTTTGACTCTCAATCTTTACTTTGCCATTGCTTTTTACCTTCCCTCTTAAAAAAAGTCCCAAAATAATATTTTTTTTCATGAAGTTTTGTGTCTAATTTTACTTGGGTCAATAATAAAATTTTTTAAATCCCTTCTTCCGATTATAATTTCGTATTTCATTTGAGATCTTTCTGCTAAAAATGCCTCTGTTTCAATTTTTTCACCTTTTAAAAAAAAGGTAAAAGGAACTATTGGCCGAATTTCTTCTCCAAGTGCCGAACGAACAATTCTTTTTTCAATAAAAGATTTAATACCTATTTTTTCTGCTATATCATAAGAAATAGCAGTTCTTAAAGCGCCAGTATCAATTTTAGCAAGCTTTTTAAGTTTTGCCTCTCTCTCTTTGCCTTTTTTAGTTTCTTTGTAGGGAATTTCGATTTCTTCAATTATTCCCAAAACTTTTTTACCAAAAATTTCCTCTTCCTCCTCTTCTTCTCCAAAAAGTTCTCTTGCAATTCTAATCCCCTTTTCTTCTGATTTTACAGAAAGACCCTTTATTCTTTTTAACCTATCTTCAAGTCCTGCTAAATTTGCAATTTGGATTTCAAGTCCTGGTCTTAAATTTACTTCTAAAACCAAAGGTCCCTTTTCTCTATCTATCGCAATATCAACTCCCAAAAATTTTGCTTTAAAAACTTTCTGAACAGAAACTGCAAGAAATAAAATTTTTTTAAAATAAGGAATTTTTATGCCTCTTAAAAGGTGTCTTGTCCCCGGATAATAATCTATTAACTTCCCATGATGAATGGCGCTCAAAGTCTTCCCACTTGCCAAATCAACTCCCACGCCAACTGCTCCATCATGTAAATTTGCTCGTCCTTTTGATTCTTCTGTTGGTAAACGAAGCATAGCCATAACAGGTACACCTTCATAAACAATCACTCTGATATCTGGGATGCCTCTTGCACTTAAAGGTTTTAATTCCGGAATCACTTTTGCCCTTTCTTCAAAAAAAGCAATGTCTGGCATATAAAACAAAGAAAAATATCCCTCAAGAATATCAAAAATATGAGATTCCATCTCTTCTTTTGTAACAAGACTTCTATCAGATTTTATCCAAACAAGGGGCGGATTTATTATTTCTTCCTTTTTTTTAAACTTCTTTTTTCTCGCATAAACAACAATAATTCCTCCACCCCCAAAGCCCCTGTTTGGTTTTAAAGCAAAAGAGTCGGGTAGGGCTTCCCAGTTAAAACTTAAAAGTTCTCTTCTTGATTTTATTGTAGCAAGAGTCTCAAGAACCGGAATCCCGGCTTTCGATAAATATCTTTTTGTTAATAATTTTGAGTCTAAAATGCGGCGAGTTCTTCTACTCGCTTTAATATATTTAAAGTTTCTTGCATTAATCCCTAATATTCCATAAGTAGAAAGCATAAATTTTTATAATTAAAATAAACCTTCAAAAAAGATTAAACTAAAATTTATAAGATTAATTTATTTCCTATTTGACAAGCCTCGCTCGCAAATTCGTAAGGATTCGTAATTTCTTAAGGGATCATGAATTTCTTGGAACTATTTTATTTTTTCTTTTTTGAGGAAAGCTCAAGATATTCAATTAACTCTCTAAATCTAAAATACTCACTTACTCTCAATCCTGTCCAACGACCAAGAAAGTAATTTATCAAAACTAAAATTGCCATTGAAAGTAAAGAATAATTTAAAACAATTTGCTGAAGATAATGAAAACTTAAAACAAAATAAGAAATTATTGCCAACAATAAGGTCTCGCCTGTCATAAATATGGCTGTTTTCGGCCCCCTTTCAATTTGGGCAGCTACAAATCTTTCAACTATTAAAGTCATAATTAAAATAGGGAAAATTGAAACGCTTGAAAGCCCCTCAAAACCTAAAAATCCTCCAAGCAAAAACAAAACCAAAATAGCAAAACTCACACCTGTAAAAATAATAGCCATTCGCGGAAGATACATTATCCTTACCTTTCTTATCAAAAACCTAATTAAGGTCCCTGACAAAACCACAACAAGGAAAATTAAAATTCCATATTTTAATCCTGCAGCCACAAAACCATAAGCAACAATCAAAGTAATATAGATTCCAAAACCCCGAATTCCAATGATTTGTCTTGCAAAAGCAATAAATGTTGCTACCAATGGCAACATTAAAATTAAAGCTACAGTCCCCTCCTGAATTCCGAGTTTAACAATTTGGTGAACTAAAAAATCCATATTATTTAATAACGTAAAATTTAGGCGATTATAATCTCTCTATTTTTTATTTCCTAATTTATAAGCAGCGCATATAGCTACTGCCAAAGCGTCAGCACTATCATCTCTTTTTATCTCTTTTAATTTTAACATTTTTTTAACTTTATTTTCTACCTCTTTCTTTTTTGCTCGTCCATTTTTTGTCAAAGTCTTTTTTACCTCCAAAGGAGCATACTCTAAAACTGGCACTTTCATTCTCTCAAGTGTCAAAAAAATTACTCCCATAGCTTGGCTAACTTTCATTGCCGTTTTAAAATTTTGAAAGAAAAAAAGTTGTTCTACTGCAACATAATCTGGCTGATACTCTTTTGTAATTTCTCTTAATTTTTTTGAAAGAGCACTTAATCTTTTTAAAAAATCATCATTGCAATCTGTCTCTATACAACCATAATTCAAGCACTCAAAATTTTTTCCTTTTTTGCCTTTCTTTTTAACTTTTATAACTCCATATCCTGTTGTAGCTGTGCCAGGATCAATGCCAAGTATTATCATATAAATTTTAGTATAAATTTAATAAAATTAATCTTCTTCTTTTAAATCAGAATATATTTCTTGGACATCTTCGTTTTCATCCAATTTTTCAAAAAGATTTTTGAGCTTTTCTAAATCCTCTTTTGGAATACTTATTTCTTCGTTTGGTACAAATTCTATACTTACTTCTTGTTGGTCTAAAAATTCTTCTATTTTTGATTTTAAATTATTTAAATTTTCTGGTAAAGCAAAAACCTCAAAAACACCATCCTTTTTTTCTTTAATATCTTCTGCTCTACCTTCAATAGCAGCAAGCTCAAATTCTTCCTTTCTGTTTAAATCTTTTAAAACTCCCTGAATTTTTCCTAATTTTTTAAATTTCCAAATTACACTTCCGCTTACCATTTTACTATTATTACTTTCTAAAATCTTTTTTATTTCTGATAAAGCTCGATTCTTGTTGTCAGTTACAACATCAATCAAAATACTTACCCCTCCCGGACCCAAGGCCTCAATTAAAAAATTCTCAAGTTTTGCCCCTTCAATTTCGCCAGTCCCTCTTTTTATTGCTTTTTCAATATTTTCTTGGGGCATATTAAATGACTTTGCCTTCTCTATGATCGACTTTAACTGAGAATTTTTCTCAGGGTCTCCTCCTTTTTCTCTTGCTGCTAAAGAAATTAAGCGCGAAAATTTTGAAAAAATTTTAGCCTTTTTTGCATCCTCAATTGCTTTTTTATATTTTATTTGGCTCCATTTTGAATGCCCAGACATATTTTTTAAAAAAATTTTTAAAACCAAAAACTTTTTATCTAATTTTCTATTTCAACTTCTATTTTCTTTTTCCCCTGAAAATTACCTTTCATTCTTTTTCTTAATTTTGCTAAACCTGTACCAACTGTTCCAGAAAATAAAATAACAATACTTGCTCCCAAAAGCAAGGGCAATTTAGCATTTTTTACTTCAGAAAGCAAGTTTTTATTCAGAGTCTTTGCCGAAGATGGCTCTGCTCCTTTTGCCTCTTTATTTTCAGAAAAAATACCTATTTTTTGAGGTTGATTACTTTGTTCGCCTTGGTTTTCAAGATTATTTTTTTGAGAATTACTTTCTTGGGTTTGAAAAGGGGTTGAAAAAATGCTTTCATTATTGCCTCCAAGACCAAAAGTTTCTCCAGAAATTATATTTTTTGAAGCAGGGGTTTGGGTTTTTGTATAAAAATAATCCCTACCAATTCTAGCAATGCTTCCATTGAATTTTTGATAATTAATTTGGGATCTTATGTCCCCTGAAGGATAAAAAAGATATAAAGAACCGCCATTTGAATTTATCAAAGAACCCACTAATTCAGACTTTAAAACCAAAAAAGCGCCAGGCGAAATAAAAGAACCTTCAGGAAAAATATATTTTATTTTATCTTTTTCATCTGAAATTCCCCCAAAAGAAATATCCTGAACAAAATTAGAAGTGTTTACAATTTCAATCCATTTTTCAGTTAAAGAAAATTCTGAAATAAAAATAGAATCAGAAAAAACCATCACCTCAATTGAATCTTCTTTTTCTCTTTGACAGTAATCTTTAACTTTTAAAGTAACAATATATTTACCAGGAAAATTATAAGAATAATTTATTTTCTTGCCTTCAATAATATTGCCATCGCCCATATTCCAAATGAAATTTTGTATATTCCCTTTGGATTTTGAACCATCAAAAATTATTTCTTTGTTTGTTAAAGTAATTATTGAAGAACCAGCATTGGCCTCAAGTTCAATTAAAGAACCTTGCCAAGAAGGATTTTCATTGTCTTTCCAGGAACTAAAAAGTGAACCATCTTCTGGAATGTTTGGTTCTTTAAATTTCCTTTCCATTGAAACAAGACTACTTTTACCTGCGGGCCAACTACTATTTATTGGCTGTGGGGTCTGATCTATTATTATTTTATTCGAATCTCTCAAAATTAGTCTTCCGTTTTCTATATAATTATTATTTAAAGATATGCTTTCCCAATAATCGCAATTTGTTTTTGGAGAATTTGTTTTACAAATCAAAAAATAACCTCCCGGAGGAATCAAGCCTCCTTTTATCTCAAGGGGCTTGTTTGAACTTTTTGCATTATCAATTGACCACCCAGTAAGGTTTATTTGATTATTTGTTAAATTCTTAAGTTCAATCCACTCTTCTTTGTCTTTATCACTTCCCCACATAATTTCATTCAAAATAACTTTTGGATTTTGGGCAAAAAGATTTTTAGGGGAAATTAAGACAAAAAAGAAAAAAGAAAATAAAAAAATTTTTCTAAATTTTTCATTATGTGACGCCATACCTATTGACAAAAAAATTTAATTATGTTAAAATTTAAATATAAACTGCGGGCTGAGTTGGGAATTATCTTAAAAAATTTAGGATGGGACGGTCTTTGCTATCCCACTCCTCGGATAATTCCATTTCAAAAAATTAGCTTTTGCTACTTAAAGCCCGCAGTTTTTTATTACTCTAATGGTCCTGTAACTCTCTCTAATTCTTCAAGAGATGTAACTCCTTCAATTACTCTTAAAAGAGCATCCTGTTGCATATTTGGAAAACCTTCTTCTTCCATAACTCTTTTCATTTCAAAAATAGATGGCGACATATTAATTGTTTCTTCTATTTTTGGAGTTATCTTGAACATTTCATAAATACCAATTCTACCTTTATAACCTGTATTAAAACATTCTTGGCACCCCTTACCAATTTTTAAAGAAAAATTATCCATCTTTAAAATTGGCTCTACTAATTTTTTGACCTCTTCTTTTTCTAAAATATTTTTTGGAATTTTTTGAAGGTTTTTTTTGATTAAGTTTTTTTGCTCCTCTGATAAAGAATATTCTGTTTGGCAATTTTGACAAATTCTTCTTAAAAGTCTCTGGGAAATTGCTAAATTCAAAGAAGAAGCTATAGCTGAAGAATTAATCCCCATTTCCATTAATCTTGGAACAATACCAGCAGCATCATTTGTATGCAGGGTAGAAAAAACTAAATGCCCTGTTTGGGCAGCCTGAATTGCCGTATTTGCGGTTTCGGAATCTCTTATCTCTCCAACTAAAATTACATCAGGATCTTGCCTCATAGCTGCCCTTAAAGCCATAGCAAAGTCATAACCCTTTTCATGTTCCACTTGCGTTTGATCAACATTTTCTAGATGATATTCAATGGGGTCTTCAATGGTCAAAATTTTAACTTTGCCGGTTGCTATTTCTCTTAAGCAAGCGTATAAAGTAGTAGTTTTTCCTGACCCTGTTGGACCACAAGTTAAAATCATTCCTATAGTCTTTTTAATCTGGTGCAAAAGCATTTCTTTGTGCCATTGATGAAATCCTAAATCATCAATTGAAAGAAGCATTTTGGGATCCAAAATTCTCATTACCACATCCTCGCCATATTCACCAGGCACTACTGAAACCCTTATTTCAACATCTTTCCCTTCAAGTTTTACGCTAAATCTTCCATCCTGAGCTACATCGTGAATATTTATTTTAAGTTCTGATAAAAGTTTAATTCTTGAAAGCAGAGATTGATAAAAAATTCTATCTACCGTAATAATTTCATGCAAAATCCCATCAATTCTAAATTTTATTTCTGCAATTTCTTCTTGGGGAACTATATGAATATCAGAAGCATTAAATTTTAAAGCAGAAGCCATTAAAACCTCAAGAAAAGAAGTGGTATTTTTTTTATTTTGTAGTAATTTTTCTTTAATATCCTCTACTTTCGTCAATGACCTTTTAACTTCTTCTATTTTTTCTGGAGAAACTTCAATTTTTTCAATAATTTTCTCTTGAAGTTTTGAAACTTTTTTATACTCCTCATATCCTCTTTTTAAAGAAGAAAGAGAACATACAAAAACTTGAACTTGATAGCCTTTATTTTCAAGTTCTTTTATTGTTTCTGACAAAAGAGAATCTTTTGGATTAAAAGAAGCAATCCCTATTTTTGTTTCTTTTAACTCAAATGGCAAAAAAAGACCGGCCCGGGCTTTACTTTCTTTCACTTTTGATAAAGCATCAACTTCAATTGGTACTTTCAAAAGATTAATATATGGTAAGCCCAATTTTTGGGCCAGAAGCTGAGCTTTTTTTTCTTCTTGAGCCCTTAAAATAAGTCTAAGATTTATATCTCTTTCTTTTTCAATATCGTCCATAATTTTAAACAAAAAATATATGTTGAATTGCCAACATTAAAAACAATATTCCCGCGCCCAAAAAAATATAAAAACAAGGAAAACTTTCGCAAGAAATTCCTTTTATAATACCAATAATAGTACCAAAAATACACAAAAAGAATAAAAAAAGATATGTTCCTGCTTTTTCAAAATCACTTGGAGCTGGCATAAATTTAAATTAACAAGTTAAATGAAAAGCGCAAACCAATTTCTCTTTATCTTTTATTTTATTAAATTTTTCACAGGCTTCTTTAGTTTTTAAAATTAACAATTTTATATTTTTTTCTTTAGTATAATCTAAAAGATCATCTGAAACTTTCATCAACCCAGAATAACCATTACCAATTATCAAATTTTCTGCGCCATCTAAATATTCTTTAATATCATTTAGTTTTAAAAAATGCCCCTCTTCCCTTACCCAAGGAGAAAATATTTTATTTTCCTTAATAATTAAATCTTTAAAATACTTTTTTCCATTAATAGAAACTACTCCAAATTTATAATTATCTATTTTCATAAAATTTTTTTTGCTTCTTCAATAATTTCAACTCCACTTGATGTACCGATAATATCTGCTCCACTTTCAATCATCCAAATTGTATCTCTTAAATTTCGAATAGCGCCCGAAGCCTTAACTAAAAGTCCATCAGAAAATTCTTTCATTATCTTTATGTGTCTTGCTTTTTCTTCTAATTCTAAAGTTGATAACGGGTCTTTCTCTGTTGCTGTTTTAATACAAATAGCTCCTGATTTCTTAACAATTTCACACGCTTTTTTGATTTCTTCATCTGTTAAATAACCAGAACCTATAATAATTTTTGTTGGTAAAATTTTACATATTTCTTTCAAATCATTTAGAACTTTTTCATAATTTCCTTTTTTAAAATCAACTATATTCATTACAACATCAATTTCATCACTCCCATCTTTTTTAGCTTTTTTTGCAATTTCTATTCTTTTTTCATGAGGGAGGGTTCCTAAGGGAGGGTCAATTAAAGTAATCGTTTTAACATCGCTTACTTTTAAATTCTCTTTAACTAATTTTGTCCATTCTTTTCTTACACAAAGACCTCGAAAATTATATTTTTTTGCTTCTTGGCAGCTTTTTAAAATATCTTTTTTGGTTGTTTTTTCGTCAATATTTGTATGATCAATATATTTTGAAAGCTTCATATTTTTATTTTACATTGTTTTTGGCATTAAAATATAAAAGTAACTTTTATCCCCTACCGGCATTATCATTATTGGAGAAATATTATCGTTTAATCCAATTATAATCTCACTTGAATCAATTACAGAAATTCCGTCCAAAAGATATTTCCAGTTTACATTAACTTCAATATCTTGGCCTTTTATATCACCTTTTACTATTGATTTTGCTTCTCCTATATTTGAAGAAGAAGCAGAAATAGTAAGCTTTTTACTTTTTTGATTAAAATCTAATTTAATATCCTGAATCTTACTTGAAAAAATACTTGTTGTTTTTACTTTGTTTAAAATTTCATCTTTTAAAAATAAAGCTTCTGTTTTAAAGCTTTTTGGAATAATTTCTTTATAATCAGGGAAACTTCCTTCAATTAATCTTGAGATTAAACTAATTTTTGGTTCAGTTTTTTCTGAGGGTATTAAATTAAAACTAATTTGGGATTGATCAAAAATAATTTCCATCTCACCTTCTATTTCGCTAAAAATATTACTTATCTCAACAGCTGTTCTTTGAGGGATTATTAAAGATTTATTTAAAATATTTTCTGGAACTTCTTTTATATCAATGTTCTTTTCTGCTAATCTTATACTATCTGTACCACAAATAAAAAGTTTATCTTTTTTAAAGGAGAATAAAATACCTGAAATTTCAACCCTTGAATCATTAGGAGAAACTATATGATAAATTTTGGGTAAACTTTTAGTTAAAATAATATTATCTAGTTTAACTGAATTTTTCTCTTTAATTTCCGGAACCACAGGAAAATCTTTTGGATCTTGACCAAGTATTCTTGCTTGAAAATTAGCGCATTTTAAGTTTAAAATAAAATTTTCCAATTTTACCTCAACTTCTTCATCTGGTAAGTAACTTAAAAAATCTGAAAGAATTTTTCCTGGTACAGAAATTTTACCTTCTTTTTTGATTTCTATTTGAGTGTTTACTACGATTCCAATTTCAAGATTTGTTGAAAAAAAGCTTAAATTATTATCTTTTGCTTCAATTAAAATATTATTTAAAATAGGCAATGTTAAATTTCCACCACAAATTCTTGAGACCATTGAAATTATTTTTTTGAATTTTTTTGATTGTATTTTAAACTCCATACTTTTATTTATTTTATTATTAATATACTATTATTTTTGGGAAAAAACATCTTTTAAAATGTTTTTTCTTTTATTTTATTCGACTTTTAATTGGGGAAAAATTTTTATTTTCTTTTGGATTATTTTTTTATTTCTTTTGAAGAAAAAATTAAAAATTATTTAATCTTTCTTTTAATATTTCAATTTCTTTAATAAAATCCCCATCTTTTTTTATTTTTTCTTCAACTTTTTCACAAGCATATCCAACAGTAGTATGATCTTTATTTCCTAGTTTCACTCCAATTGATGGTAAAGAAAGTTTAAGTTCTTCTCTTAAAAGATACATAATAACTTGTCTTGGGAGTACCACTTCTTTTTTCCTTGAATTTGATAAAACTTCCTTTTTTGATACATTATAAAAATCACAAACAACCTCAATTACTTTTTCTGGTGAAATTTTCTTTTTAGGTTTTAAAATTAAATCTTCAAGGACTTTTTTTACTTTTTCAAAACTTCTTTCTTGTTCAAAAACTATTAAAGCTTTAATTAAAGCCCCTTCAAGCTCTCTTATATTTTTTTTAATGTTTCTTGCTATAAATTCTAGAATTTCTTGGGGTAAAATTCCTCTTTTTTCTTCTAATTTTTGTTCTAAAATTGCTAATCTTTCTTCAAATTCTGGGAAAGAAATATCTGCTATCATCCCGCCTTCAAATCTTGATTTTATCCTTTCTTCTAAATTTTCTATGGCATAGGGCGGCCTATCAGAAGAAATAATAATTTGTTTTTCGTTTTCTTTAATATTATTAAACACTCTAAAAAATACCTCTTGAGTTCTTTCTTTCCCGGCCAAAAACTCAATATCATCAATAATTAAAACATCAAAACTACTATAACTTTCAACAATTTTTTCAATACCATCATTTCTAATTGCGGTAATTATTTCACTTGTAAAATTTGGGCAAGGAATATATTTTACTTTCTTTTTTTTACGGGAGTTTATAATTTCATTTCCTACAGCTTCCAAAAGGTGGGTTTTTCCAAGACCAACTCCGCTATAAATAAATAAAGGATTTATAGAGCCCAGATTTTTTACAACCGAAACAGCACAGGCATGAGCAAGTTGATTAAAACTGCCGACAACAAAATTATCAAATCTGTATTTTGGATTTAAACCAGATAATCTATTTTGATAAAATTCTATTTGGGGCTGAGAAATATCGTTTATTTCATTAATTAATTTTTTGTTTTTTCTTATATGAGTTGTTTTTTGAATTTTGTATTTTATAACTTTAATATCCGGAGAAAATTTTTTAAATGTTTCTAAAAGATCTTTTTCAAATTTATTTTTTAGCCATTCTTTTACAAAAATATTTGGAACGGAAATAATAATTTTATCATCTGCTTTTTTTTCTATATTTACATCTTGAAACCAAGTAATAAGATTAGTTCTTGAAATTTTATTTTCAAGACTATTCATTACAGATTGCCAGAGTATTTGATTGTCCATAATAAAAGTTTAAATTTAATAAAGGAAAAATTATTTTAATTTTTCCCAAGTTTAAAGTCAAGGAAAAAAACTGGGGAAAACCTGTGGAAACTGTGGATAATTTATTATACAAAAGCAAATGTAAAATGCAAAATAGAAAAACTAATTAATGACTAATAGCAGTTAATTATTAACTAACAACTGTTGAACTTTTATTTCGGAGTGTATTTTTAAATTTTGACTTTTTTTTAAAAAAATATATACTTTTAAAATAAAATTAAACTTATGAGTAAAACTTATCAACCAAAAAGAAAAAAAAGAAAGAGAACCCACGGTTTCAGAAAAAGGATGGCAACGAAGTCAGGAAAGAAGGTAATTAAAAAAAGAGCTAAAAAAGGCAGAAAAAGATTAACAGTTTAAAAACGTGCTCAAGAAAGAAAATAGACTCCACAAAAGAGAAGTTGAGCTTGTTTTTAAAAAGGGGTCAAATATTAAAGAAGGCTTTTTAATTTTGAAATATTTAGAAAACAAAGAAAAAGACCCCCTGGTTCCTCGTTTTGCGATAATTGTTCCAACAAAAGCTTCAAAAAAACCAACAAAAAGAAATAGAATAAAACGTCAGATAAGAGAAAGTTTAAGAAAAAAAATAGATAAAATAAACAATAAAAGTATTGATGGTTTAATAATAGCTCTTCCTGAGATATTAGAAAAAGATTATTGGGAAATTGATAAAAACATTGAAAAAATTTTAAGAAGAATTTAAAAAATAAAAATTTATGAATCCATTAGTTTTGTTTTATAGGATTTTTTTATACCAACCCCTTTTAAATTTACTTATCTTTCTTTATAACTTAAAATATGTTGATTTTGGTATTGCAATAATTATTTTAACCATAATAGTGAAGGTATTAACTTTAAGACTTGATACTCATGCTCTTTTAAAACAAAAAGAGTCTCAGATTAAGGGCGCAGAAATTCAAAAAGAAATGAAAGAAATTCAAGAAAAGTACAAAGACGACCCCCAAAGACAGGCTGAAGAATTAAGGGCTTTATTTAAAGAAAAAGGATTTAATCCATTTTCAAGTTTTTTACCGATGGTAATTCAAATTATTATAATAATTGCCCTCTTTCAAATTTTCAGGCATCCCATTACCCAGAATCAATTAACTCTTTTATACAGTTTTGTAAAAAATCCTGGGACGATTAATTATCTTTTTTTAAGAACCATTGATCTTTCAAAACCAAATTCTGTGTTAGCTGTGTTGGTTGCTTTAATTCAGTTTTTTTATTCAAAAACTCTTTTTTCTTATCAAAGAAAATTTCAGAAAAAAGCCAAATTAAAAAAGAAAAAAGAAGAAGGTGCTCAAGAAAAATTTCAAAAAGTTATGCAAAATCAAATGATTTATGGTTTCCCGATAATAACATTTTTAGTTTGCCTTACTCTTCCTTCTGCCCTACCTCTTTTTTGGGGTCTTTCAACTTTAATAGCACTTTTTGAGGTGAAATTGGTTTATAAAAAATAGAGTTTTTTATTAATATTTGATGGTTAATCTTATGAAATTTTTTGTCAATATTCTATCCCCTCAGGTATTGGTACTTCTGTGGACTTGCAAGGAAGTTTATCCCCGTCTGAGATAGGAGGAGAAGAACATTCATCAGGACAACTTCCAATTCTGAAAATGTCTATTGCGTTTATACCTTTTGGTGTGCCATAACTGAGACATTTGTATGTTTTGTCTGAGTTATTACAGAAGTACTTTCCTTTTCCTCTTACATCATAACAAGATTGATGGAAACAAACTTCCCATTCAGCACAATATCCACTTTCTGTGATCATCTCTGCCCCGCTTTCTGCGGGGCTCGGGATAAAATAAATTATGGGTATTTTTGGATTTTTTGGTTTTATTTTCCAGCAATTTCTCTACAGGCCATTTTTAAATTTATTAGTGTTTTTATATAACTTGCCTTCTTTTATTGATTTTGAGGAGCAATTATTCTTTTAACTTTTATAACAAAGGCAATTACTTGGAGGTTAGACACCCATGCAATTTTAAAACAAAGAGAGGCCCAAACTAAAGGAGCTGAAATCCAAGAAGCTATGAAGGAAATACAAGAAAAACATAAAGAAGATCCAGTAAGGCAGCGAGAAGAGATTATGAAGCTCTGGAGAGAAAAACAATTTAATCCCTTTTCGAGCTTCGTTCCTTTGATCGCTCAACTTGTTATTATTATCGCTCTTTTTCAGGTATTAAAAGGCGGAATTGGACCTACGCAAATTGAAATGGTTTATGATTTTATTAAAAAACCGATAAATTTTAGCCCTTTGTTTTTAAAGGCAATAGATCTTTCAAGGCCGAATTTATTTCTGGCGATTTTAACTGGGGGCGTCCAGTTTATTTATTCAAAAATCACCTTTGCCCTACAAAAAATCTGCTCCCAAAAGAAAAAAAGAACAAAAAAGAAGACAAAGCCGATATGCAAAAAATATTACAAAATCAAATGATGTATTTTTGCCACTAATGTTAGCGTTTTTTTAGTGTTTTTTATGCAAAGTTTTTACCTTCTGCAGTCGCCCTTTACTGACTTTTTGCAACCATTATTGGAATAGTTCAAACAAAATTAATTTATAGCAAGATAGAAAAAAACCTAAAGAGAAAAGATAAAATTTACTCTACTATAATAATATATCTTATTGCTTTAATAAGTTCGTCCCTTGGTGCGATTAAGTAAGCTCCGTTATTCCAATTTCTTCCTTCTTTGTTTAAAAAAGGACGGCTGCCTCCAAGGTCTGCTCCATTTGGGTCATGGATTATAACATTCCCCTCTGAGGTAAAACCAACTATTACCATTACGTGACCTGCGTCTGTTGCTGCATATGGACGATTTGTGCTGATAAGAACAACATCCCCCTCTTTTATTTCTTCTTCTGCTTTTTTTAATTTTTCTTCATTACTACCTTCAACTATTTGGGGATTTTTGTTTGGTAAATAATGCCTTATAGCATTAATAGATTGTTGGGGCCCGGCGCTCCCCATAACGTTTTTCACTTCTTTTGGAGAAAGGTCTGGGTCATAATAGTAGTTAATAAAGATAGTTGTAGCAACAAAAGAGCATCCTAGTCTAAATTCAGCATTTCCTCCTTGTTCTTCCCAGTCGGGAATACCATTATTGTTAAGGTCGTGTTGACAAATATAGGGAGTATTAAGAGATCCTGCTATTGGTCCTGGTCCTCCTCCACCAACTCCGCCTCCTCCACGGCTGGTTAAACAATATATATAATTCTCATTACAATCACTTTTAATTCCTAGCGCTTTTACTTGAGCACAGCTGGCAGGATATTCACAGTTATCAATATATCCTTCAACTTTTGTACAAGAAGAGTTAATAGTACAGATTTTTTCGCAAGAGTTTACGTCTTCTACATTTTCCGGCGCCTCATCTTCGTTTCCAAAATTTGATGTTAAACAGTAAATATCTTTTGGGTCTCCACTTATTCCTTTACAATCTTGAGTATTTTCTCCGGTTATTAAACGTTTTTCAGTTTCTGCGCTTTCTTCTTCTTCGGGCGCAATATAGCAACTTACATTCTTTCCTGCATCATAAACGGCACCGACATAAAGGTTATAGCTTCCGCCTCCTTGACGATTCTTGTATTCCTTTATTAATTCATCCAAACTTTTTTGTGGCGTATATTCCTTCACGCTTAAGTTTTTTAGAACAAGCAATTCAGGGTTTAAAAGATTTAAAATCGAAGCCGAAAGAAGAACGATTCCAAGACCTATAATTGAATTTAAAATTTGCTCTCTTGCTTTCAAAAGATTTTGAGGATTACCCCCAGCGCCAATTAACCTGATTCCTCCCACAACAAGCATTAACATAGCCAAAAACCCTGAACTCCAAATAGCAAATTTATAAATATACGAAACATAGTCGGGTAGGCTTTTTGTTGGTTCTTGACCAAATGGAGTTGGGTATTCAATTTCAGGAGTAAAATTTTCTTGAGGAGTTGTTTGTTCTTCTTGATTTTGAGGAGGGTCAGGTGCAGCAAGGGCTGTTTTATCTATGGAGATAATTCCCCAGCAAATAATAAAAATTATAAACAATATTAAAAAAGTTTTTTGGTTTTTAGGGGCCATTTATTTAATTTTTTATTATCTAAAGCAGGTGCACCAAACCAAATCAAGACCACTCCCAGGCTCTCTTCTTGAGATGTAGCCGAATTTGTATCCTTGGTCTTTACAATAATCATAACAATATTCGCTATCACTTGTTACGCACTTGGGTTCTTTGTCTCCGCTTACTTCACATGCATTTGGAAGCTCAATTGTTACCGCTTCTGAAAATTCTTCGTTTTCAGCTTCATAACAACGGCATTCGACCCGATCATAATCAGTACCGTAATAACAGTTACCTATTACTCCATAAACTTTAGGGTTGATATTATTACTGTTGTTTTTTAGCGCCACATATCTTCTACAAGCATGGAAGCAATATGTACCACACCTATTATCTTCTCCTCCTTTTGTTCCAGCACATTCGCAGGGCTCTTTACTTTCTCCTGGAAGCTGATCTTGTTCGTTGTAAGAGTCATAAACGCCCTTATCTTGAGCTGCAACGTCCTCCTGCATCCTACCAAAAACATTAAATCGACCACCACCACTACTAAAATCATACTGGGGAGTATATTCGCTGACTTCTGGCTCTTTTAATTCTATAATTTCTGGGTTTATTGTGTTTAAAATAACAAAAATTGCAAAAAGGGTAACAAAACCTACTGTTGCTTTTGTTATTCTGTCTTTTGCATTTCTTTTTTGTTGAGGACTGGCAGCAGAGCTCATCCACTGAACGCCGCCGATAATTATCATCAAAACTGCGACAAACCCTCCTACCCAAAAAGCAGCTTTATAAATTGAATTAACATAGCTTGGTAATTTTGGTTCTGGCTGTCCCCAAGGATAATTAATTTCCCATCCTGGCCAAGAAGGCTCATCAGCCTTAGTGATATTTATTCCTCCCAGAGACAAAATTAGAGTTATTATAATCGAAATAATAACTGTTTTTTTTCGCATATATTTAATAAATTTTATATTATTTTTTTAAAAAGGTCAAAAAAACTATTTATTTTCTGTGCAGGAAAGGTCACCATTTTTTATTGCTGTATACCAAATTATTTTTACATCACTTGGATTAATCCCATTTTTTTTAAGATAATTCAAAACACTTTCTTTTGCAAGTTGGCAATCAGGAATGTTTATAATAGCTGAAAAGGCTTCTTTATCTTCAAGATAAGTTAAATCGAATCTAGCACTATAAACAGGAATTTTGTTTTTTAATAAAAGAATAATATCTTGTTTTAGGGCACTTTCAATGACGTCATTGGTTTTAAAGCTTATCTCATAAGGAGAGTTTTTAATAGACTTTACTTTTATAACTATTTTGTAATTTTTGTTTTTTTCTAAAAAATTTAACGGTTTAATTTTTACTCCGTTTTGTTTTTTTAAATATTCAATCTCGAATTTAAATTGAGGAGTTGTTTGGATATTCTTTTTTGTAATTTTTACAGGGTTTCTTGTATATATAAAAATTTCTCTATCTATTGGAATGTCTATTTCTTGATTTTTAGGAATAGTATCTATGATATAATTTTCTGTTTTGCTTATAGGAAAAAGTTTTCCTAAAAACCAAAATGCCCAGACAAAAAAGAGCAAAACAAAGATAATAATTAAAATAATTGATAATTTTTTATTCATTTTTTTCGTTTTCAATTATAGAGTTTGCAAAATTTATTATTTCTTTTTCCGAAATATTTGATGATATTATATAATAATATTTTTTTTGATTCTTTAGTGCATAACCAAGATAAAGATTGTTAGCAAATTTTATCTCTCGGTTGTTTGATTCGTCAATTTCTGTATATTTTATTAAAATTGATTTTTTATTGTTTTCTAAAGAAATTTTTTTGGTAAACTCTTCAGGTGTGTAAAAAAAGTAAACAGGCTTGACAAATGTTTCTTTTAATAAGATGGTTGATTTTTCTTCATTAAAACCAACAAAGCCATGTTCTGAAAGAGTTTTTTTACCTTCAATATATTTTGCGTTTTCTTTTAAAAGGCTTTGATAGTTTTTGTCAAAATAAATTTCTATTCCTTCGCTCCCCATTTCTTCTTGCCAAACGCTTATTTTAAATAATTTATAACCCTCAGGAAGATTTGTTGGATATTTTACGGGAAGATTTACCAAGCCTTGGATTTCTTGAAATATTTTTTGGTATTCTTTCAAAGAGGTTTTTGGATCAATACCGTTTTTAAAAACTTTAAAATAAATAATTTTGCCTCTTTCTGGTATTTCCTTTTGTTGTTTTTTATAGGAAGTTTTAATGGCAAAAATTACCCCTCCCAAAATTATTATTAAAACTAAAAAAGAAATTAAAATTGTTTTTTTTATCGACATGTTTGACAAGTGTTATTTTGGTTAACGGGAGAAACCTCTAATGAAAAATTTATATTTTTGGGATCCTCTGGTTCCCATTCAATATTTAATTTTGTGTAGTCTATTCCTTTGGACTTTATCCACTCAATAGCCTCAATCTTATATTTTAAATAATCTTCTTTGTATTGTTCAAATTGGCTTGGTTTATTTAAGATTGCGTTGAGTTTTATTTTGTAAACTATTTTATTATCCAAATCGTAAGAATATCTTATTTCAAAATGATCATTGTAATAAGGCAGATATTTTACAAGGGGGTTTTCTTTGTAAAAATTTTCTCTTTGTTTTTCTATGTCTTTTTTTGTATATTTCTCCCCGTTTTCTTGTTCGTAAATTATGTTTTCTGAAGGAACTTCTGTTTTTTCTATTGTTTTTGAATCCTCATTTTTTTTGCCGATAAACACAAGAAATATTAGAGTAATAATTACAATAATTGTTACCGTTGAAATAATTATAATTATATTTTTTTGTTCTATTGCCATATTTTTAGATTTAAATTATTTCCCTGGAATGGGAGGTCTATTAGGGCATTCAGGATGGTTTTGCCACTGAATATTGCTTCCTCCCAATCTATCCCACATTAATTTTGCAAATTCTCGACCAGGGTCACTTCTTGTTAATGGATTTAATTCTCCATGCGCCCATATGTCACAATTTTTTAATCCGTACTTTTCAATCAATACGCCCAACAACCAAGCATAGGCATCTTCTTCCTCTTTTGGAGGCATAACGGCTTCAAAGTTGCCTGCTCCTTCTATATTAACAGAAATATCATTGTAGCCAGCTACACAAACTTGTCTTACATTTGCTGGGCCGCTTTCTGTTTCAAGGGGTTGCTGAATAAGTTCTTGAAGTTTTTGTTTTCGGTTTATTTTAATAACAAAACAAATTATCATTGTGATAATTATAAGAATTACCGAAACCATTATTATTTTTTTATTCTTATTCATATGAACTGGGTTAGAAAATATCCGGAACTGAACTACAATTTTCCTTAGAAGGGCACGTTCCATTACAAGGACATCCCTTGGGCGGTGTATAGGGGCAATATTCGACGCCGTTTATTCGGTTTGCGTAGCATGGAGGTCTATTTATACAACCAGGATGGTTTTGCCATGTTATATTTGTCGCTCCTAATCTTTTCCACATTTCTTCCATAAATTTTTTTCCGGGGTCATCTCTGTCGTCTGGATTTAACTCGCCATGGCCCCAAACATCACAAGGTTTAAGGTTATATTTTTTAAGTAATACCTGTACTAACCAAACATAAGATTCCATTTGTGGTTGTGGTGGCATTCCACTTTGCCCCCAATTTCCAACAGCTTCTATGCTAATAGCCGCACCATAGTGTCTTACTGTAACACCATTTACATTATACGGAACAGGTATTCCATTGTAACCCCTTACTCCCGCTTCTCGTACGTTGGCAGGTGCCGCTTGAACTATTTTTCCATCTTTATCAATAATAAAAGAAACAAAAGCGCCATCATAACCGCTGTTATTAAAATAATTCCATATTCTATCTAAAGTATCTGATTCAGAGCCAGTCCAATGCAAAACAACCATGTTTGGTTGAATTTCCCTTTGTTGATTATAAGGTCTACAACAGGTAGTTTGTTCGTTATATTCTCTTATTTCTACTTTTGGGTCATCTATCCAATCTTCCCAACCGTTTTTTTGAACCCATTTTGCGGAGCTACCAGTAGTAGTACTCGAACATGCATCACCTCCGCTACTTGGCCCACCAAGTAGTTTATAAATAGTTAATGCTCCAGCTCGTGGATCTTTAAAAGTCCAACCACTATCTAGACACCCGTTCCAAGGCATGTTTTTATGATTTTCGTCAATAAAATTTACTACATAAGGCGACTTATCGTAAGGAGTTCCTTCTTGGCCCGGGCAATCTTTTAGTTGGCTACAACTTGAATTAGCACAACCCTTGCCTAATTTATACAGATAACCTCTATTATAGGCAAGAAAAGCCCATCCAAGAGAAGCGTCATCAGGATTTTCATTTAATTCTACTTGGTATACTGATTTTGCCATTTCTTTTAAATGGGCCGCACTTGCTTTTAACGATTCTTCAAGGGTTGTATAAACTTGGTGGTCGTCAAGATTTTCAGAACCGAGTTCTTCTCCTGACATACTTGATTTATTGGGGTCGCAATCGGCTTCTCTATAATGAACTGCCGCTAAGGCTTGCCAGGGGATACCATATTCTTTTGCGACAGATTCATAAAGTGGCCTGTTCTTTTCAATATTCGATCTTACATCTGGGGGAATTTCAAATGGAATTGATCCTCCTCCGCCACCACTGTTAGTGGCCAAGTTACTAGCTAACGCAACAAAAAACGGAGAGATGGCAAAGAAAATAAATATTGCCGCGGGAATATAAATTATTTTATTTTTTGAGACGGTATAATACATTTTTAATTATGCTAATTTAATTATACTAATACCCAATTTTAAACGCAAATTATTTATGGAGAAGTTCTCTTAAAAAAGGATGGGGGTCTAAAAGAGCATCAGGTTTTTGATCATCATTGCCGTACCAGTGTAAATTGGAACGAGTACCTGCTTTATATAATTCAAAATGCAACATAGCACTTCCCGCTCCCGTGTTTGCGATAATATTTGCTATGTGCTGTCCTGCTTTAACTTCTTGTCCTACACTTACTAAAACAGAAACTTCACCATAGTTTATAACATAATCTCCATGATCAACCAGTACGGCATCAGTATCATCAAAGAATTTTGGATAAATTGCAATAACCTTTCCGTCTTTTACGGCATAAACCTTACATTGTTCTGGCGCGGATGAAGGATTTGATATTATTGAACGAGGGCATGCTCCATAAGGTACAGCAATATCTATTCCCGTATGTCTTCTGCCCCCCTCTCTAGATCCTCCAAACCTTCCATCCTTAGGAGGACACGAACTTCCAGAATTACCATGATAACCTTCTTTAAAACAAGGCGGTGATTCTATTCTTTGCCTCGCTTCTGCAGAAAGCGTATTTTTATTTACAGGAAAATTATTTCCTGTGAGAGCAGATTCGCAAACATAAGCGGGTTCGTTATTGTAAGGCGCATTCCATTCTTGGATAGATACTTGATGTCTACAAATGGGCTCTAAGATTGGCTTCCAAGGACACTCTCCTGTCCAATAACAATCTGGGCATGCCGGGAGGAAATTATATGCTATTGCCTTTTTCCATCTTTCTTCACCTTCTCCTGATATTGCATTACTTTTAAAAATATTAAATATTTCTTTAACGCCCAAGTATATATTGTATCTTATATCCCAGGCTGCAGCATACTGTTTATTTTTGCATCCTTCATATTTCCATTTAGTAATTGACATTGGAGGAAAGGTGTCTTGGGTATGAAGTGGTACTATTTGTCCTCCTTCCATTTTAAACTTGGGTATGTCTCCTTCATGATGCATATAAGAAAGAATAGCTCGTTGGGCTTGCTGTTGAGTTGAGCCATGTTTTTCTGCCTCTGAAAGTCGAGACCATTGTTTGGCTACTTCTTCTTTTACCATTTTACGTACTTCTTCTACTTCCCAAACCTTGATATCTTCTTCCGGAACTCCAATACTAATTGCATAATTTTTACCCTGAGGAGAAATTACCGTTTCTAATGGGTCCGGGGCCCCGTTACATTCTTGCTCATATTTTGCTAATTTCGATTCATCAAAACCCTGGCAAGTTGATGCGGGAGATGCGCAAGGTTGTAAGGCATTATAAAGTGAGATTAATAAAGCAGGAGTAATTGCTACCCCGGCAATCATTATAAGATAAAGGATTCTTCTGTATTCCAAGGTAGAAAGGACATTTATCGTCCAGGTAGGAACAAGAAAGTTAAGTACAGGTATTGCCTCAACCACAGAAGAAAGACCAATTCTTGCAAAAAGTCTTTGGAGAAGATTGTCTTTTAATTCTTTTTTACCTTGAAAATAAAGCCAAACACCAATAGTTACTGCTCCTATCCCGTTAACAAAAGCACTTATTAAAGGGAGGCCACCAATAAAAAACTCGGCGATTCCCAAAAAAGCACTTATTAAATCCAAAATCAATGCTATCAATAACATTATTACAAATATTCCTGAAAAGCCTGTGCCCTTTTTTTCTTTTGCCAACGCCATAAAAATTTATTTTAAGTTAGAAACTTTGGGAGAGAGGATTGATAACTATATTTTATTTTATATTTCTCCTTGGGCCCTTCTTATTGCTAAAACTTGCTCGGGGTTTGTGGTGACTATTTGGTCTTCGCCATAGGAAGCAACGACTTGGATAGCAACATGTTTTGTGCCAGCAAAAAATAGCCCTTCTCCCACATTTGCTTGCAAAAGTAAGTACCTTTCTTCTCTTGTTAAGTTAAAGGTCTGAGCGACTATGTCTATTGTAGCCGGGGATTGTTTTAAGAGTAATTGCAAAGAGGAATTTGAGATGATTGCCTGGCCGTATTCTGAGCGCATAAAATCATTTACATCTTGGGTAATCGTTGAAACACCTAAGTAATATTTTCTTGCTCTTTTAGCAATGCCAAAAAGAAAAGACGCTGCGTCTTCGTGTTTCATCATCCACCAGGCTTCATCAACAACAAGGATTCTTTTTTTTAGTTTTGAGCGCACAATATTCCAAATATAGTGTAAGATTAAAAACATTGCTATTGGCCTTAGTTCTTCCTCGAGGTCTCGAATCGAAAATACTACCATCCTGGCATCTTTTAAGTCAACATTTGTGTGACGGTTTAAAAATCCAGCATAAGCGCCAGTGGTGTATTTTTCAAGGCGCGTAGCAAGAGATTCGCCTCCTTCCATTCCAGCAAGGACCTTTTGAAGGTCAGAAAGGAGAGGAGGTGTTTGATTATAAAAGTCCGATTCAGCAGTGATGTCTCTTGAGGCATAAGTTAAAGTGATGGCCTGGTCCATTATTGCATCTTCTTCAGGTGAGAGGCCTTCAAGCATAAGACGAATCAGGGAGATAAGGTTAATTATATTTGATCTAAAAAGTCCTTCTTTGGGCTCGCCTTCAATTGGAGGAGGAAGGTCAAAAGGATTAATATGGTGGTCAGATGCAAGAGAAATATTAAAATAAGTGCCGCCAACAGTTTCTGCAAGATATTTATATTCATTTTCAGGGTCAATTACTATTACATCTATCCCCTGAACTAAGGAGCGGAAAATTTCAAGTTTTTGAAAATAACTTTTTCCAGAACCACTTTTTGCAAAAATTACTATATTTGCATTTTCCAAAGAAAATCTATCAAAGATAATAAGAGAGTTGTTGTGGCGATTTATACCATAAAGTATGCCCCTATCAGAAGTTAGTTCAAAGGAGACAAAAGGAAAGATTGTTGAAAGAGGAGAAGTGTTCATTGATGTGTTTGTGAAAAGGCCGTCTATAAAAAGTGGAGATGACGAAAGGAAACCTTCTTTTTGGCGGAAAACAGCGGGCTTTGTATAGATAAGTCTAGCTTCAAACTCTCTGACCACCTCTTTTTCTAATTTTTCAAGTTGATTTTTACTATCTGCATATAAAGTAAAATAAATTCCCAATTTAAACATTTTTTCTTCAGCCCTTATTAATTTGTCTCTCATATCTTCAATGGTTTGGCGACGAGCATCAAGTTGAGGGTCTCGTATTAATCCTTTTTCTTCTCTTTCCATTATCAAGGCTTCTGTTTCGGTAAGTTTTTTTTGGAGTTGTCTTATAACTTTTTCAGTTGAGATTGGATAAATAAAAATTGATATATCAAGAACGCCATTGAAATTTATAATCGGCGAAAGCCAGCCTGCTTCAACAGTTTGAGGGAAAGTTAAAACAAAAAATGTTTTAGAAAATTTTTCCCCAACCTTTATAAAATTTTGGAAAATTCCTATTGCCGAAGGAGCAATAATATCATATACGGTAAGAATTCTTTCTTCTTTTTCTATTGTTATTTCTTTTTGGGGCAATCCTGATTGCGCAACGGGCTGAAGATTTTTTATGTTGTTTTTTTTAAAAAACATATTTTTAAACAAAAGGAGAAAGCGTATTGGTCTTCGTTTCTAATTTAGGGCTTTTATTCTATTTGTGGAAATACAGGCATTAATTCTTGATTAATTTTATCTGGATTAAAAAAAGACCACAAAAGTTCTACTATTTCTTCGCTTCCTAAGAGTACTGCATTAACCCCTACGCTTCTTAAGCCATTTATAACGTATCTCGATCTTAAATTCAATTGTTCTTTATGTCTTTTGAAATCCTTATCAGTCATTTTGCTTATTGGCGGCGGGTAATAAGGAATTATTATATAAAAGCTTTTTGAGATTAAATTCGCCATTTTTGCAAGAGAAACGATGAAATCTTTATATTCTTGAGCTTGAATTTTTAAAAGTTCATTTGTCTGTTTTTCTTCTATTTCTTCTAATTGTTTTATGTAGGGTTTTAAGTTTAAAAGTCGCGATTCTACTAATATTTGTATTTCAAAATCAAGGGAATTTAGAAAACTTTGGAATTGAAAAATTATTGCTTCTCTCTCTTCTTGAGACATTAAATCAAAATTAATAGAAGAAGCCATTAAAATATTTCTCCAGCCCCCTTGTTTTAATATTACTACCCCTTGTTTAATTTCTTTCACTGGTAAAAAATCTTGAGTTGTTGGTAGATTTTTTGGCATAGATTTTTAAAAAGAGTTTTTAAGCCCCCCCTTTTCTTGATTTAGTTCTACTGGTTCCAATTCAGTTTTGTATTCTTCTTTAATTTCTTCAAAAGGTTGGGTTTCTAACTGCCAGGAAAGCTTTCTTAACTTACTTTCGCCAGTCCTTTTTAGGGGCATGTTCACTTCTCTTTTTTCTTCTATTTTCTCTCTTTCTTTTAAGAGAACTGTTTCTTCCCCCCTTTTTGCCCAAAAATATTTTTTCGGCTTTAAAAGATACATAATTCCATAATTAAACACGGAAAGAAGATCTTGACCTTGGAATTTGAAAAAGGCAAAAGCCACGCCTCCTCCTATCAAAATTGCCCCCAATATTAATGATATCAAAAAACTTTTTAAAATAAAATAGAGAACAATAACCACAGTAATGGGAATAGCTAAAAGCATAAATTGTTTTAGCGATAAGGGTCCAATGATTTTTGATTCCGATTCTATAAATTGGGGAACATAATATTGCATATTTTTCAAATTTTATCATTTTTTTATTTTTTTTCAAAATAAACAAAACCTACAAAGAGAGAAAGATTGATTAACAAAATCATTAATCAAAAATTAAAGATCGTTAAGAGGAAAGTTTAAATTTTTAAACTATTTATCTTTGAGATTTTTAATATTATCTAAAAACTCTTTTTCTTGTTTTTCTTTTTCAAGCTCTTTTTCAAGTTCTTTTAAAAGACTGTCTACTTCACTTTCTTTTTGTAAACCAACTGTTTCTTGGTTTTGTTTAGTTTCAAAAAGTTTTTCTTCTTTGGCTTGTTGGGCTTGTAGTTGATTTTCTTGGGTTTGCGTTTCTTGGGTTTGTGGTTGGGGGTTTTCTTTTATTTCAGAAATAACTTCTTTTTTCTCAGTTTCTATTTTTTCTAGAGACTCTTTCCCCTCTGGTTTATATAATTTTTCAAGTTCTGCTTTATAATTTGAAAATATTTGATTTTCCATTTCTTTTGCGAGATCTTTACAAAGTTCGTCGCTAAAACCAAAAACCATTTTGATTTCTTCTTCTACCTTTTCTGGGGGCAAATTACCTGTAAAAACTTTTTCAAAAATTTCATCTAACTTGTTTACTCCTTCACCATATTTCCCTTGAATACCATAATTTTCCGCTATTCCAATAAGCTTATCAAAATTTTTAGGGTCAGCTAGAATTTTTCTTAATAAATCGTCTTCTAGCATAGAGATTTTATTTTTTTAGGCAGTAGTAATCTGGTTTCCTCTAAGTCTTATTCCCATTTTTCTTTGGTTAGTTGGTTTTGCTAGTTGCTGAGCAGCAATTGGATTATCCCTCTCAATGTCATTAATACTTGCTCCAGACAAACTTTGACCTATTGCTCTTGCAGCTTTGTAATTAGAAATTGTAGCAGAAAATTCTTTTGCATTGGTTACTGTATTAAGAGCCGCTCGAGTTACTATGGGGCTAGTGTAAGCGCTAGGCTGAATTTTTTGTCTTTCGTCATTTGTCATTTGCCTGAAAAGCTCCTCAAGTGTTCTTTGGTTTTCTTGGATACTTTTTGAGGCATCTATTGCTAATAGTGGCAATTTCTTTTTGGCTTTATTCGCTTCTCCTTTATATCCTTGAGATTCAAGCTGTTTTATAATAGGAGCGTAGCTTGCATCTAGTTCGTCTCTTTCTATCAATTGTTCGATTAATGCCCTTGCTTCTCCAATTCTGTCTTTTCCAAAAATCTTTAACCTCTTTAAGCGATCAGCTCGATCTTTTAGTTCATTTGTAGAGGCTAATTTAAATTGTTTTTTGTACTCTTCTGTTTTGCTCTCTACCTCTTCTTTCCTTGGACGTGTTAATGTGCCGGGTTTTATTGGTACATATCTACTTTGTTCCAGTTTCCTTGCAAGTTCGTATCGTCTGGTCCCCTCTTTGCCAAAGAAGCCCTTTGTGCCACCTGCTATTTTAGCTCCTGCATATCCTGCAGCTGCTCCAATTCCTGCTACGCCCAGTCCTGCCGTCCATTTTCCAACAGCTTTTGCTTTATCAAGAGCGATTCCCGCAAACTTGTTTCCTCCCTGTGCGCTTAAAAAAAGCCCTACTACTGCTACAATAGCTGGAAATACTGCTTTAACTACTAAAGTGGTGATATCAGCAAGCATAGCAGCTGCTGTTGATTCAGTGTGAGCACTTGATATTTGTATATTTTTTGCAGTATACATCATTACGGTTGAAAGATACATAAAGAAACTCATTGAGACGCCTATAAATGACCACTGTAATACTTGGTGCCACCACGCACTAAAGGCTTTTTTAGTAGAAGGTAAAATATAGGCGGCAAAGGCAAGAGGAGATAAAATTACAAGTAACCATATTGCAAGATTTCTTACAATAAACATTGCGATTGCCATTATTATAGCAACAGCAAGAATAACCATTGATAAAGTTGCTCCTACTATATAAAGGGTAGGAACCATAACTCCCGGCGTGTCTTCGCCTGAGAGGTCGTCACACTTATCCATTCCTGCACAGCTTCCTGTAAGCGCCCATGTTAAATAGGGGGTATACTCTGCTTTTTTAACTGCGCCCCTAAAACCTTTTGCGGTGCCCTTTACAAATTCTTCTATTTTGTCAAATTTAATTTCTTCTGCAAAAGGAGTAAAATCAATTCCCTTTACAAAATAGAAAGTAATAACATTTCCAGCATCTACTAATAAGCCGACAAGAACCGGTGCGAAATTGACAAGCAGGACCATAATAATAAGTAAAGGGAGCATTTTTTTAATAGCATAATTTTCTATTCCCAAAATAGTTGCAATTGCAATTCCAACAAAAATCAAAACAAAAGCCATATTTGCAAGAGGCATTGTAACTTTAAGTCCGGCATCTATAAATTCATTTTCTGCTCGATTAGTGAAAGATAAGTCCCCAATCCTTGCCACTGCTGCCCAGCGAAGAGTTTCTGTAAGGAGACTTGTGATAATGCCTGCTAGCTTTCCTACCATAAACCCAAAAAGAGAAATGATGCCCAATATCAAAACGAACAAGAAAAATAGAAATCCCTTAATCAAAGCATCGTACCATGCAGCAAAAGCAAATTTTAAGGGTAAAGATATAGAGACAATTATAAAAATTAAAACCAATAAAGTAATTTTCAGGTTAAATTTTCTTTTTTTTGATCTTAAATTTTTGAAATTCATAATTTTATAATAAAAAATTTAAATTTTAATTTTTTAATATTTTGTAAAAATTTAACCAATTTTCAAGATTAATTTCTTCCGGTCTTGATTCTGGATTTATTCTCGCCTTTTTTAAAAATTCTTCGGTTTCTTTACCAAACACTTTTTTAAGATTATTTTTAATTTGTTTTCGTGGTGAAGAAAAGCCGACCTTTATAATTTTAAAAAATTTTTTTATGTCTATTTTTGGTATTTTATTTTTTATTTTTAATTTTAATATTGTGCCATCAACTTTTGGTTTTGGCCAAAAACTTTCTTTTTTTATAATTTTAACAATTTTAGGAAAAGAATACAACTGAACAGAAATAGCAAGAATATTCATATTGCCAGGAGTGGCGCAAATTCTTTTTGCTACTTCTTTTTGAACAGTAACTACCATTAGTTTTGGTCTCTTGCCTTTCTTTTTTTGGGGAATTTCTTCAAGAAATTTTCTTAAAACTCTTGCTGAAATATAGTAAGGGAGATTGGCAACAATTTTATAGTTATTGGGTAGTTTTAAAGAATTTTTTTCTAGCAAAAGGACATTACCTTCAATAATTTCTACGTTTTTAATATTTTCTTTTTTGAGTTCTTTTTTTAATATTTTAATTAAGCTTTTATCTTTTTCAATAGCAATGACTTTTTTGACTTTTTTTGCAAGCTCTTTTGTTAAAATGCCAGTTCCGGCACCAATTTCTAAAACTGTATCTTGTTTTTTAAGCTCAGCTGTTTTTATAATTTTAGCAAGAATTTTTTTGTCAATCAAGAAATTTTGCCCCATATATTTTTTGGGAGATATGCCATATTCTTTTAGCAATTTTTTTGTTTGGGATTTAAGAGAAGTTTTTTGCATAAAGATTAAAAACAAAAATTTATTATCTCAAAACTTAAATCTTATATCTAATATCCATATGTCAAACCTAAAATCTAATTATCTTATTTATTTTTTTTAAAAGATAACAAAATTTTTGTATTTCACATATTTAACATATAGATTTAAGTTATAGGATTTAACATTTGAGATATTTTTATTTTGCTCTTTCGACATATTCTCTTTTTCTTGTATTTACGATTATTGTGTCACCGTTTTCAATAAAGAAAGGAACTTTTATTTGGACTCCCGTTTCAAGAATTGCTGGTTTTGTAGTTGCTTGGGCGGTATTACCTTTAAAAGCCGGAGGCGTATCTACAACTTTTAAAGTTATTTTTATTGGCAAAATGATATCTAAAATTTCTCCTTTTATTTCAATTGTTTGGACCTCAAGGCCTGGTTTTAAAAAATCTTTTTTTTCCTGAATTATTTTTTCTTCAAGAAAAAATCTCTTTGATGGGGCTTGCAAAAAGCAAAAGAAATATTTCCCCCGATGATTATAAAGATATTTTACTGTTTCACGTGAAACATCTACTTCTTCAAAGCTGTCACTTGGTTTAAAATTTTGTTTAATAATATTTCCTGTTTTTAAGTTTTTTATCTTTGTTTGCAATATTGCCCCTCCCCTACCAAGATGGAGGTGTTTTGCTTCAATAACCTCAAAGGGTTCGCCTTTATATAAAAAAACAGTATCTGGTTTTAGGTCATTTATAGATAGCATACAAATAAGTTTATCAAATTCGAAATTCTAAACCCTAAATCCTAAACAAAATTCTAAATTCTAAATTACAAATTCCAACCTCTTTTGTTTTTAAAAATTGAATCATTTTGAATCATTGGGATTTAGTATTTGTTTCGAATTTCGTATTTCGTGTTTCGAATTTATCTTCCTGCAAGATGTCTCATCTTACCTTCTGCATACAATGCTTTTATCTCGTATGCTGTTAGGGCGCGTTTATAGATGCGGACTTCGTCGATGTTTCCCAAGAAAAATCTTGATAAAATTTGATCAGAGCCTATTCTTAATGGTTTATCTGTAATAAAAATACCATCAAAAGTTGTATTTTTTTTATCCTTAAGCTCTCCGTTCACATAAATACTCATAGAACCATTATAAGTTCCAACTATATGTTGCCATTTATTTGAAAATGCTGGAGCTTCAACATGATCTCTGTTTTGTCCGTCGGGGTTTATCCATAATTGAACAGTCCCTTGACCAAGATATGTTGAATATCCTTCATCCACAATAAGCTGGTAAGCGCGTTTATTGTCGCTCTGTGAATATTTAGCCACTATAGCTCTATAGTAAGTTAGATTAGGGGACTTTGGATAAATCCATGCTTCAATTGAAATTTCTTTATCTACGTCTAAAGACCCAGAATCTCCACAATCGAGATATTGACTACTACCATTAAATTCTAAAGCTCCTCTAACTTTCCCCTGCGTTGAATTTGGACCCGTAGTGTCATCTGGTTTTTTAAAGCAGTTATTCCCATTCCCACTATCATCTCTTCCAGGATTGGTTGAATCATCAAATGTCCACTCACCAACAAGGTCTGTTGCAAGAGTAGTCCTGATGTTCTGGGAGAACTGAAGTCCTCTTGCCTCCCAAGCATTTTGTCTTGCACTACTCAAAGATACCAGAACTATGGCAGCCAATATTGCAATTACTGCAATTACTACAAGTAGTTCAAGTAAGGTGAAAGATTTTTCTTTTTGGTTTTTCATTTTTAACATTTTTAGTATTTTTTTTGTTTTTTGCATTATATTAACGAGGAGTTCTCCTTGGTTGAATAGATCAAGAAGAGCCTTGATTAAACTTAATTTTAATTTTCGACTTTCATCCTTTTTGAATTTTTCTTTGTCATTTTGCATTTTGCCTGTCGCCTTTGGCGACTCCCCGAAGGGTCCTTTTTGATTTTTGGATTATTTTTTTTATTTTACCCAATATTTCTTTTTTAGTTCTTCTTCTTGTTCCATTTTTTTCTCTTCTACTATTTTCCCAGCCGTTTTTAATTCTTCTTCACTCATTTTCCCAACTTCTTTTATTCTTTCCAAAAGATAATTTTTATTATTTTTTTTGGGGTTTTCCAAAACCTCTGCTAAAAGAGCGTTTAAGATAAGTCCTACCCTTGGTCCTGGTTGAATATTTAAAATTTTCATAACATCATTTCCATTTACTTTCAACATTTGAACAGAAATTGGGTCGCGGGAAACTTTTTCAATCATATATTCAAGATGACGAAGCCTATAGGGTTTTGCTTTTGGTACGCCAGAACCTTTTCTGTCAGCAATTCGCAAGCAAAGAAGATCTTTTATATTTTCTTTTCCAACTTTTCGAAGAAGTTTTCTTACAGAATATTCAGTGACAACCTCTGGGTCATAAAAAAACATATGATTTTTTACCAATAATTCTACTTTTTCTATTACTTTTTTTGGGAAGCGAAGCCGGTATAAAATATTTCTTGCTATTTTTGCACCAACAATGTCATGATTATAAAAAGTTGCGTCTGGTCCTTCCCCTCTTTTGGTTTGGGGTTTTGCTATATCGTGCAAAAGGGCTGCAAGTCTAACTTCTAAATTATAGTTATATTTTGCAGCGTATTTTAAGGATAAAAGAGAGTGTTCAAATATTGTATAGATGTGATGGCGATTTTGGGAAACACCAACCCCCATTTCAAGCTCGGGAATTATATATTTTAGAAGGCCGGTTTTATGTAAAAGCAAGAATCCTTCATAAGCCAAAGGAGACATTATTATTTTTTCAAGCTCCTCTTTAATTCTTTCTTTTGAGATTTTTTGAATTAAATGAGCATTTTCTTTGATGGCTTTTTTGGTTTTTTCTTCAATTTTCCAGCCTTCTCCAAGAGTTGTAGCAAATCTTACTGCTCGCAAAAGGCGCAGAGCATCTTCTGAAAACCTTTCTTTTGGATCTCCTACTGCTCTTATAATTTTATTTTCAAGGTCCCTTTGTCCCCCGAAAGGGTCAATAATATTAAAATCCGAAATCCGAAATTCGAAACCCGAAACAATATCCAACTTCAAATTTAATTCCATTGCCATTGCATTTACTGTAAAATCTCTTCTTGAAAGATCTTCTTCTATTGTTTTAGCTGGTTTTACTTTGTCTGGGTGGCGGTGATCTGTATAACTTGCTTCGCTGCGAAAAGTAGTAATTTCTATTTCTTTTAAAGTTGGGTCTTTAGAATTAGTAATTACTTTTACTGTTAAAAATTTATTGTCATAAAAGCTTTTTTTAAAAATTTTTTGAATTTCTTTTGGCGTTGCATTGGTGGCAATATCCCAATCATTAGGTTTTTTTCTTTCAAGGAGGTCTCGAACACAGCCACCGACCAAATAGGCTTCAAAACCAGTTTTTTTAAGGGTTTTTATTGCAAAGATTATTTCTTTTGGTATTTTTAAATCCATAAGCATTATTATCATTTTAACTTTATTTCTATTAATTTTCAATTAAGTCAAAAAGCTAATGTTTCACGTGAAACATCGTGTCAAATCATTTAATTAGGTAAGTGAAATTGATTCTGGTTGAATCATATTAAAAGTAAGTGAATTTGGTTTTAATTTTTTCTTTAGCTCGACCTTTGAAGATTTGTTTTTCTTCTGATAGACTT
>Ga0315298_1001024_pt1 | contig 53077 bp, 49 predicted proteins | sample WHS_1_MG_FD_203077 | JGI IMG/M metagenome (GOLD analysis project Ga0315298, IMG submission 203077) | Extremophilic microbial mat communities from Washburn Hot Springs, YNP, Wyoming, USA - WHS_1_MG | ecosystem: Environmental > Aquatic > Thermal springs > Hot (42-90C) | place: USA: Wyoming... | reverse complement strand
AAGTGGAGAGGGATCGGGAGCGAATCCTTGGCGAACTCAAGGACCAGCTCCGTCTGAAAACGAACTTGGGCTATCACATCGAAGTTCATCCTTACGGTTCCCTTCCCCGTTACGAGGTGAAGGCCAAGCGATTTAAGGATTTAAGAAAGATGTAGGACCGTCGGCCAGTCGGGGGAGGCCGGAGGATCCTTCGTAGGGCAGAGCGGTTGGTAGGCGTAGGGGGGGTTGGTCGCCGTAGTGGCGAGCGGCTGCTCGCCCAAAGGGTGGCAGTTCAAACAATGGGGAGGAACCAGAGAGCGATGGATCTTCAAGACCTGAAGAAATTAGAGCGACGGATCGAAACCATCCGTAAGAGCGCTGAGGAGTTGACGGCCCTCGGTTCATCGTTCCCGGCTGTAGAACGAAACGCCAAGCGTATTTTAGCCACGGTGAAGATGCTCGAGATCAATGTTTCGGACCTTGTTCCTCATGTGCCCCATTTGAAGGTTGGTCGTTGTTCTATGGGAAAGGAAGGGAGGTGATGAGAAAGGAAGGTAGGAGGGGGCTTCGAAGGATCACTTTAGAGAATTGAAAGGAGGAGGGAAAAATGATGCATCGAAAGATCGTTTTGCCGGTTTTCCTGGTCATCGCTCTCTGTTTTCTTTTTTCGTCCGCTTTTGCCCAGACCAAGCTCAACTATTCTGTCTTTTTCCCGGCACCTCACAAAAATGCTGTCCTGGCCACGGAGTGGGCCAAGGAGATCGAGAAGAGAACGAACGGGAAGGTTCAAATCACGGTCTTCCCTGGTGGTACGCTCACCCCTGCGGACAAATGTTACGATGGGGTGGTGAAAGGGATTTCGGATATCGGTTTCTCGGTTTTCGCCTACACCATGGGAAAGTTTCCCCTGACCCAGGTGGCCGATCTGCCCCTGGGCATGAAGAGCGGCCTCGTGGCCACCAGGTTGATCAATGAGTACTACAAGAAGTTCAAGCCGAAAGAGCTTGACGAGGTGAAGGTCATGTATCTTCATGGTCACGGCCCGGGTCTTCTCCATACGAAGAAGCCCGTCAACAAGCTCGAGGACCTCAAAGGCATGAAGATCCGTTGTACGGGCATGGCAGCCAAGATCGTGAGCGCCCTGGGCGGGGTTCCTGTGGCCATGCCCATGGGCGAAACGTATGATGCGCTGAGCCGTGGCGTTGTGGACGGCTCCATGGCCCCTCAGGAAGCCCTTCAGGGTTGGAAGTGGGGGGAGGTCGTGAAGTATACGATCGAGAACTTCGGTTCTTCGTATAGCACAGCGATGTTTGTGGTGATGAACAAGCAGAAGTGGAACGCCCTTTCCCCCGATGTCCAGCAGATCATTGAACAGGTCAACGAGGAATACGCCGAAAAACAGGGCAAGCTCTGGGATGAGATTGACAAGGCGGGTCGGGATTTCACACTGAGCCGGGGGAACAAGATCATTTCCCTCTCTCAGGATGAGGACTGGAAATGGCAAAAGGCGGTGAAGCCCATTCTTGACGATTATGTGAAGAGCATGAAGGATAAAGGGCTCCCGGGCCAAGACGTTTTGAGATTTTACCTGGAGACGATCTACAAGTACCAAAAGTAACGAAGGAGGAAGAGGGGGAAGGAAATACCTTCCCCCTTATTTTCTTGAAGACGAACCCGAGCGACGAAGAGGAGAAACCCATGGAAAGGTTTCTAAGGATCATGAACGGGATTAGCCGATTTCTCAACACCATCGCAGGGGTGAGCCTCACCTTTCTCATGACCCTAACCATCATCGATGTGGTTTTACGGGGTTTCAAGATGCCCATCGTCGGGACCTATGAGCTGGTGGCCTTTTCCGGAGCGGTTGTGATTGGGTTCGCTATCCCACGGACCTCCTGGCTCAGGGCCCACATCTTTGTCGATTTCTTCATCTTGAAGCTTTCCCGACGGGTGCGCAATGGCTTTAACCTCGTCACCCGAGGTATGGTTTTTGTTCTCTTTTTCCTCATCGGATGGAACCTGATCAAATACGGTATGGATCTCCAGAGATCCGGCGAGGTCTCTCTCACCTTGCAGATGCCGTTCTATCCGGTGGCCTATGGGGTGGGCCTTTGCAGTTTCGTTCAATGCCTGGTGATGGTGTGCCATATGGTGAAGATCGTCGGAGGGAAATACGATGAATGAGGTCATGGTAGGCCTGGTCGGGTTGGCTGTGGTCTTGGCTTTGTTCCTCACAGGAATTGAGCTGGGGTTTGCAATGGCCCTGGTCGGTTTTCTGGGCTTCGGCTACATCGTGTCCTTTGATGCGGCCTTGAACCTATTAGCCAAGGACATCTTCGACGTCTTTGCCTCCTACGGATTTACCGTGATTCCCCTCTTCGTTCTCATGGGGCAGATTGCCTTCAACGCGGGAATCGCGAAACGGTTATACCATACCGCCTATCGGTTTATCGGCCATGTTCCCGGCGGCATGGCCATGGCAACCGTAGCCGGAGCAACGGCCTTCAAAGCGATCTGCGGCTCTTCGCCCGCTACAGCAGCAACGTTTGCAAGTGTGGCCGTTCCAGAAATGGATCGCTACGGGTACGACAAGAAGCTGTCCACAGGTATTGTCGCCACGGTGGGAACCCTCGGTATTCTGATCCCTCCGAGCGTGACCCTGATCGTCTTCGGGATCATCACGGAACAGTCGATCGGAAAGCTTTTCCTCGCGGGCCTTATCCCGGGGCTGATCATCGCCTTCTTTTTTATTTGCATTATCTATGCGTGGTGTCGAATCAATCCTCAACTGGGACCGCGGGGCGAAAGGTCGACCTGGAAGGAGCGGCTGAGCTCTCTACCCGAATTTGCTCTGGTCGTCGTCATCTTTCTCTTGATGATCTGGGGGTTGATGGAGGGATTCTTCACCCCGACAGAGGCCGGGAGCGTGGGGACTGCGGCCGTCCTCGTCATGTCTCTGGCAAGAGGCGATATTAATTTTCGAGGATTTGTCAAATCGGTTTCCGAATCCTTGCGGACGGCCTGCATGGTTCTGATGCTCATCGCCGGGTCCACGATCCTCGGCCATTTCCTTGCTGTCACCAAGATTCCCATGATCGCAGCCGATTGGGTGGTAGGATTGCCCCTGAACAAGTATATCATCATGGTTCTCATCAGCCTGATCTACCAGATGGGAGGCTCCTTCATCGACGATCTCGCCTTCATGGTCCTCGCTACCCCGATCTTCTATCCCGTGATCATCAAGCTCGGTTTCGATCCCATCTGGTTCGGCATGATCATCGCCATTACGGTCATGATCGGCGTGGTGATCCCTCCCGTAGCGATCAACGTCTTTGTGGTGAAGAATATCACCAAGGTTCCCTTTGGCGTCATATACCGCGGGGTCTATCCGTTCTTGATCAGCCTCGTTGTCGCCGGAGCCCTCCTGTTCCTCTTTCCACAACTGGCCCTTTGGCTTCCCGGCACTTTCATGAAATAGGCGATCATCGCGTGAGACCGGGTAGGAAGAGAGCGAGCCTCGGGAAGGCCATCATGATGCCCGTGTTGAGGAGGATCGCGACCAGGAAGGGGAAGATGCCCTTAAAGATCGTTTCGAGAGGGATTTCCGGAGCAATGCCTTTGATGACGTAAACGTTGACACCGACGGGCGGCGTGATCACGCCCATTTCGCTCACCAGAACGATGATCACACCGAACCAGATCGGGTCGAGACCCAGGCGGAGGACCACCGGGTAAAAGACCGGCACCGTAAGGACGACCAAGGCCATGGCGTCCATGAAGCAGCCTCCCACAAGGTAGATGATCACGATCACCCCGACGATGGCCATGGGCGGAAGGGGAAGGCTTCCCACCCAGTCGGCGAGGATAAAAGGGATCGTCGAGACAGCCATAAAATGGCCAAAGACCGTGGCGCCCGCGATGACGCAGAGGATCATGCAGGAAGTTCGTAATCCGTCGCGGGTGGAGTCGATGAAGACGCGCCAGTTCAATTCTCTTCTCAGTAGCCCAATTGCAAAGGCGCCGGCTGCTCCGATGCCACCGGCTTGGGTGGGAGTGAACCAGCCGAAGAAGAGCCCTCCGATCACCAAACTGAAAAGGATCAAGGCCTCGATGATTCCAACGAAAGCCTTCGCCTTTGTTTTGAAGGAGGTCTGACCACCGGCAGGAGCACAGGCGGGGTTCCGCCAGCAAAGGATACCCACCACAGCCATGAAAAGAAAGGCGAGGATGATGCCTGGAATAATTCCTGCGACGAAGAGCTTGCCGATCGACTGCTCCGTCATGATCCCGTAGACGAGAAAGATCGTGCTCGGAGGGATGAGGATGCCGAGGGTCCCCGCGCTCGCCAGACAACCGGTGGCCAACGTATCGTCGTATTTGTAACGCTTCATTTCAGGAAGGGCGATCTTTCCGATGGTCGCGGCAGTGGCCGCTGTCGAGCCGCAGATGGAGGCGAAAAAGCCGCAGGCCACCACGGTCGCCATCGTCAATCCCCCTCGAAGCCCTCCTAAAATCGTGTAGGCGGCATCGTAAAGGCGTTTCCCGATACCTGAGGCGTAGGCGAAAGAACCCATCAAGATGAACATGGGGATGGCGCTCAAAGGGAAACTCGAAAACTGCTCGAAGAAGTCCCGGGCAAGAAGTTTGAGTCCTGCGTTGAGGGAACTCAAATAGGAGAAGCCCGAAAATCCGACGATGGCCATGGCAAAGGCCACGGGCACCCGAAGGAGAAAAAGGAAGACGAGAAGGACGATTCCGATCAGACCGCTATGGACGGGATCCATGATGAAAGGCCTCGAAGAGGGATTTGAGTATCTCCACAAGAAAAGCCAAACAGACAGGGATGGAGCAAAAGGCGATCAGATAGGCGAAAGGATAAAAGGGTAGGTGCGATGTCGAGCCGATCTCTCCGGCCTTTTGAAGGGAAAGGCCGTAAAGGTAGCTTTGCCAGAGAAGAAGAAGAAAAAGGAGGAGCGAAAGAAACGAGCTCACGACGCCGATCACCGCACGGAGTCGGCTGGGAAACCGAGAAACGATAAACTCCACCCGGATGTGGCGGCCCAGGATGAGACTGAAAGCGATCGTGGGCGCAATGGCCACGATCTGGGAAAAGCTGATGATTTCGATGGATCCGGGCAAAGGCCACGTGAAGAGCTTGGCACCCACCACATCGACCAGGTTAACCAGAAACATCAGGAGGATGCCGAGAACCCCCAGGGTTTCCAGAAGGCTGCTCCATCGCCTTGTGAAGCCTTCAAGGGTCTGAACCGCCTTTGGTAAAGCCATTTGCCGAAAACTCCTTCGAGCACCTCTCCCATGTTCAGGGAGAGGTGCTCCGAAAAAAACCGCTTTCAGAAGCGGGTGGATACAAGAAGCGGTTACTGGACGCGGACCTCAGCAGGTCCGGTGGAAGATTTTACCCCCATCTCTTTCTGTTTCTTCGTCCAATATTCGATTCGCATCCTTGCGTAATTGATCAGCTCGCGGGTCTGTTTCTCCTGATACCCCGCTGCAACCATCGACTTGACGTACTTATCGATCACGGGCTCGACAGCCTTCTTCCACTTCGTGATCTCGTCGGGAGGAAGCTCGATGAACTTCAGCCCCTTTTCTGCTCCGTATTTCTTCCCGTCGATATCGATTTCGTTCCACATGGCAGCAAATTTCTCCTCGAAGGGGTACTCGTTAAAGACTTTCTGCACAGCCGGAGGAAGTTTGTTCCACGTGTCCTTGTTCATGATGAGGTAAAAGGTGTAGACCTGGCCGATGGGCCAGCATTCGGTCACGTACTTCGCCACTTCGGCATAGCGAAAAGCCCGCATCGTTTCCATGGGGATCATCAAGCCGTCGATGACCCTCTTCTGGATCGCCTCGTAGGCCTCGGGAGTGGGAATGGGCCTTGGCGTTGCGCCCAAAGCGCTCACGACCTCGGCAATGAATCCGAGACCCCTCAAGGTCATCCCTTTGAGATCTTCCATCTTGTAAACGGGTTTTGTGGCGGAAAGAACGACATTGACAGGGCTGGTATGCATCGAGAGCATGTGAACCTTCTCCCATTCTTTGGGTTTAAACTCCCTGAGAAAGTCATTGGCCACATGATTTGCGACCCAGGCGTTGGGAAAGCCCAGGGGAAGATCGAGGGCCTCGGTCATGCGAAAGCGTCCGAAGGTGTAGCCGATGTTTGAAAACCCGATGTCTGCAATTCCTTCTACCACACCATCGTACATCTTAGGCGCGGTGAGCAGGGTCCCTGCAGGGAAGTAACGGATCTTCAATTGCCCGTTGGAACGAGCCTCGAGATCTTTGATGAACTCTTCGCCAATCTTCGATTGGCGGGACGGGGCGGGAAAGTAGTTGCAGAACTTCAGTTCCGTCATCCCCCAAACCATCGAGGGCACTCCAAAAGCTACGATCAGCAGGCCGACAAGAAACGATTTTCCTTTCCTCATAGATTGACCTCCTGTTTTAATAAAAGACGGGGTTAAGACTCAAACCGCGATTCCCAACACCTGAGCACCGTATCGTAGAAAGGCCCCTGGTTCACCTCCTTTCGTCCATTTTTGGGGTGTCCCCCAGAAGGGCTAAATCCTTCCTTCTTTCTTCAATTTCTCCTGGATCTCCTCCTTGAGCCGTCTCTTATCGATCTTGCCTACCGGGGTCAACGGCATCGCCTCGATGACCTCCACTCGTTCGGGGAGATAGAGCACGGAGGTCTTTTTCTCCCTGAGATAGAGGATGATTTCATCGAAGGAGACGGATTCACCCCCTTTCGGTTGGATGAAGGCGCAGACCCTCTCCCCAAACACTTTGTCGGGCATCCCCACCGCGGCCACCATCTCGACTTTAGGGTGGGATAAGATAAGCTCTTCCACCTCTCGGGCGCTGATCTTTTCGCCGCCCCGAACAATAATATCCTTCCTTCGGCCTGTGATGATCAAATTTCCTCGGGGATCGAATCGGGCGATGTCTCCGGTTCGGAAAAAGCCATCGGCCGTAAAGGCCTCCTCGTTCTCTGCCTCTGCCTTGTAGTACCCTCGAAAGATGCAGGGTCCTCGAGCCACGAGCTCTCCCTCCTCACCCGGCGGAAGCGTTTGGCCTTGAGGATCGATTACCTTGAATTCGTCATAAGGGCAAATGGGACGCCCCACGGTGTGAAGGATAACCTCCTGGGGGTCTTCATATCGCGTTTGGGCACAGGGGCCTTCCGACATACCAAAGACGTTAAAAAACTTGCAGCGGAGCCGTTCATAGATCTTCTGAATCAATTCAGCCGGAACGTGGGACCCAGCCCCTGCGATCACGCGGAGAGAGGAGAGATCGTAGCGGTGAAGCTCCGGGAAATCGACGATCTGCTGAAGCTGAGCCACGACCAGGATCGTGTTCGTAACCCGTTCCTTTTCGATCGTCTCGAGGATTTCCTTTGGCCGGGTCGAAGGAAGAAGCACGACCTTTCCCCCGGTCAAGAAAGTGGGATTCATCGATACTTCAATCGCCATGTTGTGGGTGAGGGGAGTGGCAATCAGGGTAATGTCCTGGGGGCTTCGCTGCCACGCCTTGGCCCGGTATTCAAAGTTGCAGTAGAAGTCGTTGTGGGTTCGGGGAACGATTTTGGGAAGACCCGTTGAACCACCGGTCGGCATGAGGTGGCAGATCTCTTCCGGATCAGGCCTGAAGGATGAGAGATAATCACGTGGGTATTTTCCCGACTCCACCCGTTTGAGAACCTCGGAGAAGGAAAGGGTTCCCTCTGGAAGAACGGGGTTTCCCATTTCATGGGAGTCAATGACAAGGATTTGGGCGAGGTGGGAGGGGCGAGACCGGAGAGAACGGATCAGAGGGGTATAATCGATTTTTTCATAGCGAAGAGGAACGATCCATGCCTTGGCCTCTGTCAGGGTGCAAAAATGTTCCATCTCCCTTTGCGAAAACCGGGGGATGCAAAACACGGGGATCGCTCCAATCTTTTCGAGGCCGTAATAGGCGTAGACAAACTCCGCCCAGTTGGGAACCTGAAGAAGAACCCGATCCTCTTTCCGAAGCCCCAATTCGTGGAAGGCCAAGGCTGCCCGATCGGTCCACTCCTTCAGTTGGCGGTAGGTCAACCTCACACCCTCTGCAACGAGGGCCTCCTTCTCAGGATAGAGGGCTGAGGTACGATCGAGCATCTCCCCGATCGGAATCCCCAGCCACCATCTCTTCTCATAGTAATGGTTCACCCATTCCCTTGGGAAGCAAGGTGCTCCATCCAGAGGCATCTCTTCTCTCCAACGACCGAAACGAACTGTTGCGAGGCAGGTTTCTTCCTACCTTACAAAAAAATAAGGGCGTTGTCAATCCTTTTTTTGTTCTTAAGTGGGAGCGGGAAGGGACTTTTTCGTTGGAGCTGATTCAATCTATCCCTCCGAAAGAAGTTGAAGGAGAGTTCGAGGCGCTTCAGACACGTTTGCCTACGCGGGCAAGGGCTTCTTATGGCGACGTCCACGGCGCCGCTTTCTCCTTGCGAAACGCTCTCTTTTGGGTTTTCCCGAAGGGGCCACCTCGTACACTTCAGGCCACCAGGGCAGAAAGTCCGGAGGCACGAGTCGGCGAAGGATTCCTGGCATCGTCTCGCCTCGCGCATGGGCGAGGATGCCGTAATAGAGAACGGCATCTTGAAGATATTTCTTGGTTCTCCACTTCTTGGGAATCCCACCCTGTTCGACAAATCGTTTCAGACTCGCCTGCGCGATGAGGACCTGAAAGACCGTCTCCCGCAACCCCTTAGGCATGGAAAATGGAAGGAGAGCCTGGTTCATGGCGAAATGGACGGTTTCGACAAAGTAGGTGTATCTTTCCTTTTCTCCCAAATAGGGGTGGTCGTGGGAAATCGCTCTGAGAAAAGGGGTGAGAAAGAGGGCCAGAAGGATCGGTTCTGAAAGAGGCTTTCCGAGCCGGTTCAATTCATCCACCAGACGAAAGAGGGAGAGGAGATCATTCCGCTCTCTCGTCTTAAATGGATTTCGATCTCCGAAGACCCGTTCGAAATCGGGAAAGATCGACATCAACAGATCCGTTTCAAGCATCAGTCGAAGAGAGGCCTCGGCTGCGCCCTCTCGGAGCTCCCGAAAGAACTCATCCCTTACCCTCGAAGGGGAACAGGTTCGAATGGCATCTCGATGACGCAGGACGGCTTGATAGGTGGGCCGATCGATGGTGAATCCCGTTCGGGCCGCATGGCGGATGACGCGGATCATCCGGACAGGATCTTGCTTGAACCGTACCTCCGGATCACCAATGGTTCGAATCAACTTCCGGTTCAGATCAGCGATTCCGCCTACATAATCGATGATTGAAAAATCGGCGATGTTGTAAAAAAGACCATTGATCGTGATGTCCCGGCGAAGGGCATCTTCCTCGGGTGTTCCGAAGCTGTCTCGGCGGATGAGGCTCCCTTCATCCGATTCCGTTTCTTCAAACTCCGAGCGGCTTCGGAACGTGGAGACCTCGATGATCTTCCCACCATGAAAAAAGACGTGAACCAATCTGAAGCGTCGGCCGATGGTCCGGCTGTTTCGAAAGAGAGCTCTGATCTCGTGGGGATGGGCATTGGTGGCCACATCAAAATCCTTTGGGGTTTTCCCGAGTAGAAAATCCCGAACACTTCCACCCACGAGGTAGGCGAGGTAACCGTTTCGGTAGAGGCGATAAAGGACCTTCAAGGCATCGCCATCGATCATCTTTCGGGAAATGGGGTGTTGAGATCGGGGAATGACCAAAGGCACGGTGGAGATCGGAGGGTTGCTTGGGTTCGCTGGATCTATCATCGCCAGAACATTCCTTTAGCCGTCCGTTTCATGACGGAGCCCCGGAGAGGAAGCCTCAGAGGCCTTGTTAGGCGGGTTTTTTGACACCTAAGCGGTTATTGGAGACTCCACCAAAAGTGAACTCCAGCAGAGGAGTGGAACTTGGTATTCCACATCCTTAAGGTGTCGCTACAAGGCGTCTCTGGCGCCCTCACCGGGGCCCTCGAGCAGGATTTATTGCAACATTAGGCTCCAGAGACGAAAAGGCCCATGGAGAAAGAGAAGGGAGCCTTCTCTCGGGAACCCTACCGAACAAAAAATTATAACAGATCGGAGGCAGTTTGCCATGACAGGCAAGAGGTCACGCCATGGCAACGAGAGGCGGTACTGAGAAGGAGAAGGCCCTGTTGTTCCTGCCTCAAACGCCTTTCGATTCGTTCCTGAAGATCGAGGAGCCGCTTCAAACAAAATCCTCCCACTCCAGGCCCCAACTGCTCGCTCCGGATCACTTCGGATTCGAAAGGTCCTTCCAACTCCTCCAAGATCCGGTAAAGGGGTTTCACTCTTCTCTTGCCCGTAACCCAGCAATAGCGGGAAGGGGCTGGGCAAGACTCCGGACAGAGGAAATCGGCCAGGCTTGTATAAAGATCTCCGGACTTCCCGCGGACGGCATTGGGCAGCCCTGGGAGGCACGGAATTCGTCCTCGCCTTGCTCCGAGGGGTCTTAACTTCCTCAGCAAGTACTCAAAAGCGAAATGGAACGGAACAGCAGGGACGACAAAGTCCACCGTATTTTTTTTCGCAAGAAAACGCCCCAAGAAGGATCGACCCTCCCCAAGGGCTGTTTGAATGGGTAGCCCGGAAAGTCGCTCAAGCGGCGCACCTTTTCTGTCAACGACGGTGATCCTGCAACAGGGGTCTTTTTTCAGAAGCTCTCTGGCCGCGCGGTTCCCAAAATGGCCGGCGCCTACAATGAGATAGGAACGGGATTCCATACCCACTTTCTTTAACCCAACCGAGACCGGCCTGCCAACACAGGAAGGGGCCTCACCCGGACAAGGCCTGGCGGGATCAACAATGGGGGACCGCCGAATCATAATGCGTTGACAGGGTAGGGGGGGTATGTTAGCTTTACGTTAAACCCGTCCGTTTCGTAACGGAGCCCCGGGAAGGACGCCTCAGAGGCCTTGTCGAGGGGTTTTGTCGACACGTGAGCGGTGATCGCAGACTCCACAAGGGTGAAGTCCAGCAGAGGTAACGGAACTTGATCCGGAACCTTCTTAAGGCTTAAGGTGCCGCTACAAGCCCTCTCTGGCGCCCTTCGGGTGAAGCTTAGCAGATTTCCTCTGGGAGGGGGCTTCAATAGAAAGGGGGTAGAAGCATGTGTGGTGGGATAACAAGGAGAGGGTTTCTCAAAACTTCAGCTATAGGCGCTCTGGCCCTTGGGAGTGGAGCCGGGATATGGGAGCTTGCTTTCTCTCAGCCGAACCTCCGATTCAGTACGTGGCATGTACCGCTGAGCCGGGAGGTCAAGACGGTCTGGGAGCCCATGCTCCAGGAGCTGAGGAAGCGGAGTCGGGACAAAATCAGCTATACCCTTTTCGCAGGAGGGGCCTTGGGGAAGGCTCCCGAGCATTACGACATCGTGGCCAAAGGGTTATCCGATATGGGCTATTTTACAGCCACCTTTACCCCCGGTCGGTTTCCTCTTACCGATGTGCTTTCCCTTGCAGCATGGGTTGACGGCAAGGATGTGGCGACGGAGATCGGAAACAGCATGTATCAGCGTATCCTCCACCGGGAGTTCAAAGGGGTGAAGGTGGTGGAACTGAACGGGTGCATTCAGTCGTTTCTATGGACGAAGAAACCTGTTCGCACCCTCGAGGATGCCAAGGGCATGAAGATCCGAACGCCTGGAGGCCACCAGACAAACTACATCAGGGCGATCGGAGCAGAACCCGTGTTGATGCCGCCTGGCGATGTTTACATGGCCATCGAAACAGGCACCGTGGACGGTTTGGTGACCTGTCCGCCTGTGCTTCTCTCGTTCAAGCTCCACGAGGTGGTGAGGCATGGCGTCATTGCGACCTTCGGCTGCGTCTCCGAAGGGGTCGTCATGAACGAGACGACCTGGAAGCGATTACCCGAGGAGCTAAGGCCTGTTCTTGAAGAGGTCTGCCACAACCCCTTTCGAACGACGGGCGGCCTGACCCGCGAAGTTTACAAGGAGATGTTGAAAGAGATCGCCGAGAAGAAAGTGGAGCTCTACAACCTTCCTTCGAAAGAGGCGGAACGGTGGTACGACCGGTTCAGGGAGGTCACCCGAAAGTGGGTTGCCGACCTGGAAGCTCGGCATCTTCCCGGTCGAGAGGTTGTTAAGGCATTTCACGAGGAATGCGAGAAAAGAGGCGTGCGAGTTGTGGCCTTTCCTCCGGAATGGAAGTAGGGCCGAATCGTCCGATCAAGGGTGAAGATGAAAGGGCACACGATCGTGTGCCCTTATCCGTTTGTCGATGGACGAGATCGTCTGAAGCAGAGGCTAAAAGGGTGTCCTGGGAGAAAGGGGAGAAAAGGATCCATCAGCTAAGCTATTGCCTCGGCCTTGTGGCCCTGGCCGTTCTCGTTCCCCTCATGGTCTTGACAACCGCCGACGTGGTAAGCCGAGCGGTCTTTGAAAAACCGATCCCAGGAAGCCTCGAGCTTTCTCAGTATATGCTATCGGTCTTCATCCTCCTGGGTGCAGCCTACACGCAGCAGGTGAAGGGCCATGTGGGCGTACAGTTTTTCACTTCCCGCTTGTCTCCCCGCCGTCGGCTTCTCTGTCAGATTTTGACTACAGGCCTGTGTCTTTTCATCGTCTCGATCATGGTTTGGCAAGGCTTCGTGATCGGCCTTGAAGAGAAAACGGTTTCGGATATGCTTCGAATCCCCCAGGCGCCTTTTCGTCTTCTCGTGGCGGTGGGAGGGGCCTTTTTGTGGCTCGAGCTTTTTGCGGACCTTGTGACGGCCATCCGGAAAGTAAAGAGGGGAAAGAGATGAATCCCGTGATGGTGGGCATGCTCGGCAGCCTGCTTTTGGTTTTCTTGCTTTTTTTGGGCATGCCTATCGCGTTCGTCATGATGTTCGTGGGATTTCTCGGCATCAGTGCCCTGACGTCGGTTTCCGCGGCCTTGCCTGTGGTGGCTCATACCGTTTACGAGACATCGGCGCACTTTCCCTATACGATGATCCCTCTTTTTGTAATGATGGGAGGGTTGGCGGGTGGCGCTGGGATGACGAAAGACCTCTACCAGGCCTTTGACGCCTGGTTCCGAAGGTGGCCGGGAGGGTTGGGCATCGCAACGATCGCAGCCTGTGCCTTCTTCGCGGCTCTCAGCGGCTCATCCGTTGCTGCCGCGGCCGCCATGGGAACCATCGCCATTCCGGAGATGAAGCGTTTCCGATACGCCCCCAGGCTCGCCACGGGCATTGTGGCAGCGGGTGGAACGTTGAGCTTCCTCATTCCCCCTTCCCTCGGATTTGTCGTCTACGGAATGCTGACCGAGCAGTCGATCGGAAAGCTCTTGATCGCCGGCATCCTGCCCGGTATCTTTCTCTCTTTGGCCTTCATGGGAACGATCGTGATCTGGGTAAAATGGAATCCCCAAATTGCCCCGACGACTTCAGCCTCCATCGATTGGAAGAAGCGCCTGAAGGCCCTTTCATCGATCTGGGAAACCGTCTTGGTCTTTTTTCTGGTCGTGGGCGGAATCTACGGAGGCTTCATCAATCCCACCGAGGCCGGTGCCATCGGGGCATCGTCGCTGTTTGTCATTGCCCTCTTCAAAAAGAGATTGACTTGGGCAAATCTCTTTTCGTCTCTTCTCGAAGCCCTTCGGATCTCCGTATTCGTCCTCTTCCTCGTGGCCGGAGCGAATGTCTTCAGCTATTTCCTGGCCCTCTCGACGATCCCCATGGAAGTCTCCTCGTGGATGTCCGGATTTCACGTGTCGCGATATGCAATCCTCCTGATCGTCATCCTCATCTACCTGGGTTTAGGATGTTTTCTCGATGCCATTTCCATGATGGTCCTTACCATGCCCGTTATCTTTCCCGTCATCAGGGCCCTCGGTTTCGATCCGATCTGGTTTGGCGTCATCTGCGTCATCATGATGGAGGCGGGCTTGATCACGCCGCCTGTGGGCCTCAACGTCTACACCCTCGCAGGCGTTGTCCAGGATGTTCCCATGGGCGAGATCTTTCGAGGAGCCTTCCCTTTTCTTCTTTCCATGTTGGCGGTTGTAATCCTCGTTACGCTCTTCCCGAAGATCTGCCTTTTCCTCCCTGAGATGATGGGAAGGTGATCCGCCTCAGCAAAACGCGGAGAGGGTCTCCTCGATGCAGGCCTGCGCTTCGTCAAGGGCGAAGCAAAGGCGGTTTCGTTCCCGAACCATTTTTCGCTCGAGAAACTTGAAGTCCCAAGAGGTCGGATCCATCGTCCCCAGGCCCGTTAAGGGCTGAAGCCGTGGCAGGGGAGGAATGGGAATCGCGAGGTCCATATCGAAGGGGTCCGTCGCGCAATAGTTAACGGGCATGAGTAGGCGACTCAATTTCATGAGACACCCATTGAGCCTCTCGGCCCGAGGAGCCGAACAAAGAGGGAGGTCCGAAGTTTCGGCATCAACCCTCCGACAGAGGGTGGAGAGCTCGGCGGCTCGAGATCGAAAGGCGGACACGCGGCGCCTCACCGGCCCGAGATCGAAGGCTCGGCCCGCTTTTTCTTGAAGTCCGCTGAGGATTTCATCGAGCTCATCGGCTACGGGGACGAAATGGATGGGCAGCACCGGATGGGTACAAAGGCGCCACAGGGCAGCCATGTACACACGGGTGTCGTTCAAGAGGATTTCAGGATCGATCTTGTCGATCGTGTCCGCGGCAGTATGCCAGAACCAGGGCAGTCCCTTCACCAGGGCCTCCCTCTCCTGTTTTTCCGGGGGCTGGTGGGAGAGCAACTGGAAAAGCGTAGGAAGCCCGATGCTCCAGAAGGAGTTGTCTCCGCTTCTTCCGATCCGAGAATATTTGGGGCTTTGACCGATGTATGTTTCGATCACAGCCTTCCCCAGCTCGTACATCTCCGCCGTACATTCGACTTCGGAATAATCCGTGGCCCCTTGACAGCCCAAGGAATCGACGTTGAGGTGAACGATGGCGTGGCGGTAGAGATCGTCCCAATAGTGGTCGGCATACCAGGTGGAACCCGAATACCGGCCCTGGGAATGGCCCGACCACCAGGCGAATCGGACCCCTCGTCGAAGTTCCCCTCGATGCTTGGCAAGAATTCTCGCGGTTTCGAGCATACAGGCATTGGCCGTTCCGTTGTCAGAGGCGCCCCGGTGCCAGGAGTCGATGTGGCCGTTGAACAGGACGAACTTATCCGGTTCGGTGACACCCTTCACCTCGGCAAGGGCCAGGGGGACTTTCATGAAGTCTGTTTTAAGCTCCGTAAACAACCTGACTTTGACAGGACCCTGAGAGCAGAAGGACCGGAGATAGGCCCCATCCGATTCGTTGAGCGAAATGACAGGCGTTTTAGGAAGGCGATGGGCGGTTTCGGGTGTGGGGTGCCCCCAGATAGTGTTGACGATGCAGTTGATGGGAAGTTCTCCCCAGTTGATCCAAACCTGGCCGATCGCGCCCCGCCTTTCCATTTCGTAGCTGGGAAGGGGGGCGGCCAATCCTTCGGAGAGAACGATCTTTCCTGCCACGTCCCCCTGGCTCCCTCGGGGACAATAAACCAATTCTCCCTCGAGGCCATCGGGAACGCTTGCGGAGAAAGACGGGGTCAAGCCCACGAGCTCCCTCCCCTCCGGCGAAAGGACCCGTAAGGAGGCCCGAATGGGAAGGCTGATCAGATTTTCGATCTCCAGGATCTCGGTCTCGAATCCGAGGTTTTCCATGAAGTCCCTGAAGTATCGTACAGCTCGGGCCTCGCCGGGGCTTCCGGATTCCCGGTCTTCCGCTGAGAGGAAAGCGGTATGTTCCATGAGTTGCTCGCCGGAGATCTCTCCGACCACCTGAAGTTCTCTCTTCTCTCTTTCAGACTGATCCACCGTTCATCCTCCTCAAGTCGTCTCGACTTCAACCCAAGTGGTTCTCTCTGGGAGAGGCTCCCTTGGAAGCAGCATCGGACCTTCTCCAAGTTGGAAGAGAAGGTGGCGCATGAAGCCGTCCGCTGCGTAACGGAGCAGGATTTATTAATCTTCTCAAAATAGAAATGACAGACATCTCCCTCTCCCGCCTTGGCGGGAGAGGGCCGGGGTGAGGGTGATCCCTTGGAATTGCCCCCTCACCTCGATCCTCTCCCCAAGGGGGAGAGGAAGATTCTTTTTCCCTTTGTTTGGCCGGACTAATATGACCATACTAATGTTGCAACATTAGGGCTAACATACCGTAATGTCCTTCAGCTTTTGCGAAAGGAGCTCGCAGCCCCGGGCAGTGATCCTCACGCCGTCGCAATGGGCGATGGCGCCGTGGGGGGGACAGGTGATCATAGGTTCGATGGCCAGAAGCATGTTCTCTTCAATGAGGCTGTCGTCCGTTCCGGCAATCCTCGGCAATTCATGGATGGAGAGGGCGATCCCGTGGCCGATGTTGTTGAGCCAGTTCTTTACGACGCCCCGCTTTCGATAGATCTCCTCGACCTTCTTCAAAAGGGAAGAGGATCGTACGCCCGGCTTCAGCATCTCGATCACCGCGTCGTGGGCCTCGAAATAGGCCTCCTTGAAGGGGGAAACGCCCTCAGGGAGACGACCTTTGCAAAAGGTCCGAACCATATCCGAGCCATAGCCTTCCACCTGAAAACCGATGGCCACGCGAACTAACTCGTTTTCCTTGATGGGACGCGGTAGTGCCGGAGAATGGAAGGCGAGCATTTTCGGGCCGCAGGAGACAAGGACTGGGTAAAAGGCCTCTTCAGCCCCCTCCAGCCGAGCCGCTCGATAGATCTCTGCGGCGAGTTCAGCCTCGGTGAGGGGCCTTTGAAGCCAGTTCGGGATCATGGCCATGACCTTTTCGGTGAGGGAAAAGGCCTTCCGGACTCTTCCGATTTCATCTTCATCTTTGATTACCCGAAGCCTCAGAATGTCGTTTTGCACATTGATCGCTCTGAGTCCGGGAAAAGCCTCAAGCAGTTGCTCGTAGAAGTCATATTGGATGGCATCCACACCGAGAGCGATACCAGGCCGGAGATAGGCCTTGAGCGCATCCCAAGGGGTCTTGTAGGTTTCGGCCGGCGTGGGGCCCCAGAGCGCCACTTCCCGGAACCAGTGGGGTGACCAGAATTTCTCTTCCACGATCTTCCGATCGATGAAAGAGACGATCAGGACGGGCTCTCGCTTCTCCTTTACAGGGACCAGAATCCCGACGAAACGGGTATAAAAGAGGGTTCGGAACCCGGAAAAGTAGAAGATGTTCTCCGGAAGCGTGCAAAGGATCCAATCGAGATCCTTCGCCTGTCCCGAAGCAACCAAACGTCCGACACGGTCCATCTTGTTCTCACTCATCTTCGTGTGTCCTCCTCAGACTGCTTTCTGCTCGGAAATGAAGGCCTTTGAGACAGTCAATCCTATCTTAGCGATCCCTTCTTGTCAAACGGGTACAAAAAGGGAATAGTGGAAAAAATATCCTTCGTGGAGGGGCTATCGCCACTTCACCTTAGGTGGGTCACGGTCGGGAAGGCGAAGATAGGTGACCGCCTGGTAACCCAGGGTCATGGCCCCGTGGCATTGGTGATCCTTGGGGATTTCGAGCCAGGCCTTGAGCTGGCGGTCGTGATTGACCGCGTTCACCAGATAGCCATTAAAGCAGCACCCTATCCCAAGCGTATGGGCCATGAGTGAGCAATGGTAAAGAGCAACCGAACCGTTGAAGGCCGAGCACGTATCCCATGACTCCCCATGGACCAGGATGAGGGCAGGGGCATGATAGAAGAGGGGATCCTCTCCCCGGCCCATCCGCTCCCGGGCAAGCTCGGCCTTCGGGATCGATTCGCGGAGGGACTCCACAAGCTTTCGGCCCGCAACGAGGGAAAGAAAAAAAGCTCCGATCCGGCCCCGAAGTCGACGGAGGATCTTCTCATAGAAACGGATGGTCATCTTCCGCAGGGTCTCGATCTCCTCGGGGGAGGACAAAACCACATAGTTCACATTCTGGCTGTTTCTTCCGGTCGGGCCATAGCGTCCGGCATCGAGGATTCGTTCAAGGACGGTTTTTGGGATAGGCGTGTGGCGGTATCGTCGAACGGATCGTCTTTCCCGAAGAAGCATGAGGAGCCTCTCCGGGGAGACGGCCGGAGAAGAGGGAGGAAGGTCGCGCTTCGTGCCCTTCGGATGGATGGCTTCTTCGGGGCATACCGAACCGCATTGGCCGCAGCCGATACACCAGTTCGCCCTGACGACGGCCGCTTTCGCGTCGATCATCTCGAACACAAAGGCCGGACAAACCCCAAGGCAAAGGCCGCAACCGTTGCATTGACTCGCTTCGACTCTTACGAAACCTGCCATACGCTTCGACAAAAAGGTCGTCCTGGTGTCGCAAAAACCCCTGCACAAAGGGCCCCGGCGAGGCCGGCGTTACCCTTTTTCCTTTGGAAACTCGTTCAGTTCGATGAGCACGCCGCTGGATGATTTGGGGTGGATGAAAGCCACTTTGGTGTTGTGGGCACCCGGTCGAGGCTTCGTGTCGACCATGGTCGCCCCTTTCTCGATGTATTTTTTGACTTCGGCGTCGATATCATCCACTTCGAAACAGATATGGTGAATTCCCTGGCCCTTGGTTTCGAGGAATTTCACGAGGGGAGAGTCGGCCGCGGCGGGCTCGACGAGCTCGATATGGGTTTCCCCGATCTTAAAAAAGCCGACTCTTGTTTTTTGGGCCGTCACCACCTCGACTCCAGAAAGGGTAAGCCCCATCACATCCTGATAGAATTGGGCGGCCTCCTCAAGGTTCCGAACAGCAATGGCAATATGGTCAACTCTTCTGATCATGATAACCCCCTTCTACTCGGGCACGGTGAAAAGAAAGGCAAATCGACCTGACTGCTCATTCAGGCCTGACCTTTTCTTTGATGTACTTCACGATTTCCTCAGTGGATGTGCCGGGAAGAAAAATTTCCTGAATGCCAGCCTGTTTGAGCCCAGGAATGTCATCGACGGGAATAATTCCTCCCCCAAAAACATGGATGTCTTGGGCTCCCTTTTCTTTGAGGATTTGGACCACCCTGGGGAAGAGGGAGTTGTGGGCGCCCGAAAGGCACGACAGACCGATCACATCGACATCCTCCTGGATTGCCGTATTGGCAATCTGTTCGGGAGTCTGTCGAATCCCCGTGTAGATGACTTCCATGCCGGCATCTCTCAGGGCGCGGGCGATCACCTTGGCTCCCCGATCGTGACCATCCAAACCCGGTTTGGCGATGAGGACTCGAATCTTTCGACCCATAAAACCTCCCGATCAAACACCAAAAAGGTTCAAAGTTCAACGTTCCAGGTTCAACGTTCAGGGTTCAAAGTTCAACGTTCAGGGTTCAAGGTTCAAGGTTCAACGTTCATAGTTCATAGTTCCTTTTCCACGACGATCAACCCGTGGGCCGATCAAAGCCTATCTATCTTTCCTTGTACTCTCCGAAAACCTCTCGGAGGACATCGGAGATTTCGCCTAACGTGGCATAGGCCCGGACCGCCTCCAGAATGGGAGGAACGAGGTTATCCGCCCCTTGAGCAGCTCTCTTCAGATTGGAAAGAGCGCTGCTCACCCTTGCCTGGTTACGGTTTTCCTTCACCTTGGCGAGCTTCTCCTTTTGATATCTCTCCACCTCGGGCTGGATTCTCAGGATGTCTCGGAGAGGTTCCTCCTCGATCTGAAACTGGTTGACCCCGACGATGATGCGCTTTTTTGATTCGATCTCCTTTTGATAGCGGTAGGCGCTATCGCCGATCTCCTGCTGAATATAGCCGGCTTCGATCGCCTTGACCGCCCCTCCCATGGCGTCAATCTTTTCGATATAGGCTCGGGCCTTCTCCTCGATCTCGTTCGTCAAGGCCTCGATGGCGTAAGAACCTGCAAGGGGATCGATGGTGTCGGCGACGCCGCTCTCATAGGCAATAATCTGTTGGGTTCGAAGGGCAAGGCGTACAGCTTCTTCGGAAGGGAGGGCATAGGCTTCATCCCTGGAATTCGTATGGAGCGATTGAGTTCCTCCAAGGACGGCTGCGAGGGCCTGGAAAGCGACCCGGACGATGTTGCAGTCGGGCTGCTGGGCCGTGAGCGTGGAGCCTGCTGTCTGGGTATGAAAACGAAGGACACAGGATTCTTCCTTCTTGGCCTTGAAACGTTCCTTCATGATCCTTGCCCAGAGCCTCCGGGCGGCCCTGAACTTCGCAATTTCTTCGAGGAAGTGATTGTGAGAATTAAAGAAAAAGGAGAGACGGGAGGCGAAGGCATCGACGTCGAGACCCGCCCGAATGGCGGCCTCCACATAGGCAATGCCGTTGGCAAGGGTGAAAGCCACCTCCTGAACGGCTGAGGAACCTGCTTCGCGAATGTGGTAGCCGCTGATACTGATCGTGTTCCAGCGGGGAAGATGGTCCTTGCAAAAGGCAAAGATATCGGTGATGATGCGCATCGACTCAAGGGGAGGATAGATGTAGGTTCCCCGAGCGGTGTACTCCTTCAGGATGTCGTTCTGGATCGTGCCCTGCAAAGACTCCGGTGCCACCCCTTGTTTTTCGGCGACGACGATGTACATGGCCAGAAGGATCGCCGCCGTGGCATTGATCGTCATGGAGGTCGACACCTTGCCGAGAGGAATGCCGTCGAAAAGGATTTCCATGTCTTGCAAGGTGTCGATGGCGACCCCCACTTTTCCCACTTCGCCCTCCGCCAAAGGATGATCCGAATCATAGCCAATCTGGGTAGGAAGATCGAAGGCCACGCTCAGGCCTGTTTGACCCTGATCGAGAAGATATCTGTAGCGCCTGTTGGTCTCCTCGGCGGTGGCGAATCCTGCGTATTGGCGCATGGTCCAGAAGCGTCCGCGGTACATGGTGGGCTGGACCCCTCGTGTGAAAGGGTACTCACCCGGGAAGCCGAGATCGCTCTGATAATCGATCCCCTCCACATCTGTCGGCAAGTAAAGTCTTTTCAGCTCGATGTCGGAATGGGTCTTGAAAACAGGTTCACGCTCAGGAGACCTGGACAGAGCTTTGGCCAGTGTCGTTTTTTCCCAACGTTCCAGGGCTTCTTGAAGGTTCTTCGGCATGGTTCACCTCGATTCGCGCAAGGAGCAAGTTCCATGACACCTCGCGTTTGACGCTCACAGGGGGATGTTTCCGTGCTTTCGCCACGGATTGGTATCCACCTTGGTCTTCAGAATGTCGAGGGCCCGAATGATCTTCGGCCTCGTCTCTTCAGGCTCGATGATCTCGTCCACATAACCCAACTCAGCCGCTTTATAAGGGCTTGCGAATTTTTCCTGGTACTCGGCCACCAGCTTCTTTCGCATCTCCTCGGGGTTTTCAGCATTCTTGATTTCGTTTCGAAAGATGATGTTGACCGCGCCGTCCGCTCCCATCACGGCGATCTCTGCGGTTGGGTAGCAGTAGTTGATATCTCCCCGGATATGCTTGCTCGACATGACGTCATAGGCTCCACCGTAGCCTTTCCGGGTGATGATGGTGATCTTGGGAACGGTCGCCTCACAGAAGGCGTAGAGGAGTTTCGCTCCATGGCGAATGATTCCCCGTTCCTCCATATCGATTCCCGGCAAAAAGCCCGGAACATCGACGAAGGTGACGATAGGAAGGTTGAAACAATCGCAGAAGCGGACAAAACGGGCTGCCTTCACCGAGGAATCAGGATCGAGAGAGCCGGCGAGCCAGTTGGGCTGATTGGCGACAATACCCACTGGCATTCCATTAAATCGGGCGAAGCCCACGACGATGTTCTTGGCCCAGTCCCTCTGGACCTCGAGAAAGTATCCGTGGTCCACGACCCCCAGGATGATCTTTTTCATGTCATAGACCTTCTTCGAGTTTTCCGGCACGATGGTCTTGAGGGATTCGTCCATACGGTTGGGATCATCCGTGCAGGGGAGGATCGGAGGCTTCTCCCGATTGTTCTGAGGAAGGAATTTGAGAAGCTCTTTAATGATGCGAATCGTGTCTTCGTCATTTTGGCCTGCGAAATGGGCCACTCCGCTCTTCTCCATATGGACTTTGGAGCCTCCCAGAAGCTCCGAGGTGATCGGTTTCCCATCCGCCGTCTCCGTCTTCTTCAAAGCTGCCCGGATCACATCGGGACCGGTGATGTGCATATAGCTTGTATTCTTCGTCATGATGATAAAGTCCGTCATGGCCGGAGAGTAGACCGCACCCCCTGCGCAGGGGCCCATAATGGCCGAGATCTGGGGAATAACGCCCGAGGCCATCACATTTCTAAGGAAGATGTAGGCGTACCCCGCCAGACTCTCCACACCCTCCTGTATCCGGGCTCCCCCTGAATCGTTGAGGCCGATCATGGGCGCTCCGGTCTTCATCGCCAGATCCATCACCTTGCAGATCTTTTCGGCAAAGGCCATGCCGAGGGCGCCTCCGAAGACGGTGAAGTCTTGGGAGAAGACAAAGACCAATCGGCCTTCGATTTTGCCGTAGCCTGTAACCACGCCGTCGCCGTAGAATTTCTTCTTCTCCATTCCAAAGTCGTTGCATCGGTGGGTGACAAATCGATCGAGCTCCACAAACGTTCCCGGATCGAGGAGAAGATCGAGACGCTCACGGGCTGTGAGCTTCCCGTCGCGGTGCTGCTTTTCGATTCGCTCTGGACCTCCACCCAACAAGGCCTCCTCTGTTCTTCTCTCCAGTTCCTTCCGTATGGCTTCAATGGATCGCATGCCTTATTCCCCCTTTTTGGATACTTCGCGAAACGATTCCAAACGACAGCAGGTTGATCATCGATCGACAATGGCTCAGTCCGTTCCGGCAGGAAATTCTTTCATGAGAAGCCTCTCCGCCAGGGAGTAGGGATCTGTTCGACGGTTCACCAGATCATCGAGGATCTGATCCCATTTCCCTTCCCGTTCGAGCCTTTCCACCAAGCGGGTCATCACCTCCGTCTGAAGGACGTTGAGAAAGGTCGTTTTGGCCCTTTCGCGGAGTCTCTTTTCAAAGACACGGCGCTCTTCCATGGCTTGCCGGTGTCGGTAAATCCCGTAGACGAGCTCAAAGATGCCTTTCCCCAGCGTGGCCTCGGTTTTAAAGATCGGAGGATCCCACCCTTCGTCCTTCTTTCGCCCCAGGTCCAAAGCCATGCGCAAGTCGCGCTCCATCTTATCCGCGCCCTCGCGGTCGCACTTGTTGATGACAAAGAGATCCCCGATTTCGATGATTCCCGCTTTGATAGCCTGGATTTCGTCCCCCATGCCCGGAACCAGAACGACGATGGAGGTATGGGCCGTGTGTACGATCTCGACCTCGTCTTGGCCCACCCCTACCGTTTCAACGAGGATGATGTCCTTTCCCATAGCGTCCATCACGTGGATGACATCCTGGGTCGATCGCGACAGGCCGCCAAGCCACCCCCGCGTGGCCAGGGATCGGATGAAGACCCCTTCGTCGGTCGCATGGCGCTGCATCCGAACGCGATCGCCGAGAATCGCGCCTCCGGAAAAAGGGCTGGTCGGATCGACCGCGACCACACCTACAGTCTTGCCCTCCCGGCGGAAGATATCGACCATGCGGTCGACGAGGGTCGATTTTCCCGAGCCCGGGGCGCCCGTGATGCCGACGACATAGGCTTTTCCCGTTTTGGGATAGATCTTCTTTAAGGTTTCGACCGCCGTGGGGATCCGATCGTCGATATCCCGCATGAGCCTCGAGGCCGCACGAATGTCCCCTTCGATGATCTTTTGGGCAAGGTCCATGGCTGACCTAAGATAACAAAAATCGCCCCCAAAAGCAATCTCTGAAGCTGAAACCCTTTCGATGGTCACGATAGACTCTGATGTCGCAAAAATCCCTGCAAAAAGAGTGCTCTCTCCGGGAGTCCGCAATGCTACGGGCCGATAGAACCCTGCAATGTATTTCGACGGAGAGAAGGAGCCCGATAGCCTCCTTCGGACTTGGAAGCCGTATGATTTCTAATCCCGATGGACGGAAACGAGGGATTTGCCTAGGGATGAATCTTAAAAAGATAAAGAATTCAGGAGGTTACCCTATGCTTAAAAAAAATTTTGGAATACCAAAAAAAATACTTGACAAAAAAAACAATTTGGTGTAACGTTCTATTCCGAACGTTCGTTCTTTTATAACAATCGTTCGTTCTTTTTCATCGTTTCAGTTCAATTTTAGGCCGACGATCCGTATGAGAGGCGCGCAGGGGAAGATGATTTCAACGAACATCAAGAACGCATCCTTGGTCGAGAAGAGGCGTCAGCAGATCTTTGAAGCCGTCGTGAAGCTCTTCTCGAAGAAGGGTTATCACCGGACCACGATGCGGGAGATCAGCAAAGAGAGTGGGATCGCTCTGGGCAATCTCTACGATTACATCGCCACCAAAGACGACATCCTCTACATCATCCAGGAGAAGGCAACCGAGGCCGTTATGCAGGCCATTTCCAAGAGCAAAGAGGGGGATCGGAGCCCCGCGGAAAGGCTGGGGGACCTCATCCATTCTGAGCTCAGGGCGATGGACCGATATCAGGATTTGATCATGATCATCTATCAAGAATCCCACGCCATGGCCAAGCAAACGCTTCATGCCCTTCTGCGGAGCGAACGAAAGCATCTGCAGGCCTATGAAAAGTTGTTGAAAGAAGGTATGGCGAAGGGGGTTTTTCGGCGAAGCAATCCGAGGATGACCGCCAATATGATCAAGATGCTGATCGATGCGTGGGTGATCAAACGCTGGGATCTGAGAAAAAGGGTCACGCTCTCGGAAATGGAAAAAGGCATTTCAGACCTTGTCTTTCAAGGAATTCTGAGATCAAATGAGCGCGACGCTGGGGTACGGCGCTAAGGGGCGAGGTTAAGATATGAGCAGAAGGGTGGCGATCATCGGCGTCGGGATGGTTCAGGCAGGGAGCAGTTCCGTGCCGTCGTGGGAGCTTTTTGCAAGAGCTGCATTGGAGGCGCTGAAAGACGCGGAGATCGACTTTTCAAAAATCCAAGCGCTCCACCTCGGAAATGTCTATAGCTCCTTCACCGAGAAACAGACCAATATCGCACCCTTAGTCTTGTCCACGATCGGAACGAATGTCCACATCCCATCCGTTCGCTATGAGACGGCTTGTGCAAGCGGAGGCGTGGCCTTCCGTCAGGGATGTTTGAGTATTTTGAGTGGGCTTTATGATATAGTTCTTGTGGGAGGCACGGAACGGTTAAGGGCCATTTCCGGGGCCGAGGTTCAGATGGCCATGGCCACCTCTATGGATGGCGCTGAACGAAGCGCTGGGCTGACGTTTGCCGCCTACTGGTCCTATGTCGCGAAGGCCTATGCCCGTAAACATGGTCTGAACGAATCGAAACTGCAGGAGCTGCTGGCGAAGATCTCCATCAAGAATCACCTCCACGGCGCCTCCAACAAAAAGGCCCATTTTCAAAAAGAGGTCAGCCTGGACGAGGTCATGGCCAGTCCCGTGGTTGCTGCTCCGATCAAGATTATGGACTGCTGTCCGTTCTCGGATGGAGCAGCGGCCTTGGTGTTGTGCTCGGAAGAGATCGCAAGAGAGTCGAAGCATCCTGTGTGGATCTTGGGATCGGGGCAGGCGTCAGGCCTCTTTCCCATCGCAGACCGGCCGGACCTCTCGAGCAATCCGGCCATTCGCATAGCCGCTCGGCAGGCTTATCAGCAGGCCGGTGTGGGGCCTAAGGATATCGATGTCGCTGAGCTCCATGACTGCGTGAATATCCACGAAGTGATCTGTCTCGAAGATTCGGGCCTGTGCAAGGAAGGAGAGGGGATCTATTCCGCCGAAGAAAAGCGGACCTATTTTGACGGAGACATCCCTGTCAACCTTTCGGGAGGATTGAAGTCACGTGGCCATCCTGTGGGTGCGACGGGGGCCTACCAGCTTTGCGAAATCGCCCAGCAGCTCCGAGGAGACTTCGGGGGGAAGAAGGCGAAAGATCCGGAGCTGGGTCTGACCGTAAACGTGGGAGGAACAGGAGCCGTGGTGGTGGTGACGATCCTTGGAAGAGAGGGGTGGTGAACGCGATGGATGAAAAAGAGAATGTTGGAGTTATCCGCTGCTTCCGCTGCGATCAATGCCGACACGTTAGCGGGTCGCCGAAACTGTTTTGTCCGCAGTGTGGACACCCAGGAACAATGGTCGAAGAGAAGGTTCAAAAAGGGGTGATCCTCGATTTTGTGCTGGTGGCCTATCCCCCTGAGAATTTGAAGCATGTGGGAAGCTATGTGAGCGTCCTGGTGAAACTCGACAATGGATGCTCCTTGTTTGGGATCGTCTCGGAGGAGCCGAATCGAGTTGAAGTGGGAAAGGTCGTCATTCCATCCCAATTCAACTTCCAGACGAAAGAGTTCTTTTTTAAACCCCTGTGATCTGTCTCGGGGCAGGAAAATGACTCATCCAGAACGTGGAGGAGGGGACGATGCTGCAGCAAACCTTTGCCTATGTTCTCGAGAAGAGAGCGTTCCTTCATCCTGAGCATCCCGCCGTCAAGGAAGCCCATTCTTTGAGAACCTACACGTATCGGCAAATCTATGAGCGATCAAATCGGCTCGCCAATCTTCTGAAAGATGCGGGTGTTCGAAAAGGAGATCGGGTCTCGTGCATCACGACGAATTCTGCGGAGTATATCGAGCTCTTTATAGCGGCCTCGAGACTCGGAGCTATTTTGAACCCTCTGAATTACCGTTTGGCTGCCTTTGAAATGATCCGTATCGTGGAAGATGCGAAACCCAGGGCCTTGGTGTTCGATATTGAATTTGCGGAGATGGCCCGAGAGATCGTGGAATCCTCGACGACGTTCGAGCTCGTGCTCTCTTTCGGCGGTTCGGAGTTAAACTGGGCGAAGAACATGGAAGTGGAGTCGGCTCATTGTGAGCCCGTCGGACCCGAGATCGCCGGGGATTCGGAAGACCCACTGCTCATGCTTTATACCGCAGGATCGACCGGAAGACCGAAAGGAGTGCCCCTCAGGCAGGCAAATCTTTTCTTCAATGCTCTGAATTGGATCATCGATGTGGGGATTACGAAAGAGGACTACACGATGACCGTCATCCCCCTCTTCCATATCGGCGGACATATGCTGTGGACGCTTCCACATTTGATCGTCGGGGGTCGGATTCTCTTGCAGCGTCGGTTCGAGCCGGAAACGACACTTCGGCTGCTTGCTGAGGAGAGAATTACGAACGTCTATCTTATTCCAGCTATGGCGAAGATGGTGCTGGCTCTTCCGAATTGGAGGGATTACGATCTCCGCAGCTTACGATTCATCGGAGCGGGCGGGGAGCCGGTTCCGGAAAAGGTGACGAAGGCCTTTGGAGAAATCGGCATCCCAGTCCTCAACTCCTACGGTCTTACAGAGACCTCCGACGGAACGACGACGATGCGCCCCTGGGATGTCTTAGGGAAGCCTGCGAACTGCATCGGGAAACCACTGACGATGACGGATCTCAAAATCGTCGATGCAGGGGGCCGGGAGGTTGACGTGGGCGTCGAAGGTGAGATTCTTCATAGAGGGCCATCGGTCGTGGAAGCTTACTGGAATCGCCCGGAGGAGAGCGCCAGGGCCTTTCGTGGCGGATGGCTTCATACAGGAGATCTGGCCGTTAAAGACGAGCAAGGATTCGTCTATTTCCTCGGTCGGAAAGACGACATGATCATTACGGGAGGAGAAAACGTCTATCCGGCGGAAGTGGAAGAGGCGATCCTGAGCTATCCCAAAGTGGCCGATGTCGCGGTTCTGGGTGTTCCAGACGAGAAATGGGGACAGACCGTAAAGGCGGTGATTGTTCCAAAAGGCGGAGAAACAATCGAAGAGAAAGAGATCCTCGGACATATTCAGTCGAGGCTCAGTCGTTTTAAGCGGCCCCGGATTATCCAGTTCGTTGAATCGCTACCGAAGATTGGAAGCGGAAAGCTCGACCGTGTGACGATCAAAAAAACGTACGGAAAAACCTGATGAACAGGGGCGATCAAAAGGTGATCGCCCAAATTTCATGAAGGATGAGCCCCTTTCAAGACGTTTAAGAACTTCGAATAGACCAATTAGCAATTCGGAAAGGAAAGAAGCTATGGAGAAGGGAGAACAGAAATCAGAGAAAAGTGTTGTGGCGATCACGCGGGGAGGACGATGGGAGTCCAAGAGAGTGATCCAGCAAGGTTTGGATCTCATCGGCAGGATAAGTTCCATTGTAAAAAAGGGGGACACGGTATTGCTCAAGCCCAATTTGGGATATCCGGAGCCGCCCGGTATGCCCCCGTGGACTTGCACCACTGATGCAATGGTCCTTACCGCCTTGACAGAGATTTGCCTTGAAGCGGGTGCCAAGAGGGTGATGACCGGGGACATGCCCGCCCATCATGTCAGGGCGTCCTACATGCTTTCGGCTACGGGAGTAAAGGAGGCTGTCGAAAAGGTTGGGGGTGAAGTGGTATGTCTGGATGAGGAACCTTTTCTGACCAAGGAAGTCCCTGGCGGTGTTTTGCTTAAGAGGCAGGCCCTGCCAAAGTCTGTTTTAGATGCGGACGTCTTGATTAACGTTCCAAAGATCAAGCCTACCCGTGTGGGGAAATGGACCTTGGGCTTCAAGAATCTTTTCGGTCTCCAGCCCCACGAGGATCGGATGGAGAGGCATCGGATCCCTGAACATTTCTACATCCTCACGGATCTATACAAACTGGTCAAACCTGCCTTGACGGTGATGGACGGGTTTGTCATCCAAGAAGGTCTTGGCCCTCGACTCGGAGACCCGATCGACTTTGGGGTGATCATTATGGGGCAAGATCCTGTTGCCACGGAGGCGGTTACGGTTCTTGCCATTGGACACGAACCATATGAACAGATGGTCCTTCCCATTGCCGAAAAGCAAGGTTTGGGAACAAGTGATTTGAGACGGATCGAAATCCGTGGTGAAAGCCTGGAATCTGTGCGCCGGTATACGAAAGTATCGCCGGGGGACCTCTGGTTCAATCCATCGCCCAATGTGGTGGAATATTTTGGAGGAGCTTGTTGGGGGTGCGGATTTTGGATCCAGTACACGCCCTATCCCTGGGAGATCGATCAAGCCAAGAAATACGCCCTGATCGTAGGTAACAGACCGAGGCTTCCTGACAAGTTCACCGAGGACGAAGTGATCGTTATGGGGACCTGTGCGTGCCGATCAAGAGGACAGATCTTGAAAGCGTGCCCCGAAGGGCTCATCCCTCGGTTCATCGGAGGGTGCCCACCCTATTGGCATCGAGCTCATGGTTATTACGAATATCATAAGATCGACGAGCTTCCAAGGGCTCCGAAGGCCCGTTTTCAAGATAAGGAAGAAATGTGACCTACGTTTGCGCGGATTCGTCAACCTTTTTTTGAGACAAGGGGGACTATGAATGGGGGAATGCATGGAGAAGGTTCGTTTAATCATAGATGATAGAGAAGTTGAGGCCGAAAAGGGAAAGACCGTGCTGGAAACCGTTCGGAGCTTGGGTATCACGATCCCCACGCTCTGTTCGCGACCAGACTTGGAGCTATCGCCATCCTTCGGGAACTGTCGACTCTGTGTCGTTGAAGTCGAGGGAGGCGACTCGCGCTTTCCTAGCTCGTGTAAGACCCTTGTTCGGGAAGGGATGGTGGTTCGTACTCGAAGTCCTTTGGTTAAGGAGCTCCGAAGATCCCATTTTATCGCTCTTCTTTCTCCGCTGCCTCCTCCAAGGATCAAAGGCAAGAGCTTGACGGAGCTTGCCCGAGCCTTTGGGGTGAAAGAAGAAGACATTCCTCCTTACCAGGGGAAAGATTCCGCTGTGGACAGGAGCCAGCCTCTTTTTGATCGGGAGCTCACGCGCTGCATCCTGTGCGGCCTATGTGTGAAAGTGTGTCAAGAAACGAGAGATGTCGGGGCCATTGATTTCGTTTTTCAGGATGGGACACTGACCGTCGGTCCCTATCCCAGGGATTCCCTGGACGAGAACGGGTGCCGATTCTGTGGAGCCTGCGTTGAAGTTTGCCCGACTGCTGCGATGACTTACAGGCGGGGAGAGATCGCTGGGGATGAAGTGGGGATGGCTCCCTGTACGTATGCTTGTCCTGCCGGGATTGACGTTCCTCTTTATGTCCGTCTGGTCCGTGAAAGGAGATTTGCCGAGGCGGCAGAGGTGATCCGCGAAAAGGTTCCCTTTCCGGGGGTTCTGGGACGGGTTTGCGCCCACCCATGCGAGGCGAAATGCTTACGAGGGGACCTGAGCGATCCCCTTTCCATCGCTGCACTGAAGCGCGTGGCGTCCGAACGGGACCCTCAGCTCTGGAAGACACCCGAAACGCTGGCTTCATCGAGCGGTAAGAAGGTGGCCGTTGTGGGCTCAGGGCCGGCAGGGCTCACGGCAGCCTACTATCTGGCTAGGCTTGGTCACTCGGTCACCGTTTACGAAGCGCTGCCTGAGGCCGGAGGCATGATGCAGGTAGGAATTCCGGAGTATCGGCTGCCCCGGACGGTCGTCCTACCTGAAATCGAAAGAATTAAGCGGGCTGGCGTGGTGGTTAAGACCCATTCACGAGTGGAGAACGTCGCTGCTCTACTCAAAGAAGGATTTGAAGCGGTGCTCCTTGCTATAGGTACTCATCAACCCGTGAAGCTCCAAGTCCCCGGTTACGAGAACAAGGGGGTCATCGAGGCCATTGCCCTTCTCAGGGATGTGAATCAGGGCAAGAAAGTGAGACTAAATGGTACCGTAGGTGTTATCGGGGGAGGCAGTGTGGCGATCGACGCAGCACGGACTTCCCTTCGCCTGGGGGCAAAAGAAGTTCAACTCTTCTGTCTCGAATCGCGAGAGGAGATGCCTGCTTATGAGGAAGAGATCCAGCAGGCCATCGAAGAAGGGGTCGTCCTGAACTGCTCGTGGGGAGTCAAGAGGATTGTTGGGGTTTCGGGAAAAGTGAACGGGATCGAATGTATTCGATGTTTGTCCGTATTTGACCGGGAAGGAACGTTTCGGCCCACATTCGATGAGAGCGAGAAGAAATCGTTTGTCCTTAACCACGTTATTGTGGCAATCGGTCAAGTTCCCGATCTGTCGATGTTCAAAGAGGCTGGCGAAATCGAGACGACCCAGAAAGGGACGATCAAGGTCGATGACAATCTTTCGACACCTCTGAAGGGCGTTTTTGCAACCGGCGATGCCGTAACGGGAACAAGCTCTGTCATTGAGTCGATCGTGATGGGAAAGAAGGCGGCGGGCTCGATCGATCGATACCTTGGAGGAGAAGGGGTCGTTCGCGAAGAGTTGGCAAGGGTGGAAGAGGTGAGCCCGCGCCTGGGGCGATGGCCGGGGTTTGCGGGATTGGTCCGAGCCAAAATGTCCTGTACGCCCATCGAGGAGCGTAGAAGCTTTGTCGAGGTGGAGAAGGGGTTGAGCGAGCCGATGGCAGCCGAGGAGGCAAACCGTTGCCTTCAATGTCAACTCCGGTTTCAAGTACGATCGCCTGGTTTCTCATTTCCCGAGGACCGTTGAGGAGGAATTCGCCATATGATCAGGTATGAGGTCGACATCAATCAAGAGCTTTGTCATGGATGTGGTTACTGCGTGTTGTTCTGCCCCCGTGGGTGCCTCGATTTCTCAGGCCAACAACCGGGTCCAATGTATTCGGGTTACGAGGTGCCCGTGTTTGTCTATTCAGAAAGGTGCAACGGCTGTGGGATGTGTGCCCGAATGTGCCCCTGTGGAGCCATTGAAGTCAATCTCGCCATCGACGAGGCGAGTAAAAGCTTGAGTCGAGACAAGGTGGCAGGAGTTCCCAGATTCCTACCCTCGGTCGGGTTTGGAGATTGCGTGGGATGTCAGAAGGCGACGGTGGGCCGCATCATCATGGAGGCTTTAAGCGAAATGGATCTGGAGGGAAAATTCCTGGGAGTGGAGGCGATCCGGTGTCATGCTTCGACAGCGTTTGGAAGAGACTTCAAGGTCGTAATCGAAAGAGAGGATCGTTCGATCTCCCTACAAGGAAAGGCTACAGAAGGAGTTTTGTCGGTGGAAGTGAAAGACAACCCGATTGATCGGGCCGTGGAACTCAAAGAAACTTATCCTGACCGCGTTATCTTTGTGGTGGAGGATGGGTCTAAACTTGATGCCCTTGGAATGGAAACCTTCGATCATAGCCTGATGGAGGGGGGAAATATCACGGTCGTTTATTGCAACGAACTGATTTACCGAGGCGACCCGGCCAAAGATGGAAAAGGGCCGGCGGCAAGTCCGATTCATGGTCCCGAAAGGCGAATTTTGTCTCTGAGGGAATCGCCTATGCTTCTTGCCGAGAGGGTGGCTACATATAAGGGCGTCCGTTACTGTGCTCGTGGGGCCATCACCTCCCCTTCCGATTATGAAAGGACTAAGGGTTATATCAAGAGGGCGTTTCAGAACCAGATCGACGGCTCGGGTCTTGGTTTTGTGGAAATCCTGTGCGCCTGTTTCGCTCAGGCCTATCGGTCGCCGTATGAAACACTAAAATGGATCCACGACGAGGTTACCCAAGAATGGCCCCTTGGGGAGTTGAGGCGTGGCGCTGTCTTGGAGCAAAGAAAACGTCTGAGCTCCGAGACTGGGGGGACGTAGGATGAGGCGCGGCTGGGGACACTTCATAGTGTATTGGGCCAACCACCCCCCATGAAGGTGGGTGCGAGGGCGAAAAGAAGGGCAATCCATTCAATCTGGTCAATCTGGATACGGAAAGGAGGTTCCCATGAAAAGAAAGGTCGTTTTTTTTGTTACCGCTGTCGTCTTGTTGGCACTGATGACCCCTGCGAACTCCTTCAGCCAGGTCATTAAATGGAAATTTCAGGACACTTATGGTGCCGCCTCGTGGCCTTCTCTGCATCTCAACAAGCCTCTAATCGACTGGATACACAAGGTTACCAATAATCGAATCCAGATCACGTGGTACGCTCCGGGAGCTCTTGCATCGGTTGGTGAAACCTACGATGCCCTAAGTAGAGGCGTTTTTGACGCGGCGTCCCTTTATCCCGGATTTTACACAGGCGTTATGCCCGAGGGCAACATCGAGCAGGGGCTTCCTTGGGGATGGACCGATGCAAAAGCCCACGCTCTTTCGCTCTTTCAGTTCGGCCTTTTTGACATCATGAAAAAGGTCTATGCTAAACACAATATCCATCTTCTTGCCCATTACACCATGGGCGATATCTATAACATTGGAACGATCAAGTCTGTTTCCAAACTCGACGATCTCAAGGGGATGAAAATTCGTGCGGTGGGGATCTATGGCGAGTATGTGAAGGCCCTGGGAGCTACACCAGTTTCCATCCCCTACGATGAACAGTACATGGCTCTAAAATTGGGGACAATCGACGGGTTCTTGGCTTCTGCAGGGATTCTGATTTCAGGGAAATTAGGAGAGGTGACCAAGTACTACCTCCTTCCCACCACCAACAGCATCGGGTTTGTTGTAGGGGTGAACGCCAAATCGTGGAACGTCCTTCCTGCAGATCTGAAAGACCTTCTTGAAAAGACAGCTCCGCAAGCAGCGGTGGAGATTGCTGTGAGGTATTCAGGCCTGGTTGAAAACTCGGTGATGAAATCCGCAAAGGAATACGGCGTAAAATTTGTCACCCTCTCGGAAGCCGACCAGGAGAAGGCCATTCAACTGTCCATGCCCATTTGGGATAATTTGGCAACGAAGACACCGGAATGTAAACAGGCTGTAGACGCCATTAAGGCGACACTGAGATATTTAGGAAGGCTTAAGTAAAACCTGCCCGTTGCATTGAGGAGTTACGGAGAGGACCGCCCTGAAGGCCTTGTCGCCTTGTCAAGTGGGTCTTCCTTGACATCTGTACGGTCTTTTGGCGCCCTCACCGGGGCCCTTTCTGCAGGGATTTTTGCAACATCAGGGAGGAGTCGTTTGTTCCAGGTGAGGGCTCCTTGCGTTGCACTTCAAGGTGGGGGGGAAGGAGCCTGGGCTTGGGAAGACCAAGACTGCTGGAGAGGCTGCTTCAGAATCGAAGGGCGGTGGGCCGGGGGCCTCGTTGCCGACGGCTCTTGGCGTGGCGGAAGAGGTGAGGATCGATGACGAGTGGGATTCTCTTAAGCCACACGGGTGAATTGGAATGGCAGGAACTTCCCGGGGGGTTTCGCTATAAGTTCATTGCCGTGGGCGATAGGTTTTTAACGGGCTTGGGGGTTGCTTCGCCGGGTGGGGGCGAGACCTGGCACAAACATGCCTCGGAAGTCGAGGAAACCTACTATGTGTTGAAGGGAAGGGGAAGGATGGCCTGGAGGTCCAACGGCGCGGAGCACACCTGGGAATTCTCCGAGGGCGACTCCATGTATCTGCCGTGCGGGTGCGAGAATATGTTCGTCAATACAGGAGAAGGGGAGCTCGTGCTACTCTTCAACATCACCAAAGCGGACAAGATGCGGGAATGAGGGATGGCTCAGGCGCTAGGACTTCGAGACAGAAGGGGAAGACTGCTGGAGAAGATCAAGAGGGTGCTCTCACTGATTGATCTTGTAAATGAATACGCCTATAATGGCGTGGGCCTCCTTTTCACGCCCATTACGCTTATCGCCATGTTTGAAGTCGTCATGCGCTACTTCATCAACCGCCCTACCACGTGGGCGTGGGATATCAACGTGCAGCTTTTTTCGTTCATCGTGGTGTTTGGCGCGGGGAATACACTTCTTCGGGGCGGTCATGTTGTGATGGATATTGTGGTGAGTCGAATCTCGAAAAAGACGAGACTGATCCTCAACATGGCCGTTTACCTCCTTTTTCTTTTTGCCGCTATCTTTATTCTCCGGGAACTTCTGGCCTTTGCCTGGCGCTCAGTCCTTTTACGGGAAAGGGCGTCGACCCTTCTTGCTCCAGTGGTCTATCCGCAAAAGGTCGGCATCTTCATCGGTTTTGGCCTCTTTTTCCTCCAGGCGGTCGCCCTTTTCGTGCGAGACCTGATGAATTATGCGACGATGTCCCGGGAGGGAAAATGGAATTAGGTTTCACTCTGGTTGCCTGCATTGTGGTCTTGGGTTTTTTCGCTTTAATGATATTGGGTCTTCCGATCGCGTTCTGCCTCATCACCAGTTTCGTGATCTTTACGCTCCTTTTTTGGGACCCACAGGCTCTCTATGTCGTTCCTACGACCATCTTTTCCCAGAGTACCAAAGAGGTCTTTCTTGCCATCCCCCTTTTCGTCTTTTTGGCAGCCATACTGGAACGTTCAGGCATTGCTGAGAACCTGTTTGACATGTTTTATAAGTGGGTGGGACGCCTTGGGGGAGGCTTGGCCATTGGCTGCGTGGTCATCTGCACAATCATCGACGCCATCTCAGGACTGGGGGCAAGCGGGATTGTGACCATCGGGAGCCTCGGCCTTAAGGAGATGTTTAAGCGGGGCTACAACAAAAGGATGGCCATTGGCTGCATTGCCGCTGGTTCTGCGCTGGGTCCTCTTATTCCGCCCAGCGTGATTATGATCATCATTTCGGGGTTTACGGGTCTTTCTGTGGGAAAGCTCTTTGCGGGGGGCCTTTTCCCCGGCCTTTTGTGTTCGGCAGGCTTCATCGTCTACATCGCGACCGCATGCCTTCTTAGACCTCAAATGGGCCCTCCCATATCTGTTCAGGTCAGGGTAACATGGAGAGATAGGGTTCTCTCCCTTCGGGCGGTTATCCTTCCGGTATTGCTTATTCTCGCCGTCATGGGTAGTATTTATACAGGAATAACGACACCCACGGAAGGTGCGGCCGTCGGGGCTTTCGGCGCCCTGGTCTGTGCAGCCATCAACGGGAAGCTGAGCTGGAGATCGGTTTACGAGGCCGGTCGAAGTTCCGTCAGGACGACCTGTATGGTGATGTGGCTGCTGATCGGAGGAAGCCTCTTTTCGTCTCTTCTCAACGCCATCGGCGTACAAGAATCGGTCTCGCAGCTTCTGAAGGGTGTGGAGACCCAATACGGATCGATCAGTGTTTTGGTGATCATGATGATCATCGTTTTTATCATGGGGATGTTTATCGATGGAGCGGCCATCACAGTACTGACCATGCCTATTTTTTTCCCGGTTGTCACGAGTACCAACATCGATCCCCTCTGGTTTGCCATTCTCTTTACAATCAATATCGTGATGGGGTACTTGACGCCTCCCTTCGGGATGAACTTGTTCTACATGAAAGGAATCACCCCTCCCGAAATCAATATGTCCGATATCTATCGGTCGATCTTTCCGTACGTGGGCATCATGGTCGTGGTTCTTATCGTGGTGATGCTCTTCCCTGGAATCGCAACCTGGTTTCCGAACACGGTCATCAAGTGAGGGAAACGGACGGAGACAGAGGGCTGTGCCGCGCTATGCGATACGAATAAGTTGGATGGATCCATGCGGGGTTAAGCAGAGATGGACAAGTTCTCCTTAAGTGGTAAGACCGCGATGGTCACGGGGGCGAGCCGAGGCATTGGAAGGGCCATTGCTTTGGAGTTTGCGAGAGCCGGGGCCGATTTGGCGCTAATCAGCCGGAAGAAGGCCGATCTGGACAGGGTGGCTAAGGAGATCAACGAGATCGGGAGAAAAGCCCTTCCAATCGTCGCGGATATCGGAATTCCGGAAGACATTGGAAAAGCTGTCCAGACAACCCTGGAGTTCTTTCCCCGAATCGACGTTTTGGTCAACAATGCAGGCATCAGCCCCGTGCTCAAGCGGGCTGAAGAACTAAGCCTTGATGAGTGGGAAAAGATCTTGAGAGTGAACCTTACCGGGACCTTTCTTTTTTGTCAAGAGGTGGGAAAGGTCATGATGAGACAGGGTGGAGGAAAGATCATCAACATGGTTTCGGTGGGCGCGGTGGTAGGTTTCCCACGACAAGCGGGATATTGTGCCACCAAAGGGGGGATTCTTCAATTGACCAAAGTCCTCGCATTGGACTGGGCGAGGTTCAATATTCAGGTGAACGCCATTGGGCCCGCCTATATCGAGACCGATTTGACGGAAGGGATGAGGGGTTCGAAGATAATTTCGGAAAACCTTCTTCGAAGAACGCCTATGGGGCGTTTCGGACAGCCGAAGGAGGTGGTGGGGGCGGCGGTTTTTCTGGCCTCGGAGGCTTCGAGCTATATGACCGGACAGACGATTTTTGTGGATGGCGGCTGGCTCGCGTATTAGGGGACGTTCATGAGTCCGGTGAAGATCGGTATCCGATACTGCGGAGGATGCAATCCCTATTACGACCGTGTTGGGGTTGTGGAAGAAATCAAGGAAAGGCTGAGAGATCGTTTTCTGTTTCTCCACCACAATGAAATGGATCTGGCCGGATTGATTGCCGTCAGCGGGTGCTCCAGGGCATGTGCGACGAAAGACATTGAACTTCGGTCGCTTCCCTGGTACTCACTAGTGGAAAGAGACGGTCTTGATAGCCTCGAGGAGTGGCTGAAGCATTTTTGAGCGGTATCCTAACCGAAGCCAAATCAAGGGAAGGAAAATGAAGAGGATCGAAACGAGAGAAGATTACATTCAGAGCCTCAAAGCCCTTCATCACGTCGTTTACTATAACGGGAGGCGGGTTGACGATGTGACCGAACATCCGGCCCTGCGGCCCCATATCGAGGCTGCAGCCCTCACCTACGAGCTTGCCCTTCGACCCGAGCACGAGGAGCTCATGACGGCCACCTCTCATCTGACCGGGCGGAAGATCAACCGTTTCACCCACATCCACCAGAGTATCGACGATCTGATCAAGAAAGTGCAGATGCTTCGCCTGATCGCCCACGAGACGGGCTCGTGCTTTCAGCGATGCGTGGGGTTTGACGCCTTGAACGCGACGTACATGACCGCCTACGATACGGATCGGAAATACAAGACGGACTATTTCGAGCGCATCAAGAGGTATGTGATTCACGTTCAGGACAGCAATGTGATGGTTGTGGGAGGGATGACCGATCCCAAAGGGGATCGATCTTTGCCGCCCAGCAAGCAATCCGATCCCGACCTGTTCACCCATGTGGTGGAGCGGCGGCCGGATGGGATTGTGATCCAGGGAGCCAAGGCCCATATGACCGGGGGGGTCAACTCTCACGAGATCCTCATCATGCCAACGCAGTCGATGGGAGAGGCGGACCGGGACTATGCCTTGTGTTGCGCCTTTCCCCTCAACACGCCAGGTGTGGTTCTCATCTTCGGACGGCAGACCAATGAGGAGCGAAAGCTCGAGGAAGGGATCGACCTCGGGAATCCCTTTGGTGCCGTGGGAGGGGAGGCTCTCATTATATTCGATCACGTCTTTGTCCCTTGGGAAAGGGTCTTTCTTTGTGGCGAATATGACATGGCAGGCTTGTTGGTTGAACGGTTTGCCACCCTACATCGCCAGAACTATGGAGGCTGTAAGGGCGGCGTCTCGGACGTGCTGATTGGAGCAACGGCCTTGGCTGCTGAATATCAAGGTACAGCCAATGCCTCCCATATCAAAGAGAAACTGGCCGAGATGATGCATCTGGCCGAAACGATCTATTCTGGCTCGGTTGCCTGCTCGGCGATGGGTTATAAGACTCCATCGGGAGCCTTCTATCCTGATCCCCTGCTCGCCAACACGACGAAACATAACGTTACCCGCCACGTTTACGAGATCGCCCGATTGGCCCACGATATCGCAGGAGGCATCGTCGCCACCATGCCTTTTCAGGGGGATCTCGAGAGCAGTGAGGTGGGCCGCTATGTGAAAAAATACCTGGCGGGTGTGGAAGGGGTTCCTGTGGAAGCGCGGATCAAGATCCTGCGGCTGATCGAAAACATGAGCGGAGGGACGGCCCTGGTCGAGTCGATGCACGGAGCGGGTTCTCCTGAAACCCAGAAGGTCATGTACCGAAGGCTGGGAAACCTCGAGCAGAAAAAACGTTGGGCAAAACGGATCGTCGGGATTGACTGAATGGGCAAAGTTCGCAATCGAGCGCCGCTCGCTTCTCAACCAGCGGCCAAGGACGTCGATTCGCCCGATCGACGATATTGCCCCGAAATCGCTCACTCCGTTAATGCAAATATCATTCTTTCTGGTTTTTTCAGCTTAAACACCTTTTCTTGAGGATCGAATACGATCCCTTCCTCGTTCGCCTTTCGAAGGATCTTGCCGAATAGCTTCTCGATTTCTCCCCGGTCGTAGACGAAATAAGCATCTTTGATCAGATTCAGAGTTTGCCAGGTCGGAATTTTTTTCAAACTCTCGATGTCATAGAAAAGAACCGTTACATCCTTCTTGAATCTTGATATCAAAGGGCTGAATGATTGATAAAGTTCATCCTGTTCCACAAGAGGGATCTCTTTTTCGGTGATGACGAAGATATCGATATCGCTCATCTCATCGAAATCGCCCCTTGACAACGAGCCGAAAAGCCCAACGGCCAAGATCTCCTTTTCCCCGAGACCTTCCGTGATCCGTTTCACCTCACTCTTAATCTCTTCGAGATCCATACTCGCACTCCATTGGTTGGAGCTCAACTGTTATGTGGTTGGCCCCTTCCATTGATCCTAACGTTCTATTGCCTTTCCGGTTCTTTGAAAAAAGTGCTTACAAATTCCGAGGCCTTGTCTACGGACAAACTCGCCCTGTTCAGTAACACCTGGGCAACCTCTTCCGTACATAGCTCCGAGGGACTCCTCCAGCGACCGTTTTTAAGCGCCCCATAGGTTGAGCGTCCATGCCATGGGGCTGCCTCCCTGACGTAAGAGACCATTTCAAGAAAGCGATCATCGAGAAGGTTTTTCCTAACCAACTTCGCCAATTGCTCCGATGGATTATGTGTCCATTCAAAAGCTTCAAAGCACGAAATTAATGCCTTGGCAGATTTTTCAATCGCCAATTGAGAGTAGTGAACCACCGTGACCCAATCCTTCCACTCTCTATATCGAGTAGCTCTGTGGAGGTCCTCCTTCGCCTCTCGTAGGAGCCTTGTCGCCTCTTCTTTTGTGTCCATCTCTCTTCTTTTGCTGTTGCTTTCCTATGCCAATTTTGCCATAGCGGTTTCTTGCATTTGCAAGAGAGGGAATTTTTCTTCCCGCTGTTCCTGGTATCTTCGGCCGCGCCTTATGACTGTTGTCCTTTTCTCCCTCGCGGATGCACTTTTCCTCTCTCTACAAGGCGCGGCCGGGGACGCCAATGTGGCGGGCAATGACGATACGCTGGACTTCGGAGGTCCCCTCTCCAATGTCGAGGAGTTTCTGGTTCCGGTAATGACGTTCCACCGCATACTCCTTCATGAGACCATAGCCTCCGTGAAGCTGAACCGCCTGATTCGCCACCCGGTGGTACATCTCGGAGCAGAACATCTTGGCCATGGCTGCCTCTTTGGAGAACGGCCGATGGTTTTCGCAGAGCCAGGTGGCCTTGTAAAGGATCAGTCTCGCCAATTCGATCTCCGTGGCCATATCAGCCAATTTGAAAGCATTGACCTGAAAGGAGCCGATGGGCCTGCCAAATTGTTCCCTCTCGCTCGCATACTTGAGAGCGAGCTCAAAGGCTCCTTGTGCCCCACCGAGGCCCATGGCGGCTATGCTCAGCCTTCCACCATCGAGGGTGGCCAACATCTGGTGGAACCCGTCCCCGCGGCGGCCGAGAAGGTTTTCTTCGGGGACTTTGCAGTCCGTAAAATAAAGCTCCCCGGTGTTGGAGGCCCTCCAAACCATCTTTCCGTGCATCGTTTTCGTCGTGAACCCGGGTGTTCCGTTTGGAACCAGGATGCAGGATAGCTCGTTTCTGCCGTCCTCCCGTTTTCCGGTAACGGCCTGAACCACGCAGACCCGACTGATGTCGGTGGTGGAATTGGTGATGAAGATCTTCGACCCGTTGATGACCCACATGCCCTTTTCAAGGACCGCTGTGGTTCGGGAAGCCCCTGCGTCCGAACCCGCGTTCGGTTCCGTGAGGCCGAAAGAGGAAAGGGAGGTCCCGGCGCAAAGATCCGGAAGCCACTTCTTTTTCTGTTCTTCATTTCCGTAATAATAGATGGGAGAAATGCCCAGGGAGTTACCGGCGGCCAGAGTGGCGGCCTGGGAGCCGTCGATTCGGGCAATCTCCTCCACAGCGATAATGTAGGAGAGATAGCCCACGTTGCTTCCGCCGTACTCCTCCGGGACAAAGGGGCCGAAGAGCCCCAGCTCTCCCATTCTCTTGGTGAGATGGTAAGAGAACTCCTCCCGGTCATCCAATTCCTGAGCGATGGGAGCGATCTCCTTTTCGGCGAAGTTCCGAACCATCCTTCGCAGCATCTGCTGCTCTTCGGTGAGATCAAAATCAAGCGACATGAAAACCTCCCGTTTCTATCGAAGAAACCCGTGAAAGCCTTTTACCATGCGCAAGTCCTCAGTTTCCACCCTGAAGCTTTCCGGCCCGTTGGATGCCGCCAATCGAATGAAAAGCCGGCTCAAGGTCGTTGACCGTTCAAGGCTCGGATAGCCCGTCCGTTGCACCGCGGAGCCCCGGAGGGGACGCCTCAGAAGCCTTGTCAAGCGGGTTTCGTTGACACGTGGGCGGCCTTTACCGGGGCCCTTGAGCAGGATTTATTGCAACATCAGCGATAATTCTTCCTGAAATGGAGCGATTCTTCAAGCGGGGCCGCCGATCTCCGTTCAGGTCTCGTAAGGAACCCAGTAGTAATCGAGGACCGTGTTCGTTGGGTTCTTCGTCCGGAACTCGGCCTTCACCTTCATGCCAATGTAAGGCTTTCCATAGAGGAGATAACTTTTCGGGATGGTGACCACGCCCGGTATCTCCACGTCGATCTGCCAGTAAGGCGTCGAAAGTTCAATTCCCGTCCCCGCATAAACGACCTCGGTGAAGGTGTGGACCGTACCGATGACCGGATTTCGGAGGGTCTTCCACTTCATCTCGCTATGGCAATCCGGACAATGGGCTCGAGGCGGGATCCAAAGTCCGTTTTCGGGGCACCCCTCGTTAGGGCAGTAGGTGGCCCGCAATTTTCCCTCCTTCAGGCCTTGGAAAAAAGGCGTAAGCATCCCGTAGGTGTGGACATGGGTGATCGAGCGGGGCCATTCGATGACCATCGCAGGCTTTTCCTGACGTACTTTGGTCACCTGACCGATAAATTTCGTCTGAGCCATCCTCTTTGTCATTTTTCTCCCTCCTCTACCAGCTCTTTCTCAAAATCCCTACGGTCACATGAGAACCGACCCCGGCGTGTGAGACCCAGAGAGCCTGTTTGCTCGTTTCCGGAATCTGGAGGCTCTGCCAATCCTTCGGTTTTTTCTTACCCCACTTTTTCCAGATCTTGGGATCGCCGTGAAACTTGTCGTATTTTTGCTGCAACTGCCAGAGACATTCCACGGCCTGAAAGATCCCCGTGGCTCCCACGGCATGCATCGTTCCGATGAGACCTCCCGATAGGTTAGAAGGACATTTCCCGGGCAAGCCTGTATGGGGATTGATGTAATAGGCATCGCCCGATTCGATGTAATCCTGTTCCTGGCCGTAAGGTCTGAGACCGATGTCTCCATAGGTTTGAAGGTCGCTGATGGTGAAGGCATCGTGGAGCTCCACGAGATCGAGCTCCTCCAGCGGATTTTGGATTCCAGCCATGCGGTAAGTCAACCAGGCCGCAAACCTGGCGGCCAAAAAGCTTTCGAACCCAGGGTAGCGGCTCTGCTTTTCTATAAGGTCTTTATACATGTCTGGCGTTTCATGGGGAAGCAGGGGGATATCCATTGGTCTTCTGTCAGCCACCCGCAGGGTATGGGTCCCGCCACAGATAAAGAGCTCACAGGGGCGATCCGTCAAACGGTAGGCTGTCTCCTCATCGCAGATGAGTACGGCCGCCGCCCCGACGCTCATGGCGCAGCATTCGAGAAACCGGAGAGGGTAGGCCGACATGGGGCTGTTCAAGACATCCTCGACCGTGTACTTGCCGGGTTGTTGGGCATACGGGGAGGAGCAGGCGTAAAGATGGTTCTTAACCGCTATTTTAGCTCTTGTGATTTCGGAGACCTTGAAGGCCCAGGCAAAGCGGTTTGCCATCGGGGCGTAATAGGATGAATAGATTCGTCCCAAACGGGTTTCAAAGTCCTTGCACGCGGCGGTGGAGATGTAAAAATTCCCCGTTCGGGTGTCCACCTCGTCCATCCGCTCCCATCCGGCAGCGAGGGCAACATTGGCATAGCCAGAAGCCACAGCCATAGCGGCCTGCATGATCGTCGAGCCGCCCGTCGCCCCTCCCGTCTTAATGCCCATGTTGTAAAGAGGATCCAAACCGAGATAATCATGCACTTTGGCCTGGCAGAGCAACTGATCTTGAAAGTGGTCGGCAAATTCTCCATAGGCGGCATAGTTGATGAGTCCCTTGACCTCAAGGGGATCCATCTTGAGATCGTTGTCCTCGAGCAAGTTCTTAAAGGCGATCATGACGAGCTCTTCGAGCTTATATTCCGGGAAATATTTCCGATAGGCCGTTGTCCCCCCTGCAACCATAAAGACCCGACGATTCCATTTGGGCACCCTTAAATTGCCTTCCTTGAAACGGATCATTTCGTTCCCTCCTTCAATAGATGACTGCTCACTGGTCGGCCGAAAAAGATCTTTCTTCTGGCTCCGCGTTCTTTCAAAAAGATCCCCACCCCCCTTCTTTGGAATCGGTCCTCACCAAACCAAGAACATCCATACTGACGTTGGACTCGTTCTCATCCTTTCTATCTGCGGGCTTTGACGTTTTCTCGAACCCACTTCACCGCCTCTTCAATGGAGGTCCCAGGGGTGAAGATCGCCTTGATCCCAGTCTGAAGAAGGGCAGGGATGTCCTCTTCCGGGATGATCCCTCCGCCGAAGACAACGATGTCTTCGGCCCCTTTCTCCTTGAGAAGCTCCATCACCCTGGGGAAAAGATAATCGTGAGCCCCTGAGAGGATCGACAAGCCGATGCCATCCACGTCTTCCTGGATCGCCGTCGAAACGATCTGTTCCGGGGTCTGGTGAAGCCCTGTATAGATGACCTCGAACCCGGCATCGCGAAGCCCCCTTGCGATGACCTTGGCTCCCCGATCGTGACCATCCAAACCGGGTTTGGCGATGAGAATTCGGACTTTTCGTTCCTGAACCACGGTGTCTGCTCCTCTCAGGGCCCCTAAAAATACCCTGGATCCGAGTATCGACCAAAAACCTCCCGCCACACATCGCAGATCTCCTGGATCGTTGCGTACGCGCGAACAGCATCGATGATGAATGGCATGAGGTTTTGGCCGTCGAGAGAGGCTTCCCGAATTCGATGAAGATGTTCCTTGACCTTTTCGTTGTCTCGGGTCCTCTTCACCTCGGCCAGACGTTCCAGTTGTCTTCTTTCGATTTGGGGGTCCATCTTCCAGATCGTGATGGGAGGGTGATCGGTCACATACTTGTTGACGCCCACGATGGTTCTTTCGCCCGAATCGATCTCTCTTTGAAACCGGTAAGCTGCCTCTGCGATTTCAGCCTGTGGAAAGCCCCGATCGATGGCCTTGAGCATTCCTCCCATCTCGTCGATCTTCCGGATGTACTCCCAGGCCTCCTCTTCCATCCTGAGGGTGAGGGCCTCGACAAAGTAAGAGCCGGCGAGGGGGTCGATGGTGTTGGCTACGCCCGTTTCATCGGCAAGGATCTGCTGAGTCCTCAAGGCGATCGTGGCGGCCTCTTCCGTCGGGATGGCATAGGTTTCGTCAAGGGAGTTGGTATGAAGGGACTGGGTTCCTCCCAGTACAGCGGCCAGGGCTTCATAAGCTGTACGAACGACGTTATTGAAGGGCTGCTGGGCGGTCAGCGAACATCCGGCCGTTTGGGTATGAAATCGAAGCATCCAGGAGCGGGGATTTTTCGCTCCAAACCGCTCCCTCATGATCTTGGCCCACATCCGACGAGCGGCTCGGAATTTGGCGATCTCCTCGAAAAAGTCGATATGGGAATCAAAGAAAAACGAGAGCCTCGGAGCAAAGGCGTCCACGTCCAGGCCCCGTTGGATCGCGGCCTCCACATAGGCGATCCCATCGGCGAGGGTAAAGGCCAGTTCCTGAACCGCAGTCGCTCCCGCCTCACGGATGTGGTAGCCGCTGATACTGATCGTGTTCCAGCGAGGAACCTCTTTGGTGCAAAATTCGACCGTGTCAATGATCAACCGAAGGGAGGGCTCTGGAGGGAGCATGAAGGTCTTTTGGGCGATGAACTCCTTCAGCATATCGTTTTGGATCGTACCGCCGATCTCCTTCCGGCTCACCCCCTGCTTCTCGGCCACCACGATGTACATGGCGAGGAGGATGGAGGCCGGAGGATTGATCGTCATGGACGTGGTGACCCGATCCAGAGGGATCCCGTCGAAAAGGATCTCCATATCCTTCAGGGTATCGATGGCAACGCCACACTTCCCCACCTCACCTCGCGCCTGAGGCGAATCGCTATCGTATCCCATAAGGGTGGGATAGTGGAAGGCCACGGACAAACCGGTTTCTCCTTGCTCGAGGAGGTGGTGGAACCGCCTGTTCGTTTCCTCCGGACCTCCAAGGCCGGAAAACATCCGCATGGTCCAGAGCCTCCCGCGATACATGGAGTACTGAACACCCCGGGTGAAAGGATAGAACCCCGGAAATCCAATCTCTCGGGTATAGTCGATGTCGCGAAGATCCTCAGGCGTGTAAAGGTCTCGGACCTCAAGGCCAGAAACGGTCGTGAAGCGTGGGAGGCGTTCTGGATTCTGGGAGAGGGCTTTGGATCGGGCCTCCATCCACTTACTCATCATTTCTCTTAAGCGGTTGAGCTCCCTGTCCTCGGTCATAGCGAACCCCTCCTTAAGAAGAACCCTTCCGAAGCGTTTCCGTTCCCCCGAGGATCGGTTCAGGATCAGACTTCGATACCCTCGCGGGCTGAAACGCCCTGGGTAAAGTAGTGCTTTCGCTCCACCATTTCCGTGACCAGGTCAGCCCTTTCGAGGATCTCCCGGCAGGCATTTCGCCCCGTCATAACGAGCTCCATCGATTCGGGCTTTCGATCCATCAGCCCTAAAAGGTCGGAGAGGCTCACGAGGCCAAAATCGACGGCCAGGATGATCTCGTCAAGAATCAAGATGTCGCAGGACCGCTCTTTTATCGCCCGGCATGCAAGGTCAAGTCCGATTCGGGCGTGCTCAAAGGCCGCTTCATCGAGATGTTCTCTGGAAAGAAATGATTTCTCTCCCACCCTTCGGATCGTGAGAAGAGGCGCAAGCTTCTTCGAAGCCTCCACCTCGCCCTCCTGGCGCTCTCCCTTCATGAACTGGATGACCAATACGCGAAGGCCGTGCCCCACTGCCCTCAAGGCAAGGCCGAGGGCTGCGGTAGTCTTTCCTTTCCCATTGCCCGTGTAGACCTGGATATAGCCTTTCTTCATCTGGACTTCTCTTCCCGCTTTTTCTACTTCAGTCTTCCCAGGAGGGCCGAGGCAATGGTGTTCTTTTGAATCTCTTTCGTACCCTCATAGATTTCCGTGATCTTGGCATCCCGATAGAAACGTTCCACCTCATATTCCGTGATGTACCCATAGCCGCCAAAGATCTGGATGGCCTCGTCTGCCACATCGACGGCGGTCTTCGCTGCATACATCTTGGCCATGGAGGTGAGCTTGGGATCGATCCGCTTCTGGTCGAAATTCCATGCGGCCTTGTAGGTGAGGAGCCTTGCCGTCTCGATCCGTGTCGCCATATCGGCGAGCTTGTGCTGGGTGATCTGGAAATCGGCGATCCGCTTCCCGAATTGCTGTCTCTTCTGAGCGTAGTCGAGGGCCCGATCGAAGGCTCCCTGAGCGATGCCCAGAGCCTGAGCCGCAATCTCGATTCGGCTCTCGTCGAAGAAGTGAAGGACCTGATAGAATCCCCTCTTTTCCTCTCCCAAGAGATGGTTCAGAGGAACCCGAACATCGCTGAAGGAGAGCTGGGCCGTGGAAGTCATGCGAATACCCATCTTGGGCGTGATCTCCGTGATCTCCAAACCCGGTGTGCCCCGTTCGACAAGAAGGGTCGATTGGCCACGATAGGGAGGTTTTTCTTCGGGATGGGTCTGGCACAGAACGACGAAGAAATCGGCAAGGCTGCCGTTGGTGATGAAGGTTTTTGTTCCGTTGATCACGAAGCTCTGGCCGTCGCGGACCGCTGTGGTGGAGAGGGTGGTGATGTCGCTTCCGTGATCGGGCTCGGTGTAGCCGCCTCCGGATATAAAGTCTCCCTTTGCAATAGCAGGAAGGTATTTGGCCTTCTGATCGGGGTTGCCGAAATGGAGGATCAGCTCGGAAGAGAAATCGACCAGACTGAGACAGATCCCCACGCTCGAATCCCTTCGGCAGAATTCCTCGACGATCAAGATATTCTCCGTAACCCCTAAACCCTGGCCTCCATATTCCTCCGGGAAATGGACTCCGATGAATCCAAGATGGGCTGCCTTCTTCCAGATCTCCGTGGGAAAGGCATGGCTCTGCTCCCATTCGAGAATCTTTTCCTTGTCGAACTCTCCCTGGGCGAATTCCCTTGCAGCCCTCTGAATATCCTTCTGTTCCAGCGTCAACTCGAAGTCCATTCCTGCACCTCGTTCCGATGATTCAAACCATTTGTCTTCGAAACCGGCGATCACCTCTTCTTCCACTCCTTGGCTTTTTCCTTCAGGACGGGGACGATTTTGAAGAGGTCTCCAACGATACCATAATGGGCCACGTTGAAGATGGGAGCCTTCGGGTCTTTGTTGATGGCGATTACGGTTCCAGCTCCCTTCATGCCTGCAATGTGCTGGAAGGCACCGCTGATCCCGATCGCGATGTAGACCTTGGGTTTTACAGTCTTTCCCGAGGTTCCCACCTGGCAGGATTTAGGAAGCCATTTCTTGTCGACCACCGGACGTGAGCAAGAAAGGGCCCCTCCGAGAGCGTCCGCCAGTTCCTTCACCATGGGGATGTTTTCAGGATCTTTGATCCCTCTGCCCACGGAGACCAAGACGTCCGCCTGGCTGATGTCGACCTCGCCCGCCGCAGCCTCCACAAACCCGATGAAGCGTCTCGCGAGGGCCTCGTCGGAAAGGGGCGTCACCAGGGGTTCAATCTCTCCGGCGAGGGAGTCTTTCTCGACGACAGGAAAGGCTCCCGGCCGGACCGTTACCACATAGGGTCCTTTTTTCAGAAAGGAGACCCGCGCGTTCACTTTTCCGCCGTAAACCTGACGGGTGATCGCGAAACGTTCTCCATCCGGCTCGATGCCGATGCAGTCGGTTGCCAGGGCCATCTTCAGACGGGCAGCGAGCCCCGGAGCGAGATCCATTCCCGTGGCCGTCTGTCCGATCAGCGTAAGGAGGGGTTGCCTTTCTCCAAGAAGGGAGGCGAGGACTTTCTCGTAGGTTTCCGTGTTGAAATGCTCAAGACGTTCGTCTTCCACCCAGAGAACCCTGTTTGCCCGCGGGCGAAGGGCTTCAGCCAAGGCTTTCACGTCTTTCCCCAAAAGGGCCACAGAGACCTCGGCCCCTAAGGCCTCGGCGAGTTGTCTACCCTTGGAGAGCATTTCCCAGGTGATATCACGAAGTTCGCCGCCGCGATGTTCCGCCAAAACAAGAATCTCCTTCATCACGAAAGCCCTCCCTTATCCTTGAGAATGTCGAGCACCTTGAGTGAAACCTCTTCCACGTTCCCTTCGAGAATCTGGGCCCCTTCGCCGACTGGAGGAAGGAAGAGCTGTTCCACCTGAAGGTCCGATCCCGAGAGGCCCACTTCAGCGGCCTCGAGATGAAGTTCCTTTGTTCCGAGGACTTTGATCTCTTTTTTGGCCACCTTTCGGATGCCCATGATCGAAACATAACGGGGTTGATTGATGCCCGTCTGAATGGTCAGAAGGGCAGGAAGATCGATCTCGACGACCTCTTCCAGACCCCCTTCAAGCTCCCGATGGGCCCTCACCTTCCGATCCTGGACTTCAAGACGACAGACCAAAGAGGCATGGGGGATGCCGAGGAGTTGGGCCAAAACGCCTCCGACCTGGCCGTAGCCGTCGTCCTCCGCCTGAACTCCTGTGAGGACAAGATCGTACGGGATCGGCCGAATGGCCTCTGCCAAAGCCCGGGCCGTGGCAAAAGCGTCTGATCCCGCAAAGGCCGGATCAGTCAAACGCAGGGCCTCATCCGCTCCCATGGCCAGACACTTTCGGAGCGTCTCGTTCGACTCCTCGCCTCCGAGGGTCAGGACCGTAACCGTTCCCCCGTATTTCTCCTTCAGAGCGATCGCCTCTTCGATGGCGTAGCTATCCCACTCGTTGAGGTCAAAAGCCAAACCGGCCTTTTCGATATCCTTGCCGGATCGATCGATCGTCACGTCGGCATCCGCCGTTTCCGGAACCCTCTTGACGCAGACCACAATATTCATCTCCTGTTCCTCCTCCAAAATCGGTCTCTCACCCCTCCTGTTTCAAAAATCACTGCATAGAACCCCCTGCAAAGCATCCAGGGCGTCCTCTCTCCTAAGGCCCGCAATGCACTCTCGGCCAGGTCCGTTTTCTAAAGGGCCTGGACGAGGAGTTCGGCCACGTCAAGGACCTCAATCTTTTCCTCATGGCCTGATGTCTTGACAGCATCCTCAAGGGTGAGTACACAAAGAGGGCATGCTGTAACGAGGATTTCAGCCCCCAGCGCCACGGCATCCCTCACCCGGATCTGAGCAAGTCGCTCTCCCACCTCTGACGACGATTCGGCCCACATCCTTCCGCCGCCTCCTTCGCAGCAAAGGCTTCGTTCCCGGGAACGGTCCAGCTCCCTCAAGGTCAGACCTGGAACGGCCTCGAGGAGAAGGCGAGGGGGATCGAAGAGGCCGTTCTGTTTTCCCAGGAAGCAGGGATCGTGATAGGTAGCGACCTTTTTCACCTCGTGTCGAAAGGAGAGGCGGCCTTCTTCCACACACCGGGCCAGAACTTCTGTCGTATGGGAGACTTCGAACTTCCCGGAAGGATATTCGTTCTTGAGGGCGTTTAGACCGTGGGGACAGCCCGTCATGATGCGCTCGACCCCGTAGGATTCGAACCGCTGCACGTTCTCTTCAACGAGCATCTCGAAAAGGCCTGCTTCGCCCATGCGCCGGATCTCACTTCCACAGCACTGCTCTTCATTGCCCATTATGGCAAAATCGACCCCCGCCTGGGTGAAGAGCAAGACCAGGCTCCTCGCAACCTTCTGAATCCGGGGATCAAAGGAAGCCGTACACCCTGCGAAATAAAGGAACCGCGCCCGTTCACCCTGAGAGAGGTCTTTGATCTCGATCTCTTTGGGAAGCTCTTTAGTCCATTCGTTTCGCCTGTTCTTGGCCTTTCCCCAGGGGTTACCGTGCTTGTACGTGCTTTCAAGGGCTTCGATGACGGTCTTGGGAATATGCCCCTCTTCCACGAGGCTTCCCCTCAGTCCGATCACGAGATCCATGGGCTTAAGACCTCGCGGGCACCGAAGGGTGCAGGTTTTGCAGGTCGTACAATCCCAAAGTTCGTCTCTTTCGGCCAACCGATCGAGGTGTCTTCCCAAAAGCCCTTCGATCATCAGCTTGCGGATGTTGAGCTTCGATTTCAGAGCGACAGGACATCCGCCCGTACAGCGTCCACACTGAAAGCAGCCGTAAAGGTCGAATCGTTCCGCAAGCGTGGTTTCCAATGCTTCCATACCTTTTTCTCCTCCGCATCGGAGGGCCTCTTGTACCAAGGAAACGCTGAAAAGATCCCTTTCCCCTGACCTCAGCCCTTGAACACCTCTCTGGAAATGACGATCCGTTGAACCTCGGAAGTTCCCTCGTAGAGGGTTGTTCCGATGATGTCACGCAAATAGCGCTCTACAGGGTACTCTGTCGTGTAGCCATATCCTCCCAACATCTGAACGGCCCGGAGGGCCACGTTTCGCGCTGCCTCGGTAGCGAAGAGCTTTGCCATGGAGGCCTCCTTTGTGTGGGGTTGGCGCAGTTCCTTGAGATAGGCCGCACGAAGGACGAGAAGTTGGGCCGCCTCGAGTTCGGTGTAGGAATCGGCGACCATCCATTGAATGGCCTCGAAGCTCGAGAGAGGCTTTCCGAAGGCCTCCCGGCCCTGCACGTAATCCCTCGCGAATTCCAATGCAGCAAAACCCACTCCTACAGCCAGAGACCCAATGCCAATTCTTCCGCCATCGAGCTCCATCATGGCGATTTTGAACCCCTCGCCCTCCTGTCCGAGAAGACAATGAGAGGGGATGACGCAATCCTCGAAAACAAGCTCGTTCGTGAGCGAGGCCCGGTGGCCCAGCTTCTTTTCCGCCTTTCCCGGGATGAAACCAGGGGTCCCTTTTTCGACCACAAAGGCGCTCAGGCCTTTTCCTTTCCGAGCGTTACGATCCGTAACCGCCCAGGTGACCGTGACCCCTGCAACCTCGCCGCTCGTGATGAGCGATTTCGATCCATTCAGGATGTAGGTGTCCCCTTTACGGACGGCTGTCGTGCGAAGGTTTGCTGCATCGGAGCCCGCATGGGGCTCTGTGATGGCAAAGGCGCCCGCAGGATACGTACCATTGCAGAGCTTCGGGATATGTTTCCGTTTGACCTCCTCAAGGCCGTATTCATGGATGACCTCGGCGACCATGTTGGTGACAGAGGTGATCACCGCATGAGAGGCACAGCCCTTGGCGATCTCGGTGAGGACCACACTGTAGGCGATGACACCGACCTCCGATCCTCCATATTCGGTTGGAATGTTCATGCCCATGAAACCGAGGTCGGCCATCTTTTTCAGGTTCTCGTACGGGAAGAGGCCTTCTTCATCCAGATGGCGGGCTACGGGTTTGATGTGCTTCTCCGTAAACTCCCGGGCCACGTCCCGGATCATCTCTTGTTCGGAGGTCAGCGTGAAATCCATGGGCTTTCCATACAAAGCGAAGTAATTATCCACAATGCTTGCCATTCCTGCGAAAGCAGGAATCCAGGAAAACACTGGATTCCGGGTCAAGCCCGGAATGACAATAACGAAAAGACTTATATCGTTGTGTATAAATAGTCGATCCCGATCGTTTCGACCGATATACGCTCCGGTTTCCCGACCGATCCCTATGAGCTATAGGGGTAGAAGCCTCGGCCGCTTTTTCGGCCGAGGTAGCCTGCATCCACGTATTTTCTGAGCAGAGGGCAGGGGCGGTATTTCGAGTCGCCAAAGCCCTTGTAGAGGACCTCCATAATGGCCAAACAGGTGTCAAGGCCGATGAGATCGGCCAAAGCCAATGGGCCCATGGGGTGATTCATCCCCAGCTTCATCACCGTGTCAATGGCTTCTGGTGTGCCGACGCCTTCGAAAAGGGCGTAGATCGCCTCGTTAATCATGGGCATGAGGATGCGGTTGGAGATGAACCCTGGAAAATCGTTGGCCTCGACGGGTGTCTTACCCATCTTCTCAGCCAGCGACTTCACGATCTCAAAGGTCTCCTGGGATGTTTGGAGACCCCGGATGATCTCAACGAGTTGCATGACAGGAACGGGGTTCATGAAGTGCATCCCAATCACCTGAGAGGGCCGTTTTGTGGACGAGGCGATCTTGGTAATGGATATCGAAGAGGTATTGCTTGAAAGGATGACCTCCTTCCGGCAGATCTTATCGAGTTCTCCGAAGAGGTTGAGCTTGAGGGGTTCGTTCTCCGTTGCTGCCTCGATCACGAAATCGGCTTCTGACATCTCCTCGAGCTTAACGGTGGTTTTTATCCTTCCTCCGATCGCTTCCTTCTGGGCCGGATCGAGCTTTCCTTTTTCAACCTGTCGCTGCAGGTTTTTTGAGATTACGGAAAGCCCCTTTTCGAGGAAGGTTTCCGCAATGTCGTTCAGGATCACACGAAACCCGGATACAGCCGAAACCTGGGCGATCCCGCTTCCCATCTGTCCTGCTCCAACCACACCGATGGTGCTGATCTCTGCCATCATTGTTTCACTCCTTTTCCACGATCAGACTGACTGCCTCTCCCCCACCAAGGCAGAGAGAGGCCATGCCCCGCCGGGCTCCCCTCTCTTCCATCGCGTAAAGCAAGGTGGTGAGGATTCTTGCACCGCTGGCACCGATAGGATGGCCCAAAGCCACCGCGCCGCCTCGGATGTTCACTCGCTCGGGAGGAATTCCCAGGGT